>Ga0126313_10001522_pt1 | contig 12331 bp, 12 predicted proteins | sample Plot105A_FD_89954 | JGI IMG/M metagenome (GOLD analysis project Ga0126313, IMG submission 89954) | Serpentine soil microbial communities from UC McLaughlin Reserve, CA, USA - Plot105A | ecosystem: Environmental > Terrestrial > Soil > Grasslands | place: USA: UC McLaughlin Reserve, Lake County...
ATGAGGATCTCCTCATCGGTGGGGAGCGTCACCTGCATGGCCTTCCTCCTTCTTGAGGTCTTCGAGGACGTCGTCCAGCTCGTCGAACCGCTCCTCCCACAGGCGCTCGAACCCGCTCACCCAGTCGTGTATGGGCTTGAGCGCCCGGCCGTCGATCCGGTAGAGCCGGCGCCGTCCCGCGTCGCGGACGTGTACCGCCCCCACCTCGCGGAGCACGCGCAGGTGCTTGGACACCTGCGGCTGGCCCACCCCGAGCACCTCGACGAGGTCGTTGACGGGGCGCTCCCCGCCGGCGAGGACGTCGAGGATCTCGCGGCGGCGGGGCTCGGCGACCGCGTTGAAGGCGTCGGTCGTCGTCGCTGCTCGGGCCATGCCCGAGAGCATACATACCCATATGGGTATATGTCCAGGTCGCGCTAGTCGTCGACCGAATAGCCCTCGAGGTCGCCCTCGACGAGCTCCTGCTGCTCGGCGAACAGCTCCGCCACCTCTTCCTCGGCCTTGCGGGCGCCGTTGAGCTCGGCGGCGGCGCGCTCGATCTCCGCGGCGGCGTCGGCCTCAGGCACGCGGTCCTGCCCCGTATCGGGAGCGGCGCGGCCGTTGCTGGCCGCGACCTGCTGCGCCTCGGCCGGCTTGTCGGCGGTGCTCTTGCGCCGGCGCCGGCGGCCGCGGCGACCCTTCGGGAAGTTGCGCAGCAGCTCGCGCGCCAGCGCGCTCGGCTTGCGCGCCATCCGGGTGCGCGCCCCGCGCAGCACCTCCTCGGCCTCGGGCGTGTGCCCGATCGCGGCCGCCAGCAGCGCGGCGGCCAGCCGCCGATCCTGCTTGCGCGCCGCGTGGACGAGCCGGCGGGCGTTGCGCGCGTGCGCGCCGCCCGACGAGTTGACAAGCAGGCCGAGCAGCCGCTTGGTCTCCGGCCACCGCTGGACCGCGTACTCCTCGTGCACCTCGCGCGTGTACTCGGCCATGCGCCAGATCCACGCGTTGGCCTGATCGCGGCGGCCGATGCGCTTCTCGGCCAGCGCCTGCAGGAGCACCTTGACGCCCTCGCGGCGCTCGTCGCGCGACCACGTGCCGACGACATCGGCCGCGGTGTCGAACGCCTCGGGATCGCGCGAGGCGGCGATCTCCTGCAGCGCTCGCAGCCGCAGCTGTGAGTTGCGGTTGCGCTGGACGGCGGTCAACAGGAAGGTGCGCTTGAGGTCGCCGTTGCGGTCGAAGTGCAGCATCGCCTTCGCACGCCGCCAGCCGCTCGGCGCCACGCGCGCCCCGGCGAGCGCGGCCCACTGGATCTGCTCGCCGTAGTCGAGGTGCTCGACGGCGATGCGCCACAGCTCGCGCTCGAAGACCTCGATCCGCCGGTCGGGATCGGCGGTGACCGGGAGCACCCGGCGCTCGACCCGCACCCGCCGGCCGCGGCCACGCCGCACCGGGCCGACGACGATGGCGCCGCCGCGGTAGACGTCGCGGTCGAGCAGCGAGTGCAGGGTCACGACCGGGTCGTCGTGGCGCGTAGCGGGATGGACGAAGTCGATGACGATTCCCGCCTCCTTGCCCGGGTGCTTGCGCGTCACTCGGCCCACCCGCTGCTGGTAGATGCGCTTGGACGCGGTGGGCGCGAGGTGCATGCACACGGTCGCGCGCGGGGAGTTCCAGCCCTCGGCCAGCAGCTGGGCATTGACCAGCACGTCGATCTTGCCCCGCTCGTAGTCGGCCAGCACCCGCGCCAGCTCACGCTTGGGCGTCTCACCCGAGACCGCCTTGGCCTTGAGCCCGACGTCCCTAAACGCCTTGGCGACGTTATACGCGTGGCGCACGCCGGCGGCGTAGACCACGCCGGGCACGCCGTTGAAGCGCGTCTTGTAGAGGTCGGCGATGGCCACGTTGAACGGCGTCTGGTCCAGCAGCTCGGCCAGCATCTCCTGGTCGAACTCGGTGTCGATCTCGCCTCGGCGCAACGGCACCTTGGCGATCGTCCGAACCCCCGGGCCGGGGGGGATGCGCACGCAGCGCAGCGGCGCGATGACGCCGCGCCGCGCGGCCTGCGCGAGGTCGAACCGCGACGTCTGGGTGGGGAAGAGGTCGGTGACGTGGCGGGCGATGAGCGCGCCCGTCGCCGTCATGCCGATGAAGACCGGCCCCAGCCAGTTGCGGATCGAGGCGGAGGTCTTCTCACCCAGCGCCGTGTGGGCCTCGTCGCAGATGACGATCGTGTAGGCGTCCGAGACCTTGCCGGCGTTGCGCACGAACCACTGGTAGGTCTCCACCGTGACCGGCCCGTTGGCGGGGTCCTTGGACCCGAGCAGCGCCGGCGCGAGGCGGTTCGAGTAGCCACGGTCGCGAAGCTCGCCGTTGAACTGGTCGACGAGGTTGCGGCGGTGGGTGAGAATGAGGATGCCGCCGGTCCGCGACGCCTCGACGAACCCCAGGGCGGCGACCGTCTTGCCCGCGCCGGTCGCGTGCTCGAACCAGAAGCGCTTGCTGGCGCCGGGGTCCTCGGGCTTGTCGGCGACGTCCGCGTCGACGCCGTTCTCCCTCCAGTCGACCGGCTCCTCGGGCTCGTCCTCCTCGTCGTCCTCCTCGCCCGGGATGCCCACCGCGGCCAGCTCGCCGGTGTCGGGGCCCACAGCGCCGTTGCCGCTGCCATTGCCGTTGCCGTTGCGCATGATGTCGGCGCTCAGCGCGGTCAGCGTGCCGGCGAGCGCGTCGACCTGGTGGGCCGAGAGCAGCGTGCCGTCGGCCAGGTGCGGCTCGTCCTCGAAGAGCAGGCGCTCGAGTCCGAGCAGCAGCGAGTACTGCCGCCGCCATTCGAGCGAGGGCCGCTCCTCGCCGCGTTCGAGCTCGGCCAGTGCGGCGTCGAAGGCGCGGCGGCGAGGGGTTCCGGGCGCGAGCGCGTCCTCGACGGTCTCGCCATCGTGCAGGAACGGCTCGCGCGTGAAGTCTTCTACGCGAGAGCGATCCTGAACGCTCGGGACGGACGCGGCGATGGCCGCTGACGAAGTGTCAGCCATGAAGGCTTTCGGCGGTTAGAAGGATGCAGGAGCCGCAATTGCGGAGCGGCTCGGAGTCCGTGTGTGACCGGACGTGACGGAGAGCCCTGCGTCAGGCGAGACCCCCCGCTCTCCAGAACACCACCAGCATAGCGCCCCCGACTTCAGTACCGGGGATTTTTCGGCGCCAAAGGCGGTCGCCCGGCGGTCCGACCGCTCTGCCTCTGCCACCCTTGGGTTCGCATGCGGACCGCCGCCATCGTCCTCGCCTGCGCCGCCCTCGTGGCCGTGGTGGTGATCGGACTCTCGCAAGCCGGCTCGCAGGGCGGCGAGCCCAAGAAGGGCAGGACGCCCACCGGCGCCGCCGCCCAGGCGGCGCTGCGCGGATCGCCGCCCCAACTCGCCGCGCTCCACCGCCAGGCCGGCCAGCTCCTCGGCGGCGGCGAGGCGGCGTTCACCGCGCGGCGCAAGACGCTGCGCGACTTCCCCCTCGTGGTCAACGGGTGGGCGTCGTGGTGCGGGCCGTGCCGGTTCGAGTTCCCGTTCTTCCAGTCGCAGGCCATCAAGCAGGGCCGCCGCGTCGCCTTCCTCGGCCTCGACGTCACCGACAATGCCTCGGACGCCAGGCGCTTCCTCAGGCAGTTCCCCCAGCCGTACCCGTCCTACACCGACACGCGCGGCACGATCATGCAGTCGCTCGTGCCGAGCTCGGGCCTGCCCAACACGGTCTTCTTCGACGCGAAGGGCAAGCAGACGTTCGTCCACCAGGGCGGCTACCCGAGCGAGGCCAGGCTCGCCGCCGACATCCGCCGGTACGCGCTTGGCGGCTGAGCCGACCGTCCGCCCACCCCGCGACGCGGCCGAGCTCGAGGCCGCCCTCGCGCTGCGCCATGCCGTCTTCTGCGACGAGCAAGGCGTCTCGGAACCCGACGAGGTCGACGGGCGCGACGCCGACGCGCTGCACGTCGTCGCCGTGCGCGACGGTCGCGTCATCGGCACCTGCCGCGTGCTCGTCGAGAGCGGGACCGCCAAGCTCGGCCGCATGGCGGTGGAGCGCTCGGCGCGCCGCGGAGGCATCGGCGCCCGCCTGCTCTTCGCGGCCGAGGAGGAGGCACGTGCGGCCGGCGCGCAGCGGGTGATCCTCGCCGCCCAGGTCGCCGCGGAGCCGTTCTACGCCGTGCATGGATACCGTGCCGTCGGCGCGCACTTCGAGGACGCGGGGATCGAGCACGTCCGCATGGAGAAGGCCCTCTGATGCCCGAGCTGCGGATCGATCCGCTGACCGGGGAGAGGGTGATCGTGGCGGCCGAGCGCGCCACCCGGCCGGGCGGCGAGCTGCGCGCCGACCCGGCGCCGCCGCTCGACCCCGCGGCCGACCCCTTCGCCCAGGGCCATGAGGACCGCACGCCGGCCGAGGTCTTCGCCCTGCGCCCCGACGGCGGCGGGTCCGATTCCCCCGGCTGGACCGTCCGCGTGGTCCCGAACCTGTATCCGGCGCTCGCGCCCGATGCCGCAGAGACCCCCGCCGAGGCCAATCGCGACCTCTTCGGCGCCGCGGCCGCCCGCGGCGGGCACGAGGTGATCATCAATGGGCCGGAGTCGGTCACCACGCTGCTCGAGCTCGCCCCCGAGCAGCTCGCCACCGCGATGGACGTGTGGCGCATGCGCATGCGCGCCCACGCGGAGGCCGCGTACGTCCACGTGATCGTCAACGAGCGGGGCGAGGCCGGCGCGTCGCTGCCCCACACGCACGCACAGCTCTACGCGCTGCCGTTCGTGCCCGCCGCGGTCGCGCGCGAGCGCGAGCGGTTCGGGGCCTACGCGACGCGCACGATGGGCCAGAACCTGCTCGGCGACCTCGTCCAGGAGGAGGTACGACGGCGCGAGCGCCTGGTCGCGATCGACGACGAGGCCGTGCTGCTCGCGCCCTACGGCGCGCGGCTGCCGTACCAGTTGATGATCGCTCCGCGCCGCCCCCAGGCCCGGTTCGAGGACGACGGCCCGCTCGGCGCCGCGCTGCTGCACGACGCGTTGGGAAGGCTCGCGCGCCAGCTCGGCGCGAGCCCGCCCCTCAACCTGTGGGTGCGGACGGCGCCCCAGGGCGCCGGGTACTACTGCTGGCGGATCGACGTGCTGCCGCGGCTGGTGCACCTCGCCGGTCTCGAGCTCGGGACCGGCGTGGGCCTGAACATCGTCGCGCCGGAGCAGGTGGCGGCGCAGCTGCGCGAAGCGTGATCGCCGTCACCGCGACGATCGCGGTGTCCTTGCTGGTAGGGCGGCGCGATCGCCTGGAGCACCGGTATCGTCGTCGTCGCGGCGACGATCGGCGCCGTGTTCTGAATGCGCCACCACGTCGCTGCCGCCGGCCTGCTTCTCGCCGTCCTGCTGGTCTGGTTCCACCCGCTGCTCGGCGGGGACCGGCTCACCCAGGCCCACGCGCTCTACGTCAACGTGCCCTGGGCAAGCGAGGCGCCGGCCGGCATCGCCGACGCCGCCCGCAGCGGCGAAGGCGACTCCGCCGTCCAGCACGAGCCCATCGCCGAGGTCGCTCGCAGGAGCGTGCGCGACGGCCACCTGCCGCTGCTCAACCCATCGGTCTACGCGGGTGCCCCGCTGCTCGGCGACATGCAGTCGGCGCTCGCGTTCCCGCTCCAGTGGCTGCTGTTGCCGCTGGGCGTCTCGAAGGCGTGGGGCTGGATCGCCCTGCTGCGCCTGCTGATCGCCGGCCTCGGTGCCTACGCGCTCGCGCGGCGGCTGGGGGCCGGCTGGCCAGGCGCGATGCTCGCCGGCGCCGCCTACATGCTCTGCGCGCCCAACATCACCTGGGCGCAGTGGCCGCTCGGCACCGAGTTCGCGCTCTTCCCCTGGCTGCTCTTGGCCACCGACCTCGTGCGCGAGCGGCCGGGACCCGGGCCGATCGCAGGCCTGGGAGCCGCGGTCGGGCTGTCGGTCCTCGGCGGCCACCCCGAGACGATCCTGTGGTCGTCGGTGTTCGCAGGGCTGTACCTGCTCGTCCGGCTGGCCGGCGAACGCCGGTCGCTCTGGCGTCCGCTCGGCGCGTTCGCCGGCGGCCACCTGCTCGGCGCCGTCGCCGGCGGCATCGCGCTCGTCACCTTCCTGCAGGCCTACGCGGACTCGATCACGCGCTCGGTCCACGAGCTCTTCGCCCGCGCCCATCTGCCGCTCTCGGCCGGCGTCACCTACCTGCTGCCGGAGGCGTTCGGCGACGGCAAGCCGTTCTACGACGGCCCGTACCTGACCTACCAGCTCGCCGCCGGCTACGTCGGGATCCTCATCCTGCTGCTCGCCGGCGTCTTCGCCCTTCGCCGCGCCCGCGACCCGCTGACCTGGGCGCTCGGCGCCGTGGCCGCGCTCGCGCTCATGGTCGTGTTCGCCATCCCGCCGGTCAGCTGGATCGTCCGCGCCGTCCCGCCGTTCTCCGACGGCAACAACATCCGGCTCCTGTACGCCGTCGCGCTCGTCTTCGCGCTCGCCGCCGGGCTGGGTCTCGAAGGCCTGCTGCGCCGGGCACTCCCGGTGCGGCGGCTGGCAGTCGGCGCGGGGGCAGCCCTCGGCGCCGCCGCGCTCTACCTGCTCGTCGTCTGGGCCACCGGCGACCTGACGGCGAGCACATCGACCGAGGTGCGCGGCGTGGCGTTCTTCGTCGTCGCCTTCGCGCTGTCGGCGACGGTCCTGTGGGCCGCCGGCCGCGTGCGCTCCGGGCGGGTGATCGCCGCGGCGCTGTTGCTGGCGGTGCTCGAGCTCGCCTACCTGCAGGACTGGAACGTCTTCCTGCCGCCCGACCAGGCAACGCCACCGCAGCCCGCGTCGATCTCCTACCTGCGTTCGCGCCCGCCGCCGTTCCGGGTCAGCGGCCTGTGGACCGGATTGGGGCCGCCCGAGTCGCTGCCGGCCAACACCGCCGGCTACTACGGACTCGAATCGATCCAGGGGTACGAGTTCCCGTTCTCGGAGCGGTGGTCGAACCTCTCGTTCTACGTGTTCGGCGAGCGCGGCCTTGACCGCGAGCTGCCGACCAAGACCTCCCCCGTGCCGCGGGGCGCCGCGCTGAACGCCTTGCGCATGGCCAACGTGCGGTATTACCTCGCGATCCCCGGCTCGCCGCCGCCCTCGCCGGCGCTGCGCCGCGTCTACGGCGGCCGCGACGCCACCGTGTTCGCCGACCAGGCGGCGCTCCCGCGCGCGTACGTGGTGCCGCGGACCTTGGCGACCACCGACGCCACCGCGCTGGCGACGCTGCGCCGCGGCGCGCTCGACCCGCGCCGCGTGGCGCTGGTGCCGCCCGGCACCACCGCACCGCCGGGCGCCCGCTACGCGGCCTCGCGCACGGAGAAGCTCGACGCCCAGCGCTGGCGCGTGACCCTGGCAGGCGGCAGCGCGGGCTGGCTCGTCTTCGCCATGTCGTGGTCGCCGCTGTGGGAGGCCACGGTCGACGGGAAGGCGGTCGACACCCACCCCACCGACTACGCGCTCGTCGGGCTGCCCGTGCGGGCGGGCGCGCGGACGGTCGAGCTGCGCTACGCCGCCACCGCGGCTCTGTGGGGCCTGATCGCGAGCGTCGTTGGCTGGTTGGCGATCGTCGCCCTTGCGCTCGTCGGGCGCGTTCAGTCGAGGAACCGCACGTAGTCCTCGACCGCGGCGCGGTCGGGGGCGCGCTGCTCCTGGCGCGGCGGACCGAGGTGCAGCAGGCCGAGCACGCGCTCGTCGTCGCCGATGCCGAGCGCGGCGCGCCCCTCGGCGGTGCGCAGCACCGCGGGCGTGCGCCAGTATCCGGCCAGCCCGCGGGCATGGGCGCCGAGCAGGACGAGGTAGCTCGCGATGACCGCAGCGGCAAAGTCCTCCTCGTCGGCGACGGGGTCGTCGGAGCAGCGCTTCTGCGTCGCCGCGATCAGCGTCGGCGCGCGGTCGAGCTTGCCCGCCGCCTCGGGGCCGGCCGCCGCCTTGAGGCGCGCGCGCGCCGCCGGGCCGAGCACGCGGAACCGCCACGGCTGAGACAGATGGTGGTTGGGCGCCCACCGGGCGAGCTCGAGCAGTTCATCCAGCGTCGCCCGGTCGACCGGCTCCGAGCCGTAGGCCTTGTGCGTGCGGCGGGTGCGGATGGCCTCGATGACGTCCACGGCGAGGGCGGACGGTAGCGTCCGCTCGGTGCGCGCCCTGGTGCAGCGGGTCACGCGGGCCTCGGTCTTCGTCAACGGCGAGCAGGTGGCGACGATCGGCCCCGGCCTGCTCGTGCTGCTCGGGGTCACCCACGACGACGGCGAGGCCGTTGCCGACCGGCTGGCCGACAAGGTGCGGGCGCTGCGCATCTTCGACGACGCCGACGGGCGCATGAACGAAGCGCTCGGCGACCGCGAGGTCCTCTGCGTCAGCCAGTTCACCCTCTACGGCGATACCCGGAAGGGGAACCGTCCCTCCTACGTTGCCGCCGCCCGGCCCGAGCAGGCCGAGCCGCTCTACGAGCGCTTCGCCGACCGCCTGGGCGCGCAGCGCGGGAGCTTCGGCGCGCGCATGGCGGTCGAGCTGGTCAACGACGGCCCGGTCACGCTCTTGCTGGAGGGATGACAGAGCGGTCGAACGGGCGGCCGCCGGCGGCGGCCGGCCGCGCGACCGCGTTTAGGGCACAATGCCCGCCTCGTGCCGCCCGAGGACCGCTTCGTCTGCCGCTTCGCCGCCGAACCGCCGCAGGAGCTCCTGCCCTACGGCCGCTGGGCCGAGCGCCTGCGCGAGGAGTTCCTCGCCGCCTGCCTGCGCATCGACACCGAGGGCGTCGAGCTCGGAGACCCCGGGGAGGTAGCGTTCTACCCCGACCGCACGTGGAACGGCCGCACCTACGTGGCGGCCACGGTCGACACCGAGGGCGGCTACCAGCTCTTCGGCTATGTGTCGTTCGTGCCCGGGGACGAGGAGGACGGCGACCCGAGCGACTTCGAGGCGCTCGCCGACTTCACCGACGAGACCGCCGCGCGCAACCCCGACTGGAACCTCGACCTCTGCGACGAGGTCGTCGGGGTCTGGCGCGGCGAGGAGGGACGCCAGGCGGCGATGACGCTGATCTGGGGCACGCCGATGGGCAATCTGCGCGGAGTCATCGCGACCGCCGAGCTCGGCGGCCTGGCGGTCGACCAGTGCGTCCTGATGGACGACCGCTTCACGCTCATCGCGCCCGACGACTACCGCGGCGACACGCTCGAGATCACGCTCTGGAATCGCCGCGGCGAGGCGGTCGCGACCGAGTCGCTCTACGAGGAGGAGGGCGAGGGCGAGGCGTAGGCCAGCGCGGCGGCGACGCACGCGTCGCGCACCCGGTCGGGCTCGACCGGGAATGCCTGGGCCGGCTCGCGCACGCCCACGCCCGAGCGCGCGAGGTGCAGGACGCCGATCGCCTGCAGATAGAGCTGGTTGGCGACGAAGTCGGGGTCGTCGACGCCGAGCGCCTCGAGCGTGCGCGACAGGCGGCCGATGGGCGCCGCCATCGCCTGCCCCAGGCGGACCCAGACCGCATCCGACATCTGATCGCGCAGCTCGTCGGCGGGCTGGCGGAGCAGCGACAGCGCGCAGTCCAGGAAGGCCGGGTGGGCGATGCCGTACTCCGCGAACGCCTCCATGCCGCGCCGCAGGCGCTCGCGCGGATCGGCGGCCTCGTCCTCGACCGCGGCGAGGCGGGAGTCGATCTCGCCCAGGTAGCGCGTGACGGTCAGCACGAACAGCTCCTCCTTGGAGGCGAAGTGGCGGTAGATCAGCGCCTTGTTGATGCCGACGCGGCGGGCGATGCGGTCGATCCGGGCATCCTGCATTCCGCGCTCGTCGAAGAGGTCGCGGGTCGCGTCGACGATGCGGCGCTCGCGAGCGCGGCGGACGGCGGCGCGGGGCGTGACAAGGGCCGGCATGTGTAACCATGAGTGTAACCGGTGTTTACATCGCCATGAGCTTGGAACCCGACCTCACCCGCATCCACGGCCGCGACCTCGCCTACGTCGATGCCGGCGAGGGCCCCGCGCTGCTCTTCGTCCACGGCATCGGCGGGGACTGGAAGACGTGGGAGCCCGTCCTGGCGCCGCTCGCGGCTCGTCACCGCGTCCTCGCCGTCGACCTCCCGGGCCACGGCGGCTCGGCCAAGGGCGCCGGCGACTACTCGCTCGGCGGCATGGCCAACGTGCTGCGCGACCTCATGGGGGCGCTCGAGCTCGAGCGGGCCACGGTCGCCGGGCACTCGCTCGGCGGCGGCATCGCCATGCAGTTCGCCTACCAGTACCCGGAGCGGTGCGAGCGCCTGGTGCTGGTCTCGAGCGGTGGCCTCGGCCCCGATGTCGGACTCCCGCTCCGGCTCGCGACGCTGCCGGGCAGCGAGCTCTTCCTGGCGCTCACCGCGCCCGCCGCGCGGTCGGTGCTGGGCTGCGCGTCCGACGTGGGGCGCCGCCTGCGCATCGCCCCGGCCGCCGATGCCGCCTTTTACGGCCGCGCCTTCGCCGCGCTGGCCGATCCCGAGACGCGCGCCGCGTTCCTCGGCACCCTGCGCGGGGTGGTCGGCAGGCGCGGCCAGATCGTCGACGCGCGCGACCGCCTCTACCTGGCCGAGACCATGCCCACGCTGATCGTCTGGGGCGAGCGTGACGCCGTCATCCCCGCCGAGCATGCGCAGGCCGCTCACGAGGCCATGCCGGGGAGCCGGCTCGAGGTCTTCGAGGACGCCGGCCATCTGCCCCAGCTCGACGATCCCGAGCGGTTCATGGCCTGCGTGGAAGCCTTCGTGGACGAGACCGAGCCGTCGTCGGCCTCGGAGGAGCGCTGGCTCGAGCTCCTGCGGGCGGGCGGCTGATTCGCTAGGCCGGCTCGGCGACCGACGGAATCCGCTCCGCCGCCTCGGCGTCGCTGAGCGGGAAGTGGCAGGCGGCCATCCCCCCGCCCTCCTTGGGCTCGAGGGGCGGCGCCTCGGTCCAGCACAGCTCCTGCGCCTTCGGGCAGCGGGTGTGGAAGCGGCACGCCGGCGGCGGGTGCGTCGGGCTGGGCACGTCGCCGCTGAGGATCTGCCGCTTCTTGCTGCGCGCCTCGTGCGGATCGGCCACCGGCACCGCCGACAGCAGCGCTCCGGTGTACGGGTGGCGCGGGTGTCGGTACAGCGTCTCGTTCTCGGCGAACTCGACGATCGAGCCCAGGTACATCACCGCCACCCGGTCGCACATGTGGCGCACCACCGATAGGTCGTGGGCGATGAACACGAGGGTGAGCCCGAGCTCGCGCTGCAGCTCGGAGAGCAGGTTGAGGATCTGGGCCTGGATCGAGACGTCGAGCGCCGAGACGGGCTCGTCGGCGACGATCAGCTTCGGCTTGAGCGCCAGCGCCCGCGCCACGCCGATGCGCTGGCGCTGGCCACCCGAAAACTCGTGCGGGAAGCGGTTGAAGTGCTCGGGATTGAGCCCGACCTGCTCCATCAGCTCCTGGGCGCGCTGACGCCGGTTCCCGTTCTCCAGCCCGTGGATGACGAACGGCTCGCAGATGATCGAGCCAACCGTCTTGCGCGGGTTCAGCGAGGAATACGGGTCCTGGAAGATCATCTGCATCTCGCGGCGCAGCCGCTTGAGCGGCGCCCCGCGGAGGTGGGCGATCTCGTCCCCGTCGAACGTGATCGAGCCGCTGGTCGGGTCGATCAGGCGCAGCAGGAGCTTCGCCGTGGTGCTCTTGCCGCAGCCGGTCTCGCCGACGATCCCGAGCGTCTCGCCGCGGCGCACGTCGAAGGAGATGCCGTCGACCGCCCGCACCGCGGCGACCTGCTTCTGGAAGACGATCCCCTGGGTGATCGGGAAGTGCTTGACGAGGTCGCGGACCTCGATGAGGTTGTCCATCGGGTTACCTCCGCGGGGCATCCAGCCCCGCGTCCTGAGACAGTCCATCGGCGTCACGCCGCTCGAGGTCCTCCTCGTCTCGCAGCGGCACCTCGGCCCGCGCCTTCTCCGGCTCGGCGCCGGCCTTGAGCTTCGACCACAGCTCCCGTCGCACCTCGGGGACGAGCAGGCACGCCGTGCGGTGCCCCGCGTCGCCCGGCACCGGCTCGAGCTGCGGGTCGACGCGCTTGTGCGCCTCGCGGACGTACGGGCAGCGCGGGTGGAACGAGCAGCCCGAGGGCCGGTTGATCAGGCTGGGCGGCCGACCCGGGATCGGGATCAGCTCCTCCTCGCGCGGGCCGGTCAACTTCGGAATCGACTCGAGCAGTCCCCACGTGTAAGGGTGCTCGGGCGCGTCGAACAGCGTGTCGGTGCGCGCCTCCTCCACGATCCGCCCGGCGTACATCACCGCGATCTCGTCGGCGGTCTCCGCGACGACGCCGA
>Ga0126313_10001523_pt1 | contig 12328 bp, 10 predicted proteins | sample Plot105A_FD_89954 | JGI IMG/M metagenome (GOLD analysis project Ga0126313, IMG submission 89954) | Serpentine soil microbial communities from UC McLaughlin Reserve, CA, USA - Plot105A | ecosystem: Environmental > Terrestrial > Soil > Grasslands | place: USA: UC McLaughlin Reserve, Lake County...
CGAGCGGGACGACGAGGGCTACTACCGCATCTGCGCGCGCCTGAAGGACATGTACATCTCGGGCGGCGAGAACGTCTATCCGGCCGAGGTCGAGAGCGTCCTGCACGAGCACCCGGCCGTGGCCGACGCGGCCGTGGTCGCCGTCGCAGACGAGCTGTGGGGCGAGGTCGGCATCGCGGCGGTCGTCGTTGCGGAGGGCGCGAGCATCGACGAGGAGGCGCTCCTCGCCCACTGCCGCGACCGGCTCGCGCGCTTCAAGGTGCCGCGCGGAGTCCGGTTCGTCGACGAGCTCCCACGCTCGGGAATGGGCAAGGTGCTCAAGGACGAGCTTCGCGGCCTGATCGTCAAGGAAGCGTCGGCGTGAAGCCGGTCGAGACGATGCCGACGGGCGTCGACGGCCGCGCGCTCGGGCACCGCGGCGCACGCACGCGCAACCGGCTGCTCGAGGCGGCGGAGGACGTCTTCGCGCAGGTCGGCTACCACGACGCGTCGATCGTGAAGATCACCGAGGCGGCGGGCGTGGCGATGGGCACGTTCTACCTCTACTTCCGCAGCAAGAAGGAGATCTTCGACGAGCTCCTGCGCGACCTGAACCGCCGCGTCCGTCACGCGATGAGCGAGGCGTCGACGCAGGGCTCGACCAGGCTCGAGCAGGAGGTGTTCGGCTTCCAGGCGTTCTTCCGCTTCACGGCCGAGCATCCCGCGCTCTACCGCGTGATCCGCCAGGCCGAGTTCGTCTCGCCCGAGATGCTCCGCTACCACTACGACAAGCTCGCGAGCGGGTACGTCGAGGGCCTCCGTGCCGCCGCCGAGCGCGGCGAGGTCGGTGAGATCGACCACGAGGTGAGCGCCTGGGCGCTGATGGCCGCGGGCGAGTTGATCGGCATGCGCTGGATCCTCTGGGACGAGCGTGGGGAGGTCCCGCCGCACGTCCTCGAGGAGCTCGAGCGGATCATCGCGTGCGTCCTGGAGAGCCCTCGGTGACGCGCGTCAGCCTCGCCGGCGTCGCTTCGTACCTGCCGGCACGGTTCATGACCGCGGCCGAGATTGCCGCCGAGACCGACATCCCCGAGGACGTCATCGTCGAGAAGTTCGGGTTGCGCGGAAAGCACGTCGCCGCGCCGGACGAGCACGTGAGCGACATGGCGACCACCGTCGGCCAGCGGCTGCTCGACGACGGCGGAGTCGATCCGGAGTCGATCGACGTCGTTCTCTACTTCGGCTCGATGTGGAAGGACTACCCGGTCTGGCAGGCTGGCCCGGCGATCGCGCACCGGCTCGGGTGCGTGAACGCCTACGCCGTCGAGTACGCGAACGTCTCGTACGGCGCCCCGGCCGCGCTGCGCGTCGCGCGAGACATCCTGCTCGCCGAAGACGATGTCGAGCGCGTCCTCGCCGTCGGGGCCTCGCGCGAGTCGTACCTGCTCGACTACGCGAACGAGCGCGCTCGCTTCATGATCAACTTCGGCGACGGGGCGGCGGCCGCGCTTCTGTCCAAGGACGGCGGCGTCAACGAGGTGCTCGGGTCACACGGGATCACCGACGGCTCGCTCTCGCGCCACGTCAAGGTGCCGTCAGGCGGGAGCGTCGATCCCGACGGCGAGAACCGGTCGCTGGACGTGATCGACCAGGCCGCGATGAAGGACCGGCTGGACGAGATCAGCCTCCCGAACTTCGTGCGCGCCGCGGAAGCGGCGCTGGCGCGGTCCGGCGCTTCGCTCGACGACGTCGCCTACCTGTGCGGGATCCACATGAAGCGCTCGATGCATGACGCGCTCGTGGCGGCGCTCGGCGTCGACCCCGAGCGGGCCGCGTATCTCGACGACGCCGGGCACATGAGCGGCGTCGACCCGTTGCTCGCGCTCGATCGCGCACGCAGCGACCTTGCCGAAGGCGATCTCGTGCTGCTGCTCGCGGCGGGCACCGGCTACACGTGGGCGGCGAGCGTCGTGCGCTGGGGCGCCGCCGCATGACCAACCGACCGACCGACTCACCTGGAGGTGACCCACTGATGCGCAGCCTCGCCGCCCTCGCGGGCGTGTTCATTGCCCTCGTCCTGCCCGGCTCGGCCTTGCCGGCGGCGGGCACGACCTTTCCGCCCGGCTTCCCGGTGATCACCGATGCCTCTCTGGGCGTGCCCGTGCTCGGCTTTGGCGGCGCGGGCCGCGTCGAGCGGACGCCGGTGATCCTGCTTCACGGGAACAACGACACGCCGTTTCCGACCGCGTGCAATCCCTACGGCGACGTCCAGGCCCTCGCCGATCATCTGCTGGCGAACGGCTACCGGGCCTCCGAGGTGTGGGCGCTCGGCTACCAGGGCGATCAGTGCGATCTGCTCGCCGACCAGACGCGGCGCTCCGCGTTCGCGCACTCGACGGTTGCGAACGTCCCCGACCTCCGAGCGTTCGTCCATGCCGTCCTTCGCTACACGGGGGCAAAGCGGGTCGACATCGTGGGTCACAGCCTGGGCGGAACGTTGGCCCGCGAGTGGATGCGCCAGGACCACGCGTACCACCTCGTCGACCATCTGGTCGAGATCGACAGCCCGAACCACGGCATCGTCAACTGCTCGCCGAGTCCGCTGAACTACTTCCAGCTGCCGGCGCTCGGCGGCTTCACGCCGGACAGCGCGGTGTGCCTGGAGTACGGCGCCGACGACACGCCGTTCCTGCGCGCGCTCAACCGGAGGGAGTCGCACGCGCCCACCGAGTACCTCGCGATCCGGAACGCGGACACGAGCTTCGTCTACTTCTCCGCGATGGACGGCTTCTTCGCGCCGGTGCCCGCGCAGGATCGGACCGGGGCGCCGCACGACTTCTCCCGGAGCGCGGAGCTGCACGGGAAGCGGGCGGAGAACGTCGACCTCCTCGGACAGGGCCGTTACGACCCGATCCTCGGGACAGCCCATCTCGGGATCCTCAACTCGCCCGAGACCTGGAGCCTTGTCAGCGAGTTCCTCGCCGACTGAGCGAGTCGCGATCGTCACGGGCGCGGCCGGCGGGATCGGCCGCGCCGTGGCGTCGCGCCTCGAGGCCGACGGGTGGCGAGTTTTCGGCGTCGACCTCCGCGGCGGGTTCGAGGCCGACCTCACCACGCGCGAGGGAAACCGGGCGGCCGTCGACGCAGCGCTCGCCCGCTTCGGCCGGCTGGATGCGATTGTCGCGAACGCCGGCTTCCAGCACGTGGCACCGGTCGTCGACTTTCCCGAGGACCGGTGGGACGCGCTCCTCGCACTGCTGCTGACGAGCCCGTTCCTGCTGGCGAAGTACGGCTGGGAGGCCTTGCGCGAGAGCGGCGACGGCCGCTTCCTGGCGATCGCCTCCGTTCACGGGCTTGTCGCATCGCCGTTCAAGGCCGGGTACGTCGCCGCGAAGCACGGCCTGCTCGGGCTGGTGAAGACGCTGGCGCTCGAAGGCGCGGAGGCCGGCATCTCGGTCTCGGCGATCTGCAGCTCGTACGTCCGGACGCCGCTCGTCGAGGCCCAGATCGCCGACCAGGCGCAGGCGCACGGCATTTCCGAGGAGCGCGTGCTCGAAGACGTGATCTTCGCGCCGCAGGCGGTCAAGCGCTTCATCGAGCCGGAGGAGGTGGCCGACGTGGCCGCGTTCCTCCTCGGCCCGGCGGGCCGCAACTTCGCGGGTGCCCCGGTCGTGATGGACCTGGGCTGGACCGCGCGCTAAGACTAGTAACAGACTGTTACTTGACCCCGAATCGTCGGAGCGATGCGGGCTGCTGCGGCTAGTAACAGTCTGTTACTTATTCGCGGACGTACCGGCCCGGCGCCGGGTCGCCCTCCGGGAGGTCGGGCGGATCGACCTGCGCTCCGGAACGCTCTGTCGCCCACTCGGCCCAGTCCTCCCACCAGGTGCCGGCATGCTCCTCGGCTGCTGCGCGCCACGCGTCCGGGTCGGCCGGATGGTCGTCGGCGGCCCAGAACGTCGCCTTCTTGCCGCCGGGCGGATTGACCAGACCGGCGATGTGGCCGCCCGACGACAGCCGATAGCGGACGTCGCCGCCGACGAGCCCCGTCGTCCGGTAGCTCGACCGCCACGGAACGATGTGGTCGGCGTCCGAGCCGAGGACGTACAACGGCGTCCGCACCGCGGACATGTCCACCGGAACGCCGTCGATCGTGAACGCGCCCGGCCGGGTCAGCGCGTTCTCGAGGTAGCAGCCGCGCAGGTACTGCGAGTGCATCGCGGCGGGGATCCGCGTGCCGTCGGCATTCCACGCGAGCAGGTCGAACGGCGGCGGGCGCTTCCCCATCATCCAGCTGGACACGACGTAGCGCCAAACGAGGTCGTTGGCCTTCATCAGCAGGAACGGCCCGCCGAGCTCGTCCGCGCTGATGTAGCCGCGGCGGCGGATCCGGCGCTCGATCCGCACGATCGCGGCCTCGTCCGTGAAGACGCCGATCTCGCCGGGGTCGCAGAAATCGACGAGGGTGTTCAGCAGCGCCGCCCAGCCGACCCGCTCGGCTTCGCCGCGGCCCGCGAGGACGGCGAGGGCGATCGCGGTGAGCGTTCCCCCGACGCAGACGCCGACCAGGTTGACGCGCTTCGAGCCGGCCGTTTCCCCGGCGCGGTCGACCGCGGCGAGGAGGCCGTCCCGGAGATAGTCGTCCATCGTCAACTCGGCCATGGATTCGTCCGGATTCCGCCAGCTGACTGCAAAGACCGCGAATCCCTTCCGCACCGCGTATTCGATCCAGGAGCGGCCGGGGGCCATGTCCATGAGGTAGTACTTGTTGATCCACGGCGGCACGTAGACGAGCGGCTCGGCGTACACGCGCTCCGTCTGCGGCGCGTACGCGATCAGCTCGATCAGGTCGTTCCGGAAGATCACGGTGCCCGGCGTTGCTGCGAGATCGCGGCCGAGCTCGAAGGCCGAGCGGTCGACTTCCTGCGGACGGCCGCCGTTGCTCACGACATCCTCGACGAACCTGGCCGCGCCCTTGGCGAAGCTGAGGCCGCCGGTGTCGTAGGCCTCCTTGACGACCTCAGGATTCACCCACGGGAAGTTGGCCGGCGCTGCGGCGTCGAGGAACAGCCCGAGCCCGAAGTGTGCCTTCCGCGTGGTCTGCTCGTCGAGCACGAGCGCGTCGAGCGTCCGGTGCGCCCAGCGGGACGTCGCGAGATACGAGCCAAGTATGCCGCGCAGGAACGGGTTCGCCCGCCAGGCCCGGTCGGAGAAGCGCCGGTCTGCGCCCTCGATCTCCGCCTCGTCGTCGAGGGTGGCGCGCGCGACGTCGAGCGCCACCCCGATCTGCGCGAGCGTGAGCTCGCCGAGCGCCTGCAACGTCGTGCCGGGCTTGCGCGCGAGCGCGAAGCCTGCTGACGCGAGCGCACCCGTCACCGCGGCCGGGTCGGCACCGGAGAGCCTGAGTGCGTACGGAAGATCCTCGGCTGCGGCCATGGGAACGACTATAAGTCGGCTTGCTTGGTTAGCCAAGCGATAGATACAGTTAGCCATATGAGCGACGGCGTCGGCGACTTCATCCGCATGCAGCGCCGCCTCGGGCAGCTGTCCCTCAGGCAGCTCGCCGACCTCGCGGACGTCTCGAACGCCTACCTGAGCCAGGTCGAGCGCGGTCTGTACACGCCGTCGGCCCACGTGCTCAAGAACATCGCGCACGCGCTCGACCTCTCCGCCGAGGCGCTCTACTCGCGCGCCGGTCTGCTCGACGACGAGCCCGATGCGGGGCGCGGCGGCGTGGAGGAGGCGATCCGGCTCGACGACGCCCTCACGGCCGACCAGAAGGAGACGGTCTTACGCGTCTACCGAAGCCTGCGCGGCTCCGATTGACTAACCAAGCGAACGCTTGGTAAGCTAAGCGATCCACCAAGGAGGCACAGACATGAACCAAGCAACGACGTTCGCCGAGCTCGCGGCCGAGGCGCAGCGCCAGACGTTGCACGGGCTCAAGCAGGCGCAGGACCTCTCGCTCCGCGGCACCGAGCTCGCCGTCGGTCTCCTGCCGGAGGCCACGGTCCCGACGCCGAAGGACGCCGTCGAGGGCGCGTTCGCCTTCGCCGGACAGATCCTCCAACAGCAAAAGGCCTACGTGCTCCGTATGACGGAGATCGTCACGGGCGCCGCCGAGCCGGCCCCGGCCAAGACGAAGTAGCTCAGTAGCATTGACGGAGGCGGAACCGGCCGGTTCCGCCTGTCGTCATGGACCGGCCCGTACTCCATCCGTTCGTCCGCGCCGTCGCCGAGACCGAACGTCTCGAGGCCTTTGCAGATGCCCTTCCTGAGCGCGCTCGGGTGTCCGAGCCTGCCCTGCCGCTGGTCGTCGCGGCGTTGCACGAGAGACTCGAACGCGGCCTCGCGGTCCTCGTCCCGGAGGACGGCGACGCGCGCGACCTCGCCGAGGCCGCAGGCTGGTTCCTCGGGACGGAGCACGTCGGCCTCCTGCCGAGCCGCGGCGTGCGCTGGGAGTCGGGTCTCGCACCGCCGCCGCACCTCGTGGGCGAGCGGGACCGCGCGCTAGATGTCCTCGCCCGCGGCGGGCTCGTCGTCGTTTCGGCGTCGGCTCTCGTCGAAGGCATGCCGCCGCCGGCGACCCGACCGAGCGCACTGCCACTCGAGGTCGCCGACGAGCCCGGCATCGACTCCGTGGCCGAGCACCTCGCTCTCGCCGGCTACGAGCGGGTCGATCGCGTGGAGGAGCGCGGCCAGTTCGCGCTGCGGGGTGGGATCGTCGACGTCTACCCGAGCACCGGTCGCGAGCCCCTGAGGATCGATTTCTTCGGCGACGAGATCGAGGGCATCCGCGCGTTCTCGGCGTTCACGCAGCGGACGCTGCACCCCGTCGACCGTGCCACGATCCGGCCGGCCGCCGAGCGCCGCCTCGATCTGACCGAGACGACCCTGCCCGACGACGACGAGGCGCCCGTCGTCCCGAAAGACCTCGTCCCGGCGATTCCCGAAGGCCCCGACGTCGTCTGGCGACCGGACGAGGTCCGCCAGGTCTGGGCCGAGGAGTTCCCGGGCGTTCCGACGCCCTCGCTCGAGCGAGCGGCCGAGCTCGACCCGCTCCCGCAGGGGCAGCCCCACGCGTTCGAGGCGCAGCGTCCTGCGATCGCTGCGCGTGGTCTGTCCGAGGCCGAGAACGAGCTCAGAGGCTTCGCGCACGCCGGCCACCGCGTCGTCGTCGCCTTCCCGCATCGCGGCGAGGCGCTGCGCACGCAGAACCTGCTCCGCCGCATCGACGCCGGCCTGCTCGAGCCGGGCGACGAGCTCCCGCCGGAGGGCGAGCTCGCGTTTGCGGTCGCGCCCGCCCGGAGGGGCTTCGTCTGGCGCGAGCTCGGCCTCGTTCTGCTCCCGGACACGCAGGTCTTCCGCAAGCGCCCGCCGAGAGCGGACGCGCGGCTCGGGCGCGCCCTCCAATCCTTCGCCGACCTCCGCACGGGCGACCACGTCGTGCACGAGGACCACGGGATCGGGCGGCTGCTCGGCTTCGAGACGAAGGAAGTCGCGAGCGTCACCCGCGACTACCTGCTGCTCGCCTTCCGCGGGGACGATCGCCTGTACGTCCCGCACGAGCAGATCGGAAAGGTCTCGCGATACGTGGGGGCCGACGGCGCCGCCCCCGCGCTCTCGAAGCTCGGCGGCAAAGCCTGGCAGCTCCTGAAGACGCGCGCGCGGGAGAGCGTCCGCGAGCTGGCGGGCGAGCTGCTCCAGCTCTACGCGCAGCGGCAGCAGGCGCCCGGGGTCGCGTACGACCTGAACCACGAGTACTTCGAGCGCCTCGAGGCGTCGTTCCCGTACCGAGAGACGGACGACCAGGCAACCGCGATCGAGGCCGTCAAAGAGGATATGGAGACCGGCCGGCCGATGGACCGCCTCGTCTGCGGCGACGTCGGGTTCGGCAAGACGGAGGTGGCCGTCCGCGCGGCGTTCGCGGCAGCGGTCAACGGCAAGCAGTCGCTGATGCTCGTCCCCACGACGATCCTCGCGCAGCAGCACTGGAATACCTTCCGCGAGCGTTACGGCGACTTCCCGGTCAACGTCGAGATGGTCTCGCGCTTCCGCAGGCCGGGAGATGTCAAGCGCATCCTGCGGGAGTTCGCCGACGGCAAGGTCGACATGCTCATCGGTACCCACCGCGTCCTCTCGCGCGACGTGATCCCGAAGCAGCTCGGGCTCGTGATCGTGGACGAGGAGCAGCGCTTCGGCGTCGCGCAGAAGGAGCTACTCCGTCAGCTGAGGCTCGAGGTCGACGTGCTCGCGCTGAGCGCGACGCCGATCCCGCGCACGCTGCACATGTCGCTTTCGGGCCTACGGGACATCTCGGTGATCGAGACGCCCCCGGAGGGCAGGCGCCCGATCCGGACGCACGTCGGCGACTACGACGAGGAGCTGATCAAGCAGGCGCTCGACCGCGAGAAGGCACGCGGCGGCCAGTCGTTCTACCTGCACAACCGGGTCGAGACGATCGAGGAGGCGGCAGAGAAGTTGCAGCAGCTTTGCCCGGACCTCCGCTTCATCGTCGCGCATGGACAGATGCGGGAGCGCGAGCTCGAGGAGAAGATGCTGTCGTTCCTCTCGGGGGACGCCGACGTGCTCGTCGCGACGACGATCATCGAGTCGGGCCTCGACATCCCGCAGGCGAACACACTGATCGTCGAGCGCGCGGACGTGCTCGGGCTGGCTCAGCTGTACCAGATCCGCGGGCGCGTCGGCCGCTCGGATGTCGTGGCCCACGCGTACCTGTTCTACCCCGACCACATGGAGCTTAGCCCGGAGGCTCGCGCCCGCCTCGCCACCCTCGCCGACCACACCGAACTCGGCGCCGGCTTTGCGATCGCGATGCGCGACCTCGAGATCAGAGGCGCCGGAGACCTCCTCGGCGCGGAGCAGTCGGGCCACGTGGCGGCGCTGGGATTCGAGCTCTACGTCGAGATGCTCGGCGAGGCGGTCGCGGAGCTCTCCGGCCAGCGCCGCCCGGTCGCCCGCCCCGTTCGCGTGGACGCCCGCATCGACGCCTACGTTCCCGGCTCGTACATCGCGGCCGAGGCGCTCAAGATCGACCTGCACCGCCGGATCGCGCTCTCCGAGTCGGAGGACGAGCTGCGGGAGCTCGAGGCGGCCACCGAGGATCGCTACGGCCCGCTCCCGGACCCGGTCGGCAACCTGTTCGCGATCCAGGAGGCGAAGCTGAAGCTCGCCCGGATCGGAGCGGACTACCTCGTCTTCCGCGGCGGCCGGGCGTCCGTCGGTCCCCTCCTGCTCGGATCCGGCGAGCTGCGCAGCCTGCGCGGCGAGATCGACACGGCCGTCTACACGACCGCGCGGCAGGAGGTCACGTTAAGGGGCGATGAATTTTCCCAGGCCGTGAGATTGGTCGATGCTATACTGGCGACGCGCCGGGCAGCGTGAGTAAAACCGCTGCAAATGGCGCTCTTTCTATGAAATCGCCCAGGTTTACACGTATCGCGCTCGCGGCCGTCTTCGGTGCGCTCATGCTCGCGCTGGTCGGGTGCGGCGGCGGCGACAGCAAGTCGTCCGAGGACGTTCCGGACGACGCCGTCGCGGTCGTCGGCGACAAGGAGATCTCGAAGAGCCAGTTCGACGCGCTGATCGCTCAGGCGCGCGCGAGTGCGAAGCAGCAGAAGCGCGCGTTCCCGAAGGCGGGAACGCCGGAGTTCAAGAACCTCCAGAACCAGGGCCTCGAGTACCTGATTCGCCGCGCCGAGTTCGAGCAGAAGGCCGACGACATGGACGTCGAGATCACCGACAAGCAGGTCAACGAGCGCCTGGAGCAGCTGAAGAAGCAGTTCTACGGCGGCGACGACAAGAAGTTCAAGTCCTCGCTCAAGAAGCTCCTGCTCACCGAAGACCAGGTGAAGAAGGACGTGCGCGCCCAGCTGCTGGAGGAGCAGCTCTACAAGAAGGTCACCGAGGACCTGAAGGTCAGCGACAAGGACATCCAGGACTCCTACGAGAAGAACAAGTCGCAGTACCAGCAGGCCGCGACGCGCGAGGTCCGGCACATCCTCGTCAAGACGAAGCAGAAAGCCGACGCGCTCCACACCCAGCTGCAGGGCGGCGCCGACTTCGCCAAGCTCGCCAAGAAGAATTCCGAGGATCCCGGCTCGAAGAACCAGGGCGGCAAGCTGACCGTGTCCAAGGGCCAGACGGTGCCGCCGTTCGACAAGGCTGCGTTCTCACTCGACAAGAACGAGCTCTCGCAGCCGATCAAGACGCAGTACGGCTGGCACATCATCCAGCCGCTCTCCGAGGTCAAGAAGGCCACGACCACGCCGCTTCCGCAGGTCAAGGAAGCGATCAAGCAGCAGCTCCTGAGCGAGAAGAAGACGAAGGAGATGCGTGAGTGGATCGACGGCCTCAAGGACGAGTTCGACGTCACCTACCAGGTCGGCTACGCGCCGCCCGCGACGAACACGACCTCGACCCAGACCAACGGCAACTAACTCACTCGCCGAGGCGCTCGTCGAGCTGCAGGCGCTGACCGAGCGCCTGCGCCGCGACTGCCCGTGGGACCGCGAACAGACGGCGAAGACGATCGTCCCGCACACGGTCGAGGAGGCGTACGAGGTTGCGGAGGCTGCGCTGTCGGGCCGCGACGAGAAGCTGCTGGACGAGCTCGGCGACCTGCTGTTCCAAATCTTTTTCCTCGCCCTAACGCTTCAGGAACAGGGCGCGGGCAATCTCGAGCAGGTGGCGCGGACGATCCACGCGAAGCTCGTTCGGCGGCATCCGCACGTCTTCGGCCAGGCCGTGGCCGACACGCCTGGGCAGGTGCGGTCTCGCTGGGAGGACATCAAGCGCGAGCAGGAGCAGCGCCAGGGCGTGTTCCACGACGTGCCGGAGACGCTTCCGTCGCTCCTGCACGCACGGAAGGTGCAGCGACGCGCGGCGGCAGTCGGCTTCGAGTACCCGGATCTCGCGGCGGCACTTGCGGACTTCGAGAGCGAGCTCGAAGAGCTCCGCGAGGAGCTCACCGGCAAGCCCGATCCCGCACCTGAGAGGCCTCCCGACGAGCTCGTCGCGGCGGAGCTCGGCGACGTCCTGTTCGCGCTCGTCAACGTGGCTCGGCGCCTCAACGTCGATCCCGAGCTCGAGCTTCGGCGCGCGAGCGGCCGCTTCGTCGAGCGCGTCGAGCGCGCGGAGCAGCTTGCGGCCGAGCACGACGAGAGCTGGGCGCTGCTCGATCTCGAGCGTCAGGATCGCTGGTACGACCTGGCCAAGGAGGAGGAGCAGCGATAGGCGCGATCACGGAGGTCCGCGCACGCCAAATCCTCGACTCTCGGGGCAATCCGACCGTCGAGGTGGAGATCGAGCTCGAGGGCGGCGCGATCGGCCGCGCCGCGGTTCCCTCGGGCGCTTCCACGGGCAAGTACGAGGCGCTCGAGCTGAGGGACGGTGGCGACGCCTGGCTCGGGAAGGGCGTCTCGAAGGCGGTGCAGAACATCCGCGACGAGATCGCGCCGGCGCTGATCGGCGTCGACGCCGACGACCAGCGCGCCGTCGACGCGGCGCTGCTCGAGCTCGACGGGACGAAGGACAAGTCGCGCCTCGGAGCCAACGCGATTCTCGGCTGCTCGCTCGCGGCGGCGAAGGCGGCGGCCGCTGCGGCGGGAGTGCCGCTCTACCGCTCGATCGGCGGATCCGGCGCCCACGTCCTGCCCGTGCCGATGCTGAACGTGATCAACGGCGGGGCACACGCGCGGAATTCGCTCGATTTGCAGGAGTTCATGGTCGTCCCGGCGGGCGCGGAGACGTTCTCGGAGGGTCTGCGCGTGGCCGTCGAGGTCTTCCACACGCTCGCGAAGCTGCTCGACGAGCGGGGGCTGGCGACCGCCGTCGGAGACGAGGGCGGGTTCGCGCCCGACCTGCCGTCGACCGAGGCCGCGATCGAGGCGGTGCTGGAGGCCGCCGAGCGCGCCGGCCACCGCGACCGGGTCGCCCTGGCGATGGATCCGGCCGCGACCGAGATCTTCCAGGACGGCAACTACGTGCTGGAGGGCCGGACGCTCTCCGGCGAGGAGATGATCGAGTTCTGGGCCGGGCTGGTCGACAAGTACCCGCTCGTCTCGCTCGAGGACGGCCTGGCCGAGGACGAGTGGGGTTGGTGGCGTGAGCTGACCGACCGGCTCGGCGACCGCGTCCAGCTCGTCGGCGACGACCTCTTCGTGACCAACGTCGCCCGGCTCGAGCAGGGAATCGAACAGGGTGTGGCGAACGCGATCCTCGTGAAGGTGAACCAGATCGGGACGCTGTCGGAGACGCTCGACGCGATCGCCTTGGCGCGCGCGAACGGCTACAACGCGGTCATCTCGCACCGCTCCGGCGAGACCGA
>Ga0126313_10001525_pt1 | contig 12328 bp, 6 predicted proteins | sample Plot105A_FD_89954 | JGI IMG/M metagenome (GOLD analysis project Ga0126313, IMG submission 89954) | Serpentine soil microbial communities from UC McLaughlin Reserve, CA, USA - Plot105A | ecosystem: Environmental > Terrestrial > Soil > Grasslands | place: USA: UC McLaughlin Reserve, Lake County...
GATGCGCTGGTCATCGCCCAGACGGCCCGGATGCGCCGGGATCTGCTGGCCGCCCGACCCCGACCCGAGCTGGTCGCCGAGCTGGCCGTGTTGGTCGGCCACCGCACCGACCTGCTGGCCGACTGGGTCCGCACCGTGAGCCGGCTGCGAGGGCTGCTCACGGCCAGCTTTCCCGGCCTGGAGCGATGCTTTGCCTTCACCTCCCGCAGCGCCCTGGTGCTGGTGCGCCGCTACCAGACCCCCGAGGCGCTGCGGGCCCTGGGGCGCCGGCGGCTGGTGGCCTGGCTGCGCCGCCAGGTGCCCACCCAGCTGTCGGATGCCCAGGTCGCCCAGATGGCCGAGGCTGCCCTGGCGGCCGCGGCCGCCCAGACCATCCAGCTGCCCGCCCAGGACCTGACCGCCCGGCTCATCGCCCAGCTGGCCAGCGACCTGCTGGCGTTGGACCGGCGCATCAAGGAGCTGGACAAGACCATCACCCAGCGGCTGGCCAGCCATCCCCAGGCCAGGATCATCTGTAGCCTGCCCGGCATGGGGCCACTGTTGGCCGCCGAGCTGCTGGTCGCGGTGGGTGACCTGGGCAGCTTCCCCGACGCCGGGCACCTGGCCGCCTACGCCGGGCTGGCCCCGGTGCCGCGGGACTCGGGCCGGCGCACCAACAACCTGCACCCGCCCAAGCGCTACCACCGGAGCCTGCGGCGGGTGTTCTACCTGTCGGCGTTGTCGAGCCTGTCGGGCCCTGGTCCCAACCGGGACTACTACCAACGCAAACGAACCCAAGGACGCAAGCATCAGCAGGCCCTGATCGCCCTGGCCCGCCGGCGCGTGGACGTGCTGTGGGCGTTGCTGCGCGACAACCGCTGCTTTGAGCTCGCCGCCCCCGTCAAGACCACAACGGCTTGACACGGTCATTGAGACTCCTTCCTCATGGCCCGGCCGCGAGGTTCCTTGTCTACCGATCCTACGCAGCCCAGGTGGCCCCGGTCAGCCTCAGTGTTGGCCAGACGCGACCCAGGGCTCAGTCCTTGAGCCGCAGCGGCCAGCTGATGACCAGCGGCAGCTCGAAGCTGATCCGGCGGCTGGCCACCTGGATGCCCTCGGCGGCCAGGGTGCCGGTGGCCTCGCAGCTTCCGGACTCCAGGCTGACCACCTGCCCACCCCGGACGTTGGCCACCAGGGTCTTGACCAGGAACTCGATGTCCAGCTCGAAGCCGACCGTGGCCAGGTGGACGTCGTTGATGAGCAGGTCCACGCGCGGGCGGTGCTTCGAGGTGATGCGCTGGCTGGCTAGCTCGACCACCTCCGCGCTGTCGGGGTCGGCGGCGGTGCGCTCGGCGGCGGCGGCCAGCTCGCCCTCCTTGCGCCAGCCGGCGGCGACCATACCGCCCAGGTCGAGGTCGATCAGGCCATGGGCGACGCCGGCGAGGGCGCAGTCCGCCGCCTGCCGCCCGGCCGGGGAGACCTGCCGCAGGGAGGTGTCGAGGGAGTCGAGGGCGCCCTGGTCGTCGAGGGCTCGGGCCAGGGCCGGCTCGGTGTCCTGGTCCTCGCCGAACAGCAGGTGGGCGGCGGTGAGCGGTCGGGCGCGGTCGGTCATTGTTCCTCCTCCAGCCGCTGGGTCCCGGGATCGTGGCGGGCCTCCAGGCGCACCGCGAAGGTCCGGATGCCGTCGCGGACGCGCTCGGTGGCCACCTCGGCCGGCCCGGCGTACACCCTGGTCCGGACGTCCTCGGCCGGGGCGGCCAGGTCGTCGTCGGTCTCGTCCCGGCCGCCCCACCAGCGACGCCAGGTGGACCGGGCGAGCGCGCCGGTCAGCAGCGCGGCTAGGCCGAGCACGCCCCTGACGAACGGGTTGGACAGCCACGGCCAGGACCGGGTGATCTCGAAGGGCGCCTGGGCCAGGACGTCGCCGCGCATGGTCGCCAGCCGCACCGGGATCGTCCCCGGGGTGACGCCGCCGGGCACCTCCCGCTGCGCGGTGATGCCGCCGTCGTCGCCGGCGCGGACTTCGGGGCCGAGCGGGCTCTCGCCCAGGAAGAGCCGGAACGGGCAGGTGGCCAGCTTGCGGTCGACCGTCGCGGTGATGCCCAGCCTGGCCCCGCCCCGGCCCTTGCCGGGATCCACCCGGATGCTGGAGACGTCACGGGCCAGGCAACGCTCGCCGTCGGCGACCTTGACGGACACGGTGGCATCGTCGCAGTCGGCCTGGCCGGCCGCGTTGAGGGTGTTGTCGCACAGGCTGTAGCGGAACTGGTCCGGGCCGAAGTAGCCCGGCTGGGGCGTGTAGAGGATCGTCCGCTCGGACTGCGCCTCGGCCGTCCCGTGGTCCGGGCCCTTCGTCACCAGCAGCAGGCTCGGGTAGCCGTCGGGGTCGTCGGGGTCCCGGTCGTTGTCGACGACCGGGATCGAGACGGCGCTGCCCGAGACGGTGTCGGCCTCGTCGTCCTCGGCCTGCGGGGCCTCGTTGGTGACCGACAGGGTGGCCTCGGCCTGCTGGGCCGTCCCGTTGCAGTCGACCCGCAGGGCCAGCCGGTAGTCCCCGGGGAAGGTGCCGACCGGGACGGCCAGGACGGTGGCGAAGTTGCCGTTCTGCTCGCCGGCGACCTGCGCCACCATGCCGGTCTCCTCGACGGTGAGGGTCCCGCGGCGGTCGCAGGAGCCGGTGCTGCCCGTGACCACCACCGGTGTGCCCGGCTTGGCCGCCGCCGGACTGACCGAGGTGATGGCCGGCCTGTCGGTCACGCTGACCGTGACCGCGCCGCTGCCGCAGTCGGCTTGGCCGGCGGCGTTGAGGATGTCGTCGCAGAGGCTGTACTGGAACTGGTCCTGGCCGATGAAGTCGGCGCTCGGCGTGTAGACGATGGTCTGGCCGCGGACCTCGACGCTGCCGCTGATCGGCGGGCCGGCCAGCACGCGGGTCTGGTAGCCGTCGGGGTCGTCGGGGTCCCGGTCGTTCCTGGTCACCGGGATCTCGACGGCGTGGCCGCGGGTGGTGGTGGCGGCATCGTCCGTCACCGCCGGCGCCTGGTTGGTGACGGTGAGCTGTCCCTGGGCCCGCTGGGTCTGCCCCTGGCAGGCGACGCTCAGCTCCATGGTGTACGCCCTCGGGGCGGTGCCCCTGGGGACGGTCAAGCTGGTAGTGAAGCTGCCCTTCTGGCCGGCAGGGACGTCAACCTCGGCGCCCGTCTCCTTGAGCGTGAGCGTCCCCGCGCGGTTGCAGGAGCCGGTGCTGCCGGCGACCTTCACCGAGGTTCCCGGAGACGCGAAGCCGGGCCTGATCGACGTGATGACCGGGTCGCTGGTCACGGTCACGCTGATGGTGGCCATGGGGCAGGTGGCCTGCCGGTCGGCGTCGACCGAGCCGCAGTAGTCGTAGCTGAAGGTGTCGGCGCCGGAGAAGCCGGGCTCGGGGGTGTAGCGGACGGCGCCACCGGCCAGCTTCTCGGCCTCGCCCCTCGCCGGCTGCTCCCGCACCCGCAGCCGGGCGGCGTCGGGGTTGCGGTCGTTGCCCATCACGTTGATCACCACCGGCCGGTCCCGGGCCGTGGTCTGGTCGGGGTCGTCGACCGGCTCCGGCTCCAGCGGGGGCGGGGGCGGGGGCGGGGGTGGCTCGACGGTCACGGTCACGGTGGCCGACGGGCAGGCGGTCCGCCTGGTGACCCTCGGCGCGTCGCCGCAGTAGTCGTAGGTGAAGGTGTCAGTGCCGGTGCTGCCCTTGTCGGGGGTGTAGCGGACGGCGCCGCCGGGCTGCTTCTCGGCCTCGCCCTTGGCCGGCTGCTCCCGCACCCGCAGCGTGGCCACGTCCGGGTTGCGGTCGTTGCCCATCACGTTGATCACCACCGGCCGGTCCCGGGCGGTGGTCCGGCCGGGGTCGTCGACCGGCTCCGGCTCGGGTGGCTTCGTCGGCTTCGTCGGCTCGACGGTCACGGTGACGGTGGCGGTGGGGCAGGTGGCCGTCGCGGCGGTGGCGGCGGAGCCGCAGTAGTCGTACCGGAAGGTGTCCTTGCCGACGTACCCGGGCTTCGGGGTGTACCTGACCTTGCCGTCGGGCAGCTTCTCGACCCTGGCCCCCGGCTGCTCTGGCCGCAGCACCCGCAGCCGGGCGGCATCGGGGTGGCGGTCGTTGGCCATGACGTCGAACACCACCGGCTCGTCCTGCTTGGTCCTGATGTCGGGGTCGTCGACCGGCTCCGGCTCCGGGATGTTGACCGTCACGGTGACGGTGGCGGTGCCGCACTGCTTCTCCGCGACGGTGCCGACGACGTCGCAGAGGCGGTACTGGAACCGGTCCGGGCCGGAGGACTCCTTGTTGGGGGTGTAGCGGATGAAGCGGGGCGGATCGCCCTTCTCGACCTCGGTCGCGCCGTGCTTCGGCTGCTCTGTCTCCAGGACCGTCTGGTAGCCGTCGGGGTCGTCGGGGTCCCGATCGTTGTCGGTGACCGGGATCGACACCTCGTGGCCCTGCAGGGTGGTTCCGTCGGGGTCGTCGACCGGCTCCGGGGACCGGTTCCCGATGTTGAAGGGGTGGGTGGCGCGCTTGGTCTGGCCGTTGTCGCAGGCGACCTCGAGCAGGAGCTGGTAGTCGCCGGGCGGCGTGGCCGAGGGGACCTTGAACCGGGTCGTGAAGTCGCCCTTGACCGACTTGCCGATGTCGGTGCCCTCCAGGGTGAGCGTCCCCGCCCGGCCGCAGGTCCCGGTGGTTCCCGCCACCACGACCAGCGTGTTGGGCGAGCCGGACTCGGGAATGACCGAATTGATGCTCGGCTCGATCTTCTCCTCCGGGGGCTGCACGATCAGCGTCGCGGTGGCGGACAGGTAGGGGTCGCGCAGGGTCGCGGTGATCAGATAGCGGCCGGGTGTGTCCGCCTCGCAGCGGGCCTCCTCCCCGCCCTCGCCGCACGAGCCACCCTCGGAGATCGTGATCTCGGCCGGCTCGGTGAGGTTCTGGTCGTTGCCGAAGGCGTCGGTCCCGATCGCCTTGAAGCCCTCCTCGACCTTGACCAGCACCGTCGCCTCGACCGGTTTCAGCTGCAGCGTCTCCGGCCTCCCCGGCACCACCGTCAGCCTGGCCCTGCCGGTGACGGGCTCCCGGCCCTTCTCCCGCAGGGTCCCGGTGATGCGGTAGTTGCCAGCGGCGGTGGGGCCGCAGACGGGACCCCGGCAGGGGACGCGGGGCCCCCTTCCTGGGAATGGCGGTGAAGGTGGTGTCGCGGGTGACGTTCCGCAGCCGCTGGCCGTCGCGGGCCAGCCCGGTGGCGGTGTACTCCACATGGTCGCCGGCCTGGATCGTCGCTCGGCGCGGAGTGAGCTCCAGCCGTTCCACCGGCTTCCGCACCCGCAAGGTGGTGGCTCCCCGGAGGAGGTGGTAGTCGCGCCACTCGGGAATCTTGCCCTCGACGGTGTGATCGCCCGCCGTCTCGGGCGTGCAGGTGGCCTGCTCGCATTCGCGAGCCTGCCGGCCCACCGTGAGCTTGAAGCCGGGCAGGTCGGTGACCTCTTCGCGCAGGAACTCCCGGCCGCCGAGGGTGACCACCGCCTCGGCCTTGTACGTCCTGCTCTCGCCGAGCCAGATCACGTCGTCGTTCTTGATTCCCGGGTTGGCCGGGGTGAGCTCCAGGCCGAAGGCCGCGCCCTTGGGGATCGGCGCCGACTGGCCGTTGGTCGGGGTCGGGTCCGGCGGCGCCGGCTCGGAGGTGGCCGCCACCGGGAACGTCAGCATCCCGCCGAGGGCCATGACCGTCACCAGGCAGAGTGCGGGCAGGAGCGACCGACCCGGACGGTCATGCCTGGCCGGGAGGTGCGCGTGGTGGTTTGGGGTAGCCGGATGGAAGAAGAACATGGCGCCGCCCTCCTGACTGGCCCTCCGGCCGAGGGCCTGAAGCGGTAGGTCTCGCCGCCATTCTTAGTATTGACGTGTTCTAGCCAGTTATCAGTGATGCGCATCACGCTTTGTTTGTGATATTTGACCGACCCGCGGGTGTCAGCCGTCCAGGTCGGCGAAGCCGACCCTGTCCAGGAGGCGGTCGAACAGCTCCCGGTCGCCGGGGGCCCCCTCGAGGACCACGGTCCGCAGGACGTCGTCCGAGGCCAGGGAGACCCAGGTGGCGAGGGCGCGGTCCCGCTCGCCCGGCCGCTGGTAGGCGCGCAGGGTCCCCCGCAGGCGGTCGACGACGCGGGTATCGGGGCGGGCGCCGGTGGCCCGGAAGCGCCGGCGGGCGGCCAGCCGGTCCGCTACCGTCGCCAGCTCCGGGCCGGCCCTGGTCAGCTCCGGCGGGGCCGGGAACACCCTGACCGTCAGCCGCTGGGCGTCGCCGGGCGACCGCGCCTCCAGCAGGCCGGGGCCCCGGGCCGTCACCGTCCACGTCTCCGGGCGGCACACGTGGAAGCTGGCCAGGAGGTCGTCGGCGGCGACCAGCGGCTCCGGCGGCGGCGGCGGGGTGATCTCGGCCGATGTCTGGAGGACGCCTCCCAGGTAGAGGTCGACGCGGTAGTCGCCGGAGGCCGGGCACTGGCCGGTGCGGAGGCGAACCCGGCCGCTGTCGCCGTCCACCGGGCCGTCCAACCGCTGGAACCCGCTGAGCGCCGGCCGCTGTCGCCAGGGCTGGCCCGGGTCCGGGCGGGTGTAGACGATCCAGGTGAGGACGTCGCCCTGACGGAGCCCCCGGTGGCGGTAGGTGGCGGTCAGGGACCGGTCGCCGGCCGACAGGGCCAGGTCGGAGACGGCCGCCCCGGGCGCGGGCGGGCGCAGGGGGTGGCCGGCGGCCACGGTCTGAGCGGTGGTGAGCTGGTCGTGGAGCTGTCGGACGAGGCCGGCCCGCCCCGGCTCCTGGCGGGCCAGCTGCTCCAGGGTGGTGTGCCCGGCGGCGAACAGCTCCTCCCGCTGGCGCCGGTCCGCGGCCTCCGCGGCCTGCCCGGCGAACAGGTCGAAGGTCCGCGCCGCCTGGTCGGCCCGGCCCTGGGCGGCCAGGGCCAGGCCGAGGCTGAGCCGGGCCACGGTCAGGCGGGGGTTGCGGTCCAGGGCCCGGCGGGCCAGGGCCTCGGCGTCGCCGTAGCGGCGGGCGAAGAAGTAGTTGGCCCCCTGGGTGGCCAGGGCCAGCACGTCGTTGTCGGCCCCCAGCCGGAAGGCCCGCTCCAGGTCGGCGATGCTCCTGGCCCTGGCCTCCGGGGTGGTGATGCTGAAGACGTAGGCCTGGTCGCGCTCGGGGCTGCCCTGGAGGGCGTAGGCCCCGGCCCGCCGGATGTAGGCCACGGCGTAGCCGGGCGCCTGCCCGACCGCCCGCGAGTAGGCGTCGATCGCCCCCTGGTGGTCGCCGAGGGCCAGCAGCTGGTCCCCGTCGGCGACCTGGCGCACCGCGCCGTCGGGGACCTGGGGCACCACCCGCGCCGCCACCGTGGCCGTGAACATCAGGCAGGCCAGCGCGACCGCCACCGCCGACCTGACCAGCGGCCGCCGCAGCCGCTGCCCGAAGGTCGCGGCCAGGCCGAGGACCGAGAGGACGATCGCCAGCAGGGTCAGCACGGCCGAGTAGCGCTCGGCCCGGTCGCTCCAGACGTCGGCGGTCTCGCGGCGGGCCGCCTGCTGGAGCGAGGCCAGGTCGACCTGCTTGTAGCGGTCCTGGAAGGAACGCTGGGCCGCCGCGTCCGGGTCGGGCTCCGAAGCCGGCGGCGACAGGTCGGCCAGGGCGTCGTGGGCCGAGCGCCAGCGGGCGGCGTCGACCGCGGCGCCGTCGGGGACGGCCAGGGCGCGCTCCTCGGCCACCCAGCGCCGCAGCTCGGCCGGCTGGGCCTCGGCGTAGCCGGCCAGGCCGCCGAAGTACTCGACGTACGCGCTGGCGTCCGCGGCCATGGCCGTGACCGCGCTGCGCTCGGCCTCGCGGGCGCGCTCGTCGGCCCGGGCCCCGGCGTCGGCCGCCAGCAGCGCCACCACGCTGCTCAGCAGCGAGACGAGCACGATGCAGGCGGCCAGGCGCCGCCGGGAGCGGCTGTCGAGCTGGTCAATGTCGCCGAGGTCGAGCTCTGGTCCGCCAGCCACGGATCATCCCCTCATGCCAGCGTGGTCAGGACGGCGCCGCCGGCCACGGCGACCAGCAGCAGCATGCCGGTCACCATCAGCCAGGGGCGCACGGGCTCGCTGAGGCGGGCGAAGGTGAGCAGGGCCAGGACACTGACCAGCGCCACCGACCACGCCTGCAGCCACACGCCGCGCCGGCGGGCCTGGCCGGCCTGGGCGGCCGTCCGGTCGGGGTCGAGCTGGGCCACCTCCAAGGCCTGGGGGGTGGCGCCGGCCAGGATCTGCCGGCGGTCCTCGGCCGGGAACCTGGCCCGCGCCCCGTCGCCCTCGAGGTCGTCGGCCGGGAAGAACTTCCCCAGCCTCCTGGCCAGCGTCTCCTCCTGCCGGGCCCGGTCCTGCAGGTCGGCCGCCGCCGCCGGCCGGCTGGCCCTGCGGGCCTGGGCCGCCTCCTGCTCGAGCACCTCGACCTCGGCCAGGGCGGCACGGTAGGCGGCGGCCAGGGAGGCCTCGGCCCGCACCTGGGTGTCGATGCCGACCCGCTGCTGCTCGACCCGGACCGTCTCCAGGACCGCCCGCCGGTCGTCGTCCACCGCCCGGCCGCCGAGCCAGGCGCTCCAGAAGGCGAGGCCCGCGCCGACCACGGTGAGGACGCTGATGGCCACGGTGGCGGCGAGCTTCCACCACTCGACCCGGTCGACCGACGGCGCCAGGGTGTAGCCGCCGGCCGGGCCGGCTTGGCGGAGGCGGAACTCGTGGTAGCCGATGCCGATGCGGTCGGAGGGCCGCACCTGGGCCCGCTCGACGCGCCGCCCGTTCACGAAGGTCCCGTTGCGGCTGCCGCGGTCGACGATCTCGTAGCCGTGGGCGGGGTCGCCCAGCAGCTCGGCGTGGTGGCGGGAGGCCGTCGGGTCCCTGATGACCACGTCGTTGTCGGCGGCCCGGCCCAGCCGCAGCGGCGCGCCGGCCAGCGCCTCCCCCGTCCGGTCGGGCTCGGGCTCGACCCGCAGCTCGACCCCGTCGTCGGGGTCGCCCAGGCGCAGCCGCAGCGGTCTGTCGATCTGCAGCAGCGAGACCCGGCGGCCCTCGTGGAAGGTGCCGTTGGTGCTGCCGACGTCGTCCAGGACCCAGCCCCGCCGGCCCGGCCGCAGCACCAGGTGGCGGCGGGAGACCCGCGGGTGGGGGATGTTGAGGTCGGCCCCGGCGTCGCGGCCGACGGTCACCTCGACGGGCGGGTCGACGACCAGCTCGCGCCCGTCCGTGGCGACGCGGAGCACCGGACAGCCGCTCACGTCAGGAAGTCGACCGAGTTCTTGATTTGCTCGAACAGCCCCCGGTCGCCTTCGAAGGTGTCGGCCGAGGAGAAGAACACCAGGTAGACCGACTTCGCCTCGGGCGGTCCGACATGGACCACGTAGCACTGGAAGCGCAGCACGGCAGCCTGGCCGCCGGGCTCGCGCAGCTCGCCCTCCAGCCGGTCGGCCGAATACTGGCCCACGACCAGCGGCTCGCCCCCCGGCGAGAAGCTGGCCTCCTGGGGCAGCAGGCTCTTCAGGTACGTCTTGATCTCTTCGACCGTCTCGGTGTCCATCCGGTTGCTGTTGAAGAAGGTGTAGAGCCCCACCGTCTCCGCCGGGGCCCGGTCGGCCAGCGCGCTGACCTCGGACCAGCTGCCCCCGGTGCCCAACGAGGTGAACAGCGAGAGCAGCTCGCGGGCGTGGGGCGAGAACACCTCCTGGTTGCCCTGCACCGCCTGCTGCCAGCCCTCCGGGTACCGGAAGGAGAACGGCACCAACTCGTCCCTGGTGAAGCTGTTGGCCAGCTCGTCGCCCCGTCCCCGGAAGTACAGGAATCCGCCGGCCACCAGGGCCAGCAGCAGCACCACCGCGACCAGGACCGGAGTCCGCCGGGAGCGGCGGCCGGTGGGCCGGGCCGGCCGGGGCCGCCTCGGCGGCGCCGGTGGCCTGACCGGGCGGTCGATGCTCGTGGTCGCCTGCGGGCGCCGCTCCCGGTAGCCGTCCCCCGCCTCGACCTCGTCCCGGAAGTCCACGATCAGGTCGCGGCAGGAGCCGTACCGGTCCTCGGGCGCCTTGGCCATGGCCTTGGCCACGATCGCGTCCAGGCCGGGCGGAAGGTCCGGCCGCCGGGCCGACACCGGGGCCGGCTCGTCGGCCACGTGCGCCCAGAGCACGGCGGCCTCGTCGTCGCGGTCGAACGGCGGCTCGCCGGTCAGGCCGTGGTACAGCACGCAGCCCAGCGAGTAGAGGTCGGTGCGGGCGTCGACCGGCTTGCCGCCGATCTGCTCGGGGGCGACGTAGTCCATGGTGCCGATGAAGCGCCCGCTGGTGGTCTGCCCGGACAGCGACGAGGAGCGCTTGGTCAGGCCGAAGTCGGTCAGGTAGACGTGGTCGGGGTCCTCGCGGCCGGTGCCCGAGGCGATCAGGATGTTGCCCGGCTTGACGTCGCGGTGGACCAGCCCGCGGGTGTGGGCGGCATCCAGGGCGGCCCCGACTTGGCGCAGGATGGCGGTGATCCGGTCCAGGTCGAGCGGGCCCTCGCGGTCGAGCAGCTCCTTCATGTCGCTGCCCTCGACATAGCGCATGACGATGTAGAGCAGCCCGCTCGCCTCGCCGGCCTCGTAGATGGGGATGATGTTGGGGTGGTCGAGCGAGGCCGCCAGCCGCGACTCACGCAGGAAGCGCTGCTGGAACCGCTCGTCCTGAGACAGCTCGGGCGCCAGCAGCTTGAGCGCGACCCGGCGCCCGAGTCGGCGGTCGTGGGCGCGGTAGATCACGGCCATGCCGCCCCGGCTGATGAACGACTCCACCCGGTAGCCGGCGATCTCGGTCCCGACCGCCAGCACCGGCTGCATGGGATCGACGGCGCCCATGGCTCAGCGCGCCTTGTGCCCGCAGTAGCCGCAGAACTTGTGCTCCCGCTCGACCGGCCGGCCGCACTCGGTGCAGAAGCCGACCTCCTCGGCCGCCGGAGCGGGTCGCCGGGCGGTCGCGACCGGCGCCCGGCCCGGCGTCGGGGTGGCCTGGGCGTCGGCCCGGGGCCAGTCCACCGGCTCGCGCGGGGTGGTCCGCGCCTCCCGGCGGGCGGGCGGCGGCCGCGCCGGCGCCTTCGCGGAGCGCGCCGGGGCGTCGTCGCCGCCGCGGCGCAGGGCCGGCGGCCGGAGCGTGCCCCGGCGCACCGCCCCGAGCGCCACCAGGGAAGCCACCAGCAGCAGTCCCCACGATCACGGCGATGGTCCAGAGCGACATGCCGTCGGTCTCCACGCTGATGCCCTTGACGTCGGACCCGCGGCCGGTCGTGTCCTCGGCCGTCCCCTGCTTGGCCTCGGCGGTCTTGAGGTTCTGCGCAGCCAGGGCGTGGCCCGGGTAGAGCTTCAGGGTCTCCTTGAGGCTGGGGATCGCCGCCGCGTAGGCATGGTTCTTGTAGTTGTGCATGGCCGCTTCGACGACCGCGTCGGTCGGCCCCTGGTGGGGCTCCACCTGCGCCGCCGCCAGCGCCTTCCGGATCGCGCCCACGTCGGTCATGTAGGGCTCGAGCTTCCCGCCTGCGCCGGGTCGCACCTGGAGGAAGCCGGTGGTGTCGCCGGTCTCGCCCACCACCGGCCCGCCCCAGATCCCGGCCTGGATCGCGCTGGCCAGCTTCGGCTGGAACTCGTCCTTCTTGACCTCCGGTCCGCTCCCGATCAGATGGCCCTTGGCGTTGACGATCGGGCCCTTGTCGGAAGGGGGTCCTTGGGAATCTCGGTGAACCCGAGGGCGGTGAAGTTCGCCGTGCCGGCGGTCGAGTCGCCCAGGTCGACGGCGGGCATGCTGCTGGCCCCGACCTTGAGCACGGACACGGGCGCGTCCCCGGGGTCCTCGGTCTTGGGATAGAGCACGGACGCGGCCAGGTTCCCGTAGCGGGCCTGCGAGGAGACGTACGGGTAGACGCGGATCACCCGGTTGGTCGCGATCACGCAGCCCCCGGTGGTGTCGGCCGTGTTGGCCCGGTAACAGCGCTGCAGCCGACTGTTCAGGGGGTCGTCCGGGTCGTCGTTCCTGATGGTGGTCTCGTTCTCCGGCTTGGCGGGCAGCGGCGCCCGGTTGCGATAGCGGTCGTTGAAGATGCGGTTGACCGCGTAGATCTCCGCCTTCCTGGTGTCGGCCTTGACCACGCCGCCGGCGGCCACGATCGCCCCGCTGGGGTCGACGGCGAAGCCGCTGCCCGCGTTCACCACCAGCTCGTAGCGCCGCTGGTAGAGCCCGATGTGCTTGCCGTGCCGGTCGTGCTCCATCAGCGAGATGTCGACCTGCACCGAGGTCTCGACCC
>Ga0126313_10001526_pt1 | contig 12323 bp, 9 predicted proteins | sample Plot105A_FD_89954 | JGI IMG/M metagenome (GOLD analysis project Ga0126313, IMG submission 89954) | Serpentine soil microbial communities from UC McLaughlin Reserve, CA, USA - Plot105A | ecosystem: Environmental > Terrestrial > Soil > Grasslands | place: USA: UC McLaughlin Reserve, Lake County...
CGGCCGCCGCCTCGAAGTAGACCGGGCTGCGGGCACCCGAAGCGAGCTGGCGCACCCCGTCCACCGCCGCGCTGAACCCGGCCCAGGCGCCGGCCAGCGGCACCACAAGCTCGCGCGACCACGCGTCCTGGACGTCGAGGAACCGGAGGGCGTCGCCCTCCACCAGTCCCAGCCACGCCGCATATGCCACGACCCCGAGCGGCGCCAGCAGGAGCCAGCCGACGTCCCGCCGCCTCCGCCCGCGTGAGCTCCACCAAAGCATCGCCAGCGGGATCAGGAGCAGCAGCCCCGCGCTGCGCGTGGCCGACGCCGCCGCCGCGCAGGCCCCGGCCCACGCCCAGCTCCCCGTGCGGGCGGCGTAGAAGCCGCCGACCGAGAGCAGCAGGAAGAGGCTCTCGGAGTAGGGCGCGCCGTAGTACAGCGCGGCCGGGAACAAGGCCAACAGCAGCAGTGTCGGCGTGGCGAACTGCCGCCCGAGCTCGAGCGACACGAGCCGGTGGAGCAGCACCAGCGCACCGAGGAACGCTGCGAGCGAGATGGCGTAAGACGCGATCAGGAGCGCCGCCTCCGAGCCTCCGGCCGGGGCGGCGATCGACCGGATGAGCAACGGATACAGCGGGAAGAAGGCCGCCCGCGGTGCGCTGTCGCCGTACCCCGAGTCCGCGATTCTCAGATACCAGACGGCGTCCCAGCGGGCCAGCGGCGCGAGAAGCGGCTCGGCGATCGGCCGGGTGAGGGCCGGTTCGTCGAACCGGGCGGCATTTATCTCGGCGAGGCCACCGGTCGCAGGACCGAAGGAAAGCGCGGCGAAGATTGCCACGAGCAGCACGGCCAGGCGCGTCGAAACGAAGACGCTCCAGGCCGCGCGCAGCGCCTCGGAGCGGCGCACGACGGAGAGTGCGCGCGCGGCCGTGGGGGTAGCTTGATAGGCCATGCCGCGACCCGAGTTCTACACAGCCGCCGTCGAGACGAGCGACTGGATCTCGGCCGTGGCCGCGATCGTGATCGCCGTCGCCGTGGCGGAGCTGATCGACCGGGCGCTGTCGCGGCGCGGGCAGCGGCTGAGCAGGGCCGTCGCAGGCGGCGAGCTCTCGCCCGTGGCCACAACCCGCCTTCGCCTCGTGCGGCGGCTGATCTTTGCCGTGATCGTCTTGATCGGCGTCGCGGTCGCGGTCTCGTTCCTCGACCCGGTGAAACAGCTCGCGACCGGCCTGCTGGCCTCGTCGGCAGTCCTCGGGATCGTCGTCGGCTTCGCGGCGCGGCAGACGCTCGCCAACGCCATTGCGGGGATCCTCCTCGCGATCAGCCAGCCGATCCGCATCGGCGACCTCGTGACGTTCGAGGATGAGACCGGCGAGGTGGAGGACGTGCAGCTGACCTACACGTACATCCGGCTGGACGACGGCCGCCGCCTGGTGGTCCCGAACGAGCGCCTCGCGGCGAGCTCGATCCAGAACCACACGATGGTGGACCCCCGCGTACGAGTGGAGGTCTCGGTATGGCTTCCTCCGGGCGCCGACCTCGACCGCGCGCTCGAGCTGATCGCGGACGACGTAGAGGCCATCGATGCCTCGGTGGCCGAGGTCGACAAGGAGGGGGTCCGCGTGAGCGCGACCGCCTGGGCCGCCACGGCACGGGAGCGAGGCAGGGTCGCTACGGAGCTCAGGCAGCGCTGGCTCCGGCTGTTGCGCGAGCACGGGTTATCCTCCGTCGAGGCCTCCTAGCTCCGGCCCCTCACTGATGACCCACCGGCAGCGACAGTCCAGGAGGCGAAAGCGCACCGGCGCACGCAGCAAGATGCTGCTCGGCTTGGGCGTGCTCGCCACCATCTGCGTGATCGCGGCGTGCTCCGCGGCGGGCTACGTGCTGGCGATCGCGGCGTCGGCCCCCGACCTGGACGAGCTGAAGGCCGACGACAAGGGCGAGATCTCTGTCGTCTACGCGGCCGACGGCTCCAGACTCGGCTTCGTGCAGTCGGACGTGCTGAGGCGGGTGATCCCGTTCCGCGATATCCCGATCGGCATGCGCCGGGCGAGCGTGGCGATCGAGGACGAGCGCTTCTACCAGCACGGCGGTGTGGACGTGAACGCCATCGTCAGAGCCGGGATCCGGAATCTCGAGTCCGGCGAGACCGTCGAGGGCGGGTCGACGATTACCCAGCAGCTAGTACGAGCCCTCTACATAAAGGACCCGAAACGAAACTTCGCCCGCAAGATCCGAGAGGCGAAGCTGGCGTCCGAGCTCGAGGAGGAGCACTCCAAGACCTGGATCCTCGACCAGTACCTCAACTCGGTGCCATACGGGACCGTCGGCGGCCGGACCGCGATCGGCGTGGAGGCGGCGGCGGTGACGTTTTTCGCCAAGCACGCCCGGAAGCTCAAGCTGCACGAGGCGGCCCTGCTCGCGGGGCTGCCGCAGGCGCCCTCGCAGTACAACCCGTTCCGCAACCCGACGGCCGCGATCGAGCGCCGCAACGACGTGCTCGACAAGATGGTCGAGAACGGCTTCATCACCCGTGCGCAAGCCGACGAGGCGTCTCAGAAGGGGCTCGGGCTGAAGCACGGCACCCGCTACATCCAGCGCCGCGAGCCGTACTTCTTCGATTACGTCCAGGAGCAGCTGATCGAGAAGTACGGCGTGGGAGTGGTGCGCCGTGGCGGACTGAAGATCCACACGACGATCAGGCCGGGACTACAAGAGGCGGCCCGGAACGCGATCAATGGGTACATCTTCGACGGCGGCCCGTCCTCGGCGATAGTGAGCGTCGATCCCGCTAACGGGGAGATCAAGGCGATGGCGTCGAGCGGTGCCTACCGTGACCGCAGGTTCAACCTCGCCGCCCAAGGCCACCGGCAGCCGGGCTCGGCGTTCAAGACCTTCGTGCTCACCGCCGCGATTCGCCAAGGGGTGGACCCGGACAGCACCTCGTACGTGTCGAGACCGCTCAACCTGAACGATCCGCGCTACGGCCCGTGGCAGGTGAAGACGTACGACGGCTCGTACCGCGGGTCGATGAGCCTCTACAGCGCGACGCTGGCCTCGGACAACACCGTCTATGCGCAGCTGATCCTGGACGTCGGGCCGAAGAACGTCTGCCGGACGGCGAAGCTGTTGGGCATCCAGACCAAGCTGGACTGCTATCCGGCCGAGGGTCTGGGCGGCCTGCGGCTGGGCGTGTCGCCGCTCGAGATGGCCGGCGCGTACGCCACGCTCGCTTCGGGCGGCATCCGCCACCGGCCGACCGCGATCCGCAAGGTCGTGTTCCCGGACGGGGACGTCGACAAGCTGACGCGGCCGAAGGGCAAGCGGGTTCTTACGGACGGCCAGGCCTACGAGGTGACCCGGGTCCTCAAAGCGAACGTCCAGAGCGGCACCGGTCGCACGGCGAGCGGGCTTGGGTGCCCGGCCGCCGGCAAGACGGGGACGACCGACAACCACAACGACGCCTGGTTCGTCGGCTACACGCCGCACCTCTCCACCGCCGTCTGGTACGGCTATCCGGACGCCCTGATCTCGACCGGCGAGCAGGGCGGCGGCACCCCGACCTCGATCTGGACGGCCTTCATGCAGGTGGCGAAGGGGGACGACTGCAACGACTTCCCCCTGCCGCAAGAGCCCTTCCAGCCGACGCCGTTCTCGGGCAAGTATGCGAACGGCGGCGGGAGCAGCACGAGCAGCGGCAGCGGCACCTACTACTCGGATCCGTCGACAGGCGGAACGACGGACTACGGCACCGACACGGACGGCTACGACTCGCAGTACTACGAGTCCCCGCCCCAACAGGCCCCTGAGGTGCAGCCACCGGCGCCCGTCACCCCGACCCCGACCCCGCCGGCAGCGGGAGGGGAAGCCGGGGGCGTCGGCGCGCCGGGCGAGTGACCCCGCTCAGCGCTTACGGGCCAACGCCGTAACCGCCCCCACGTAGAGAAGCTCCACCAGCGTCTGGAAGATGCGGAAGGCGACCGCGATCGCGGTCGCCACGGCGTTCGGGAGCACGGCAGCGATGGCGATGGCCAACGCGGCGTCCCGCGTGCCGAGCCCGCTGGGAACGATGAACGTCAAGACCGCCACGCAGAACGCAACCGGATAGGCCGCCGCGATGTAGAGGAAGTCGGAGGCGTCGACGGGATGAAGCGCCTTCGAGAACGCGTAGACCCCGACGCCGATGAGCGCCCATGACCCCACGAACATCACGGCGAACTGGAGGACGCGGCTGAACGAGAGCGCCATTGGGAGGGGCTCCCTCCCGAGCTTCCGTAGGCCGAAGTTCGCGAGCGGGAGGAAGACGCGCGGATGAAGCACCGCGAGTACCGCCGGGATCAGCACGAGCACCGCGTAGCGGGCCGGCTGGTCGTGAAGCTCAGGCAGCTCGATGACGAAGTAGGCGCCGACCATCACCGCCGTCCCGAACCCGAGGCCGAGCTCGTAGACGATGCTCGCCAGGCACACGCGCTTCGGGACACCCTCGCGCTCCGCCATGACGATCCGACCGACGACCATCAGCGCGTTCGTGGGCACGTACCGAGCGAGGATGGATTTTCCCCAGATCGCCCTGGCCACTCGCGGCGGGAGGTCCTCGCCCAGGGCGTGCAGGATCCGCTGCCAGATCTCGCACTGCCAGGCGTAGAACAGGAACGTCCCCAGACCGGATAGGGCAAGCCATCCGGGCCGGAAGTGCCAATCGAAGTCCGGGAGATCGTTCCACTGCCTGATCACGAAGAAGACCAGGAAGCCGAAGATGAGGGCCGCTATCCCCCACTGGAACGCGAGCCGAGCCTTCGGGCTCTTGGGCCCGAACGACGAGATGCCCGCCGCTGCGGTGCCCGCCCGCTGCAGCAGCGTCGGCCGCTGGTCGACGGGTCTCCCTTCCACGGGCGAGACTGTACCCGTGCGCGAGCTGGAGATGATCCAGGCCATCGAGGCCGCCCTGGGCGATCGCAGCGGTCGTCTCGTGCGCTGGACGGGGGACGACGCCGCCGTGGTACGCGCTCGCCCGTTCGCGGTCACGTCAATCGACGCGATCGTCGACGGGGTCCACTTCAAGCGCTCGACCCACCCGCCGGCCGCGATCGGTCACCGAGCGCTTGCGACGGCCCTGTCGGACCTCGCGGCCATGGGGGCCGATCCGGGCGAGGCCTACGTCTCCCTGGTGTGCCCGCCCGACTTCGAGGATGCGCTGGAGCTCGTCGAGGGGATGGAGCGCCTCGCCGAGGCCTCCGCCACGACGATCGCCGGCGGTGACGTCGTGCGCGGCCCGACGCTGACCGTCACCGTGGCGGTCACCGGTTGGGCCGATCAGGAGGAGGACCTCGTGGGACGTGACGGCGCGCGTCCCGGCCACCTCGTCGGAGTCACCGGCCAGCTCGGCGGCTCGGAGGCCGGCCGCATGCTGTTGGAGCGGGGCGAGCGCGAAGCGGAAGCTCTGGTCCACCGGCACCTCTATCCGGAGCCGCGGCTGGCCGCGGGACGCGCCCTGGCCGAGGCCGGCGCCAGCGCGATGATCGACTTGAGCGACGGGCTCGCCACCGATGCCCGACATGTCGCGGAGCGGAGCGGTGTCGAGCTACGGATCCGCATGGACGTGCTGCCGCTCGCAGCCGGAGTGACGGCCGAGGCGGCGGCGACCGGCGGCGACGACTACGAGCTGCTCGTGACTGTCCCGCCCGAGCACCGCGCGGCCGCCGGTCAAGCGGCTCCGCTCACCTGGATCGGCGAGGTGGCCGCCGGGAGCGGGTTCGTGCTCCTGGGCCCAGACGGACAGGTCCTCGAGGGCCTGAGCGGCTGGGAGCATTGAGGGTTGCCGCCCAGGGGAAGGCATCTACCCCCGGAGCGCCGACTCCGTTCCCCCGAGTGCCCCCGGCCCGGCGTGGGCTCCCGGCCCATAAATCGAGGGGCCGAGCTCGGGCTCCTTGGCCGTGGGCTCCTCGAGAAGCCGCACCGCGATCTCGACCACGCCACAGAATGCGCCGAGCATCACGCATGCGACCAGCGAGGTCATAAACCCAACCGTGTGGCCAGTGACGAGCATCAGGAGGTACCACATTCCTTCGAGCGGGTCGATTGAGAGCTCGACGAGGTAGTAGAGCGCCACGAGCAGCGCAGGCAGGATCCCGAGCGCGATCATGATGGCTCGGGTCCGGCGCCGCGGCGAGGGACGGGTGAGCACGACGATCGTCCACAGATGGGCGGCTGGTACGGCGAGCAGCCCGGCGTACGGATTCACGAGCCACAGAACTATGGCTGCCCCGCTCAGCACCAGCGCGAGGGCGACCGCCGCGCCGGGGCCCACGGGCCGTCTGAGCGAGGGATCGGGCCAGGCGGCGAGGAAGCGCGCGAGCGCAAACGCGAGCAGCGTCGCCGCCACCACTCCGGCAAGCACCCCGAGCGCCGGGCCGTCGAGCGGCACCTCGGCCGGCGGAACCGGAGCGGGCGGCGGAGCGGGCGTGGCGCCCGCCAGCGCGAGGACCTCCGCGACGGCGAAGCCCGCCAGGAAGGGTGCGGTCCACGCGGCGACCCAGCGAAGCCAAGGGAACACCGGCATCTGACGCCGCCGTGCCCGTGCGAGGGCGTCGACCGCCGTCACCAGCACTGGAAGCAGCAGGGCCCCCCCAAGCAGCGCGAGCACCCACCCCGGGAGGACCTGGCTCACCACGAGCAGATAGCTGCCGGGACCGTGCGCCGGGCGTCCCCGTTGGTCGACGGCGGTGACCGTCCGCAGGGTCGCCCGGCCAAGCGTGCCCAGCCGATCCTCGTCGATCGCCTCGACGGGGCCGTTTCCCTTGGGCGGGAGCTCACCGGTGGCCGAGATGCGGACCGATTCGAAGCGCTCGTCCAGAAACACGCCCTGCGGCCCGATGCCGATCGGAAACGCCAGCCGCGCCAGCTGGCCGAGCATGCCCGTCTCCGCGACCGACCTGTCGAGCTCCTCCCTGATCGACTCCGCGACGGTGCGCTGCAGTCCGATGCCGGCACGGCGTGAGTCGTTTGACCATGCCTGGACGAAGGAGCCGCCGCCGGCGGCCGATCCGAGGTTCGACATGACCAGCACCGCGTCGACCAGCTCCGGCGATCCGAGCTCGTCTACTAGCCGGGCGGTCCCCACCTCCCCAAGCGTGGAGCCGTCCACGGAGGCGAGCACCAATGTCTTGCGCGACGGCCGCCCCCGGAACACGCGCCCCAGCTCCAGCAGGGCGGCTGTGTCGGCTGCGCTCCCCGGTCCGTCAGGGACGACCGCTGCATCCCGCGCCGCGACGATCACGATCTCGCTCCGGGACCGCCCCGCGCGGCGTCCGATCACGTTCTCGAGCTCGCGTCCGGCGTGCGTGAAGACCTGGCGCTCGACCCGAAAGCCCTGCTGCTCGAAGCGCTCGGCTACTAGATCGGCGGTGGCCCGGTTGCCGGGGCGGCCGGGCCGCCTGTCGGGCTCGTCCTCGGCGATGCTCCCCGCGCGCGCGGCGGCTTGACTCCCGTCGAAGAGGACGTCGGCGGCGAGACCCTGCGGCAACGGCCGCGGCCTGCTCTCGAACGAGAACATTGCGAGCACGAGCACGACCAGGGCCGGGATGAACGCCGCTCTATATACGCGGGGCTCGATCACTCCGCTCCAACCTACAATTCCGAAGGTGACGGCCTCTGCACCCAGGATCCTGCTCGTCGACGACGAGGTCTCGGTTCAGAAGCTGTTGACCTATCCGCTTCGCAAGGAGGGCTACGACGTCGTCCCGGCACTGGACGGCAAGCAGGCGCTCGATCGGCTCCGCGAGGACAACTTCGATCTCGTGGTGCTGGACGTGATGCTTCCGCAGGTGGACGGCTTCGACGTCTGCCGTCAGATCCGCGCTCGCAGCACCGTGCCGATCATCATGCTCACCGCCAAGACCGAGGAGATCGACAAGGTGCTCGGCCTCGAGCTCGGCGCGGACGACTACATCACGAAACCCTTCTCGATGCGGGAGTTCCGCAGCCGGGTGAAGGCCGTGCTCCGCCGGGCAGCGCTCGCGGCACCGGACGAGCAGTTCGAGGAGCCGATCGAGTCCGGCGACCTCCGGATCGACTTCGAGAAGCGGCAGGTCGAGGTCCGCGCGGAGACTGTGCAGCTCACCTACGTGGAGTTCGAGATCCTCGCTGCGCTCGCGCGCAACCCGGGCCGGGTGTTCAGCCGCACGATGCTGCTCGAGCGCGTCTGGGGCGACGCCGCCTACCGCGATCCGCGCACGATCGACGTACACATCCGCCACCTACGAGAGAAGCTCGAACGGGAGTCCAAGCATCCGGAGCTGATCCTGACCGTGCGCGGTGTGGGTTACCGCTTCCGCGACAGATGAGGCCGTTCCACTCGCTTCGCAACAAGATCGCGCTGCTCTTCTTCGCCATCACGGCGGCGGCGTTTGCGGTCATCTACTTCACGGTCGTCACCCAGCCGGAGTCGAACCTCGAGGAGCGGCGGCTGCACGACCTCGAGCTGGTGGCGGAGAGGTACAAGCCGGATCTCGAGGGACTTCTCGTCGGCCAGCCGTCTCAGCCGAAGGTCAACCGGAAGGTCCGTGCGGTGGCGGAGGCGGCGGACGCGCGCGTGACATTCTTCACGTGGAGCGAAGTCCCGGTCGGCCCGCAGGGCGACTACCGCAACCTGCGCTTCTATGCACCCAGCGACTCGGCCGCGCAGCGCGCGATCCCGCGCAACGATGAGTTGCTGCGGCGCGCGATCCGAACCCGTCGTAGCCAGAGCGGCTTCGACACCTTCGCCGGTGAGGACATCGGCGTGGTGGCACAGCCGCTGCTGTTCAAGGGCGATCCGCTGCGGGTGGCGCTCTATTCGCGCGACTTCGACGAGGTCAAGGAGACGGTCGCCTTCATCCGCGGCCGTGTCCTGCTCGCCACCCTGCCGGCGCTCCTCATCGCCCTGGCGGGCGGCTATCTCGTGGCGCGCAGCCTGGCGCGGCGGGTTCGGAGAATCGAGGTCGCCGCGACCGAGGTGGCTCGGGGACGCTTCAAGGACCCGCTGCCCGTCGACTCCGATGACGAGCTCGGTCAGCTCACCCGCACCTTCAACGAGATGCAGGAGCAGCTCCGCGAGGTGGACGTCGCGCGAAAGGAGTTCATCGCCACCGCGTCGCACGAGCTGCGGACCCCAATCTTCTCGCTCGGCGGGTTCGTCGAGCTGTTGCAGGACGAGGATCTGGACGAGGAGACGCGGCGCGAGTTCCTCGACACGATGAGCGACCAGGTGGCGCGGCTCCAGAAGCTCTCGGTAGACCTGCTCGATCTCTCGCGCCTCGACGCCGGATCGCTGGAGCTCCAGAGCGAGCCGGTCGATCTCGCCGAGCTGGCACGCTCCGTGGTCGGCGAGTTCCGACCGGCGATCACGGAGCACGGCACCGACCTGCAGGTGGAGCTGCCCGAGGAAGGTCCGCTCGCGCGCTGCGATCGCCAGCGGGTCGGGCAGATCATGCGTATCCTGCTCGACAACGCGCTCCGACACACGCCGGAGGGGACGGACGTCACCGTGAGGGCAGACCGCATCAACGGGGCCGCCGAGTTCACGGTGGCCGACACGGGCCCGGGTCTCCCCGGGGCGGCCCGGTCGAAGGCCTTCGATCGCTTCTACACGGGCGACGCCGCGCGGGGCGCTGGACTGGGTCTCGCCATCGCCCGCGAGCTGGCCGAGCGAATGGATGGCCGCATTGTGCTCGCCTCGCGGCCCGGGAGCACGAGCTTCACGCTCGAGCTGCCGTCGGACGGACTCGGCTCGTGAGGCGTGCGGCAGCGGCCGCGGCGGCGATTGCACTCGCCGCCGGCGGCTGTGACTCGGGCGAGGACGAGGCCAAGCGCACGACGCGCGAGGTCACGACCACCCGCGTGGAGGTGGTGGAGGGCGTCGGCACCGGTGGCGACTTCGATCCGGCCGAGATCTATGACCAGCTATCGCCCGGCGTCGTCACCGTCATCTCGATCTTCGAGGGCGGCACGAGCCTGCTCGAGGACGAAGGAGAGGGCGGCCAGGGGTCCGGCTTCGTGCTGGACGACAAGGGCTACATCGTCACGAACGCCCACGTGGTCACGACCGAAACCGGCTCGGATCGAGCGAAGCAGGTGTTCGTGGAGTTCTCGGACGGCAACCGCGTGCCTGCGGAGGTCGTGGGTGACGACCCGAATGCCGACGTAGCGCTGCTCAAGGTCGACCCCGAGGGTCTCCGCCTCACGCCGCTGCAACTCGGCACGCCCGAGACGATCACCGTCGGCGAGCCGGTTGCGGCGATCGGCAGCCCGTTCGGGGAGCGGCAGTCGCTCTCGATCGGCGTCATCTCCGCGGTCGACCGCAGCATCGAGTCGCTGACCCGCTTCCAAATCGGGGACGCCATCCAGACCGACGCCGCGATCAATCCGGGCAACTCCGGCGGACCGCTGCTCGACGCCGACGGACGGGTGATAGGGATCAATGCCCAGATCAGGTCGCGGTCGGGCGGCGGTGAAGGAGTGGGCTTCGCTATTCCGGTCGATGCCGTGCGGCGGTCGGTGCGCGAGCTGCGCGATAGGGGCAGGGTGGACTACGGCTATCTCGGCGTCTCCACGCTGCTGCTCTGGCCGCAGCTCGCGGAGCGGCTCGACCTGGACGTCCCCGGTGGCGCGCTGGTCCAGGAGGTGGAGGGAGGCAGCCCCGCCGCGAAGGCCGGCATTCAGGCCGGCGAGGACGTGATCACGTTTCAGGGCCAGCCGGATATCGCGACCGGCGGGGACGTGATCGTCGCGGTCAGCGGCAAGCGCCTGACTCGCCGCGAGGACCTCGCGGACGTGATCAGCTCGATGCGCAGCGGCGACAGGGTAAAGCTCGAGATCGTGAGGGACGGTCGGCACCGCACCATCGAGGTAAAGCTCGGCCGCCGTCCTCCGGACGCGGTGGAGTAGGACACACGGGCATCGGGGTAGGGTGCAAGGTGGTGGAGGTGCCAGGGGCCGCCGAGAGCCGCGACGTCTCGCTCACGATTCCGGCGAGGCCTGATTATCTGGTGCTCGCCCGACTCGCGCTGTCCGCCGTCTGTCGACTCACGCCGCTCTCGCCCGAGGAGATCGCAGATCTCAAGCTGGCGATCACGGAGGCGGCGAACGACTACGTGGACGAGGCCCGCGGTATCGACGACGAGAGTCGGCTCAACTTCGCCTTCCGGCTGAGCGACGACCGCCTTTCGATGGTGCTGGAAGGGCCATCGCGCCCGGTGCCGGCGGCCGAAAGGGACCTCAGCCGAGCCATCATCGAGGCGACCGTCGACGAGTCGGATTTGGGCGAAGGCCACACCAGTCTCGTGAAGTATCTGGCGGGGCGCGCCGAGTAGTCTGCCCCGTCGTGCTGCAGCCGGTTTCCTTAGGCCATAAGAGCCTGGCCGACTACACCCATCTAGCCGGCCGGCCGCTGATCCAAGAGATCAGGGAGATGGCCGAAGCCCTGAAGGGGCTTCGGGTGCTCCACCTCTCGGCTACGGCGTTCGGCGGCGGGGTCGCCGAAATCCTGTACACGCTCATCCCGCTGATGAACGACGTCGGGGTCGAGGCCGAGTGGCAGGTGATGCTGGGACGCGAGGAGTTCTACAACGCGACCAAGCGCCTCCATAACGCTCTCCAGGGCAATCCGGACTCGCTCACCGAAGAGGAGTGGAAGGTCTACGAGCGCTACAACGCGCTCAACGCGACCGAGATCGCCGGGGAGTGGGACGTGGTCATCGTCCACGACCCTCAGCCCGCGGCGATCAAGCGGCACGTGCCGAACAAGGGGAAGACGTGGATATGGCGATGCCACATCGACCTGTCTACGCCGAACCCCGACGTGATCGAGCGGATGATTCCGTTCATCAGGGAGTACGACGCCTCGGTGTGGCATGTGGAGCAATACGTCCCGCGGGAGTTGCAGGGCGACAGCGCGATGGCGAATCCGGGGCTCGACGGCGTGCACATCTGCCCGCCCGCAATCGATCCGCTCTCGCCGAAGAACATGGCCCTTTCGCCAGAGGACGCGGCCTTCGTGTGCGACCAGTTCGGCATCGACGTCGATCGGCCGCTCATGTGCCAGGTCTCGCGCTTCGACCCGTGGAAGGATCCGATCGGGGTGATCGACGCTTACCGCAAGGTCACCGAGGAGATGTCGGAGGTACAGCTGGCGCTGGTCGGGTCGATGGCGACGGACGATCCGGAAGGATGGGAGTTCTTCAACTCCACGATGGCGTATGCCGACGGCGATCCTGACATCCACATCCTGAACAACCTGAACAACGTCGGCGCGATCGAGGTCAACGCCTTCCAGTCCCAGGCCGACGTCGTGATCCAGAAGTCGC
>Ga0126313_10001527_pt1 | contig 12323 bp, 15 predicted proteins | sample Plot105A_FD_89954 | JGI IMG/M metagenome (GOLD analysis project Ga0126313, IMG submission 89954) | Serpentine soil microbial communities from UC McLaughlin Reserve, CA, USA - Plot105A | ecosystem: Environmental > Terrestrial > Soil > Grasslands | place: USA: UC McLaughlin Reserve, Lake County...
ACGCGCTCAGGAGCGGCGAGCGCCGCGTCGAGCGCCACGCCGCCGCCCATCGAGCTCCCGACGAGCCAGGCGGGAGCGTCCGGCGAGACGGCCTCGAGCACGGCCAGCGCGTCGTCGACGTGCCGGAAGGGCCGATCGGCGGCCGGCACCTCCCCGAACCCGCGCCGGTCGCAGGCGACGACGCCACAGCCATCCCGTGCGAGGAGCTCACCCACCTCGCGCCAGCTGCGCCGGTCGCACACCCCGGCGTGCAGCAGGACGATCGTCGGTCCGTCCGCCGTCCAGCGGTCCGCGACGAGTGTCGCGCCGGCGACCGGGATCTCGATCCGCTCGAACGGCACGGCCCGAGCCTACTGATCGCCGCCGGCGGAGAGTCAGGATGCTCCGCGCCCTGCCACGGCTGGGAGCACCGCCGACGCGGCGAGCTCGATCTGCCGTGGCTCGTCGCCGAGCGGCCACAGATGGACGCGCTCGCAGCCCGCGGCCGCGTAGCGCGAGAGCAGCTCAGCGCAGTGCTCGGCCGGGCCGATGCAGACCTGGCCCCGCAGGTCGTCCGGGTCGCGCCGGAGCAGCGGCGCCAGGACGTCGCGCAGCACGCGGTCGGCCTCGTGCTCGTCCTCGGTGATCCAGGTCCACATGGTCACCAGCGCGTTCGGGAACCGCGCGGGATCCTTGCCGTGGGCGCGGAGCTGATCGGCCAGCGCCTCGCGGGCGGCCGCGAACGCGTCGGGGGTCGTGTTGTAGGCGGACGCGAACCAGCCGTCCCCGAGCCGCGCGACGCGCCGCAGGCCGGCCTTCGAGCCCCAGCTCCCGATCCAGAGCGGGATGCCCGGAGAAGCAGGCAGCAGCGGCGCGGACGGCACGCTGAAGTGGCGGCGAGGCTCCGGTGCCGGCTCGTCCCGCAGGAGCGCCCGGAGGACCGCCACCGCCTCGTCGAAGCGCTCCCAGCGCACCTCGAACGGCACGCCCACGGCCTCGTAGTCGCGCGCCGAGGAGCCCGGACCGACGCCGGCGACGAGCCGGCCGCCGGACAACAGATCCAGCGCGGCGAGCGTCTTGGCCGAGGCGACCGGGCCCCGGAGCCCGACGAGCGACACCGTCGTCGCCAGCTGCATCGCACCCGAGCGCTCGATCACGGCAGCGAGCGCCGTCGGGCCGTCCAGCCACGGCGTCTGGAAGAGGAAGTGGTCGTTGGCGGACACCGCGGCGAAGCCGCAGTCGCGAGCGGCATCGACGGCACGCATCAGGCGGTCGCGCGAGAGCCCCTCGCCCCAGAACTCCATCAGCGGCAGATGGACCGCGAGCTCCATGGTCACGAAGCCGGGCTGATGTGCGCGCCGATGACCTGCCAGTCGCCGGCGGCGCGGGTCCAGGTGCGCGTGTAGCGGTAGCGGCCGGAGACGTCCGCTCCGTCGATCGTGCCGCGGATCGCGAGCACGACGAAGGTGAGCGCGAGGTCCCCGTGCACCCTGACGTGGAGGTCCTCCTCGGAGAGCTCGGCGATGGTGAAGACGCCCGCGCGGTGGGCTTCGAGGTCCATGGCCTTGTCGGTCAGCCCGCCGTCGGGGCCGACGGCGAGCAAGTCGTCGTGAAGGAGGTCGTCGAGCGCGGTGACGTCGCTCGCGCGCATCGCCGCCTGCAGCTGACGCTCCCGGCTCAGCACCGACTGCTCGCATGCGTCATCGGCCACGCCGGCGAGCCTACTCCGGCGGGGCGCGTGCGCGGGATCGGCTGTGGGTAGGCCATCGACATGCCGGACGTGACCGTCAGCCGCCACGCCGACCGCTGGTCCGTGACCCTGCAGGGCGACCACTCACCGGTCGAGGAGCACCCGACCCGCGAAGCCGCGGAGATGGCTGCTCGTCGACTCGCCGGCGGTGGAAGCGTGTCGGTGCGGGAGGACGACGCGACCGGCCTCGACGAGAACGCGGCGGGCGACACGACCCGGGACGAGGCGACGCCCGCGGCGCGCGGCGTCGGCGCACCCGAAGGCGCGCGCGACCCTCAAGCCGGTCTCTGAGCGCTGGCTTCAGCCGGCCTCTACCGGATCGAACAGCAGCGCGGAGACCACCGGACGGGACTCGTGTCCAGGGGGCCGCCCCTAGCGGAACCCTGCGACGATGGACTGATGGCGTCGCGCGGTCAGCGCCCGCTCGTCCTCGGCGCGTGGGTGGTCCTCGTCCTGCTGGCAGCGCACGACGTCACGCACGTGCTCGACGACGGGCTGGAGACCCCGCTCGGGCAGGTCGCCTACGTCGCGATCCCGCAGTGGCTGTTCCTCGCCGTCGCCATGATCGTGATCGTCCGCGGGGACCCTGCTCGCAGCCGGATCGCGGCGCTCCTCGTGGGGATCAGCGTGGCGCTCGGATTCGCGGCCATCCACCTGCTCCCGTTCTCGCCCGCCGGCTACTGGGACCTGCGCCCGTCGAGCATTTCGTGGGTGCTGGCGTGGATGCCCGCCGTCGCGGGCCTGGTGCTCGCGGGGATCGCGTGGCCCCGGTTGCGTCAGCCGGCCGGATGAGGGAGCGTTGGCAGACGGAGTCCATCCACCCAACAGGAGGCGCGAGATGCGCGCGAAGCTGTTGACGGCCGCGGTGTTCGTAGGAGCGCTGGCATGGACGGGGCCCGCCGCGGGCCAGCCGCCGACCCAACCGTCCGGCGGCTGCCAAGCGTTCGGTCAGAACGTCGCCGGGCTCGCGCAAGGCCTGGGCGGCGCCTTCGGTGCGGCCGCTTCCGGCGCGGCGCGCAGCCAACCGGGCGGCATCGTGACGTTCGTGGTCGCGCCCGAGCAGGCCGCGCTCTGTTCATGAGGCCCGGCAGCGCGTAGTGGGCATCCTGGAGGTATGCCACTGACGGATCCGATCAAGAAGGCCGCCCACGCCGTGGGCGCGCACCGCATCACGACCCACCCGCTCTCCGCCACGGTGCGGGTCTCGAAGGACGGCGAGGTGCTTGCGGAGTCGACAAGCGCCGTGGCGCTCGAGGAGACCGGCCTGCCGACCCGCTACTACCTGCCGCGCGAGGACGTGCGCACCGACCTCCTGACGGCGAGCGACACCACGTCGCACTGCCCGTTCAAGGGCGATGCCACGTACTTCTCGGCGCCCGGGGCGAAGGACGCCTTCTGGGTCTACGAGGACCCGTCGGAGGAGGACGCGCGGCCGATCGCGCGGATGCTCGCGCCCTGGCCCGGGCGCGTCGACGTCACGGTCGACGGCGAGGACTGAGCGCGCGGACCGGGCCGCAGCCCGAGGGCGGCGGCCCGGTGCGCCGAGCGTCAGGCTGCAGCGGGCGACTCGTCGTTGGACGAGCGCAGCTTGGTCGCCACGACCGCGGCGGCCACGGCGGCGCCGGCGATGATCGGGATCCGCTTCACGACCGGCGTCTTCTTGGCGACCTTGTAGGCGGCGGTGCCCTTCGCGGCCTTCTTCGCGCCCTTGGCCGTCTTCTTGGCAGCCTGGAGCTTGAGGTAGGTCTCGAGCAGGTCGACGACCTGGCTCTTCTTGCTCTTGCGTCGTCTGAGTGCCATGCCCCCGGCCCTACCCGGGCCGCCCGCCGGACACACGACCGCATGTAAGGGGACCTGGCTCGAACCCTAAGGCCGAGAGCGCCAGATCGTCTCCATGTGCCTGATGTGAGATCCGGGTCTCAGTCCGATCATCAAGGTCATGCTCTCCACGGGTTCCGGGATCATCGACGCGGAGCGGGCCTTCGCCCGCGTGAGTCGCGAGCGCCGCCGCGCGGCGTTGCTGCGCGTGCTCAGGGGCCAGCCATCCGAATGCGGCCGGCTGCCGGTGTTCGACGAGCTGCGCAGCGCGCTCCAGCGTGTCGCGCGCCGCGGCGGCCGCCGCGAGATCCCGCTCTGTCGGATCCGCGGCACGCTCGAGCCGAGCCGCGCCGCCCAGTTCGATCCGGACTTCCGGCCAGCGCCGATCGCGCGCCGCCGCTGGCAGCGCGTGTGGCTGGCCGAGGAGCGCGGTGCCAACCTGCCGCCGATCACGGTCGTGGCCGTCGGCGACGCCTACGTGCTGCGCGACGGCCATCACCGCGTGTCGGTCGCGCGCGCCCGCGGCGCTTTGACGATCGACGCGGTGGTCGACGCAGGCTGAGCGCGGATACGGTGCGCCTGTGCGCACGGACGACCTCTGCGCGGCGCTCACCGGCTGGCTCGAGCGGCTGATGCCGGAGGAGGACCGGCGCGCGGCGCTGATCGCCGAGCTCTCGCGCCCCGACGACCGACCGGTCGATCCGGCGGTCTGCGCCGAGCTGCAGGAGCGGGCGCGCCGCTTCAGCCGTCACCTGGACGTCGAATGGGTGCCGGAGGGCGGGCTCGTGCCCGACACGGAGTCGCGCGGCTGGCCGGAGCCGGACGCCGCGGAGGTCGCGGTCCGCCGCGCCGACATCTCGGCCTGGCACTTCGGCGAGATCGGCGTGCTCACGGTCGCCGGGCTGTCCCCGCTCGTGCTCGCGGAGCCGTTCCTGGATGCCGCGCTCGCCGAGCTGCACGGCGCGCCCGCCGTCGTCCTGGACCTGCGCGCCAACGGCGGCGGCGATCTCGACACGGCGATGGCCGTGCTCGGCTGGCTGCTCGGCCCCGAGCCGGTCCACGTCTCCGACGTCGTGTCCAAGGACGGCATGCGCCGCTGGCACAGCGACCCGCGCGCCGGCCTCGCGCCCGAGACGCCCGCTGCGGCGTTGATCGGCGCCGGCACGTACTCGTCGGGGGAGGCCCTCGCCTACCACTTCCAGGCGCAGCGCCTCGGCCCGCTGATCGGCGCGCGCACGCCAGGCGCCGCGGACCACGTCACGCCGATCGTGCTCCACGAGCACGTGCGCGCGAACCTCCCGCGCGGGTACGTCGTCGACGCGGTCACCAGGACGAACTGGGAGCAGGCCGGAGTCCGGCCGGACATCCCGTGCGCGGAGTCCGAGGCCCTGGAGCGGGCGCTCGCCCTCTACGCTCAGAGCCCATGAGCGCGACGTCCCATCACCTCGACGAGCGCGAGCTGGTCGGGCGCGCGAGGAGGGGCGACGAAGGCGCCTACCGGACGCTCGTGGAGCGCTACCGGGGCGAGCTGCACGCGCACGCCTACCGGATGCTCGGCTCCGTCCACGACGCCGAGGACGCGATGCAGGACGCCCTCCTGCGGGCCTGGCGCGGGCTCCCCCGCTTCGACGGCCGCAGCGCGCTGAAGTCCTGGCTGTACCGGATCGTCACCAACACGTGCCTGGACCTGATCAACAAGCGTCCGAAGAAGGTCCTGCCGATCGACCACGGCCCGCCCGGCGACGCCCACGAGGGTCCCGGCGTGCCATTGACCGAGTCGATCTGGATCGAGCCCTACCCGGACGAGCAGCTCGGCCTGATGGATGGCCGGGCCGCGCCAGAGGCCCGCTACGAGCAACGTGAGAGCGTCGAGCTGGCGTTCGTCGCCGCGCTGCAGCACCTGCCGGCGCGCCAGCGCGCGGTGCTCATCCTGCGCGAGGTACTGGGCTACTCCGCCAACGAGGTCGCCGACACGCTCGAGACGAGCACGCCCGCCGTCAACTCCGCCCTGCAGCGGGCGCGCAAGACGATCGACGACACGCTGCCGGAGCGCAGCCAGGCGCAGACGCTGCGCACGCTCGGCGACGACCGGGTGCGCGAGATCGTCGAGGGCTACATGGACGCCTGGGAGCGCGGCGACGTCGAGGCCGTCACCGCGATGCTGGCCCAGGACGCCGCGATCACGATGCCGCCGATGGCGAGCTGGTTCCAGGGCCAGGGCGTGGAGATCTTCCTGCGCGAGTGGGCGTTCAGCGGGCGCGTGTACGACGCGCTCGGGCGGCGCAACGTGCGCGTGCTGCGTTCGCAGGCCAACGGGCAGCCGGCGATCGGGACCTACTCGTGGAGCGACGAGGCCGGCGCGCACCTGCCGACCGTGCTGCAGGTCCTGAGCTTCGACGGCGACCGGATCACGGAGATCACGGGGTTCGTCGACCCGTCGGCCTTCCCGCGGTTCGGGCTGCCGGAGCGTCTGTGAGCTCGCAGCACGAGGACACCGCCTGGTTCGAGGAGCTCTACGCCGACGCCGAGGCGGGCCGGCGGGCCGTGCCGTGGGACCGCGGCGGGCCGAACCCGTTCCTCGAGCAGTGGGTGCGCGCGCGCGCGGGTGACGGTCGCGGCCGGCGCGCGCTCGTGATCGGGACCGCGCTCGGCGACGACGCGGAGATGCTCGCCGCGCGCGGGTTCGCGGTCACGGCGTTCGACGTCGCGCCGACGGCGATCGAGCGCGCCCGGCGGCGCTTCCCGTCCTCGTCGGTCGAGTACGTCGTCGCGGACCTGCTCGACCTGCCGGCGGAGTGGCACGGCGCGTTCGACCTCGTCGCGGAGGCGATCACCGTGCAGGCGCTGCCGCTGACGCTGCGCGACCGTGCGATCGACGCGATCGCCTCCACCGTGGCCCCGGGCGGGACGCTCGTCGTCGTGTCCGGGATCCACGAGGGCGACGGGGAGCGCGACGGCCCGCCGTGGCCGCTCACCCGCGACGAGCTCGATCGGTTCGAGCGGGAGCTGCGGTCGGTCGAGGTCGGCGTCGCGCGGATCGGCCACGAGGCGCGCTGGCGGGGCGAGTACACCCGCTAGCCGGTGATGCGCGCCAGCGCGTCGGCCGCGGACGGCAACGCCCGGAACTCGTCGCGCAGGCGGGCGGCGGCGGCCGCGAAGGACGGCTCCTCGAGCACCCGCCTGACCGCGGCCGCGATGTCGTCCGCCGTGGCGGTGAGCGGGTCGAGCACCACGCCCGCCCCGAGCTCCTCGACCCGCGCGGCGGTGTGCGGCTGATCGGCGCCGATCGGCAGCAGCACGGACGGGAGCCCGTGCGCGAGCGTGCCGGTCACGATCCCCGAGCCGCCCTGGGAGACGACTGCACGGCACCACGGCAGCAGCTCGGCCTGCGGGATCCAGCGCTGGACGCGCACGTGCGGCGGCTGCGGGCCGAGCTCGGCCGGGTCGATCTGGCGGCCCGTGGTCACGACGACCGGGAGGCCGAGCTCGCGTACGCCGGTGAGCGCGCGCTGGAGCAGGTCGCCCGACTCGGCGTTGAACACGGTGCCCAGCGTGAGGTAGACGGCGTCGCCGTCGGCCACGGGCGGCGAGCCGCCGCGGAAGCAGGACGCGCCCGGGATCGGCCGCAGCGACGGCGGGAACGGCGAGAGGATCGTCTCGTCCGGCGGCTCGCCGGCCAGCCCGTGCGCGGCGCGCAGGGCCGCGATCGGTGCCGCCACGGCCTCCGGGGCCACGAAGCCGGCGCCGATGACGACCGGCACGCACGCGCTCGGGATGCCGAGCCGCTCCGCGGCCACCTGCGCTCCGTAGTCGCCCTCGTCGCGGACGATCGCGCCGGCGCCCCACTGCGTCGCGAGCGCGATCAGCGCGTCCGCGCGCTGGCGGGCGAGGGTGCCGGCGTACCACTCCCGCACGGCCCGCTCCTCGTCCGCCGGGTCGTAGGGCTTGAGCGGCACCCGTGCCGCGGGATCGGGCTGATCGCCCGGCGACTCGATCGCCTCGAAGCCGAGCTCCCGGATCGCCGGCACCAGCTCGGCGCGGCCGGTCACGGCCACGTCGTGTCCGGCGGAGCGCGCCGCCTGCGCGAGCGGCACGAGCGGATCGAGGTGCCCCTGCCCGCCGGCGAAGGCGAACAGCAGCCGCACTAGCCCTCGGAGCGGGCCGTTGACCCGGCGTCGTGGCCGTCGCCCGCGGCGATCGAGGCGGCGACGAGCGCGACGATCCCCTCGCGCGAGCCGGCCGACGCGTAGAAGCCGGCGGCGTGGCAGAAGATCGCGTCCTGGACCCCGGTCAGGGCGGCGAGGTCGGCGCCGCTGCGCCCGCGCCAGTCGGCCGGGAAGCTGAGCCGGTTCTCGAACGAGCCGAGCTCGCGCGGCACGGCCTGCGAGCCCCAGCCGTCGGCCTTCGGATAGACGACGTAGAGCGCCTCCGGCGCGCTGTTGACGACGGCCTCGCGCCACGGCATGTTCGAGGCGAGCTCGATCACGCGCGGGTCGCCGGCGCGGCGGATCGCGGCAGCGACAAGGTCGCGGGCGCGGTCGAAGGCCGCCGCGCCGGCGATCTCGCGCTCGAGCATCCCGCGCGCCAGCGCGACGGCCTGCATGAACCGTTCGTCCTCCTCCGCCGCCGACAGCGCCTCGTCCCACGACGGGTTGAGCCCCGCGATCACGCCGGAGACGCTCATCGGCCGGATGTCGCCGACGAGCGGCTCGATCAGCGTCTGGCCGACGTCGTTGGCGTCGACGCCGCAGACCAGGCGCTCGTCGATCGCGGTGGCGGCCTCGGGGCTGCCGGCCAGCGCCTCGCCGTGCTCGCGCCAGACGAGCCCGAAGCTCGCGTAGCGGATGCCGTTGGCGCGCTCGCCCGCCCCGCCCTTCTGGTGGTGGTCGAAGTCGCCGGTAGCGGGGTCGTGGCGCCCGCCGACGTCGATCCGCACGTCCGCGGCCGCCTGCGCCTCGTGGTCGCGCGTGCGCAAGACGTCGAGCTCGCCGTGGACGATCTGCAGCACGGCGACCGCGAAGACGTCGTCGGCGTGGAAGTTGCCGGGGTGGGTGGCGACCTTCATCGCCGTTCCACGTTATCCGGCGAGCTGCGGCATCACCTCGGCCGCGAAGCGTGCGACCTGGTCCCCGCCGGGTCCGCCCCGGCGGGGACCAGCACGACAGCGTCGGCGCCCGCGTCGGCGCGGCGCCGCACCGCCGCGGCGCAGTCCTCCGCGGCACCCGGCGACGGCGAGCTCGTGCAGCGCGGGCGACTGAGGCCCATCCAGCGCCCCGGCGCGCGCGATCATGCCGGCGTACAGGCCGCCGTCGCGCCAGCGCTCGACCGCCGGCCCGAGCGCCTCACGGGCCCGTCGGGCATCGTCCTCGATCCTCAGCCACGTGTAGGCGACCAGCCGCCCGTCGCCGAGCAGCCCGCGCGCCCAGCGCAGCGCCGCCTCGCTCGCAGCCCTCCGCGACGACGAGCCCGTCGGCGGCGCGGGCGGCGATCTCGATACCGCGCTCACCGGTCGTGCCGACGAGGATCTCCGGCGGCGTGACCGGCGGCTGCTCGAGCCGCACGTCGCGCAGCGTGACGAACCGGCCCTCGCTGTCGACGGTCTCGTCGTGCAGCAGGGCGCGAGTCGTGCGGACGACCTCCTCGAGCGCGACCAGCCGGTCGCGCGGCCGGGCCCCGATCTGGCGCATCCACGCCTCGACGCCGTGGCCGAAGGCGACCTGCACGCGCCCCGGGTGCAGCAGCGCGAGCGTCGCGATCTCCATCGCCGCGATCGCCGGATTGCGCACGGCGGCGGGGAGCAGGCCCGTGCCGACAGCGATCCGCTCGGTGAGCGCGAGCGCCGTCGCCGCCGCCGTCAGGCCGCCGTGCAAAAGCAGTCCTCGGCCAGCCAGAGCTCGTCGTAGCCGGCGGCCTCGGCGGCGCGGGCGCTCGCCGGCAGCTCCGCCACGGGCTCCTTGGCCCCCACAAGCACGCCGCGCCCCGGGTCCGCCGCGTCGTGTTCTTCATCCGCGGCGGCGCCCGCAAGGCCGACCGCAAGCGCCCGTACGTCGTCAAGCTGCGGGCGTGCGCCGGCCCGCCGGATCGCGAGGGCGCGTCTACGCCCGCGTCGTCTTCACCCGCCCCGGCTCGAAGAAGCTGCGCCGCAAGACCGTGTCGCGCCGCTTCGTCATGTGCAGCTAGGGCTCACACCAGCCCGGCCTCGATCAGCAGCTTCCAGATCTCGCCCTGGTCGACGACGTCGACCTCGAGCTTCTCCGCCTTGGTGAGCTTGCTCGCGCCGACGTCGGCGCCGGTGATCAGCATGTCGGTGTTGGCCGAGACCGAGCTCGCGGTCGTCGCGCCGGCGCGCTCGGCGAGGCGCTGGAAGACGGGCCGCGGGACCTTCTCCCCCGTTCGCGGGTCGGAGATGGTGCCGGTCACCACGACGGTCTTGCCCTCGAGCGGGGCGCCCGAGACGACCTGCGGCGGCAGGTCCTCCTCGAGCACGTCGAGGTTCACGCCGCGGTCGCGCAGGGCCTTGATCTCGTCGCGGGTCCCCGGACGGTTGAGGTGCTCGCGCAGGCTCGCGCCGACCTTCGGGCCGACGTCCTCGACCTGCTGGAGCTCCTCCTCACTCGCGTCGGCGACGGCCTCGAGGCTGGTGAACCCGTGGCGGCAGAGCTTGGTCGCGGTGCCCTCGGAGGCCATCGGGATCGCGAAGCCGATCAGCGCCTTGCGCAGCCCAACGCTCTTGCTGCGCTCGATCGAGTCGATCATGTTCTGCGCCGAGACGTCGCCGATGCGGTCGAACTCGAGCAGCGTCTCCTTGTCGAGCGCGTAGAAGTCCGACGCGCGGTCGAGCTTGCCCGCCTCGTTGAGGCGCTCGATCCACTTCTGGCCGATCGCGTCGATGTCCGCGGCGGCCCTCGAGGCCCAGTGGATCAGCCGGCGGACGGTCTGGGCCGGGCAGGCGACGTTGGTGCAGTAGAGCTCGCGCGAGTTGCCCTGCTCGGTGAGGTCGTGGCCGCAGCTCGGGCACTGCGCCGGCGGGATGATCTCCTGCTCCTTGCCGGTGCGCTTGGCCGCGTCGAGCACGCCGGCCACGAACGGGATCACGTCGCCGGCGCGGCGGACGAGCACGGTGTCGCCGATCCGCACGTCGCGGGCGCGGATGACCTCCTGGTTGGCGAGCGTGGCGCGCGTGACGGTGGTGCCGCCGACGAACACCGGCTCCAGCACCGCGACCGGAGCGACCTTGCCGATCTTGCCGACGTCCCAGTTGACGTCGGCCAGGATCGTCGTCTTCTCCTCGGCCGCGAACTTGAAGGCGAGCGCGCCCCGGGGGGAGTTCGCGCGGGTGCCGGCGGCCGCGTAGGCGGTGCGGTCCGCGAGTCGCAGGACGGCGCCGTCGAGGTCGTAGTCGAGCTCGTTACGGGTCTCCTCGATGGTGCTGATCGTCTGCTGCGCCTCTTTCGCCGTCTCGGTGTGGCGCATGTCGGCGGCGTCGAAGCCGAGCGCCTTCAGGCCGGCCTCGAGGTCGTCGTGGACCTCGCCCTCCGTGCTCAGGTCGAAGGCGAAGAACTGCAGCCGGCGCCCCTCGACGACCTTCGGGTCCTTCGCACGGACCGTGCCCGCGGCGGCGTTGCGCGGGTTGATCAGCGGCTTGTCGGGGTGTGCCTCGTTGTAGGCGGTGAAGGTGGAGCGCAGCATCACCAGCTCGCCGCGGACCTCGGTCGTGGCGGCCGCGGCGACCTTGCGCGGCACGCCGTCGGCGATCGCTTTCACCAGCGTCGTGACGTCCTCGCCCGTCGTGCCGTCGCCGCGCGTGACCGCGCGCGCAAGCCGGCCGTTCTCGTAGACGAGCGCGAGCGACAGCCCGTCGAGCTTGGGCATCACCACGACCGACTGACCCGGGAAGCGCTCGAAGAAGGCCTCGACCTGCTCGGCCTTTGTGGCCTTCTCGAGCGAGAGCATCGGGCGGCTGTGCCTGACCGGAGCGTGCAGCACGCTCGGCGCGCCGACCTCCTCGAGCGGGTTGGGGTCGGGCGTGAGCTCGGGGTTCGCATCGACGAGCGCCCGCAGCTCGTCCTCCACCGAGTCGTAGTCGGCGTCGGCCGCCAGCGGCTCGCCGCGGTAGTAGGCGTCGCGCAGCTCGGTCATCCGCGCCGCCAGCTCGTCGATGCGCTCCTTCGTGCTCACCCGCCTGAGGCTAATGGCGCGGCCAGCGGTACCGTCAACCGATGACCTCGCTCGCCTATTCGGCGTGGAGCGCGACCTGCGACACGCTCCATGCCCACACCCAGGTGCTCGGGAAGATCGCGGTCACGCTGGCGCCGCCGGAGCCGCAGCTCCAGCACGCGGCGCTGCGGCTGACGGCGCGCGGGTGGGAGAGCGTCGCGCTGCCCGCGGGCGGTGGCGGGGCGCTCGTGGTCGGGCTCGACCTGCACGCGCACGTCGCGTTCGCCGAGCACAGCGATGGCCGGGTCGTGCGCGTGCCGCTGGGGCCCGATCGGGCGGTCGGCGACGTCACCCGCGAGCTGCTCGAGGGAGTCCGCGGGCTCGGCGTGGCGATCGAGATCGACCCGACGCCGCAGGAGGTCGCCTGGACGGTGCCGCTCGACCAGGACCGCGAGCACGCGACCTACGACCCGGCCCAGGTGGCCCCGTACTTCGAGGCGGCGACGGCGGCGGCGCTCGTGCTGGCGGAGTTCCGCGCGCCCTACCGCGGCCGCTCGACCCCGGTCAACGCCTGGTGGGGCTCGTTCGACCTCGCCGTGAACCTCTTCTCCGGCTTGCC
>Ga0126313_10001529_pt1 | contig 12314 bp, 10 predicted proteins | sample Plot105A_FD_89954 | JGI IMG/M metagenome (GOLD analysis project Ga0126313, IMG submission 89954) | Serpentine soil microbial communities from UC McLaughlin Reserve, CA, USA - Plot105A | ecosystem: Environmental > Terrestrial > Soil > Grasslands | place: USA: UC McLaughlin Reserve, Lake County...
GGAGTTCGACGGCGAGCTGCAAGTGCCGGGGAGCCACCGGCTGGTGCAGGAGCTGATCGAGAGCGACCTCGTCGACCAGATCAACCTGATGGTCTTCCCGGTGATCCTCGGGACGGGCAAGAACGCATTCGAGGAGAAGCCCGAGCGACGCAACCTGAGGCTGAAGGAGTCAAAGGTCGTCGGCGACGGCGTGCTCGTGCTGATCTACGAGCGGGCCGCCGATCGCGGGTAGCGACATGGCAATATTCCTCGAAAACGCGAACGAAGGAGATGCACAGTGGACAAGGCCGATCCCAGGGCGAAGCTGGAGCCGTTCCAGGCGCTGATCGGCGAGTGGACGATCGAGATGACCCACCCGATGGCCGAAGACACGGTGGTTCGCGGGCGCGCCACCTACGAGTGGCTCGAAGGTAGCCGGTTCCTGATCCAGCGTTCGGTCAACGACCACCCCGACTTTCCCCACTCGCTCTCTGTGATCGGCGTGATGGAGGGCGAGAAGGACCTCTCGATGCAGTACTTCGACTCGCGCGGCGTCCATCGGGTCTACGCGATCGGGTTCGATGGCAGGGAGCTGATGCTGGAACGCGACGCCCCGGGTTTCGCCCAGCGCGGCAGCGCAAAGCTCAGCGACGACGGCTCGACTCTAGCCGGCGTCTGGCAACTGAACGAGGGCGACCAGGGATACCGTGACGACCTCGCGTTCACCTACCGGCGGGCTTCCGGGGGCGACACCTAGCGCGGTACGACCGAGGAATGAGTCTCCCCGTTGAGGCAGGGAGATCCAAGCTAGACCACAGACCAGGTAAGGAGACGAGGTGGCCGCGGCCTGAGCGTCCGCTTGGGCGGAGAGCGGGTGAGGGGAATCGAACCCCCATCACCAGCTTGGAAGGCTGGGGCTCTACCGTTGAGCTACACCCGCGCGGCGGCTTCGCTGTCGGGGCGAGAGGATTTGAACCTCCGACCCCCTGCTCCCAAAGCAGGTGCGCTACCAGGCTGCGCCACGCCCCGCGAAGACCGGGCTGAGTATAGCAAAGGGGGATAGCTCTTCAAATTACGGTCGCCGGGACCACGGCGTCGATCTCCTCGTCGAGGAAGCGTCCTCCGAGGGAGGCGAACTCGTCGGGGTCTGCGCTGCAAACGAAGGTGGCCGAGCCCTCATCGTCGACGTGCCGCGGGCGGCGCAGGATATCCCTGCGAGAGAGGACGCGTCCCACTTCGAGGGCGGTCTGGCCTGCCGAGGAGATCAGGCGCACCTCCGGACCGAGGATGCGGTTGATCGGCGCCGAGATGAGCGGGTAGTGGGTGCAGCCGAGCACGACCGCGCCGACGCTATGTTCCATGAGGGGCTCCAGATAGCACAGCGCGACCTCCTCGAGCTCCGGTCCGTCCACCACGCCGCGTTCGATCATGGGCACGAACTCAGGACAGGCCTGCTCGTGGACCTCGATCCCCGCATCGAGGGAGTGGACGGCGCGCCTGTACGCCCCACTGGAGGCGGTAAGCGGCGTCGCGAGAACTCCGACGCGCCTGTTGCGCGCTTCCTCGACCGCGGCACGCGCGCCCGGCTCTATAACCCCTATGATCGGCACCTCGAAAGAACGTTGGCTCGCCCTCAGGGCGGCGGCCGTCGCGGTGTTGCACGCGATGACGACCAGCTTCACGTCCATGCCGATGAGGTAGTTGATGATCTCGAAAGTGAACCACCGCACCTCGGCGAGGTCCCTCACCCCGTAAGGCACCCTCGCCGTGTCCCCGAAGTAGACGGTGTGCTCGTAGGGCAGGCGGTCCCGGATCTCCGCCAGCACCGTCAGCCCGCCGACACCAGAATCGAAAACCCCAATCGGCCGCGGATCACTCACGGGAGTGCATTATATCCGGATATGTTAGCACTTCAGCAATTCAGCCAGTCAGCATTTCAGCTTTCGCGCGTGCACAATCTGGCTGACAAGCCGCCTGCAAGGCGGCGTGCTGACTAGCTCGGCCCGGGTAAGCACAGCTTACCCGGGCCGCTTGAGTGGAGGCGGCGGGATTCGAACCCGCGTCCGCGAGTGCGCCGTCCGTGAGATTCTACGAGCGTAGCTCCCGGTTTAGCTTCGCCTGTCGCGACGGACCGGGGCGCCGCCGCGAGACTAGCCCGTTGGGTGTCCCCTCAGTGCACCGGGCCAGAACCCTGGGGGTGAGCCCACTCAATGACACCGGGAACCGGGCCGTGGGCCGCCCGGACCGATGGGCTACTGTCTAATTAAGCAGCCAGAGCCATTTCATCGTTGGCGTGTATCTTGTGCTGCCGGCGTTTTACGAGTCTCCAGCAAACTCGGCTCGTCTCACAGGACGCTGACCACTCGCGTCGAAGCCTATGCGCCCCCTTGTAAGGTAGATATTCTACCATTTTGGAGGGGATTTACAAAGCTTGTCAGCAATTCGGCTAGTCAGCACGCCACCCTTCAGGCGGCTTTCAGCAATTCAGCAAGTCGGCATTACGGAGGCGCAGAATCTCTGACTTCGTGGATTCCCGCTTGCGCGGGAATGACGGGTTAGGGGGTGCCTCTCTACGAGCCCCCGCCCGAACGCGGTCTCATCCAAACGCATTTGGTATCAAACGGCACACAAGCTGAATTGCTGACCAGCTGAATTGCTGAATTGCTGAAATGCTAACGCCGGAGGCGCTCTTTCATGGCGCGTTCTATTTCGCGATCTGCCGTCTTCCTGGCGATCTCACGCCGCTTGTCGTATTGCCTCTTGCGGCTTGCGACGGCGATCTGGAGCTTAACGTTACCGTTCTTGGAGTAGAGCTTGAGGGGGATGAGGGTCTTCCCTTCCTCCTGGCTCTTGCCGATGAGGCGATCGATCTCTTTCCTGTGCAACAACAGTTTGCGGTCGCGGGTTGGGAGTTGCCGTTCATGCCTGGCGTTCGCGTAGGGCGAGATGTGCGCCCCGATCAGGAACACCTCCCCGTCCCTTACCCTGGCGTAGCTCTCCTTGAGGTTGGCCCGACCCTCCCTGATGGACTTTACCTCTGGCCCTGTCAGCTGGATGCCGGCCTCGTAGGTCTCCTCGATGGCGAAGTCGTGGAGGGCTTTCTTGTTGCGCGCGAAGTCTGTCACAATCGTTTCACCACCCTGAGCTCGGCCCGCTGCATCAGTGGGAGAACGTCGAGCAACTCCACGAGAACCCTGTCCCCCACCCTGTAGGAGGCGCCTATTTCGTCGTTGGAGAGGACTACGCCGTTCGGCCCGAGGCCCCACCATCCTGGGAGCTTGCTCACGTGGACGAGGCCCGTGGCCCCCGTCTCGAGCTCGACGAAGAGCCCGAAGGCGGCGGTGCTCACAACGGTCCCCTCGAGAACCTCCCCCACACGGTCTCGCATCAGCCACATCAGCGTGTATTCGTCCGCCGTGCGCTCGCAGATCATGGAGCGGTACTCCCTCTCGGAGATGTGGCCTGCGACCTGAGCGAGGTCATCGGGAGGCTCATCTCCTAGCAGGGCGCGGTGGACGAGGACGTCGGCGTAGCGCCGGATCGGGGACGTGAAATGTGCGTAGTGCTCCAGCGCGAGGCCGTAGTGTCCGAGGTCATCGGGCGAATAGAGGGCGCGAGGGATAGAACGTAGGATCAGGTAATTCACCGCATCAGACTTGGCCATCTGGGAGATCGTCCCAAGGTTCTCGGGCGTCGGCTCGGCCTGCATCCCGACGGCGGCGAGCCTCTCACCGAGCAGTCCCAGGGACTCCTCGTCGGGCCTTTCGTGCACCCTGAAGACGCCGCCCTTCTTGCTTTGCAACAACTTCGCTACCGACTCGTTCGCGAGGACCATGAGCTCCTCGATCAACTCCCTGGCAGGCGTCGAACGCCGGACTCCCGCACCGACGGGCACCCCGTCCTCGTCCATTACGTACTCAGGCTCCCGGCCGCCGAGCTCCAGCTTGCCCCGCCTCGCCGCCCGCGTCGTGAGCCTGCGCGAGAGCTCGTAAGCGGTCCTGACCAGATCTGCTCTCTCAACCGTCCCTTCATCGCGCAGGAAAGCGTCGACGGCCTCGTAGGTGAGCCTGGCATCGCTGACGATGGTGCTCCGGAAAGCCATGTAGCCCTGTGTTTCGCCGTCACCAGTAACCTCCATCTCTACCGTTACGGCGGCCCGCTCTAAGTGGGGGCGCAGGGAGCATACCTCGTTCGAGAGACGTCCCGGAAGCATCGGCGCCACGGTCCCTGGGAGGTACACAGAGTTGCCCCTGTACGCAGCCTGCTTGTCGAGTGCGGAACCAGGCTCGACGTAGTGGGTCACGTCTGCTATGTGGACCCAAACCTTGAAACCGTCTGCTGCGCGCTCGACGGAGATCGCATCGTCGAAGTCCTTTGCGTCGGCGCCGTCTATGGTCACCGTGGGGAGGCGACGCAGGTCCCTGCGCTCCCTGATCCCCCTACTTGCGACGGCGTCAGCCTCCTCATCCACCTTCCTCGGGAACTCGCGGGAGGTCCCGATGGAGGCGAAGAGCGCCTCGTAGACGTTGCGCGGGTCCTCCGAAGGCCCGATGACGCGCGTGACCTCACCCCGTAGCGAGCGGTTCCTCTCACGGGCGTTCACGAGCACTATGTCGCCGGCCTCAGCGCCCCTGCGAAGCTTGCGTGCGACCAGCACAGGACGCCGCTCCTCGACGAAGAGCGGATCAGCCACCGAGTACTTCCCCCGACGGACCAGCATGGCCGGCAGTATCAAGAGAGCGCTCCGATCAGAGACGTCTGGTTGGGCACACCGTGAGTCTACCATGCGGCTTCGCCGCGCATGTCAGCATTTCAGCACGCTCAGGCCTTGCGGCCTTCGCTCGTCAGCACTTCAGCATTTCAGCTTTCGTGTGCGCAAGATCTGGCTGACTGGCTGACTAGCTGAGGAAGATATAGCGCCTGGGGCGCTATATCTTCCTCAAGAAGCGTGTGACGGAAAGGAAGCTGCCGATTACGCCGATTCCGACCCCCACGACTATCAGGAGGATCAGGGTCGAAAAAGTGTTAACTGCTTCGCTCGAGATCGGGACGTAGGGGAGGGCGTTATGTGCCCAGTCGACGAAGAGGAGGTTGATCCAGATTACGACAAAGGCTGCGAGGCTCGCGCCGATGAAGGCCTGGAGGAGTCCCTCGAAGACGAATGGCGTGCGCACGAAGCCGTCCGAGGCGCCGACCAGCTTCATCACCTCTATCTCCTTGCGCCTGGCGAAGATGGAGATCCTGATAGCGTTCGAGATAAGGAGCACGCTTGCGATCAGGAAGAGGAGCGTGGCCGCGTAGAGACCCCAGATCACATAAGAAGTCACGGAGTTGAGGCGGTCGATGGTCTGCTGTGGGTAGCTGAGGTTACTGTCGGTGAACCCCTCTTGTTTTAGCCTCTCTGCCACGACATTGGCTTTATCCGGGTCGTTGAGTTGGATCTGGACGGAAGCAGGGAAGACCCCCTGATCCAAGTCCTCATACAGGTCAGGCTGGTCTTTGAACTTGTTCTTGAATTCGGCGAATGCCTCTTCTTCTGAGACTTTGTTAACGCTTGCGACCTCGGGCCAGACTTGGACCTTATCCGCGAGCGCTTCGACCTCCTCGCTGCTTGCGTCGGGCATGAACGCCTCGACGCTGACGTCCTCGCGCACGGAGCCTATGATGCTCTGGATATGGTCGCTGACGAGCAGTCCGAGCCCGAAGACCAGGATGCAGATGAACGTGGTCGTAACTGCGGTGATGCTCATGAGCAGGTTAAGGCGGATGTTCTTTATCGCTTCACGAAGAAAGAACCCGAGATTAAACCTCATCGGCGTACGCCCCTTTCACCTTATCGCGGACGACACGCCCCTCCTCGAGGGCGACAACCCTCTTGCGCATCACATCGACCATCTCCCTGTCGTGGGTGGCGACAAGGACCGTGGTGCCTATTCGGTTGATCCTGTGCAAGAGCTGCATGATGCCGATGCTCGTTGTGGGGTCGAGGTTGCCCGTCGGCTCGTCGGCGACGAGTATCGGCGGCTGCGACACGAAGGCGCGGGCTATGGAGACACGCTGCTGCTCGCCGCCAGAGAGCATGTCCGGGTACTTGTCCATCTTCCCCCAGAGGCCGACGAGGTCGAGTATCTGTGGCACCTTCGTGCGGATCGTACGCCGCTTTTGGCCCGTAACCTCCATCGCGTAGGCGACGTTCTCGGCTGCGGTCTTGTTCGGGAGAAGCTTGAAGTCCTGAAAGACGCACCCGACATCTCGCCTGAGACGTGGGATTTTGCGCCGCGGGACGGACTGGACCTTGGTGCCGTTCACGTAGATTGCCCCCGCCGAGGGTTCCATCTCCTTGAGGATCAGGCGCACAATGGTCGACTTGCCCGACCCGCTAGCCCCTACCAGGAACACGAACTCACCGGAATCAATGGCGAGGTTCACCCGCTCCAGGGCGACGGTGTCGTTACCGAAGACTTTCGTGACGTTGTCGAATCGGATCATTACCTCTCCACGCGTGGCTTGCCGTCCGCCGCTGACCTCGAAGCGAGGTTCCCCCTCCAGGGACCCGGCCGGCCATCGGAGACCATAACAACAACCGCGGGCGTTATCAACCGCCGGGGTACACGCCTAGCGGTATGCTCGGCACCCTACCGCTGAGCACGATCTGGGCGTCCTCGGTCTCGACGCCGGTGATCCTGGTCTGGTAGGGCAGACGGTCGAGGGGATACTCGAAGTAAGTGCCCGCGAGCACCTCGTCCGCGAGGTCATCCGGCACCTTAACCCCCGCCGCAGTGAGGCCCTGCGGCTCGAAGACGAGCTTTCCTTCTCGCAAGTCAGGGTCCCCTACTACGGAGACCGGGAAACGTGCGCCGAGCGCCGAGACCTCAGAGCGGACGACGACCTCGTCTTCGTGCACGTCGACGCCTGTGACGGGTATCTCGGATCCACCCTTCGCCAGGCGCGAGACCTCCGTCTCGGGCACGTGGACCCTTAGGTCACCCGATAGAGGCTCCCTGTCGACCACGCGGCCGCTCTTCATGGTGGCCCACACGTTTATGTCCAAGGGGTCGAGGTCGATGCGCGCCCGCCTGGCCGTCACATTGCCAAGATCGACGTTCTTCATGACGATGCGGCCGCCCGTGAACTCGCCCGTCAGCATCCTCAAGGGTGGTTCGCTCTTCAGCTCTACGTCGGGCTGTCTTTTGGCCCCGAGACGGGCCTGTACGTCGCGGGCGACCGCGTACTCAAGCAGCGAAGGCAAGAACGTGTACGGCCCGATCAGGAAGACGACGAGGACAGGCACGAGTACGGCGGCGATGACGCTCCGCATGGCGCTAGGCCGCGGTCCTGTTCTTCAAATAAGCGTAGACGAAAGCGTCGAGGTCGCCGTCGAGCACCCTGTCTACGTTCGCGGTCTCCTCGCCGGTACGGTGGTCTTTCACTAGCTTGTACGGGTGAAGTACGTAGGACCGGATCTGCGATCCCCACTCGATCTCGGCCTTCTCCCCGCTCTGCGCGGCGATCTCCTGCTCCCGCTTTTCGCGCTCGAGTTCGAAGAGTCGCGCCCGCAATACCCGCATGGCAACCTCACGGTTCTGATGCTGGCTGCGCTCGTTCTGGCACTGCGCCACGATGCCCGTCGGGAGGTGCGTGATCCTGACCGCCGAGTCCGTCTTGTTGACGTGCTGGCCGCCGGCCCCCGAGGCCCTGTACGTATCCACCTTGAGGTCTTTTTCCTCGATCTCGACCTCGACCGCCTCGCCGACGACGGGCGCGACGGCGACGGAGGCGAAGCTGGTGTGCCTCCTTGCGCCGGCATCGAAAGGGCTGATCCTGACCAGGCGATGCACCCCGCGCTCAGCGGATAAGAGCCCGAAGGCGTACTCCCCGGAGATGGTAAAGGTGGCGCTCTTTATGCCGGCCTCCTCGCCCTCCGTGTACTCGATAACCTCGAGCCCGAAGCCGCGCCGCTCGGCCCAGCGCCGGTACATGCGCGCCAGCATCTCGGCCCAGTTCTGCGAATCTACCCCTCCGGCGCCAGAGTTAATGGTGAGTATCGCGTCGCCCTCGTCGTACTCGCCGGAGAAGAGCCTTGCGACCTCCTGCTCCTCGAGCACCCGCTCGACCCGCCGCAGCTCCTGTTCGACCTCGGGGAGCAGGTCACCGTCCTCTTCGGCCAGCTCGAGGAGCTCTTCGGAATCCGAGAGACGCCCCCTCAGTCCGTCGAGGAGCTCGATCCTACCCTGCACCCGAGAGAAACGCGCCGATACCGACCTGGCCTCATCGGTATCGTCCCAGAAACCGGGTCGGCTCATGTCCTCTCCGAGCTCCTCGGCCTCCGTGCGCAGCCGTTCCACGTCGAAGAACGCCTCGAGCTCGGAGAGGCGATTTTCGAGCTCGGATGTCTTGTCCTTAAGCTCAGCCACTAACCCGCCTGGGCTTCTGGACCGAGCGGCGGCGCGCCAGGCTGCCCGTGGCACTTCTTGTACTTCTTGCCGCTGCCACACGGACAGGGGTCGTTGCGACCGATCTTGCCAGCACTCCTGCGCGGGCTCTTCGGACGCTGGTTCGGCTCCTCGCTGCCGCCGCTGTAGGAGAGTTGTTGCATCTCCTCCTCGCGCAGCTTGACGTTCTCAACGCGGTAGATGTAGGTGACGTAGTCAGCCTTGAGGCCCCGCTCCATCTCCTGGAAGATGTCGAAACCCTCCCGCTTGTACTCGACCAGCGGATCGCGCTGGGAGAGACCGCGCCAGCCGATCCCTTCGCGCAGGTAGTCCATCTCGTAGAGATGCTCCCGCCAGCGGGAATCGACCACCGAGAGCAGCGTCCGGCGCTCGGCCTCTTCGAACGTGGTCACCCCGTCGGTGCGCGCGAGCCCACGCCTCTCGAGCTCTGCGGTCCGCTCGTCCCACTCGATCTTGCGCTCCTCGAGGCGCTCGCGCGCGTCTTCGAGGACCATCGCGAGGACCTCTGCGGCCGTCAACCCCTCTACGTCGAGAGCCTTGAAGTCGATGCCGCTAGGATAGCAACGGTTCACCTCGGTCGTGAGGGCCTCAAGGTCCCAGTCTTCGGGGTAGACGTCCTCGGAGACGTACTCGGAGACGACTTCTGTGAGCACATCCTCGACGTAGGCCATCGTGTCGACGTCCTCGCCCATCAGGATGTCGCGCCTTATGGCGTAGATCACCTCGCGCTGCTTGTTGAGCACGTCGTCGTACTCGAGGATGCGCTTGCGCATCTGGAAGTTGCGGCTCTCGACCTGCTCTTGGGCACGCCTCACGGAGTTGGAGATCATGCCGGCCTCGATCGGCACGTCCTCTTCGAGCCCGATGCGCTCGATCACCCCCTGCATCCGCTGGCCGCCGAAGAGCCTCAGGAGCTCGTCCTCGAAGGACAGGTAGAACCTCGACTCGCCCGGGTCCCCCTGCCTCCCCGAGCGGCCCCGAAGCTGGTTGTCTATGCGGCGCGCCTCGTGACGCTCGGTGCCTAATACGTAGAGCCCCCCGAGCTCGGGCACTCCCGCAGCGAGCTTGATGTCGGTACCACGGCCCGCCATGTTCGTCGCTATGGTCACGGCGCCCCTCTCGCCCGCCTCGGCGATGATCTCCGCCTCCCGCTCGTGCTGCTTGGCGTTCAGGACGTTGTGGGCGATCCCACGCCGAGTCAGCAGAGTCGAGAGGCGCTCCGAGACATCCACCGAGACCGTGCCGACGAGGATGGGTTGGCCCTTCTCGTTTCGTTCGACGATATCCTCGGCGACGGCCTTGAACTTCGACTTCTCGGACTTATAGACGAGGTCGTCTTTGTCGTCCCTGATCATCTCCTTGTGCGTCGGGATGGAGACGACTTCCATCTTGTAGGTGTGCATGAACTCGTCGGCCTCGGTCGCCGCCGTACCCGTCATGCCTGAGAGCTTGTCGTACATCCTGAAGTAGTTCTGGATGGTGATGGTTGCGACGGTCTGGTTCTCTTCCCTGATCTCGACGCCTTCTTTGGCCTCGATGGCCTGGTGGAGCCCCTCGGAGTAACGCCTTCCCTCGAGCACACGCCCCGTGAACTCGTCGACGATGTAGACCTGCCCATCGGTGACGATGTACTCGTCGTCTTTGTGGAAGAGCGTCTCGGCCCTCAGCGCCTGGTTGAGGTGGTTGACGAGGTTGGTGTTGACGTCGTCGTAGAGGTTCTCTATGCCGAGGGCCTTCTCGACCTTCTCGACGCCGCTCTCGGTCGGGGCCACCTGCTGCTTCTTCTCGTCGACCTCGTAGTCCTCGCCATCCTTAAGGCGCGGGATTATAGCCGCGAAACGGTAGTAGACGTCGGCCGCGCTCTCCGGCATGCCCGAGATGATGAGGGGGGTACGCGCCTCGTCGATCAGGATGGAGTCGACCTCGTCGACTATGGCGAAGGTGAGCTCGCGCTGCACGAGCTGGTCGGTCGAGGTCGCTATATTGTCTCTTAGGTAATCGAAGCCGAACTGCGCGTTAGTGCCGTAGGTGACATCCGAGTGGTAGGCGATCTTGCGCTCGTCGAAGCCCATGCTCTCCTGGATGAGGCCGACCTCGAGCCCGAGGAAAGCGTAGATCTCACCCATCCAAGCCGCGTCGCGGCGGGCCAGGTAGTCGTTGACGGTAACTACGTGGACGCCTTTGTCTTCGAGGGCGTTGAGATAGACGGGCATGGTGGCCGCGAGCGTCTTGCCCTCACCCGTCTTCATCTCCGCGATCTTCCCTTCGTGCAAGACTATGCCACCCATTACCTGCACGTCGAAGGGACGCATCCCGAGGGTGCGCCTGGAGACTTCCCGTACGACGGCGAAGGCCTCGGGCAGCAGGTCTTCGATGGTCTCCTGCCCGGCGAGCCTCTCGCGAAACTCCTCGGTCTTCTCCCGAAGCTCCGAGTCGGAGAGCTTCTCCATCTCGGGCTCTAGCGCCGAGACCGTCTCTACACGCTGCTGGAGGGCCTTGACCTTGCGGCCCTCGCCCATCCTGAGTATCTTCGTCAACAAGTTCGCCAAGACAAGCTACCTCGCAGTAGTGGTCGTACCGGACTAACGGGCAGGCTCTATGAGCCCGTAGTTTCCGTCACGACGCCGGTATACCACATTTATGTCGCCGGTATCGGCGCTCGTGAACACGTAAAAGTCGTGGTCGAGGAGCTCCAGTTGGAGAACGGCCTCCTCCGCGCCCATCGGCTTCATCTGGAACTGCTTGGTCCTGACGATGCGTGCTTCGATCTCCTCTTCTTCCTCAACGACGAAGGGTTGCGCCACCTCCGGACCAGCCTCCGGCGCATTCTTCAGATGTCCTTGCCAGCGGTCGATCTGGCGCCCCCTGAAACGCTTGACCTGCCGCTCGAGCTTATCCGACATCCTGTCGATGGAGGCGTACATGTCTTCGGTAGCCTCACTGGCCTTGAGAACGGACCCGTTGATAAACAACGTTGCCTCGGCCACCTCAGGCTCGGAGATGGCGCGGTTCCGCTCGTGGATGAGCTCCACCTCTGCCCGCGAGGAGGTGCGTGCGTCATCGAAGAACCTGGCGATCCGCTCCACCTTCTCACACGCGTAGCGCTCGAGCGCCTCCGTCACCGGGATGTTGCGCCCTTTGATGAGGATATCCATGTCGCTCCTCCCTTCGGTCGTCGCGAGCTAGTCAGCAGATCTCGTGGTCGGAACCCTGCTCGTAAGGGGTACGCTCTCCTCTGGTATTCTCTCAATTTCACCAACACCTTATCCCACTCCACAAATAGCTGAAATGCTGACGTGCTGACTTGCTGACAAGCTAACATGTTCTGCACAGGCTTATGGCATGGACTTCGCTCGCACCGGCGCGTACGAGTGTTCCTGCGCACGCGCTCATGGTCGCTCCCGTGGTGAAGACGTCGTCGACGAGTAGGATCTTCCCGCGCAGGGGTTCTGTGGCCTTGTAAGCGCCGGCGACGTTGGCCCTCCGCTGGGCCGCAGAGAGTTCGATCTGGTCCCTCGTGCTGCGCACGACTTGTAGTGTATCCGATACGGGTGCCTTCATCTTCTCGGCGACGCCCCGCGCGAGGAGTTCTGCCTGGTTGAAGCCCCTCTTCCTGAGGCGCGAACGGTGCAGCGGCACGGGGACGACGGCGTCGAAGCGGTCATCGCGTAGGGCCTGCAGCATCAGCGGCACGGCGAGCCTCTCGACGACCCTCTTGTAGCCGCGGTACTTGAGGGCGTGGACGATCTTCTTGCCTACGCCATCGTACTTCAACGGCGCCCTCGCGCTCTCGAAACCGAAATCGACGTTCTTGCACTCCTCGCATACAAAGGTCGCGAAGGCGCTCGGCAGCCCGCAACGCCCGCAGACGGGGCTGCCAAC
>Ga0126313_10001530_pt1 | contig 12314 bp, 9 predicted proteins | sample Plot105A_FD_89954 | JGI IMG/M metagenome (GOLD analysis project Ga0126313, IMG submission 89954) | Serpentine soil microbial communities from UC McLaughlin Reserve, CA, USA - Plot105A | ecosystem: Environmental > Terrestrial > Soil > Grasslands | place: USA: UC McLaughlin Reserve, Lake County...
GTCGGTCGTCGCGATCAACACCAAGGACAGCCGGCCCCTGGCGGTCGGCACGGAGGCGAAGCGGATGGTCGGGCGCACGCCCGCCCACATCCAAGCCATCCGGCCCTTGAAGGACGGCGTGATCGCCGACTTCGACATCTGCGAGAAGATGCTCCGCTACTTCATCCACAAGGTGCACCAGCGCCGGTTCGCGAAGCCGCGCATGGTCATCTGCGTGCCCTCGGGCATCACCGGGGTGGAGAAGCGAGCGGTGCAGGAGGCGGCCGAGTACGCCGGGGCGCGCAAGCCGGCCCACATCATCGAGGAGCCGATGGCCGCCGCCATCGGCGCCGGCCTCCCGGTGCACGAGCCGACGGGGAACATGGTCGTCGACATCGGCGGCGGCACCACCGAGGTCGCGGTCATCTCGCTCGGTGGGATCGTGGCGAACGAGTCGGTTCGCGTCGCGGGGGACGAGATCGACGAAGCGCTGATGAGCTTCTGCAAGAAGGAGTATTCGCTCGCGCTCGGCGAGCGCACTGCCGAGGACCTCAAGACCCAGCTCGCGAGTGCGTGGCCGCTCAAGGAGGAGCTCTACGCGGAGGTCCGCGGACGCGACCTCGTCACCGGGTTGCCGAAGACGATCGTCGTGTCCACAGCTGAGCTGCGGGAGGCCATCGAGGAGCCCGTGCAGGCCATCTGCGACGCCATCAAGTACACACTCGATCGGACGCCGCCCGAGCTCGCCGCCGACATGATGGAGAAGGGCATCGTCATCACCGGTGGCGGCTCGCTGTTGCACGGGCTCGACGCCCGGCTGGCGGCGGAGACCGGGATGCCCGTCCGGCGGGCGAAGAATCCGCTGTACACCGTCGTGCTCGGCTCGGGGCAGTGCCTCGAGGAGTTCGACGTGCTCAAGGCAGTTCTGCTCGCGTCACAACGCCACTGAGCGACCTGGGGCGGGCGCTCGCCTGGGCCGGCGAAGGGGCGGCGGCTGAAAACCCGAACAGAATGCGAGCCAGGGAGCGAGCGAACCGGTGGTCGTGTACCAGCGTGGGAACCGACGGCGCACGATCCTCGCGCTGATCGTCCTCACGGCGGTCACTCTCATCACGCTCGACGTTCGCGGCGCGGGTCCGATCTCGGCGGTACGCGGCGGCGCGCACGACTTCGTCAACCCGATTGCGGCCGCATTCGACACGGTGTTCTCGCCCGTGGGCGATTGGATCGACGGCGTTACGAGCGCCGCCTCGCTGAAGGACGAGAACGCGCGGCTGCGACGTCGCCTCGACGCCGCTCGTGGGCAGCGGGCGACCGCGCGCGCCGCGACCGCGGAGAACAAGGAACTGAAGAAGCTGCTCGACCTGCCGTTCGTCGAGGACGCCAACTCGATCGCCGCCCAGCTCGTCGAAGGCGCGCCGAGCAACTTCGAGTTCACGGTCCAGATCGGGAAGGGCGAGAGCGACGGTGTGGGGGTGGACATGCCGGTCGTGACGGGCGCCGGACTGGTAGGGTGCGTGCTCGAGGTGTCCCGCGACCGCGCGACCGTGCTGCTCATCAAGGACCCCGAGTCGGGTGTCGGCGTGAAGATCGAGAAGAGCGGCTCGACCGGCGTGGTGAAGGGGAGGGGCGACAGCAACACGGTGCGCGCCGACTTCGTCGATCCCAAAGCCGAAGTGACCAAGGGTGAGATCGTCTACACGTCGGGCCAGCAGAACAGCCCGTTCCCGGCCGCCATCCCCGTCGGCACCGTGAGCAAGGTCACGAACACACGCGGTGACCTCCAACAGGACATCCTCGTCAAGCCGTTGGTCGACTTCTCGCGCCTCGACTACGTGAAGGTGCTGCGACCTTCGTCCGGCCGGTGAGGCGCCGCACGGAGGGCCGACGATGACCTGGCTGCCTCGCCTCCGCCTCGCGCTGTTGATCCTCGCGGTTGTCGTGCTCCAGACCACCGTCTTCTCCGCCGGGCTGCGGGTCTTCGGCGTCATGCCCGACCTCGGCCTGGTCCTGACCGTGGCGGTGGCCTTCTACATCGGGCCGGAGCGGGGTGCGGCGTTCGGTTTCGTCACCGGGCTTGCCGTCGACCTCTTCCTCAAGACGCCGCTCGGCCTGTCGGCACTGTCGTTCGCGCTCGTCGGCTACGGCGTGGGGGTCGTGCAAGGCGGGGTCGTGCGCTCGTCACGATGGGCCGCGCCGATCATGGGCGCGCTCGGCGGGCTCGCCGGCGGCGTGTTGTTCGTCGGGGTCGGTGCGCTCGCGGGGCAGGACCAGCTGCTTGCGCTCAGCAGTGTGCGGATCATCGTCATCGCCAGCGTGTACGACGCGCTGATCGCGTTCGCCGTGTTCCCGATCGCACGGTGGGCGATCCGAGCGCCGCGCGGCGAGGTCCAGGGCTGGCCCGGGCATCGCTGGGTCGGGCGGTAGTCGATGGCACCATGGGGACCCGACCGTTCGATCCTCTCGGGGCGGAGCACGGCGTAGTTGTGATCGAGGGCAGCCGGGTGCGGCTCACCGTCATCGGTGTCATCGTCATGTTCCTCTTCAGCGCACTCTTCGCGCGGCTGTGGTTCCTCCAGGTGGCGTCGGATACGAACTACGCCGCCGCCGCCACCAGCAACCGCATGCGGGTCGTCTACGAGCCCGCGCTGCGGGGGCGGATCCTCGATCGCAACGGAAAGCCGATCGTCGACAACGAGCCGGTCGACGTCATCACTTTCGACCGGCACAAGGAGATGACCACTGGCGGGCGCAAGCTCGTCGTCGGGCGGCTCGGCCAGCAGCTCGGCGTCACCGCCGAGGAGATCGAGAAGCGCATCGACGACCCGCGGGCCTCCCCGGTCGCGCCGGTACCCATCGCCACCGGCATCCCGCCCGAGGTGCGGACGTACCTCGAAGAGCACGAGGCTGACTTCCCGGGCGTGAAGGTCCTGAGGACGGCCGTGCGCGCGTATCCGAACGGCCCCGTAGCCGCCAACCTGATCGGGTACGTCTCCGAGGTCAACGCCGACGAGCTCGAGACCCACGAGAAGGAGGGCTACCGGGAAGGCGACCTCATCGGCAAGGACGGCGTCGAGCAGACCTTCGAGAGCGTGCTGCGCGGCAGACCACGCAAGCTCGAGGTCGAGGTCGACAGCCGGGGCCGGGTCGTGCGCACGATCGAGGAGCGGAAGGCCGTGCCCGGCAAGGACGTCAAGCTCACCCTCGACCTCGACATCCAGCGCATGGCCGAGCAGTCGCTCGCCGAGGGGATGGAAGGCGCGCGCAGGATCCAGGACGAGAACGAGAAGCAGCGCCTGCAGTACTACCGGGCCGGCGCCGGCGCGGTGGTCGCGCTCGACCCGAACGACGGATCGGTCGTCGCCATGGCGTCGAACCCCACGTACGACCCGCGCCAGTTCGCCTCCGGCATCACGCCCGAGGAGTTCCAGCAGCTCAACCGCCCGGAGAGCAACTTCCCGCTCGTGAACCGGGCCGTGCAGGGTCTGTACGCGCCGGGGTCGACGTTCAAGCCCTTCACCGCGCTCGCAGGCGTGCAGACCGGGCAACTCGACCCGAACGCCGGCTTCTACGACCAGGGGTGCCTCAATATCGGCGATCCGCCGGAGCAGCGGTGCAACGCGGGGAAGACGCCGCACGGCACCGTGAACCTGCCCGCCGCGCTCACCGTCTCGAGCGACACGTACTTCTACAACGTCGGCCGCGACATGTGGCAGCACTACAACGCCTGGACCAAGGCGAAGAACGACGGCAAGGACGCCGCCGAGGACGAGATCAACAAGGGGTACGCGATCCAGAACACCGCCAAGGCGTACGGCTTCGACCGGCCAACCGGCATCGGACTCCGCGACGAAGCCGGCGGTCGCGTGCCGGACCAGCTCTGGAAGCAGCGGTTCAACGAGAACGAGCCCGACCCGCGCCAGAAGCGCGAGCGATCGTTGTGGCTGCCGGGCGACAACGTGAGCCTCGCGGTCGGCCAGGGCGACCTGCTCGTCACGCCACTCCAGCTCGCCAGCGGGTACGCCGCGTTCGCGAACGGTGGCACGCTCTTCACGCCGCGGCTTGCGACCGCGCTGCTCGAGCCGGGCACCGGCCTCGATCAGCCGCAGCCCGTGTTCCGAGACCTGCCGTCGCAGCCCGTCGGCTCGACCGGCCTGTCGGCCGAGAATCGCCGGGTGATCATGGAGGGGCTGATCGGCGCGACGACGAGCGCGTCCGGAACGGCCTCCGCCGCCTTCCGCGGGATCGGCGGCCCCACCGTCGCGGGTAAGACCGGCACCGCCGAGGGCAACGGGAAGCAGGACACGTCGCTCTTCGTCGGCATCTCCCCGCCGGACCAGCCGCAGTACGTCGTGATGGCGGTGATCGAGGAAGGCGGGTTCGGCGCGTCGGTCGCCGCGCCGGTCGTCGCCCGGATCTTCGAGGGAATCAACGGCGACGCGAACGCGGCCGCCGTGCAGGTGAGACCGGCCGACATCCAGGACTGATGCGCTGATGACGCCACTCCCACAGACCTCGCGCTGGTCCCGACGCGCGTCCACTGCCGATCAGTTCGTCGGCACACGGCGGTCGCATTTCGACACGTCGATGCTGCGCGACGTCGACCCGACGCTCATCGGCGCGACGCTCGCAATCGCCGCCCTCGGCCTGCTGATGATCTACTCGTCGACGCGGGAGCGCTTGCGTCTCGAGGGGATAGACGAGCTGTACTTCGTGAAGCGCCAGGGTGTCGCGATCCTCGTCGGGCTGGTCGTGATGGGGTTGCTCCTTACCGTCGATTACCGGCGGCTGCGCGACTACTCGGTGTTCGCGTACGTCGCCACGGTGGTCGGCCTGCTCGCCGTCCTCTCACCGCTCGGCTCGAACGCCCGCGGCTCGCAGGCGTGGTTCCAGCTTTCGGGCGGCTTCCAGCTCCAGCCGTCGGAGTTGGCGAAGTTCGGGATCATCGTGGCGGTGGCCGGGTACGCCAACGAGCATCGAGGCGAGATGAACCCGTGGCGCCTGACCGTGACCATCGGTCTGGCCGCGGTCCCGATCGGTCTGGTCATGATCCAGCCCGACTTCGGGACGGCGATGGTGCTCAGCCTCATCGTGATCACGCTGCTCGCGGTGGCGGGCGCCAGAATCCGACATCTGGTCGTGCTCGCATTGCTCGCCGTGACGATGGTCGTCGCGGTCGTCAACGTGGGCCTGTTGAAGGAGTACCAGGTCGACCGGCTCACGAGCTTCGTGAACCAGGGCCAGGACGCGCGGAGCACGACCTATAACACGGATCAGTCGAAGAACGCGATCGGCAACGGGGGAGTCACCGGACGCGGGTTCGGGAACGGCTCGCAGACGGCCGGCGGGTTCGTTCCCGAGCAACACACGGACTTCATCTTCACCGCCGTCGGGGAGGAGTTCGGTTTTCTCGGCGCGGCGGGGCTGCTCGCCCTGTTCGCGATCGTGGTCTGGCGGACGTGGCGAGCCGCCCTGTTCGCCCGTGACTTCTTCGGCACCCTGGTGTGCGTCGGAGTGCTCGCGCTCTTCGCATTCCAGATCTTCGTGAACATGGGCATGACGATGGGGATCATGCCCGTCACCGGCATCCCGTTGCCGTTGATGAGCTACGGCGGCTCGAGCACGATCACCGCCTTCGCATGCGTCGCCCTCGTCGCCAACGTCTCCATGCGCCGCTTTCGATAGCGAAGAACCGTTTTGGCGTCGCACAGCCCGGATTATTGGGAGTCGTGCGACGCCAAAATCAGCGTTGGCACGGATCGCCGAGCACAGCGCCGGTCCTCCGGCACGGAGATCCTCTGCGGTCGCGCTCACCGGCAACCACCCTGCTCCCACGATCCGGTTGCGACGCACATTGTCTTTGTCGTGCGCCTTCCGTCCCGCGTGGTACTCGTAGCTGTCGTATTCGATCGCGATGTGCCACTCGGGATAGGCGGCGTCGACGCGGGCGATGAACCGGCCCGCGCGACGAATCTCGAACTGGGTAACCGGTTCGGGCAAGCCGCTCCGTCGGATGACTTGGAGCATCAGCGTCTCCATCTCGCTCTCGGGTGGCCTTCGGTCAGGGCGGCGCTCGGCGAGAAGGCGCCGGAGCGTGCTCACACCATTGCGTCCCGACCGCCCGAGGCGTTTGACGGCGGCGCCGACCGATTCGAGCGTGACCAGCTCGCGCTTTTCCGCCGCGTCGAGCGCCATCTCGACAACTGACTCGTGGCAGACCGCCCCGAGGTCGAGCAGCGTGCGCTCGGGGGTCGTCACCGGGATCCCTTCGACCACCGTGGCGTCGACAGGGTCGAACGCCTTGCTCTCGTGCACGACGAGCTCGCCGTGACGGGCCCGCCGCCACCGAGGACACGTGATCTCCTGCAACGACCGCCGCCCGCCTGCGAGTTTCCACAGTGCCGCCGCTGATCGGTGTGACGAAACCGCGCGGAATCCTCCGGCCCAGCATGCAGCCAGGAGATCTCCTCTCCAAGAGCGGGTGGCTCCAGCGACGAGGTAGACGTCCTCGTGCAGAACGACCCACTGTCCAGTCGCGACCCGGTGTTCCCGCTCCTTCCTCGAGAAGCCCGCGAGGCGGGTGTGTTCAAGAGTGAAGACGCTGTAGTGGTCGGCTGCGAACGCCGCCAAGGCTGGGTCACGGTCCCGAGGCACGGCGCACATTGCAGTCGCGGGGTATGACATTCATGATTTTGGCGTCGCAGGGCCCGGATTATTGGGGCTGTGCGACGCCAAAACCCAAGAAACCGGCCATCCGGTACACTGAGAGTCCAGATGTCCAGCCTGTGGCCGCGGATCGAGCCGCTCCTGGCCAGGGTCGAGAAACCAGCTCGCTACATCGGAATGGAACGAGGGGCAGCGGCGCCGGCCCACCGGCCCGGCGACGTGTCCTGGCTCCTCGTGTACCCCGATACGTACGAGGTGGGGCTCCCCAACCAGGGCCTGCAGATCCTCTACGAAATCCTGAACGAACGCGACGACGCCGCCGCCGAGCGGGCGTACGCGCCGTGGGTCGACCTGGAAGCGGAGCTCCGCCGCCACCACGTCCCGCTGTTCTCGGTCGAGACCCACCGCCCAGCCGGCGACTTCGACGTCATCGCCTTCAACCTCTCGGCTGAGCTCGTGTACACGAACGTCCTGAACTGCCTCGACCTGGCCGCCGTGCCGGTCCGGAGTGAGCGCCGGGGACCGGACGAGCCGCTCGTCGTCGCCGGCGGGCACTGCGCGTTCAACCCCGAGCCCATGGCGGACTTCATCGACGCCTTCGTCATCGGCGACGGCGAGGAGGCCGTCGGCGAGATGAGCGAGGTGATCGGGGCGTGGAAGCGCGCCGGTCGCACCACCCGCGAGGGCGTGCTGCGCGAGCTCGCCACGATCCCGGGCGTGTACGTCCCCGCCATGTACGACATCGACTACGACGGGCCGTTCATCCGTGAGGTGCGCCCGCGCTTCGCCGACGTGCCCGCCCGGGTCGACAAGCGCACCGTCGCCGACCTCGCCGAGTGGCCGTACCCGAAGCAGCAGCTCGTGCCGCTGGTGGAGGTCGTCCACGATCGCCTCAACGTCGAGATCTTCCGAGGCTGCACGCGGGGATGCCGGTTCTGCCAGGCCGGCATGATCACCCGCCCCGTCCGCGAGCGGCCCGAGGAGCAGGTGCGCACGATGGTGCAGGACGGCCTCCGCCGCACCGGCTACGACGAGGTCGCGTTGACGTCACTGTCGAGCGCGGACTTCTCGGGCGTCGACGGGCTCGTCGCCGACCTCGTGAACGAGCAGGAAGGCTCGGGCTGCGTGAGCCTGTCGCTGCCGTCGCTGCGCGTCGACGCCTTCACCGTCGGCATCGCCAGCGAGATCCAGAAGGTCCGCCGGACCGGGCTCACGTTCGCGCCCGAAGGCGGCACGTGGCGGATCCGACGGGTCCTCAACAAGGTCATCACCGAGGACGACCTGTACGCCGCGGTCGACGGCGCGTACTCGCAGGGCTGGCGGCGCGTGAAGCTCTACTTCCTCGCCGGTGTGCCGACCGAGATGGACGAAGACACGCGTGGGATCGCTGAGCTGGCACGCAACGTCGTCGCCATCGGTCGCAGGTACACGAAGCAGGCCAGCTGCACGGCGTCGGTCGGCGGATTCGTGCCCAAGCCGCACACACCCTTCCAGTGGTTCGGCCAGAACAGTGTCGACGAGCTGGACCGCAAGATCGGGCTGCTGCGGGGCGCAGTCCGCAAGTCCGGCGTGCAGCTCCGCTGGCACGACCCGGCGGCGACGTTCGTCGAGGGGATCGCCAGCCGGGGCGACCGGCGTGTCGGTCGCGTCATCGAACGCGCGTGGCGGGACGGTGGGACGTTCCAGGAGTGGAGCGAGCGCTTTGACCTCGGCCGTTGGCTCGATGCGATGACAGCCGAGGGGCTCGATGCCGATTGGTACGTGACGCGGCACCGCACCGCCGACGAGGTCCTGCCCTGGGACCACATCTCGGCAGGGTTGCATCGCGATTTCCTCTGGCAGGACTGGCAAGCCGCGCTGCACGAGCACGGCCTTCCCGACTGCCGCTGGACACCTTGTTACGACTGCGGCGTCTGCACCGATTACGCGCTCGAGCACGTCGTCGCATCACCGGTGGCGCCCGCGGGCGGGAGCCAGGGAACCGGCCAGGATCTCAGCCGCGGCGGCGACACGCCGGTGGAGTTCCTCGGCGTCCGGGAGAAGGCGAGCTCCGGTGCGCGGTGACGAAGGGTTCCCGGTGCGTATCCGCTTCACGAAGCGCGGCAAGGTGCGCTTCATCTCCCACCGCGACGTGGCCCGCGCGTTCGAGCGCGCCTTCCGCATCGAGCAGCTCCCGCTCGCGTTCACCCAGGGCTTCGCGCCCCGGCCCAAGGTCAGCTTCGGGCTCGCCCTGTCCGTGGGCCACGAGAGCGACGCCGAGTACCTCGACGTGCAGCTCGTTGACGAGGTGCCGCTCGACTCGCTCGCCCAACGGGTGTCGGATGCGTTACCGACCGGGATCGACGTGACCGGGACGGCCGCGCTGGCCGACCGGGCGCCCGCGCTGCAGGAATCGGTCACCGCCGTCGCGTACCGGGTCACCGTCACGGGCCCCGATGACGAGCGGGTCGGCGTCGACAAGGTGGGGGCCGCGGTCGATCGGGCCCTCGCCCGGCCGGCACTTCCAATCACCCGGACCCGGAAGGGTCACGAGGTCACCGAGGACCTCCGGTCTATCGTGCGCACCATGGCCGTCACGGGCGCCGACGATCTCGGCCCTGTCCTCGACCTCGAACTGTCCACCCAACCGCGTGGCGCCCGGCCTGCCGAGGTGCTCACCGCTGTCGACGGCGAGCTCGTCGACCGCCGAGTGCTGCGCACGACGCAATTGATCGAGCGCGGCGGCGCGCGGCTGGAGCCGCTCGAAGCCGACGCGCGCTCGCGCGTGCCGGAGGCACGCGCGTCATGAGAGAAGGATTCCATGTCCGACGACACACCTACGGAGGCCCGTCCGGTCTCCGGCGAACACGACGCGAACACTGCGCCGGCCGACGCGGCCGGCAACCCGACTGAGTCGAAGCAAACAAGCAACGACGGCCGCGCGAGCACGGCCGGAGGAACGGGAAGGCGCCGCCGCCGGCGCGGATCGCGTGGCGGCCGCAACCGCCGCAAGCCGAAGACGGCGGCCGCGCCCGACGGTGCCGCGGCCAAGGACCCGGCCGAGACGGGGGAGGACTACACCGACGCCGCCGCCGACCGGGGCATGACGTCCGAGGACGTCGCCGCCGACGCCCGCGTCGAGGCCGGTCTCGCCGACGCCGAACCCGGCGCGGTGACCGCGGCCGACGCGCCGTCGCCCGCGAAGCCGAAGATCGGCGACACCCGACCTGCGCCGCCGAGCGGCGAGGACACGACGACCCGGAAACGTCGTCGCCGGCGCGGCGGGCGCGGTCGCGGGCGCGCACGCGGCGGGGGCAGCGACGCGACGACCGCCCCGGAAGCCGTGCGCGCCGACCTCGGCGCCGACAGTGCAGCCGTGTCGCTCGACGAGCTCGACGACGACGCCCTCGAGCGGCGGCGGGGCCGGACCCGCAAGGGGCGGCCGGCCGGGCGCTACATGATGTGCGTGCACGTGCGCGAAGACCGCACGACGCACATCGGCGTCCTCGAGGGGCGCAGCCTCGTCGAGCACTACGTCGGCTCGCTCGAGCCCGACGACACCGCCATCGACGGCAACATCTACCTGGGCAAGGTGCAGAACGTCCTGCCCGGGATGGAAGCGGCGTTCATCGACGTCGGCACGCCCAAGAACGGCGTCCTGTATCGCGGCGACGTCGCCTTCGACCCCAGCGACGTGGAGGAGAGCCACCCTCGTATCGAGCGGCTGCTGAAGAACGGCCAGGCGGTGCTCGTGCAAGTCACGAAGAACCCGATCGGCGCGAAGGGCGCCCGGCTCACGCAGGAGGTGAGCTTGGCGGGCCGCTTCGTCGTCATGGTTCCCGGCCAGCCCGAGACGTACGGGATCTCGAAGCGACTTCCCGACGACGAGCGCAAACGGCTCCGGCGCGTGCTCGAAGGCCTGCGTCCACCGGACGCGGGCCTGATCGTGCGGACGGCGGCCGAGGGCGCGACGGACGTCGAGCTCCGCCGGGACGTCGAGCGGTTGCGTGCCCAATGGGAGCAGATCTCGAAGGTCGCGTCACGGGCCAAGGCGCCATCGCTCGTCTACCAGGAGCCGACACTTGTCGTGCGCGTGATTCGGGAGGAGTTCACGAAGGAGTATCGCGGCGTCGTGATCGACGATCGAGACCTGTACGAGGAGGTCCGCGGTTACGTCGAAGCGATCGCGCCCGAGCTTGCCGAACGGGTCGAGTACTACGACCCCGAGGAGGAAGGGCTGCCGCTGTACGAGCGCTTCCACGTGCAGGAGCAGCTGCTCAAGGCGCTCGACCGCAAGGTGTGGCTGCCCTCGGGAGGCTCGCTGATCGTCGAGAGCACCGAGGCGCTGACCGTGATCGACGTGAACACCGGCAAGAACGTCGGACGTACGAACCTCGAGGAGACGGTCTACCGCAACAACCTCGAAGCGGCGGAGGAGGTCGCCCGCCAGCTTCGACTCCGGGACATCGGCGGGATCATCGTGATCGACTTCATCGACATGGAGATCCGCAAGAACCGCGACGACGTCATCCGGGCCTTCCGCGACGCGCTCGCCCGCGACAAGACGCGGACCCAGGTGTTCGACATCTCGGAGCTGGGGCTTGTCGAGATGACCCGGAAGCGCATCTCCGAGGGGCTGGTCGAGACGTTCAGCCAGACGTGTCCGACCTGCCAGGGCCGTGGGTTCCTCGTCGACGAGTCTCTGTTGCAATGACCGGTCGGGTAGGCTCACTCGGTTCCGGGGTCTCTCCCACGATCCTGACGCGCCGAGGGCGAGCAGCATGTACGCAGTGATCAAGAGCGGCGGCAAGCAGTACCGCGTCGAGGAGGGCGAGCAGCTCGCGGTCGAGCTGCTCGGCGCTGCCGACGAGGTCGAGCTGTCGCCCGTGCTCGTGGTCGACGGCGACCGTGTGCTCGCGACCCCGAAGGAGCTCGAGGCGGCGCGGGTCAGCGCCCGGGTCGTCGACGAGGCCCGCGGGCCGAAGGTCACGGGCTTCACGTACAAGCCCAAGACCAACAACCGGCGGCGCTGGGGCCATAGGCAGCGGTACTCGCTGATCGAGATCACGGGCATCACGGCGGGCGGCGCTCCGAGGAAGGCGCCGGCCGAGAAGAAGGCGCCGGCCGAGAAGAAGGCGCCGGCGAAGAAGGCCCCAACGAGGAAGAAGGTCCCGGCGACGAAGAAGGCGCCCGCCAAGAAGCGGCCGCCCAAGAAGGCGTAGGTTTGCTGACATGTCGAAGAAGAAGGGTGCGGCCTCGTCGAGGAACGGGCGCGATTCGGCGTCGCAGCGACTGGGCGTGAAGGTCACGACCGGGACCAACGTGCGCGCCGGCACGATCATCGTGCGCCAGCGCGGCACCAGGTTCCACCCCGGCGACAACGTGCGCCGCGGTGGCGACGACACCCTGTTCGCCACCGTCGATGGCGTCGTCCGGTTCGGCCACCGCAGAGGCCGCAAGCTCGTCGACGTCCTGTAGTCCACTTCCATCGATGCGTGCATGAAGCCCGTAGAGCGGGCTCAATGAACGCATCGATCCGTATCCTGGCCTCGTGAGTCAGTTCGTCGACGAGGCGCAGGTCAATCTGCGAGGCGGGGACGGCGGCGCCGGCGCGATGTCGTTCCGCCGCGAGGCGCACGTCCCGCGGGGCGGGCCGGACGGCGGCGACGGCGGGAAGGGCGGCGACGTCA
>Ga0126313_10001531_pt1 | contig 12311 bp, 9 predicted proteins | sample Plot105A_FD_89954 | JGI IMG/M metagenome (GOLD analysis project Ga0126313, IMG submission 89954) | Serpentine soil microbial communities from UC McLaughlin Reserve, CA, USA - Plot105A | ecosystem: Environmental > Terrestrial > Soil > Grasslands | place: USA: UC McLaughlin Reserve, Lake County...
GAAGCGGATAAAGGCGATGCCGTCGATCGTGCTCAGGATGTTCTGCACCTGGATCAAGCCGGAGGCCTGGTCGCGCGGGAGGTCGATCTGCGTGTCGTCGCCGGTGACGACGACCTTCGAGCCGAAGCCGAGCCGGGTCAGGAACATCTGCATCTGCTCCGGCGAGGTGTTCTGGGCCTCGTCGAGGATGATGAAGGAATCGTTCAGCGTCCGGCCGCGCATGAACGCGAGCGGCGCGACCTCGATGATCCCGCGCTCCATGTATGACGTCAGCTTGTCCGCTTCGAGCATGTCGTAGAGGGCGTCGTACAGCGGACGCAGGTAGGGATCGACCTTGGCGAGCATGTCGCCGGGAAGGAACCCGAGCCGCTCGCCGGCCTCGACCGCCGGGCGCGTGAGGATGATGCGACCGACCTGGCGCTCCTGCAGCGCGGCGACGGCGAGCGCCATCGCGAGATAGGTCTTCCCGGTGCCGGCGGGGCCGATCGCGAAGGTGACGGTGTGGTTGCGGATCGCGTCGACGTAGCGCTTCTGGGTGACCGTCTTCGGCGCGATCTTCTTGCCGCGGTGCCGCCAGACGACGTCCTCGAACACGTCGCGCACGTCCTCGCCCTTGTCGAGCACGCCGAGGACGGCATCGACCGTCGAGGGACCGATCTCGTGCCCGCCTTCGACGAGGTCGACGATCTCGTCGATGACGGTCCGCGCCTGGCCGACGTGCGCCTCGTCGCCCTCGATCGTCAGACGGTTGCCGCGCAGGTGGATCGTGCAGCGCAGGCGGTCGCGCAGCGACTCGAGCACACCGTCGCCGATGCCCGCCAGCTCGACGGCCACTTCATTGGGAACCGACAGGGTTTCCTGCACGAGCTCAGTGTAGGTTGGATCGATGCCCGATCCGTTCGACGCGCGGGACGAGGAAGCTGCCCTCGAGTACGTGCTTGAGACGGCCAGGCACTACCTGGCAGAGCTGAGCAAATCGCCGGTTCTTCCGGCCCACGGACACCGTTTCGACGGAGCGCTGCCCGAGGACGGTGACGGGGCACTCGCAGCCCTCTCCGAGCTGGTTGCCGGCGCGGACGTCGCCACGCGCTCGTCCGGCCCTCGCTTCTTCCACTTCGTCACGGGCGGGACGACGCCGGCCGCGCTCGCCGCCGACTGGCTGACCTCCCTTCTCGACCAGAACTCGTTTTCGGCGGTGAGCTCGCCGTTCGGTGACCAGCTCGAGGACGTCGCGATCCGCTGGCTGCTCGAGCTCTTCGAGTTGCCGGAGTCGTGGGGCGGCGTGCTGACGACCGGCGCGACGATGGCGAACTTCGTCGGGCTCGCGGCCGCAAGGCGCTGGTGGGCCGAGCGGCACGGGGTCAACATCGACGAGCGGGGCTTCGCCGGGCTGCCCGCGGTGCCGATCTTCTCCAGCGAATACGTCCATGCGAGCGCCCGGAAGGCGCTGGCGATGCTCGGGATCGGGCGCGAGTCGGTGCGAGTCGTCGACGTCAAGGCGCTCGAGCGCGCGCTCCGCGAGCTCGACGGTGCGCCGGCGATCGTGATCGGCAACGCGGGCGACGTGAACACCGGCGACTTCGATCCGCTTGGGCGGATCGCCGACCTCGCCGAGGAGCACGACGCCTGGCTTCACGTCGACGGAGCCTTCGGGCTCTTCGCCCGGCTGACACCGACAGCATCGGCACTCGCCGAGGGAGTCGAGCGGGCGCACTCGGTGATCGCGGACGGCCACAAGTGGCTGAACGTTCCGTACGACTGCGGCTTCGCGTTCGTGCGGGATCCCGCGTACCTGCGGCCGCCGTTCCAGCTCGCCGCCGCCTATCTCCCCAGCGATGAGCGCCCGAGCCCGGAGGCCTCGCGGCGCGCGCGGGCACTCGCGGTCTGGGCGACGCTCCGCGCGTACGGCCGGACCGGCTATCGCGCGATGGTCGAGCGCCACCTCGAGCTCGCGCAGCGGCTCTCGCGCCGGGTGGACGCGACGCCGGAGCTCGAGCGGCTCGCGGAGACGAAGCTGAACATCGTCTGCTTCCGCTTCCGTCCACCGGGGCTCGGGGAGGAGCAGCTCGACGAGCTCAATCTCGCGCTCGGGCAGGACATGCTCGCGGACGGCCGCGTCTTCGTCGGAACGACCCGCTATCAGGGCAAGGCCGCATTCCGGCCCGCGATCGTCAACTGGCGCACGACCGAGCGCGACGTCGACCTGCTGCTGGACGTTCTGCTCGAGCTGGGCCAAAAACGACGCGGAACGGGCTTTGCCCGTTCCGCGTCCTGAGGGGTTACTGGGGTCAAGGAAGTTTCCGATTGCTTCTGGGCCGCGCGCCGCGAAAGCGGCGCCCGGCTCGAAGAGCGGGCCCGGTAGGGCCCATTCTCTAGGCGAGCTTCTCGCGCACGAGCTGGCTGACCTCGGCGCCGTCGGCGCGGCCGGCGACCTGCGGCATCACGTCCGCCATCACCCGTCCGAGGTCACGGAGGCTCGTGGCGCCGTTCTCGGCGATCGCGTCGTCGATGATCTCCTCGAGCTCATCCTCGCTGAGCGGCTCGGGCATGAACTCCTCCAGCACCTCGAGTTCGTACGCCTCCGCATCCGCCTGTTCCTCGCGACCGCCGGCGCGGAAGGCCTCCTCGGCCTCGGCCCGCCGCTTACGCTCGCGCTGGAGGACTTGCAGCTCCTCCTGGTCGTTCAGCGGCCGCTGTAGTTCCTTCTCGGCCGAGCGGAGGCTGTTCAGGATCAGGCGAAGCGCGTCGCGCCGCTCGGCATCGCGCTCGCGCATCGCATCCTTCAGGTCGCCCTCGATTCGCGCGATCAGACTCATGGCCGGACCTCCCGACCGTCAACGTACCGACCGGTCATTGCAGACGGCCGCACGAGCAGAGCCCGTCTGGCCTGAAGGAGACATCGCAAGCGACGTCTCAGTCCGGCATCCCCTCGATGCGGCCGCCGAGCACGTGCCAGTGCAGGTGGAAGATCGTCTGGCCTCCTCCCGGTCCGACGTTCATGAGCACGCGGTAGTCCTCGAGCCCGGCCTCCCTGGCCGTGTCGGCGACGAAGTCGAGCATCCGCTTCGCTTCCTCCGGCGGAAACGCGGACACGTCCCTGAACGTATCGACGTGGCGCTCCGGGAGGACGAGGAGATGGGTCTCGGCCTTCGGGTTGATGTCACGGACGGCGACGAACCCGTCGCCCTCCTTGACGTGGTCGCCCTCACGCACGAGCTGGCAGAAGACGCAGTCGTCGTTTGTCACGCGGCGAGGATCCCCTCCTCCGTGACGGCCGCGCCGCGCACGCGCACCAGCTCGCCGATCGGCGCGTCGGCGCGCACGAGCCACGGCGAGTAGTCGTCGCCGTAGCCGCGGCCCGGCCGGTCGACGAGCACGACGTCTTCGCGGTCGAGCTTCTGCCGCCACCGCGCCTGGCAGGCCTCGTGCGAGGCGGCACGGAGGCGGGCGCCCCGCTCCTTCTTCACCGTGGGCGGAACGGTGTCGGCGGCGGCCGTCACCGTTCCCGGCCGCGGCGAGTACGGAAACACGTGCACCTTCGTGATGCCAGCCCGCCGGACGAGCTCAAGCGTATGGCGGAACGCCGCCTCGTCCTCGCCGGGGAAGCCGACGATCACGTCCGTGGTCAGGTTGAAGTCGGCGAGTGGCGCGAGGCGGCGAAGGTAGGTCGCCGCGGTGTAGCGACGGCCCATCGCCTGCAGGATCTCGTCGTCGCCCGACTGGAGCGGCACATGCAGGTGCTTCGCGACGGCCGTCGTGTCGCGCAGCGCCGAGATCAGCTCGCCCGAGACGTGGTTGACCTCGATCGACGAGAGCCGGAGCCGCTCGAGCCCGGGCACCGCTCCGGCCTCGCGCACGAGCCGGGCGAGCGTGTAGCCCGCCTCGCGGTCGCGGTAGCAGCCGAGGTTGATCCCGGTGAGGACGACCTCACGGTGCCCTTGGTGCACGCGTTTGGCGACCTCCGCCAGGACGGCACCGGCGCGCCTGCTCCGCGAGCGGCCGCGAACGAGCGGGATGACGCAGAAGTTGCAGGAGAAGCTGCAACCGTCCTGGACCTTCACGAACGCGCGCACGCGGTCGAGGCGAGCGTCGGCCTGGACGCAGCCGATCGGGCCGACGTCGCGGGCGACGAGCTCGGGTGTGTGCTCCGGCGTCGCGCGGATCACGGCAACGTTGGCGGGGAGCGTCGCGAGCGCGTCCCCGGCGAGGTTTGCGGCGCAGCCGGTGACGTAGACCCGCCGGTGCGTCCGCGCCGCCCGTGCAGCGGCTTGGCGGGACTTCGCGACCGCCTCGTTCGTCACGCAGCAGCCGTTGACGATCGCGATCTCGGCCGCGCCGTCACGCTCCACATGTCCGTCGGCGAGCAGGCGCTCCCGGAGGGCCTGCGCATCGGCGTGCGAGACCTTGCAACCGAGGAAGCGAACGGAGAACGTCGCCATCAGTTGGGGCAAATCTACTGGCGTTCGAACAGATCGGCTGCCCAGCCGCCGTCGATCTGGCGCTCGCGATGCGCGAAACCGGTCGCCTGCGGCCGCCGGGAATGGAAGTAACCGGCGGTGACCAGGAGCGCGGCGTCGAGACTCGGCGCGAGCGCCTCGACCGACGCGAGATCGATGTTCGCCAGGGCGACGTCGGCTGCCGGCAGCTCCGTCGCCAGCGCATCGCAGCGCCTCACCTCGATCGTGACCTCGTTTGCGGCGGCGTTTCGCCGAGCGGCCTCGACCGCGGCCGCCTCGCGGTCGATCGCGAGGACCGGGCCGAAGCCGAGCTTGGTGGCGGCGACCGAGAGCACCCCGGAGCCACAGCCGATGTCGAGCAGGCTGCCGCGGTCGAGCTCGAGCAGCAGCTCCAGGCACAGCCGCGTGGTCGGGTGCGAGCCCGTTCCGAAAGCACGACCCGGGTCGACGACGACGACGACCGCATCCGGCGGCGGCCGCTCCCACGGCGGGCCGATCCAGAGTGGCCCGATCCAGACGGGCCGGTGAAACTCGCGCCAGCGCTCCTCCCACCCGGGCTCGACCGTGCGCGTGGAGACGTCGGCAAACTTGCCGCGAAGGCGTTCCTCGCCCACCGCGTCGGTGTAGACCGCGAGCTCCCCCTCGCCCTCCTCGAAGCCCTCGGGATGGAGGTCGAGCAGCCGTGCCCTCGCCTCCTCCAGCAAATCCGCCGGGACCGCGATCGAGACCCGACGGAGCTCGCTCAGCGGAACGCGCTCCTCAGCTTGTCGAAGAACCCCTCATCGGGGCGGTAAGTCTCCTCGCCGGCCGAACGATCGAACTGCTCGAGCAGGTCACGCTGCTCCTCGCTCAGCTGCCGCGGGACGGCCACGTTGACCAGTACGCGCTGGTCGCCACGGCCGAATCCCTGGAGCACGGGCATGCCGCGTCCACGCAGGACGACCACCTCGCCGGGCTGGGTACCGGGAGAAAATTCCAGCTCCGTCTCGCCGTCGAGCGTCGGCACCGCCACGCGAGCTCCCAGCGCCGCCTGCGTCATCGTCAGGCCGACGGTCGAGAAGATGTCGTCGCCCTCACGCACGAAGCGCTCGTCCGGCCGCACGCGCACACGCACGTAGACGTCGCCGGCCCGGCCGCCGAGCACGCCGGAATGACCCTCCCCGGAGAGGCGAATCCGCTGGCCGTCGTGGATCCCCGGCGGGATCTCGACCTCCGGCTTCCGCTCCTCGAGCACGTGGCCGCTGCCCTCGCAATCCCGGCAGGGATGCTTGATCACCCGCCCGGCGCCGCTACACGCCGGGCACGTCTGCGTGCGGACGAACTCGCCGAACGCGCTCCGCGCGACCTGCTGCAGGCGCCCGAGTCCCTGGCAGGTCGGGCACGTCCTCACCTCCGTGCCCGGCTCGACACCCGTTGCCTCACAGCGTCCGCACGGGACCGCGACGCGGAACGGGACCTCGCGCTTGGTGCCCGACGCCGCCTCCACGAGCTCGATCTCGACGTCGGCGGCGATGTCCGCGCCCCGGGCGCGCGTCCGCATCGACGCCGAGAGCAGGTCGTCGCCGAAGAAGGCGGAGAAGATGTCGGCGAGGCTGCCGAAGTCGAAGGTCGTCGGGCGGAAGCCGCCGCTGCGCAGGCCGGCGTGGCCGAAGCGGTCGTACAGCTCACGCGTCTCGCTCTTCGAGAGCACCTCGTAGGCCTCGACGGCCTCCTTGAAGCGCTCCTCCGCGTCGGGCGCTTCCGAGACATCGGGATGCAGGTCGCGCGCCAGCCGGCGGAAAGCCTTCTTGATCTCCGCTTGGCCGGCGTCGCGACGGACGCCGAGCACCTCGTAGTAGTCGCGCTCTGCGGTCGCCATTTCGGCTATCAGGGTAGCCGTGGCCTCGGGCCGCTCGACCTAGTTTTCGGCGTAGATCTCTTCGACGAAAACCGACAGTTCACGGGCGGCCGCCCGCACCGATCGGATTGCCATCTCGTAGTCCATGCGCTGCGGGCCGAGCAGGCTGACCGCTCCGAGGCGACGGTGATGGAGCCCGTAGGCGGCGCCCACCAGCGAGGCGTGCCGGAGCCCGGGGTGCGCGAGCTCGACGCCGAGGCGGACGAACGGGCCTTCCCTGCCCAGCGCCTCGCCGAGCAGCGCGAGCAAGGCCGCGCGCTGCTCGAGAACCTCCAGCAGGGGACGGTAGGCCGGCAGGTCTTCGCTGCGCGCCTCGCCGAGGAGGTTGGCCGCGCCGCCGACGAACAGTCGCCGCTCCTCCGAGCCCGCCGCGTCGGTGAAGGCGGGACGAAGCAGCTCCAGGAATGCCCGCTCGCGGTCGGAGAGCCCGCCTTCGGCAAAGGCCTGGCGGAGCCCGTGCGAGCCCAGCGGTAGTCCAACCGTCCGCTCGTTCAGGTACTCGGCGGCCCAGCTGACGAGACCGGTGTCGATCGGCTCGCCCAACGCGAACATCCGCTTCGTCACGCCGCCGGTCGACGTGATCACGACGGCGACGACGAGCTGCGGCTGCAGCGCGAGGATCTCGACGTGGCGAACCGTCGCCGCTTCCGGCAAAGGCGCCGACACCAAAGCGAGCAGTCGCGTGAGTTGCGAGAGCGCCTCCGTGGTCGCCTGCAGCGCCGACTCGACCTCGGTGCCCGCGCGGCTCAGGTCGATCTCGAGCGTCCCGGGCCGCGGCTCGAGCCGGTCGAGGAGCCCTTGCGCGAACAGCCGATATCCCTCCTCGGTGGGGACACGACCGGCCGAGGTGTACGGATGCGTGAGCAGCCCGAGCCGCTCGAGCTCGGCGAGCTCGTTACGCACCGTCGACGGCGAGACGCTCAGGCCGGCACGCTCGACGAGGTATTTGGACCCGACCGGCTGACCAGTGGCGATGTGTTCCTCGACGAGGCGCCGAAGGATCTCGCGCTGGCGGTCGGTGAGCTCCACAGTCGCCATTTGCAGGGATTTTACTCTAGGCGAGTAGCTCCGCCGTCACGCCTCCACCGAGCAAGCGGCCACGGCGGGTGAGCGCCAGCGCTTCGACGCGGTCCTCGCCCGTCGGGTAAGCGACCAGGCCGAGACCCTCGAGCCGCCTAAGCGCGCCTCGATCGACCACGCCGTCCGTAGGCTCGAGCGGCAGCGGCTCGTCCAGCCGGAGGCCGAGCATCACACGCTCGCGCCTGCGGACGTCCGCGCCCAGCTCCTCGACCTCGCGCGCGGGCGGCGACCCACGCTCGAGCGCCTCGAGGTACGCCGGGAGCCGCGGCGTGTTCCGCCAACGCCGTCCGGCGACCGTCGAGACCGCCCCGATCCCGATGCCCAGGTAGTCCCGCCCCAGCCAGTAGGCGAGGTTGTGGCGCGAGCGGAGATCGCGACCACCGTCGGCCTCCGCCGCCCGGCAGAAGTTCGCCGTCTCGTACCACCGGTAGCCGGCGGTCGTCAGCCGGTCGACGACCTCCTCGAAGTAGGTCTCCATCGCCTCCGCCTGGCGAGCGAGCTCCTCTCCGTGCGCGTGTGTGAACCGGGTACCCGGCTTGGCCTCGAGCTCATAGCAAGACAGGTGCTCGGGTCTCAGGGCCAGCGCCTCGTCGATGTCGGCGGCGACGGCGGAGGGGCTCTGGCCGGGGATCCCGTAGATGAGATCGAGCGAGATGTTGTCAAAACCGGCATCACGAAGATCGTAGAAGGCGCGCCGGACGTCATCCGGTTGCGCGTAACGCTCGAGCACCCCGAGCAGCTCCGGCTGGAAGCTTTGCGCGCCGAGCGAGACGCGCGTCACGCCCTCCTCCCGCAGCAGCACGGCAAGGCGCGGGGTCACCGTTTCCGGATTGGCCTCGACCGTCACTTCCTCCGCGGCCGGCACGCGGCGGAGCACCCGACGGAGCGCCTCCGGCTCGGTGAAGGTCGGCGTCCCGCCGCCGAGGAAGACGGTCTCCAGGTGAGGCGCGAGGGCCGCGCGCTCGAGCTCCAGCTCCGCGAGGAGCGCGGCCACGTAGCGTGCGTGCTCGCCGCGGCGTCCGACCACAGTGACGAAGTCGCAGTACCCGCATCGGTGCCCGCAGAACGGAAGGTGGACGTAGAGGTGGCGTACGACGCCGCTCACTTCGACCCGTCCAGGTTGAGCACGGCCAAGAAGGCCTCCTGCGGTACCTCGACGGCGCCGACCTGCTTCATCCGCCGCTTGCCCGCCTTCTGGCGTTCGAGCAGCTTTCGTTTCCGCGTGATGTCGCCGCCGTAGCACTTGGCAAGTACATCCTTGCGCTTCGCCTTGATTGTCTCCCGCGCGATCACGCGCGACCCGATCGCCGCCTGCACGGGGACGTCGAACAGCTGGCGCGGGATCTCCTCCCGCAGCTTGTCGACGAGCGCCCGCCCGCGGCCGTACGCCGACCCGCGATGGAGGATCAGCGACAGTGCATCGACGGGCTCGCCTGCGATGAGCACGTCGAGCTTGACGAGGTCGCCCTCGCGGAAGCCGACGACGTCGTAGTCGAAGCTGGCGTAGCCGCGCGTCCGCGACTTCAGCTGGTCGTAGAAGTCGACCACGACCTCGGCGAGCGGCAGCTCGTAGATCAGCACCGCTCGCTCCTCGGACAGGTACTCCATGTGGTCGAAGCGGCCGCGACGCTCGGTGGCGAGCTCCATCACCGGGCCGACGTACTCCTTCGGAACGATGATCGACGCGCGGATGTACGGCTCCTCGACCCGCTCGACCTCGGCCGGCATCTGGGCCGGGTTGTGCACCTCGAGCTCGTGTCCCTCCGTGGTCAGAACGCGGTACGCGACGTTCGGCGCGGTCACGAGCAGGTCGAGGTCGAACTCGCGCTCGAGCCGCTCGCGAACGATCTCCATGTGCAGCAAACCGAGAAACCCGCAGCGAAAGCCGAAGCCGAGTGCCTGCGAGGTCTCTGGCTCGTACAGGAGCGCGGCGTCGTTGAGCTTGAGCCTCTCGAGGGCGTCGCGGAGCGCCGGGTACTCGTCCGAGTCCGTCGGGAACAGACCGGCGAACACCATCGGCTTGACGTCCTTGTACCCCGGCAGCGGCTCGGCGGCAGGATGCTCGAGCGACGTCAGCGTATCGCCTACCCGCAACCGGCTGACATCCTTGAGCCCGGTGATGACATAGCCCACCTCGCCGGCCTCGAGCGTGTCGCTCGCGCGCATGGTCGGGGAGAAGAACCCGAGCTCCTCGGCCTCGAACCGCGTGCCCTCCGCCATCGCGAGCAGGCGCTCGCGCGTCCGGAAGACGCCGTCGACGACGCGGACGAAGGCGACGACGCCGCGGTACTGGTCGTACGAGGAATCGAAGATGAGCGCGCGCGGCGGCGCCTCGGGGGCGCCCGACGGTGCCGGGATGCGCTCGATCACCGCGTCGAGCACCTCGGCCACTCCCTGGCCCGTCTTGGCCGAGATCCGGAGGACGTCGGCGGGGTCGCCGCCGATCAGGCCGGCGAGGTCCTGCGCGGCGCGGTCGGGATCGGCCTGCGGCAGGTCGATCTTGTTCACCACCGGCAGCAGCTCGAGGTCGTTCTCGATCGCGAGGTAGGCGTTGGCGACCGTTTGCGCCTCGACGCCCTGCGCGGCGTCGACGACGAGCATCGCGCCCTCGCAGGCCTGGAGCGAGCGCGAGACCTCGTAGGTGAAATCGACGTGGCCCGGGGTGTCGATCAGGTTGAGCTGGTGGCCCTTCCAGGCGACACGGACGGCCTGTGCCTTGATCGTGATCCCGCGCTCGCGCTCGAGCTCCATCGTGTCGAGGACCTGCTCGCGCATCTCCCGGCCCGAAACGGTGTCGGTCAGCTCGAGGATTCGGTCGGCCAGGGTCGATTTCCCGTGGTCGATGTGCGCGATGATCGAGAAGTTGCGGATACGGTCCTGCTGCATGGGATCAGGCGCGAGGCCGGGCGCGGGCTCGCAACGATAGCAACGCGTTCAGCTCACGAACCCCCAGCAAACGGCAGGAAAATGCGTAGACGACGCCACCCACGGCGAGCGCGGCGGTGAGCGAGACGAGCTGGCCGCCGAACGACCGCCCGAGCACCTCGTCGAGCACCCACCAGACGGCGTACGACACGACGGCCAGCGGGATCGCCGCGGTCGCGATCAGCACGGTGGAGCGCACGGTCCGGGCGTCCTCGACCTCGCCGAGCCGGCGGCGGAGCAGGATCAGCAGCGCAGCCGTCCCCACGACGTTGGCGAGCGAGATCGCGAAGGGGATCCCCCACGTTCCGACGCGGTAGAAGACGGCGAAGAGCGCCGTGTTCAGGATCAGGTTGCCGAGCGCGACCCAGGTCGGAATCCACGGCGCCTGGAGGCCGAAGAAGGCGCGGTTCAGCATCAGCATCGCGCCGTTGAACGTCAGTCCCAACGAGAACGCAGCGAGCGCGCCCGCGACCACCTCAGTCTGGTGGGCGTCGAACTCGCCGCGCTGGTAAAGGAGCCGGACGATCGGCTCGGCAAGGACGGCGAAGGCGACGCTGGCCGGCACCAGCAGAAACGCGATCTGGCGGAGCCCGACTCCGACGGTGCTCCGGAAGCCCTCGTCGTCGCGGCGGGCTGCGAGCCGCGCGAGCGCGGGGAAGAGAACGGTCGCGACCGCGACCGAGAACATCCCCTGCGGGACCATGTAGATCCGGAAGGCCGCGTCGATCGCACTGGGCGCGATCGTCCGATCGATGTAGCGGGCGGCGAAGAACGAGCCGATCAGTGCGTTGACGTTGATCAGGCCGAGGCCGAGCGTGACCGGCAGCATCAGCACGAAGACACGCTTGACGGCCGGATCGCGCCAGTCGATCGCAAGCCGGAGCCGGCCGTCGAGGCCCGTCAGCCAGGGCAGCGGGAGCAGGAACTGGATGACCGTGCCGACGACGATCGAGCCGGCGTAGACGTAGAGCTCTCCATCGGTCGAATCGGCTCGCGGGACACCGATGACGAGCCCGGCGATGATCGCCAGATTCCAGAAGACCGGCGACAGCGCCGGAATGCTGAAGTGTTCGTAGCTGTTGAGGATGCCGACGACGATCCCGAAGACGCCGAGCAGGACGACGATCGGGAAGAGGATCCGCGACAGGGTCACAGCGAGCTCCCCGGTCTCGCCCTCGCCGTAGCCGAACAGCTCCATAACCCAGGGTGCGGCGAGCATGAACAGCGCCGTGACCGCCGTCAGTCCGAGGAGCAGGATCCAGATCAGGCTCGAGGCGACGCGCCAGGCCCGCGCGCGCTCGCCCTTCTCGAGCAGCTCGCTGAAGACGGGGACGAAGGCGGATGAGAGCGCGGCGTCGGCGACGAGGGCCCGGACGAGGTTCGGCACCTGGAAGGCGATCGTGAACGCGTTGATCCCCGCCCCTTCGACGCCGAAGTAGCGGCGCGCGACGATCTCCCGGAGGAGGCCGAACACGCGGGAAAGAGCGGTCGCAGCCGAGAAAATCGCGGTCGACCAGGCCAGGCGGCGGGATGTGAAGGCGGCGGCCTCCTCCTGCACCTCGCTCACGGCCGGTTTCCCCACGCCGTGAGAATACGAGCGCGCCCCGCTGGTACCATGCCGCCCGCCCGCGGAGCGGGCATTTTTCACGTCATGCCGAACATCAAGCAACAGGAAAAGCGCGTCCGCAGTGCAGCCCGCCAGCGGCTCGAGAACCTGCGCTACCGCTCGACGGTGAAGACGCTGACCCGCCGGCTGCGCAACGCCGTCGACGAGGGCGACGCCGAGGGCATTCGCACTGCCCATCTCGAGCTCCAGCACTGGATCGACCGCGCGGCCGCCCACGGCGCCCTTCACCGGAATGCCGCGGCGCGGAAGAAGGCGCAGGCCGCCCGGATCGTCTCCCGGAAGTAGTCTCCTCAGGCGCCCGCCGCCGGGGCCGGCTCGGGCTCTC
>Ga0126313_10001532_pt1 | contig 12309 bp, 13 predicted proteins | sample Plot105A_FD_89954 | JGI IMG/M metagenome (GOLD analysis project Ga0126313, IMG submission 89954) | Serpentine soil microbial communities from UC McLaughlin Reserve, CA, USA - Plot105A | ecosystem: Environmental > Terrestrial > Soil > Grasslands | place: USA: UC McLaughlin Reserve, Lake County...
GCGGCGACCATCTCCATCGCGCGCGTGATCTTCTGGATGTTCTTGACCGACGCGATGCGGTTCTTGACGTCTCGTTGGGCCATGGCGGGGGTGGGTGGGCGAGAACCGAGGCGGTTAGACCGCCGCGGGCTCCTGCTCGGGGGTTTCGTCAGCCACGGCCGCCGGCTCGGCGTGCGTCGGGCGCACCGCCGGCGCGTCCTCGTCGGTCAGCGCCTGGCCCTCCTCGTCGAGGTCGTAGCCGAAGTCCTCCGCGTAGCGCTTGACGAGCGCGTCGACTGCCTGCTGGGTCTCGTCCTTCCAATCGCCGCCGGCGATCTTGGAACGGACGTCAGCACCCTCGGCGTGCGCGCGGCGCGTGAGGCCGTCGAGGAAGCGCTCGACCTTGTCGGCGTCGATGCGGTCGAGGTAGCCGTTCGTGGCGGCGAAGGTCTGGATCACCTGGTCCTCGACCGCAAGCGGCGCGCGCTCGCCCTGGTTGAGCGTCTTGACGAGCCGCTCGCCGCGGGCGAGCGTCGCCTGCGTGTCGGCGTCGAGGTCGGAGCCGAACTGAGCGAACGCCTCGAGCTCGCGGTACTGCGAGAGCTCGAGCTTGATCTTGCCGGCGACCTTCTTCATCGGCGAGATCTGCGCGTTGCCGCCGACGCGCGACACCGAGATGCCGACGTTGATGGCCGGGCGCACGCCCGAGTTGAACAGCTTCGGCTCGAGGAAGATCTGCCCGTCGGTGATCGAGATCACGTTCGTCGGGATGTAGGCGGACACGTCGCCGCCCTGCGTCTCGATGATCGGCAGAGCGGTCATCGAGCCGCCGCCGAGCTCGTCGTTGAGCTTCACCGAACGCTCCAGCAGGCGGGAGTGCAGGTAGAAGACGTCGCCCGGGTACGCCTCGCGACCTGGCGGGCGGCGCAGGAGCAGCGACATCTGGCGGTACGCATACGCATGCTTGGTGAGGTCGTCGTAGACACACAGGGCGTGTCTGCCTGCGTACAGGAAGTGCTCCGCCATCGCGGCGCCGGCGTACGGCGCCATGAACTTGATCGGCGCGGCCTCGTCGGCGGAGGCGGCGACGATGATCGTGTTGTCGAGCGCGCCGTTCTCGGCGAGCGTCTCGGCAATCTGCACCACGGTCGCCATGCGCTGGCCGATCGCGACGTAGACGGACACGACGCCCGTGTCCTTGTTGTTGATGATCGTGTCGATCGCGATCGCCGTCTTGCCCGTCTGGCGGTCGCCGATGATCAGCTCGCGCTGGCCACGGCCGATCGGGATCATCGCGTCGATCGCTTTGATGCCGGTCTGCAGCGGCTCGGTGACCGGCTGGCGCTGGACGACGCCGGGGGCCTTGAACTCGGCCGGGCGCATCTCGGAGGTGATGACGTCGCCCTTGCCGTCGAGCGGGTTGCCGAGCGGATCGACGATGCGGCCCAGCAGGGCCTCGCCGACCGGGATCTCGAGCAGTCTGCCGGTGCGCTTGACGGTGTCGCCCTCGACGACCTTCTGCCAGTCGCCGAACAGCACGACGCCGACGTTGTCGGACTCGAGGTTCAGCGCGAGGCCGGTGACGTCGTGCGGCAGCTCGAGCATCTCGAACGACATGCAGTTCTCGAGCCCGTGGATGCGGGCGATGCCGTCGGCCACGGACAGCACGGTGCCGACCTCGGTCAGGTCCGCTCCGCCGGTGTCGAGGCCCTCGATGCGCGTCTTCAGGATTGAGGTGATCTCGTCGGGCTTGATCTGCATGAGAGGTTCGTGGCTCCTTGACGTGACAGGCGCAGCGGCGGTCAGATGGTTGGGCCCGCGGCCACGCGTGCACGGGGGCGCGCGGGGCCGAGCTGGGCGGGGGAAGCAGGACGCAGCCAATACCCATGCGGTATTGGCAAGTCCGATGACCCCGATCCAGCGAAGGTACCGGGCGTCATCCGTGCGCGTGTGGTCGTGGGTTCAACCATCATGCCTGCGCGACGTGCTTGCGAAGTTGGTCGAGGCGGTGCTTGATCGAGGCGTCGAGGATCGAGTTGCCGACGCGCAGGACGATGCCCCCGAGGATGCCGGGGTCGACCGTGCTCGTCAGCTCGACGCGCTGTCCGGTCTGCTCCCCGATCCGCTCGCCGATCGACTTCACCGTAGCCGCGTCGAGGTCCACCGCGCTGGTTACCTCGACGGGCAGCAGCTTGTTCTCCTGATCCCACAGCCGCCCGTACTCGGCACGGATGCGGAAGATGACCGGCATCCGGTGACGCTCGAGCAGCGTCTCGAGGAAGTTGACGATCGCCGGGTCTGCATCGGTGAGCGCCTTGTGCAGGCCGTCCTTCTTCTCCTCCGTCGAGAAGTATGGAGAGAAGAAGAACACGCGCAGGTCGGCGTTCTCGTTCAGCGCATCGGCGAACTGCCCGAGCTGCTCGCGCACGAGGTCGAGCTTGTCGTGCTCCTGCGCGACCTCGAAGAGGGCGCGCGCGTAGACCTGGGCGATCTCCTCCATGGCTTAGTTCCGACTCCCCTCGCCTGACAGGGCGCTGAAGTCGAGCTCGGCGAGCGCGTCGTCGACGAGCCGCTTCTGATCGTCGGCGCTGAGCGTCTTGCGCGTGACCTTCTCGGTCGCGAGAACGGTCAGGTCGGCCACCTCGCGGCGGATCTCCTGAATCGCCCGGCGCGTCTCGGCCTCGACGTCGCGCTTGGTCTGCTCGAGCAGCTCCTCGCGCTGGGTCTTGGCCGCGGCCAGCGACTCCTCCTTGGCGACCTCGCCGGAGCGCTCCGCTCTGGCGACGATCTCGTCGGCCTGCGCGCGGGCGTCCGTGAGCCGCTGGCGATACTCCGCCAGCAGCGCGTCAGCCTCCGTGCGGGTCCGCTCGGCCGCGTCGATCGACTCCTCGATCGCGCGCTGGCGCTTGTCCAGCGCGTCCCCGATCGCGGGGAACGCGTACTTGCGCAGGATGAAGAGCGTCACGAAGAACGCGAGCAGCAACCAGATCATCAAGCCCACGGAGGGCGAGACGAGGAAGTTGCCACTCTCCTCCGTGGCGCCCTCTGTGGCAGCGATGACGAGGTTCATGGTCTTAGGAGAGGAAGAACGCGATCAGACCGAAGATGAAGGCGTAGAAGACGATCGCCTCGGTGAGGGCGAAGCCGAGCCACTGGATGCTCGTGATCTCGTCGCGCATCTCGGGCTGACGCGTCACCGACTCGATGACCTTGCCGAAGATGTAGCCGACGCCGATGCCCGGGCCGATCGTGCCGAGGCCGGCACCGACGCCGAGCGCGATGGCCTTGCCAGCCTTGCGGCCGATCGCCTCGTTCTCGGCGACCGTGGCGGCCAGCGTGTTGATGACGGAGAGGTCCACAGCAGATCTCCTGTTTGGTTAGTGAGACTCGGCGACTGCGCCGCCGAGATAGATGGCAGTGAGGGTGGCGAAGATGAACGCCTGGAGGGTGGCAACGAGGCCCACCTCGAAGAGGAAGAACGCGATCGCCATGACGCCGGTGATCGTGCCGAGCAGCAGCGAGCCGACGACGGCGAGGTTGAGCAGCACGACCAGTCCGCCGCCCATGAAGAGGATCAGCAGGTGGCCGGCGAGGATGTTGGCGAACAGACGAACGGAGAGCGAGACGAGCCGCACGAAGTGCGAGATGACCTCGATCACGAAGATCGGGCCGGCCGCGAAGCCCTCGACCCCGGCGGGGATCCAGCTCTTGAGGTAGCCGACCGGGCCCTTCGCGCGGACGCCCTCGACGTGGTAGCTGGCGACGACGACGAGCGTCAAGGCGAGCGGCACGGAGAGGTTGGCCGTCGCGGCGTAGAGCGCGAGCGACGGAACCTCGAGGCCGAAGATGTCCACCGTGTGCTCGGTGTTCGTCGGCAGCGGCAGGTAGCCGATCATGTTCGAGAACCAGATGAAGAGGAAGAGGGCCCCGATGAATGGGAACCACTTCTTCGCCATCGCGTCGCTCATGTTGCCGTGCGTGATGTTGTCGCGCATGAGCGAGAAGGCGGCCTCGACGGCGGTTTGCACACGATTCGGACGCGCCTGCATCCGTCTTGCGATCCACACCATCGTGATGCAGGTGAGAGCCGACGCGACGATCACGTAGAAGACGGCCTTGTTGATCGAGAGATCGATCCCGCCGATCTTGATCTCGACCCACGGCTCGAGCTTGAACTCGTTCTGCGGCTTGAAGTCCTCGTTGACCTCGAGCGCGAACGCACCGGCCGGGCTCGCCAGCAACAGGGCAAGCGACGTCAGCGCGGCGAAGAGCAGGCGGACGGGAGTCCCGGTCAGACGGGCCTTCATGGACGCGGGTTCTCCTTCTCGAACGGGCGCAGGATCATCTGCATGGTGAAGTAGACGGTGAAGAGGGCGATGAAGAGGACGGCGGCTGACAGCCCGGCCTCATCGCCGACGGTCACCCCGACGGCGAAGATCGTAAGGGCTACGAGCCATCCGCGTCCGATCATCGAGCCGGCCATCAGCCCGACGGTCGTGCGCGCGTCGTCGCTGGCGGCCGCGCGACGTGAGGTGTAGTCCCCAATCGCGCGCTGCGCGGCGTACGTCCCGGCCCCTGTAAGCCAGCCTGCGAGCGGCAGGTCGGCGAGCACGAAGATCGGCAGCACGAGGACGGCGATGACGAGGTCGAGGTAGCGCAGAAAGAGCATTGGATCAATGGACCTCTGTGCATGCGACGCAGTCATATGGCTGCCGTTTCGGCTGATTGGGGGGATACATGAAGGGCGTTGCCGCCTGGATGCAAAAACCCGCACCGGGCGGCGCGGGACCACCGCGAACCTGAAGATGTCCTCCATGAGTTCGCGGGCGCTTTGAGTCTACAGAATCTCGCGCGCTTGTAACAACATTGTGACACCCGACACGCGCCCGGCGCTCATGCGCTGACACCTGTCAGCGCTCGCGCTGCGGCTCCAGCGCCGGGAACTCGCCCGTCTCCAGCTCGCGCTCCACCCGCTCGTCGATCTCGTGCTCGGTCGTGTCGGGGTCCGTGCGGCGAAGCTGCCATGCGCGCAGTCGCTTGAGCTTCAGGATCTCCAGGACGACCACGAGGTAGACGCTCGTCGCCAGCACCACCAGCGCAAGCGCGACCATCACAAGCGACCAGCCGAGGTTGAAGTGGCCGTGGTTGTCGGAGTACGGGATGAAGCGCATCGCGACGGCGAGGCCCGCGAGCATGAAGGTCCATGCGTACAGGTAGAGGACGGTGCGCCGCTGACTGAAGCCGATCCGCGCCATGCGGTGGTGAAAGTGGTGCGCATCGGCCGACCATGGCGCGCGCCTGTACTTGAGCCGCCGTGCGATCACGAAGCCCGTGTCGAGGAACGGCACGGCCAGGATCGCGAGCGGACCGACGAGCGCGATCAAGGCGTTCGTCTTCAGCGACCCCTGCACGGCGGCGCAACCGAGCAGATAACCGAGCAGCAGCGCACCGCAGTCGCCCATGAAGACCGAGGCCGGGTGGAAGTTGTGCACGAGGAAGCCGAGTGCCGCGCCGGCGATGATCGCCGCCAGGACGCCCGCGCTCGTGCGCCCGAGATCGAACGCGATGATCGAGAAGGCCACCGCGCTGATCGCGCACACGCCGGCGGCGAGGCCGTCGACGCCGTCGGAGAAGTTGACGACGTTCATCAGGCCGACCAGACCGATCACTGTCAACGCACCGCCGAGCGCAGTGCCGAAGTCGAGCGCGCCGAGGAACGGCAGTGTGATGTGCTCCACGCGTACGCCCGCGAGCACGGGTATGAGGGCCGCGACGATCTGCCCCATCAGCTTGATCGCGGGCGACAGCTCGAACGTGTCGTCGATCGCGCCGACTGCGGCAATCAGCGCGGCGCCGAGCAGAATCCCGGTCGTCTGCTGATCGATCGGAAGCCAGATCAGCGCCGCGACCAGCACTCCCGCGAGGATCGCGAGCCCGCCGAGCAGCGGCGTGCTGCGCGCCGCCAGTCCCCGCTCGCGCGGCTCGTCGACGGCGCCGACGCGGACAGCGAGTCTCGCTACGAGCGGCGTCAGCAATGCAGCCACGGCGAGCGCGACGAGGAAGGCGAAAAGAGCGTCAAGCTCGGTCATGACTGTCCGCGCGGAAGCATCGCAGCCCCGGAGGACCGCGCGCCGGCGGCTATACGGGCGCTACGGCGGACAGCTCGGGATACAACGGGTAGCGCTCGGCGATGGTGCGGACGCGCTCGGCCAGCTCGTCGCGGCGATCGGCGAAGTCGGGCTGGAGCGCGACGGCGATGACGCGGCCGATCTCGCTGAAGTCCTCGGCCTGCACGCCGCGCGTCGCGAGCGCGGGGGTGCCGATCCGCAGGCCGCTGGAGACCATCGGCGGGCGCGGGTCGAACGGGATCGCGTTGCGGTTGACGGTGATGCCGATCTCGTGGAGGCGGTCCTCCCCCTGCTGGCCGTCGAGCTCGGACTCGCGCAGGTCGACGAGGATCAGATGCACGTCGGTGCCGCCGGTGAGGACGCTCACGCCCGACCCTGCCTGCAGGACCTCGGCGGCGAGCGCGCGCGCGCCCTCGAGCGTGCGCTGCTGGCGCTCCTTGAAGGCGTCGCTCATCGCGATCTTGAACGCGACGGCCTTGCCGGCGATCACGTGCTCGAGCGGGCCGCCCTGCTGGCCCGGGAAGATCGCCGAGTCGATCTTTCTCTGGTGCTCGGCTCTGCAGAGGATCAGGCCGCCGCGGCCGCCGCCGATCGTCTTGTGCGTGGTCGAGGTGACGACGTCGGCGTGTGGCACGGGGCTCGGGTGCAAGCCGGCGGCGACGAGACCGGCGAAGTGCGCCATGTCGACCATCAGCAGCGCGCCGACCTCGTCGGCGATCTCGCGGAAGCGCGCGAAGTCGAGCTGGCGCGGGTAGGCCGACCAGCCGGCGAGCAGCATCTTGGGTCTGCGCTCGCGGGCGATGCGGGCGACTTCGTCCATGTCGATCAGGCTCGTCTCGCGGTCCACCTGGTAGGGCGCGATGTCGTAGAGCCGGCCCGAGACGTTGATTCTCATGCCGTGTGTGAGATGGCCGCCATGCGCCAGTTCGAGGCCCATGATCGTGTCGCCCGGCTGCAGCAGGGCGTGGTAGACGGCCGTGTTGGCCTGGGCGCCCGAGTGCGGCTGGACGTTTGCGTGCTCGGCGCCGAACAGCTCCTTCGCGCGATCGATCGCGAGTTGCTCCGCGATGTCGACGAACTCACAGCCGCCGTAGTAGCGCCGGCCCGGATAGCCCTCTGCGTACTTGTTCGTCAGCACGCTGCCCTGGCACTCCAGCACCGCCTGCGGGACGAAGTTCTCGGACGCGATCATCTCGAGCGTGCGCTGCTGGCGATCAAGCTCCCTCGCGAGCACGTCCGCGATCTCCGGGTCGACGTCGGCGAGCGGACGGGTGAAGTAGTCGAGCGGCAGGTCGGTCATGCTGGCGTCTCCGTGGCGGTGGGATCGGTCTCGATCGCGGTGATCTGGTCCACGCGGCGCGCATGCCGGCCGCCGTCGAACTCGGTCGAGAGGAAGGTCGCGACGATCGCGTCGGCGGCATCGGCGCTGAGGCGCGCTCCCGACAGCGTGACGACGTTGGCGTCGTTGTGACGGCGGGCCATCTCGGCTTCATCGGTGTCGTGCGCGTTGACGGCGCGGATGCCGGGGACCTTGTTCGCCACGATCGCGACGCCGTTGCCCGAGCCACACACGAGCACGCCCTTGTCGGCTTCGCCGTCGGCGACGAGGCGCGCAGCCGGCGCGGCGTACTGCGGGTAGTCGACGGAGTCAGGACCGCCGGTGCCGACGTCGAGGACGTCGTGTCCACCGGAGGCGAGCGCCATCGCGAGATGGTCCTTCAGCGTGAAGCCGGCGTGGTCGGAGGCAAGCGCGATCCTCATGGGTGGCCGACGATACCAAGGGCCCTGGCGACGTCGGCGGTCGCCACGGCTCCCTCGCGGATCACGCTCCACTCGCCCGTATCCTCGTAGCGCTGCAGGTCGATGACGGTCGAGGGGGTACCGGGCAGTCGGCCGGCGTCGAGCACGAGGTCGGCTTGCATGCGGATCGGCTCGGGGACTTCCGCGATCGTCGTCGCGTCGGGGCCGCCGGCGTGGTTGGCGCTCGACTGGAGGACGGCGAGCGGCACGGCTGCAAGCGCCGGCACGTCGGGGACCCGCACACCGAGGGTTCTCACGTCGCCGCCAGGACCGGCTGCGAGGGGGAAGCGGCCTTGCCGGTTAGGCAGCAGGAGCGTCACCCTCCCCGGGAGCAGGCCCTCGGCTGCGGCGTGGGTGCGAGGCGGGAGGTCGGGCAACCCGGTCAGCGCCGCGTCGCGGTCGAACCACATGACGGCCGCGGGCTTGTCGGCGGGGCGGCCCTTGAGGGCGTAGAGCCGTTTGACCGCGTAGGGGTTCTCCGGATCGCACGCCAATCCGTAGACCGTGTCCGCCGGGAAGACGACGACTCCCCCGCCCTCGATGCAGTCGGCGAACGCGGCGGCGTCCGCGGGGGTAAGCGCGGCGCTCACCGCCGCCCCACCACCACCCGCTCGATCCCTGCGAGGTCGTGCTCCACCTCGACCGCGGCGGCGCCGGCGTCGCGCAACATCTCGCCAACGATCTGCGCCATCCCCATGCCCACCTCGATCGCGACGAGCGGTGCGCGCTGCACTGCCGCGGGTACCAGCCGCCGCACGATGTCGAAGCCGTCGTGACCGCCGAAGACCGCCACGTCGGGCTCCGCTATGACCTCCGGTTGGAGGGTGCCGAGGTCGCGCTTGGCGACGTACGGCGGGTTGGAGATGACGGCGTCGAGGTCTCCGGGAACCGCCTCCAGCAGGTCGCCCTGCACGAATGTCACGTCGAGCCCCAGCGCCTCTGCGTTCGCGCGCGCCACCGCGAGCGCATCGGTACTGACGTCGGTGCCGAGCACCTCCAGATCGGGCCGCTCGTGCTTGAGCGCGAGCGCGATCGCACCGCTGCCCGTGCCGACGTCGACCACGCGCGCGCCGGTCGGCAGCTTCAGCCCGGCCTCGACGAGCCCTTCGCTCTCCGGCCGCGGGACGAGCACGCGGTCGTCAATCGTCAGCTCGATGTAGCGGAACGCGCGCTTCCCCAGGACGTAGGCGACCGGCTCGCGCGCCCGGCGGCGCCGCAGCAGCTCCGCAAAGCGGTCCGACTCGGCCAGTGTCAGCTCGCGTTCGGGCGCAAGGTGGAGCTGGGTGCGCGTTGTGCCCATCGCGTCGGCAAGCAGCAGCTCCGCGTCGAGCCGCGGGGTGTCGCAGCCCGCGTCGCGCAACTCGGCCGTGGCGATGGCGAGTGCCATCCGCACCGCGGGCCCCTCTGCGAACTGCCTCGTCTCGACCCCCACGCCTCCCCCTCGCTCGTCGTCAAGCAACCGCCTGCGCCTCCAGCCGACGGCGCTTCTCATCGTCCTGCAGTGCCGCCGTCAGCTCGTCCATCTCCCCCGCGAGCACGGCGTCGATGTTGTGGACTGTCAGCTTGATGCGGTGATCCGTCACGCGGCCCTGGGGGAAGTTGTACGTGCGAATCTTCTCCGCTCGTTCGCCGCTACCGACCTGCGCGAGGCGATCGGCTGAGAGCGCGGCCTGCTGCTCGGCGAGCGCGCGCTCGTAGAGGCGCGCGCGCAGGACGCGCATCGCCTTCTCGCGGTTCTGCAACTGGGACTTCTCGTCCTGCATCGAGACGACGACGCCGCTCGGTCTGTGCGTGATGCGGACCGCCGAGTCGGTCGTGTTGACCGACTGGCCGCCGGGGCCGGAGGAGCGGTAGACGTCGATCTGCAGGTCGGACTCGTTGATGTCGACGTCGACGTCCTCGGCCTCCGGCAGGACTGCGACTGTCGCGGTGGAGGTGTGGATGCGGCCCTGCGACTCGGTCTCGGGCACGCGCTGGACGCGGTGCGTGCCGCCCTCGAACTTGAAGACGCTGTAGGCGCCGCCGCCCTTGACGGCGAACGTGTACTGACCGTCTCCCTCGCTGAGCGCCTCGGTCTGGAAGCCCTTGCGCTCGGCGTAGCGGTTGAACATGCGGTAGAGGTCGCCGGCGAACAGGCCGGCCTCGTCGCCACCGGCGCCGGGGCGGATCTCCACGATCACGTTCTTGTCGTCGCTCGGGTCCTGCTCGACCATCGCGAGGCGGATCTCCTCGTCGAGCGCCTCGATGCGCTCGCGTGCGGCGGCAGCCATCTCTCGCACCTCGGCGTCGTCGTCGCCGCCCTCGGCCAGCAGCTCGCGTGCGCCGGCCTCGTCATCAACGGCGCGGCGCCACTCCTGCGCCAGCTTCGCCGCCTCCTCGAGGCTCGCATACTCACGGCCGGTCGCGGCGTAGCGCTCCCGGTCCCCGATCACCTCGGGGTCCGACATCAGGCGCTCCAGCTCCGCGAAGCGGGCCTCAATCTGTTCGACGAGCTGCTCGATCATGAGAGGCCGAGTCTACGCAGGGTCTCTATGACGCCGTCGGGTCGGCTGGTGACCTGGCGGTACGTGAAGCGGACGACGCGCCAACCAGCGGCAGTAAGGGTGGCGTCGCGTTGTCGGTCTCGCTCGAAGGCGTGGCGTGTGTGGTGGCTGGCCCAGCCGTCGAGCTCGACGGCGATGCGATGGGTGCGCCAGACAGCGTCGACTCTGAAGCCTTCCAGGAGGGCGTTGGTGGCGGGCAGGGGCAGGCCGTTTCTGCGGACGAGCCGCAGAAAAGCATCCTCGAGTGCGGAGTCGGTGGCGGAGAGCCCGAGCGCCGCGTGCTCCGCGATCGCTTCCCTCAGTGCTCTGTGGCCAGGGCCCGGCCGGCCCCTTGTGCGTGCCAGTGTTTGCTCAACTGCTCTGAGGTCGAATACGTTGCGTAGCTCTGCCTCCTTGACGGCTCGTGCGAGGTGGTCGCGCGGGACCGTGCCGGCGAGGTCGACCAGCGTGCGGGCCACGGTGGTGACTGAGATGCCGCGGACGGTGGTGATGTCCTGGGCATTGAGGGAGCGGGTTCGGTGGATGCGGATTCTCGGTCCGCTCGATCGGTGGACCGTGGTGGTCACGTCTACCTGGACGTGGTTGGCTGGCCGCAGGTTGTGCAGCCCCGCCGCATCGCGGTGGCTCAACACCGCCCCGGGCCCAGCGGCCAGGACCGCCGCGAGCCAGATACCCTCGCGCCGCAGGCGGGCATGGCCGACCGCGTAGACGCCGGGATGGAGCGGGAGCAGGTGCCCGCTGCGCACGCGGTTCGCCACGACTTTCCGCGAGAGACCGGCATCGAGGAGTTGGCCTCGGGCCACCACTCCCCATTGCCGCGCCGCCAACGCCGCGATCGTCCGATCTGTGTCCGATTGGGTCCCCATACGGGACCCTGAGTGACACCGGTCGGGAGATTCGCCCCCGTCGGGGGCTGGTCAGGCGACGACCTCGACGCCGATGAGGTCCTTGGCGTCGGTGTCTCGGAGTTCGGGCTCGGCCTCGAGGACGGCCTCGAGGGCGGCGATCGCGACGGCGAGCTGGGCGCGGTCCGGTTCTCTGGTGGTGAGGTACTGGAGCTGGATGCCGGGCCACATGATGGCGCGGACCCAGCGGCGTCTGCGGTGTCTGCCCGACAGCTTGATCAGCTCGAAGGAGATGCCGGCGATCAGGGGCACGCCGACGATGCGGGTGAGGAGGAGCCAGTACCAGGCGGGCAGTCCGATCGGCGCGAAGACGAAAATCGCAACGACCATCACCAGCAGCAGGAACGTGGTCCCGCAGCGGGGATGGAGCCGTGAGAAGCGCTCTGCGTTCACCGGGGTGAGATCCATCCCCGCCTCGAAGCAGGAGATCGTCTTGTGCTCGGCGCCGTGGTACTCGAAGACGCGTCGGAGATCTCGGAGGCGCGAGAGCAGCAACAGATAACCCAGGAAGATCGCCGTGCGGATCAGACCCTCGACCAGCCAGAAGAGGAACGAGGAGCTCAGTTGATCCTTGATCAGCGAGGTGAGGCCGACCGGGATCAGGAAGAACAGCCCGACCGCGAGCAGGATCGAGACGACGATCGTGCCGGCCCACATGCCGCCCGATATCTCATCCTCCTCGTCCGGCAGCTGGGCGTTGGCGGAGATCCCGAGCGCTCTGAAGCCGATCTTGAGGGACTCGCCGAGTGCGATGACGCCGCGAATGATCGGCAGGCGGTAGACGCGATGGCGTCTCAGCAGAGATCTGAGCGGCTCGACGACAACCTCGACGTCGCCCTCGGCAGCCTCCTCCGGGTCGAGGCCCTCTCTGTGCGTGGCGAGCTGCTCGGCCGAGGGCTTGCGCACGGCGACGGCCCACGTTCTGATGCCGCGCATCATCACGCCCTCGAGCAC
>Ga0126313_10001533_pt1 | contig 12309 bp, 6 predicted proteins | sample Plot105A_FD_89954 | JGI IMG/M metagenome (GOLD analysis project Ga0126313, IMG submission 89954) | Serpentine soil microbial communities from UC McLaughlin Reserve, CA, USA - Plot105A | ecosystem: Environmental > Terrestrial > Soil > Grasslands | place: USA: UC McLaughlin Reserve, Lake County...
GCACTCGACATCAACCGGGCTCACCTACCTCCCACGGATCCACACATATATAGAGATACATATCTCTCCTCCCTGTAGTAACCCCAGAAGCGCCCCGCCTCCCCGGCGGGGCGTTTTCTGTTGAGCGCCGTGTCCAGTCCACTGTTATGCCGGGACCGGAATCCTCGACTTGGAGCCGCCTCGGGTCGCCACGGTCCCGTTGGACACAACGGCTTCGACAGCATCTTCCTGAGAGGTAGAGCAACTTTTAGGTATGTACAAAGGCCGCGCCATCCGTTTGGGTTCACACCGCTAAACCGGCGGGCTACCACCCCCTGGCAATCCAGCGAGACGGGGGCAAGTTGTCCGGGATACGTGCAGGCCAAAACAGGGAGTGGGCCATTCTGCTCGCGCTGACCGCAGCCGTGGCCCTACTGATTCCAACCGCGACCGCCTCGGCAACGGTCCTCCCCGCGACGATCAGCGCGAACACGACGTTGACCGCGGCAGGCAGCCCATATACCGGTGGCGCGGTCAAAGTCGAACCCGGCGTCACCCTCAAAGCCGAACCGGGCACCCAGGTAATCGTCGGCTCGCTCGAAGTAGTCGGGACCTTGCAAGCCGAAGGCACCGCGGAAGCGCCGATCGCCTTCAAGTCGTCATCGGAACTGAGCACCTGGGGCGGGGTCCTCTTCAAAGCCGGCAGCGGCGGTTCGGTGCTCGACCACGTGGAAGTCAAGAGAGCCGGCAGCACCTCCAGCAGCTACGCGATCAAGATCGAAGGGTCCTCACCCCGGATCACCAACTCGAAAATCCTCGACACCACCGGTTGGTCGATTTATACGACCGGCGAAAGCGCGCCGGAAATCGCCTACAACCTCATCATCGGCGGCAGATCTGTCTACTTCGCGACCGGCGGGAAAACCCTCGGCATCAACTTCCACGACAACTGGGTCGAAAAACAGTGGGGCAGCGCCGCCGTCTTCATCGAACCGAGCGCCGGTCCGGTCGTCGCCACCAGCCTCGGTGACAACGTGGTCACCAACAACAACGCGACCGTCGCGATCGAATACAACGGCGCGCCCAGCAACTCGGAAATACCGCCGGACATCGGTAGCAACATCGTCTTCGGCAACACCTGGATCCCCAGTGGCAATGACGTCTCTTTCGCCGGGGCCCTGAACAAATCGGCGACCTGGGAAGCGCCGATGACCGCACGGCTTCGCCTCAACGGGTCTCTCAAGGTCCCGAGCGGCGTCACCCTGACGATGAAACCGGGGGTCGCCCTGCTCGGGGGCTCCCTCGAAGTTCTCGGCACCCTCAAAGCCGAAGGGACGGCTGAAGCACCGGTCAGCTTCAAACCCATAAACGAAGCGGGCACCTGGGGTGGGATCGTCTTCAAGTCGGGCAGCAGCGCTTCGGTCCTCGATCACGTTGAACTCACCCGGGCCGGAAGCACCTCCAACAGCTACGCGGTCAAGATCGAAAACTCCTCGCCGAGGATCACCAACTCGACGATCCGGGAAACCACCGGCTATCCGCTCTACACGACCGGCGAAAGCGCGCCGGAAATCGCCGACAACCTCATCATCGGCGGCAGGTCGGTCTACTACGCGACCGGGGGCAAAACCCTCGGCATCGACTTCCATGGCAACTTGGTCGAAAAAACCACGGGGAGCGCCGCGGTGTTCGTCGAACCGAGCGCCGGCCCGGTCGTCGCGACCAGCCTCGGCGGCAACGTCGTGACCAATAACTCGGCCACCCAGGCGATCTACTACAACGGCGGCCCCAGTAACTCGGAAGTCCCCTCGGACATCGTCAACAACGTCGTCTTCGCCAACACCGGCGGCTCCAGCAGCAACCAGATCGCCTTTGCGGGCCTCTTGAACAAATCGGTGACCTGGGAACCGGGGCTGGGCGTCCTCCGCCTCGAAGGGACGCTCACCGTGGCCGGGGGCTCAACCTTGACCATGAAGCCCGGCATCACCCTGCTCGCCGGCTCGCTGAAAGTACAGGGGACGCTGAGGGCCGAAGGAACGGCGGCGAATCCCGTGACCTTCGAACCCAAGAGCATGACCGGCAACTGCGGCTACATTCGCCTGGAATCGGGCAGCGGTGCCTCCGTTCTGGACCACATGGAAGTCTCCCGGTGCAACGCCGGCACGGGCTCTGGCGCAATCGAAATCAAGGGTGTGTCGCCCACCGTCACCAACTCGACGTTCAGGAGCAACGGTCCCTACGCGATCAGGGTGACGGAATCCGGCGCCCCGAAAATCGAAAGGAACCGCTTCCGCGCGAACACGGCCGGCCTCTCCTATTCCGGCAACGGCAAACTGGCGGCGCCGAGCAACGACTGGGGATGCACCAGCGGCCCGAAGCCGGCCGGCTGCGGAGATTCCGTCACCACGAACGTCGAATGGAAGCCGGCGACGCCGACCCCAGAGAAAGACGGCGAATGCTTCGGCGAGGACTCGCAGTGCCCCAAGGGGGCCGACCCTGTCAGCCTCGCGACCGGCGAGCTCAGCTACTCGCACCGGGATCTGCTCTTGACGAACAAGAGCCGAGTGCCGCTGGAGTTCGCCCGCTCCTACAGCTCCGGCTCGAGCGATGACGCCGGCCTCGGCCCCGGCTGGTCGCAGACGGGACTCGCGACCGCGAGCGAACTCGGATCGGGCGAAGTCCTCGTCGTGCGCCAGGACGGCCGCCAGGACCTGTTCCAGAAAACCGAAAGCGGCTACCAAGCCCCCTCGGGCGTCACCGACGAGCTGGCGAAGGTGGAAGGGGCATTCCAGCTGAGGACCCTCGAGCGCACCGTCTACCGCTTCGACGCCAGCGGCCGAATCGCCTCGATCACCGACGACCACGGCCTGAAAACGACCTACGGCTACAACGCCGAAGGCCGCCTGGCGACGATCACCGACCCCTCCTCCCAGACCCTCACCTTCTCCTACAACGGCTCCAACCACGTCACCCTGGTCAAAGACTCGACCGGCCGCGAAGTCAAATACGCCTATTCGAGCGCCGGGGACCTGGCGACCGTCACCGATGCCCTTGGCGGGGTCACCGAATACACCTACGACTCCGCGCACCGGCTGAAAACGATCAAGGACCCGCGCGGAAACGTGATCCTCAAAAACACCTACGACGGCCAGGGACGGATCGTCGAACAGCGCGACGGCCTCGAAAATCTCTGGACGCTGGAATACAAAGCGGGCGAAACGCTCGTCACCGAACCCGAGGGCGGCGTCATCACCTATGGCTTCGATGGCCAGAATCGCGTCGTCTCCGAAGAGGATCAGCGCGACAACACGACCTGGACCGGCTATGACGCCGCCGGCAACGTGGACGAAATCATCGAGCCGGGCGGCGCCAAATGGGAATTCGGCCATGACGCCGACGGCAACCTCACCTCGGTCCTCGACCCCGAAGGCGGCGAACGCGGCTACGAATACGACAGCCTCAACCGGCTCACGAGCCTCACCGATGCGCGTGGCAACAGCTGGAGCTACGAATGGTCTGCCGCCAACGACCTGACGAAGATCACCGATCCCGAAGGCGCGGAAACCACCTTCACCTACAACACCACCGGCCAGCCGCTCACTCAGACCGACCTCAATGAACACAAATCCGAATTCAGCTGGGATACGCGCGGCAACCAGCTCAGCGCCACCGATGCGCTCGGCCACAAAACCAGCTTCGAATACAACGCCCGCAACTACCTGACCTCGAAGGCCCTCCCCGGCCTCAAAGCCGAAGCCCTCGAACGCAACGCCCTCGGCGACCTCCTCGCCCGCACCGCCCCTGAAGGCCACAAAACGAAATACGCCTACGACGCCAACGGCCTGCCGACCCAGGTAACCGACCCCGGCGAAGGCGTCTGGAAAATCGAACGCAACGCGATGGAGCGGCCGACCGCCTACGTCAACCCCCTCGGCCAGGAAGCCAAAGTCACCTACAACGGCAATCTGAGGCCGGCCAAGGTCGCCAACCGGCGCGGCAAGGAAACCAGCTACGCCTACGACCCCGCCAACCAGCTGACCGAAGTCAAACGCCCCGAAGGGGAGACCTGGCACTACGGCTACGACAGCCGCGGCAACCGCTCTGCCACGCTCGATCCGCGGGGCAACGAAACCACCTACGAATACGACCTCCTGGATCGGATGACCGCAGCCGATGAGCCGCTGTCGGTGAGCACCGAATATGGCTATGACCCAAACGGCGAGCTCATCTCGGTAGAAGACCCGCGCGGCAACACCACGAGCTACGGCTACGACAAACTCGGCCGGCTGACCGAAATCCTCCAGCCGCTGGAAAAGGAAACCACCTACACCTACGACCCGGCGGGCAACAAACTGTCGCGGACCACCGCCCTCGGCACCCTCGACTACAGCTACGACGCGGCCGATCGCCTCACCGAAGTCAGCAGCGGCGAATCGACGCTTCGCTCATACGGCTACGACGCGGCCGGCCGGCGCACGAGCGCCACCGACGCCGAAGGCCACGAAATCGAAGTCGCCTACACCGAAGAGAGCCGCCCCAGCGCGATCGACGACGGCCACGGCCAATCGCTGACGCGAAGCTACGACTCGCGCGGCAACCTGCTCAAACAGGTGGACGGGCGAGGGACGCTCGAATACGGCTACGACAAACTCGGCCGGATGACCGCGCTCACCGACCCCCAGGGCAAATCGCTCGCCTTCGCCTACGACCCCGAGAGCGATCTGACCGAAGTCACGCGCCCCAACGGCGTCACCACCGTCAACCTCTATAACGACGCCGGTCGCCTTGCCGAAACGACCTCGAAATTGGCGGAACCGCCCTCCGTGCTGGAATCGCTGAAATACGCCTACGACGCGGCCGGCAACGTCACCAGCAAGACCGACCAGCGCCTCGAACAAGAAATGAGCTACTCCTACGACGCGCTCAACCGCCTGAGCGAATTCGACCCGCCCGGCGAAGGGTCGACGAGCTACGGCTACGACGCGGCTGGCAACCGCACCGAAGCCGGCGGTACCACCTACACGTTCAACGCCTTGAACCAGCTGACGGAATCCTCCACCGGCAACACCTACAGCTACGACGAAGCCGGGCGGCTGACCGCAGAGGCCAATGGCCCTGAAGAAACCATCTTCGCCTGGGACCCCTTCGACCATCTGGCCAAAGTCGAAGGCCCTGGGGGCGCCGTCACCTACTCTTTCGACGGCTTGGAGCGGCTCAGCGAACGCAAATCCGGGGAAGCCGCAAAGGTCTTCCACTACGGCGATCTCGGCGACATGCCCACCTACACCGCAGATGGCGAAGGCAAAACGATGACCAGCTACGTACAGGGCGCCGGCGGCTTGGTGGAGCAGCGCTCAGGCGAAGCGACGAGCTTCCCCATGGTCGATGGTCATGGCGACGTGACGGCGATCGTCGGCGCTGCTGCCGAAGTTGAATCCCGCCGGAGCTTCGACCCTTGGGGCGACCAGCTCTCGGGACCGAGCGTTGAAATGGGCTACCTCGGAGCCTGGGAGAGACCGAGTGATCCGTTGAGCGGGCTGATTCAGATGGGCACGAGGTCCTACGATCCTTCGTTGGGTCGCTTCACCACTGAGGACCCGATGCTTGTGACGATTAGCGCCGCTCAAATCAGCAACCGCTATGGCTTTGCGGGAAACAGAGTTCCAAATCTCACTGACCTGACTGGTAGGTACCCGTTCGAAGACGTGGTTGACGGGGCCGGAGAAATGGTCGATTCATGGGCGGAAGATCCTCTAAATTTTGGGGATCCCCGGGACATCATCACCTCGGCCCAGGAATATTGGGTCGAAAGTGAAAGCTCGGTAGCGAACGTCGCCGGTCCAGCGGTCAGCATGCTAGACCTTGCCGTCAATCCTGATCGGCTCAATGACTACATCAAGGCTCATCCTTGGTCCCATAAACAAATCCTCGCGGACTGTTATGGCCCTGGCCAGGCCGGTCGTACCGTGGGCGGTGCAGGAGGAGGCGCAGTTGGCTTCGGACTGGGGTTTGCATCCGGGATGGAGCTAGGGCCATTGGGCGCGGCAGGGGTCGGTACCGTGAGCGGCGCGGCGGGCTACACCATAGGCGGGACTGCGGGAATGACTATCGGCTGCGCAGCCGGCGTCCTCAAGGGAGCAGCAGGTTAAAACCCGTATTTCAGGCGAAGGGAGGATTGCTGATGGCGGAGATAGTGGTGAGAAGAGCAAGTGGTTATCGAGTGGATCGCCGCCGGGCGTACCGGATCTTTATCGACGGCCGGAAATGCGGAACGATCAAACCAGGAGAATCGAAGACGATTGACGTAAGCCCCGGCCACCACGAGCTACAGCTCAGGCTTGACTGGGGCTCAAGCGAGAAGGTGATGATCAATCTTGGCGTTGGCGAGGGAGCCAAATTTGCTTGCAGACCAAGGATCACCGAGAACAGCGTCAACCTGAAGGTTGGTGTTCAAGGGCTCTATTGGATCACCTTGGGGCGCAGGCGCTACATCGACCTTCGTCCCGATGACCCTGAGGCTCCTCAATCGGGTCCAGACGGCGCGCCCATCGCAGAAAGCCTTGGCGGATAGGCCCGATGCGCCAGTCGTGCGCCAGTCGGCCCCTCTGCTAACCGGAGATAACCGCCTACAACCGGAACGGGTCCGCATCGCAGAGCCAAACTTGGCTCTGGCTCCCCCCCTCCTCCAGTTCTCTCCTCCCTGTAGTAACCCCAGAAGCGCCCCGCCTCCCCGGCGGGGCGTTTTCTGTTGTGGAGCCAAATCCGTGCGCCAGTAGCGAGTTCTAGCGATGAGATAGGCTGATCGCTCAAGGATTCAACCGGTGAGAACGCGCCTGAACGCTCACCCTGAGTTGTACCTGCCGGAGGGGGGCTATGTGGCGATTCGACCTGAGAAGTGATGGGAAGGCACGGTCTATCGCCGCTTTCGTCGTGTCCCTGTCGATTCTCGGTGCCGCACCAGGAGCAGCGCCGGCGGATTTCGTCAGGGTGTCTCCCACCGGCGTGGATGCCGGCAACGATTGCCACTTCCACCCTCCGGAATGGACGCCCTGCGCGACCATCCAGCACGCCGTGGATGAAGCCGAAGGCTTCGATTGGGTAGACATTGACGCGGGCCTCTACGAAGAGGAAGTCGTCGTCGATAAGCCCGGGCTGACGCTCATCGGGCCAGGGGGCCCCAGCAGGCTCGGAGAACCGCAGGCCGTGATCGACGGTGGCTCCGGGACGGCGGTCAGCCTCGAGGCGAAAGGGATCTCGCTCAGACAGCTGAGCATCGTCGCGGGCGCGACCGGCACCCCGGTCCGCACCGCCGCCGTCGACATCGACGGCCTTCGGGTCCAGGAGAACCACATCTCCGGAGGTTCGTCCGGCGTCCTGCTCGAAGCCGACGGAGCGGACGTCTCGGTCGGCTTCAACCTGATCGATGGAGCCGGTGACGGGATCCGGCTGGGTGCGGGCAGCCTCTCCGAACTCAGCATCCGGGCGAACCACTTCACCGCTTCGATCGAAGGCTACGCAGTGCTGGCTGACGGCAGCGCGACGATCGAAGGACTCTCCCTGGATGGCAACGATATGGCGGTGCCGAGCCGGATCACGGGGCTGGTGGAAGAAAGCTTCGGCGAAGAAAACGACATCACCGAAAACCAGTTCGAATCGACGAGCGGGCCGCAGCTGGCGATCAACGGCCTCGAGGCGCGAATCATGAGAAACAGCTTCGATGGGCACGGAAGCGCCGGCTGTCTGCAGATCCTCGGGAACCAGGGCGGCCTGACTCCGTCAAGCCACATCCTGGTTTCCCTCGAAAATGAGTTCGTCGATTGCAATCCATACGGAATCGAGCTGGGCCCTGCGGTCGACGGAGTCTCGATCCTCGGGAACCTGTTCCCCGGCACCTACGATGGCGTCGTCGCCAGCGGCGCCTCTCCCTGGAACGTCACCGGCCGAGCTCTGCTCGAAGGCAATCGGATCGTCGGGACGACCCACCTGGGCGTCGTCAACCAGGCTTCAGGAACGCTCAGGGCCAGGGAGAACTGGTGGGGGTGCAACGCCGGGCCGGGGGACAGCGGCTGCGACCCGGTGAGCGCGGGGGTCGACACGAGCGACAACGTCAGGCTCGAGGCGCTGATCGGGCCGCGCACGGAGGACGACGGGATCATCGAACTGCCAGCCGGAACCTCGATTGCGCTCAATCCGGGAGAAGAAGCCGAAGTCGCCGCCGTACTGACTTCCGACGGATCCGAACCACTTCTGGGAATCCCGACCGAAGGAGTACCGGTCAGCTTCTCCTCATCCGTGGGGGCGCTGCTCTTCAGTAGCAGCAGCCTCCAGAACGGCTACACGTTCGACTACTTCACCGCCGGTTCGACCCCGGGGCAGGGGTCGATCGTCGTGTCGATGGACAACCAGCAAACCCTGGTGCCGGTGACGATCCGCGGCGCGGCGACCAGCACCCCACCGATGGCGCCCATCAAACCGCCGCGTGCTCCGACCCTCCTGGTCACCGGCAAGCACAATCGACTGGCGGGCCGCCTGGCCACGGTCGGATCGGTCTCCTGCGCGGTCTCCTGCCAGGTTGCGCCGGGCCGAGCCCAGATCGTCATCGGACGTCACCCCTATCGGGGTAGGGTGACGCCCCGTGGCCCCCTTGCCGCAGGATCAACCACTCCGATCCGAGTCGCCCTCTCGCGTCCGGCGCTGCGGGCGCTGAGAAAGATCGGGAGGGGGCGAATCCGGGTCACGGTGACCGTGAGTGACGCCGCCGGCCAAACGGCGACGCGGGCGATCTCGGTCAGCGTACGACGCTGAGTGCTCCCAGAGCCGGTCGCGGCCGAAAGGACTTGGGGCGCGTGTCCCGGCCGATACGCGGCCGGGACACCTCCCACTCGTCTAGCGGCCAGCCCCGCCGACCTTCTCCGCTCGGCGAGCCCTTGATGGCGCTAGACCGCCTTCCGAATCAGCAGATGCGGCGCCGCGACGGCAACGTTCGAGAGCTTCATGCTTGTCCACCTCCCTTCCAGGTCGTCGGCCATAGATGGACAAGCTAAGTTGATTACTTAGGGGAAATCAAGCAAGAAGGACCTTGTCGTTCGGCTCAAGAGAGCCCTTTTTTCGCATTGCCGATTCGGATTTTCGCTTGGCGCGGCCTGAACATTGGGGCTAGCGTCGAGTGCGACCGGCGGGTAACACCGGGGATGCCGGGCACCCAACAGGGACCGAACGGGAGGATGGATATGCAGTTCAACCCCTACGGCAGTGGCTTCCTATGGCCGCGGGACGCCTTCACGGCGGCGCTGCGGATACTGATCATCTCCGCCTGCAGCCGCGCGGAAGTCGCCACCACGCCTTTCGCGCGGCTATACGGCCAGCCCGCGGCCAATGTCAGGTACCACTTCAGGCGGTTGCTGGAACAGGGCATCCTGCGGATCAACAGGGAAGAACGGGCCGGTGGCTACTGGCGCCGCCACTACGTCGCGATCCGCCAGCGGGAATACAGGGACGAGGAGTTCGCGAAGTTGGTGCCCAGGGAGCGCCAGGGCATCAGCCTGGGAGTGCTCTGGGACATCTCTGAACAGTGCCGCCAGGCCCATGAGGCCGGCACCATCGACACCCTCGCCGGCAGCCACCTCAGCCGGTTCGACCTGTCGCTCGACACGCTGGGCTGGATCGACGTGATGGCCGAGCTGATGCGTGTCTTCGAACGCGGCTTCGAGATCCAGGCGGGAGCGCTCGATCAGCTGAAGCTCCAGCCTCAGGAACTGGTCCCCATAACCTTCTCCCTGGCCGGATTCGAGGCGCCGAAGGCCGCACGGAACGAGCCGGGAGAGACCCGCCTCTCGCGTCGGCTTGGGCCCAGTTGGGCGGTGGCTTCGAATCTCAGCGAGCACGCGATGGTGGCGCTGAAGGACGGCTCGATGGACGCCCGAGACGACAGTCACCTGACCTGGAGCCCGTTCGTGCTGACCCGGCAAGGCTGGAATGACCTCTCGACCGAGCTCAGCTGTACGCGCGGGCGGATCACGGAGATCCAGGCGGAAGCCTCCGTCCGGCTGAAGCTGAGCGCGGAGGAGCCGATCCCTACAACGGTGGCGCTGATCGGCTTCAAGAGCCCCGGCATCTATGAGACCGCCGCGGATGCGCCGCTCAGCTGGCCGCCGCGAGAACTCGAGCCCTTCCACCCATAGACGCAGGTCATCGGCCAGAAGCCCCGGCCCGCCTCAGCGGCGGGCCGGGGCGTCAACCAACCAACCAGGAGGAGACCCACCCATGCACTTCTCTATTTGGGGAAGCGAAGACGGCCAGTTCTATTGGGAGCTGGTCGGCGGAAACGGTGAGATCATCGCCGTCTCCGAGACGTACGCGCGCAAAGAATCCGCCGTGAACACGATCGCCTCAGCCCAGGCGGCAACCGGCTCGGCGACCGTCATCGACCACACCACGAACGGGAAACGCTATGACCGGCGCCTTCCCTAAAGCGCTCGCCGGCGCCCACCCCTGGATGCGTGCGGAACCGCCCGATCAGGTCTCGGGCGGTGGCGGTGCCGGGGGCGCCCCGTCAGGGCCGGCTCCGCGAACCGCCTACGCTGTCCTATGCCTGAGAACGGGAGCCAGCGCCGTCATCACCTGGACGCGATCCGTGTTTCGGCGATCCTGCTGCTGATCCCCTACCACGCCGCTCGCTACGTCCAGAAGGGGGACGGGGACCCGCGGATCGTCGATGCCGTGGTGTGGTTCGTCCACACCTGGCACATGCCCCTGTTCTTCGCCATCTCCGGCTTCCTCGCTGCCAGCGCGCTGCGGCGATCGACCGCCGCGCTGCAGGTGCGGGCGCGGTTTCGCCGGCTAGGAGTGCCGCTGATCGTCGGGATGCTGACCGTCGTGCCGCTGGCCAATTTCTTCGTCATCGAGGCAGCCGCCCTCTGGCCACGCAAGGGCACTGTTCCGCCGAAGCGGGAAATGGACCTCGCCAACATCTTCAGCTTCACCCCGCGGCACCTCTGGTTCATCGCCTACCTGCTGATGATCTCCCTGGTCGCAATCGGGATCTGGCTCGCGATCCAGCGGGCACCCCGGATCGGGGCCGCCCTCAACCGCGGCTTCGACCAGCTGATGAGGTCGTGGTGGGGGGTTCCGCTCCTCGCTTCGATCAGCGCGGCGATCTTGATCACCAAGTCCGGCTGGGTGGCGGGAGGGTCGGCGTCCAACTCGCTGATCCCGGTCCCGGCCCTCTTCGCCTACTACAGCCTCTTCTTCGGCTTCGGCTGGCTGCTCAGCGGGCAGAGCAACTTGATCGAGGAGCTGAAGCGCGGCGCCTGGCTGCGACTCGCGGCCGGGGTGCTGATCGCCGTGCCTGCCTTCCACCTCTTCTATGACAGCGGCGCCTTCACCGGCAACGTCGGCACGGCGGGCGTGCTGACCCAAATCGAGGCGCTGCGCCTCTACGGGCTGTTCGCCGTCGGCGTCGTCTGCTGGCTCACCTTGTTCGGCATCTGGGGAGTGCTGGCGCGATACATAGTCGACGAGTCTCGGGCCTTGCGATACCTCGCGGACGCGAGCTTCTGGATCTACCTCGTCCACATCCCCTTCCTCGTCGCCCTGCAGAGCACGCTCTCCACGACTGACCTGGCGATCCCCGTCCGCTGGGGTCTGGCCGTCACGGGAACCTTCGCGCTGGCCCTCGGCAGCTACGCCCTCGTGCGGGAGGGTCGCCGCCAAATGGGGATGGCCCGCACCCGCCATGCCACCAGGAAATCGACGGCTCTATTGCCCGTCCCCGAGCGGGATCAGGCGGCGTAGGCGATCGAGTACCCGCAGCGCCCCGAGGTTCCGCAAGGCGTAACCCTGCTGGAGCCCGGCAGGCCGGAAGTCGACCGCGGTGCAGGGCGGGCAGGCAGCGCTCGGGTGGACACCGTCGTCGCCGAGCCCTTGATTCGGAACGCCCGGGGCGACCATCTGCCCCCAGAAGTTCCAGACCGGCAGCGCCCGGTTCTCGGCAAGAGCGGCGATCTCGGCGTTGAACCGTGCCACCCGCCGCGAATACGGCTGGCTTTGCCGGGGCGGGATCGTGCTGATCACCGGAATCGTCCCGGCGCCGGACGCGAGCCGGGCGACGCGGGCGAGATCGCGGCGAAACTGGACGGCGGTGAAGTCGGTCAGGTCGTTGGTCCCGAACATGATCAGGGCAACCGAGGGGTGGATCTGCTGCAGCTCGCAGCTGACGGCGGGCAATTCGAGGCACTGGGGAGACGCTTCGAGCCGCGACAGAGCGTCGACCGCCCTCCATCCCGGCACCGCGGCCACGCCGAGACGCGAGTAGCTGTTGCTGACTTCGCA
>Ga0126313_10001534_pt1 | contig 12309 bp, 9 predicted proteins | sample Plot105A_FD_89954 | JGI IMG/M metagenome (GOLD analysis project Ga0126313, IMG submission 89954) | Serpentine soil microbial communities from UC McLaughlin Reserve, CA, USA - Plot105A | ecosystem: Environmental > Terrestrial > Soil > Grasslands | place: USA: UC McLaughlin Reserve, Lake County...
CCCGCCGGCGGGCGCGCCTCTGTTCAGCTGGAGGTCGACGTAGACCTCCTGGCCGCCGGCGGGCGCAGCTCTGCTCAGGCTGATGGTGTTGACCTGGAGCGGCCCGTCGGGGACGAGGAATGTCCCGACCGGCGACCAGGCGGTCACGGCGGCGGTCCCTGCGGTGTCGATCACGCCCTGGAACGAGCGCACGCGCCAGAACTTCGTGCCGCCCGTCGGCAGCTGGACGACCGTGTACGTGGGCCCGTTCAGGAACGGGATGTCCTGCTCGATCTGCGTGAAGCCGGAGTCGCGTGCGATCTGCAGCTGGTAGCCCGACGACTGCGGATTGACGACGTGGTTCCAGCGGAACTCGATCGGCAGGGCGGCCGATGATCCGCCTGTCGGCGAGACCAGCGTCGGTGCCGCCGCAATGGGCGCGTCGAACGCGATCTTGAAGCCGACCACGTTCGACGGAATGCTGTAGTTGTCGTTCGCGTCGACGGCGAAGACGCGCGCGCTGTAGGTGCCGCGGTCGACGGTGGTGATCATGATCTCAGTCGAGGGCGTCGGACTCTCCCAACGGAAGACGACGCCGTTGGCCGGGAACGTCGGGTCCTTCGACGCCTCGAGCACGTACTTGGTCGCGCCGGCGACGCCGCTCCAGTTCATGCCGAACGACTCCCAAGGATGAAAGCTGCTTCCGCCTCTCGGCAGGTTCAGAGTCGGAGTCGCAGTGACGCCGGCGCTCGCGCCGGTGACCTTGACTCTGCGCACGGTCGACCACGGGCTTTGAACGAAGTCGTTGCTCACGGCCTGGACGCGCCAGAAATACGTACCTACCGCGAGCCCGCTGACGACATCGCTGGTCGCAGGGGCCATGACCGAGTCCTGACGCGAGATCTTGTCGAACGTCGAACTGGCGCTGACCTGCCAGTTGTAGGCGAGGATGCCGCTCGCGTCGGAGGCCGCCGACCAAGAGATCGTGAACGGCAACGTGACCGAGGCCGAGTCGGCGGGACTGAGCGGACGGGGCGCGGTGGGCGCGGCCAGCGCCGGTGCGATTCCCACGACGAACGCGAATCCCCAGAGAACCAGCAACGCCGGCAGCCGTGCTTTCAACACCCCTCCTCCTCTCGGGTTGACAGTGGTGTACGCGTCACTGCACGTTGGCCGTAATCGTCGTGTTTCCGCTGAGCGTGAACGTGCAGGTCTTCGTTTTGCTGCCGCCGCTCGAGCAGTCGCCTGACCAGATCACGTCGCGATCGTCGGTGGCGCGCAGCGTGATCGATGTTCCTACGCTGAAAGACGCGGAGCCGCTGCTGCCCACCGGGACGTTGATCCCCGCTGGGGTGGACGTCACGCGCTCGCCGCTTCGGCCGGTCGCGTTCACGGTCAGTGTCGTCGTCTGTGGCGCCGGAGTCAGCGTCAGCGTCGTCGACCGCGTCACGTCGCCCGCACTCGCCGTGATCGTCACCGATGTAGACGTCGTTACGGCGCTCGTCGCGATTGCGAATGTGGCGCTCGTCGCCCCCTGCGGGACCGTGACGCCTCCGGGAACGATCGCCGCGACGTTGGTGCTCGAGAGCGCGACGGCGAACCCGCCCGCGGGCGCCGTCGACGTCAGCGTGACCGTGCCCTGTGGGGACGCGCCGCCGGTGACGCTGGTCGGATTGACGGACAGCGCGGAGAGCGCCGGCGGCGCGCCCGGCGGCGTGACCGTCAGCGTCGCGCTGCGGGTGGTCCCTCCGTATGCGCCTGTGATCGCGACCGCCGTCGAGGCGGTGACCGACGACGTGCCGACCGTGAAGCTCGCGGTTGTGGCGCCGGCGGCGACCGTGACGCTCGCCGGAACCGCCGCCGCGCTCGTGTTGCTGGTGGACACCATGACAACGGCCCCACCCGAGGGTGCGGCGCTCGTGAGCGTGGCGGTCCCCTGCGCTGTGTTGCCACCGGCTACGGTCGTCGGGCTGAGCGAGAGCGCCGACAGCGTGGGAGCCGGCGCGGCAGGCTGCGGCGTGAAGCGGCGGACGGTGGACCAAGCGCCGGCCGTGCCGGCCGAGTCGATCCCGCGCACGCGCCACCAGTGCCGCTTCGCCGCCAGCGTGGGCGCGGTGAACTCTGACGTCGTGACGGTGCGATCGACGATGAGCGGCGTCGAGAAGTTGCTCGAGTCGTCGATCTGGATGCGGTACGTGCTCGCCGCGCTGACGTCCGTCCAGTCGAACGTCACCGGCTGCGCAGGTGTCGCGTCCTGCGACGGGCTCAGCAGGGTCGGAGCCGAGGGTGTCGGAGGCGCTGCGACTCCGGTCGAGTTCCGGAGTATCGTGAGGCCCGGTGCTGCGCCGACGATGTCGAGCGCGAGGTCGGGTTTCGCGTCGCCGTTGAAGTCGGCAGCGACGATCGCGAAGCCGCCGATGCTGGATGTCTCAGCCGGAACCAGGTATTGGACCGGCGCCTGAAACGTCCCGTCGCCATTGCCGTTGCGGATCTGCATCAGGCCGCTGTTCCCGATGGCCAGGCTCATGGCCAGGTCCTGGAAGCCGTCGCGGTTGAAATCCGCCACGGCCACGTAGTGGGGGACGTTGAGCCCCGGGTCGGTGAGGATCAGCGGCGCGCGGAACGTGCCGTCGTCGTTGCCGATCAGGATCGCGGTCCTGCTCCCGTTCGTCGCGATCGCGACGACTAGGTCCTGGATCGTGTCGCCGTTGAAGTCCGCGACGTCGATGTCGGAGCCGTCGACCGCGAGCGTGTCTGCCGTGAGAGTTACCGTCGGCTGCTGGCGGAATGTCCCGTCGCCGACGCCGAGCAGGAGGTAGACGCGCGAGCTGTCGCCCGCGATGCCCAGGTCCTTGACACCGTCGCGGTTGAAGTCGCCGACAGCAATCCTCGACATGCCCCGACCGACCTGGATGTCCCGCGTGGGTTGAAAGGTGCCGTCGCCGTTGCCGAGCATCACTGACATCGTCTCGGTGACGAGGCACGGAGCCGTCCAGCAGGCCACGGAGTGGGCAACGACGGCGTCCAGGTTGCCGTCGTTGTTGAGATCGGTCGCGGCGACCGCAGGCGAATCGAACCGCGTCGTGTTGGCGAAGTGAGTCGCTGCCTGGAAGGTGCCGTCGCCGTTGCCGAGCAGCAGCGCGAGGGCGATGCCCGGATCGTGGATCGTCACGACCAGGTCCAGCCTCCCGTCGCCGTTGAAGTCGCCGGCCGCGACATCCTCAGGCGCGGCGGCGACCGGGAACTCGACCTTCGGCCCGAGCGTGCCGTCGCCGTTGCCGAAACGCACCGCCGCCGCTTGCGCGGCCGTCCCCGCGAGATCGATCCGGCCGTCGCCGTTGAAGTCGCCGACGGCGAAGTTGTTCCCGTGGAAGGAGTAGTCCGCGCGGACGAAGGTCGGCGCTTGCGTGGCAGCTGCCGCGCGCGCGCCGCCGAGGCTCGCCACGCCGAAGATCACGAGCCCGACAGCGCACGCTCTCGGGACGGCGCCTTTGCGCGGCCGGACTGGGCGGCCGCCTCGGGATGCCAACACAAGACGGCCCGCCGCAGGCGAAGGGAGCTTGATGAACGCCATCCAAAAGCGCACTACGGCCGATCCTGCGACTCGGTTTTCGTCGGAACGACTCGATGCGGTTTTCGTCGTGCTGGGTGGCAGGAGCCGCCGTCAGGCTTGGCGTTTGGTGGATCGCGAGGATCAGCATCACGGCGTCGGAGGGGCCTCGAATCTCCTCCGGAGTTCCGTGGGTGGCCGCGGTCAGTCCTGTGCGACCGGCGATCTCGCGCCGTGCAGCGACGACGCGTCCTCGACGGCTTCCTCGACCCGGTCACGAGCGCGACCATCCACTGAGGAACGGGTTGCCGAGCGGCCCGATCCAGTTCAGGTCCGCGGGGTAGAGCATGTACGGCGGTGTGGGGTCGGCCAGCAGCCCGGTCGTCTCGTCGATGTCTCCGTGGAGGAGATGGGCGAGGAAGTCGTCGTCCTTTTCGAGAAGCGGGCCGAGTCGTTCCCGTCGTCGCCACAGCACCCGCCGACCGTCGATCGGGCAGAAACGAATTCGCCTTGCCTCAACCGCCGGTCTTCTCGATAATCGCAACATAGCTGTCGTCGGAGTCGAAGACGTGCGCGAGATACCAGCGCGTCCCGGCGAGTATCCCGCGCAGTTGATCCGGCGACACCATCGGGTAGTTCATCCACGGGCCGATGACGTCACGAAAACGCACGCGTATGCGGATCTGACCCGGTATCCGGCCGCGCGCGATGTTGCGTTCTCGGTAGCGCCTATGCCATGGTGCGTCGGCGCCGCCGCGACGCTCGACATCGCGTGATTCGACAATGATGCGGGCGTCGTTGCTAGTCATCCGGTGCAGCCGGCGGAGCAATTGTTTCGCCTTTGTCGGGGTGCCGAAGAGACCAAAGTTGTTTCCGAAGAGAACGATCGTGTTGAACGTGCCAAGTGATTCGTCGATCGCGTCGAAGGCGAGCACGCGCGCCTCTCGCACGCCGCGTCGGCGACATACGGCGATCGCCCCCGGAGAGTTGTCGATCGCGACGACGTCCTGACCGCGGTCCTGAAGGTGGAGGCTGACGCGACCCGCTCCTGCTCCCACATCGAGCACACGCCCCTTCGCGTAGCGCATTGCGCGCCGGTGATGCGAAGGCCACCGGCGAAACGGCGCGAGGTACAGCTTCGGCCCCATCGCGCTGGCGCTGATGAAACCATCATCTCGCTCGACGATCTCGAAGACCTCGTGGCCTTCAAGCGCTGCGAGCAGCAGTTGCCCGTAGGCGTCGTGTCTCGGCTCGACGACCACCTCGCCAGCATTGCACGGGGGCATGGCGCGCGAGCCGCCGGGCGTTGAGCAGGTCGATGTCCTCCGCGATCGCGCGCAGTCTGTTCTGGGCGAGCAGATGCGCGCTGATGGCGACGCCGCTCTGTTGCGTTTCGACAACTTAAGTCTCGTGCCGCCTGATCCGCCGGTCTCGGACGGCGTCATCATCCTCCGTCCTCTGGACGAGAGCGATCTACTCACAATCGAGCGAGCCGCGAGTGACGCCGAGATTCCGAAATGGTTTGACCTGCACACGCGCAGTCCTGCTGACTACCTGGCGGCGAAGCGATGCGAAGTGCCGCGAAGGCGCACGACGTTAAGTCCGGCGAAACGGTGCTCCCGAACCTGGCGGGCACGACGGCCGACGAGCGCCCCACGGGTCGTTCCCGCGCCGCACTCGCCGGCCAGCAGCGGGTTTCGTGTCAGTTGAACGTCACGTAGAAGGGGCGGAGTGTCTGGCCGCCCGTCGCGGTGAACTGCGCCGTGACGTACGCCTGACCGTAGCCGGCCGGGCACAGCTCGTACCCGTCTAGTGCCGCGGAGACGACTGCGGGCGCGGTGTTCCAGAAACGCAGCGTCGCCGTCACGTTTTCGGGTGCGAAGCCGAGGCCGCCGAAGCAGACGCCGCTGCCATCGAGCGCGAGCGCCACGTTGGCTCGCGCGATGCCGAGCGCCTGCGAGACGTCGATCACCGTGTGCGAGTACGGCTCGACGAACGCGTACGCGCGGGCGGTGCCGGCAGGCCCCTGCGAGCCGGGTACGCCCTGCTGGTTCCACGTCAGCAACTGCGAGTTACCTGCGCACGTCTGGCCTGCGTCCGCGTCGATCACCCGCAGCACGCCGTTGCGGTCCTTGCAGGCGCTGATCGTGCCGTTCGACGACGGAATGGCGGCGTACGAGACGCCGGCGATCACGACGAGCAGCAGCGCTGCGATCGGGATGAGCTTTCTGATGTGCACGTTCCCTCCGTTTTCGTTCGTTTTTCAGGGCTGGGTTGCACGCGTCGCCGAGGCTGCGGCGCACGCGCGGCGGTCGCGCCTTGGGATCTCGTCGACGCCGATCAGTTGACGATCAGGTTGTAGTGCGCATCGTCCAGCGCGAGCGTCCCGGGGTCGCGGGTCACCACGGTCACGTCGGTACCGGGCGGGCACAGCGCTCCGACCGGTACACCCGCGGCCGCGTTTATCGAGGCGGGCAGGCTCGTGCTCGACACCGTCGCAACCGCGACCCGTGCCGTCAGGCCGTCCGCCAGGAAGACGCAGTAGAGGCCGGCGATCGGACAAGTGATCGCGGTGATGTTGTGCGAGCGGCTCGGGTCGAAGCCGCCGAGCTCGAAGCCCTTGGCATACGCGAGCGCCGTGCCGGCGGTGCCCTGCGGCCCCGCAGGCCCCTGCGCTCCGGCCGGGCCCGCGGGACGCGATGCGAATGATGCGGGTCATGGTCTCTCTCCTTCGTGTCGGTTGGGTTTCGATTGGGGCGGCGGGCGAGCGACAGGCCCGCGCCCGTCCCACGCTCGCACGCGGAGTTCATCGATCCGGGCTCAGCCGCCGGCCTTGCCTGCGCCCCAGCTGAAGTCCGCGGCGTCGGCGCCGTTCGTGAAGTTGAACGCCCGCGTCATGACGACGTGAAACGCCGGACCGGCCGCGCGGTTCGTGAAGTTGAACGCGTGCGCGTCGGCAACTCCGCCGAACGCACCGACCGCAGCGAGGGCTGCGGCGGCGATCGCGGTGACACCGATGCGGATAGTGCTCTGCAACATGGTTCCTCCTTCTGTTGTCTCGTCGGTTGCTTCGCTCGGATGCTTTGCCGCCGAGGGCCGTCGTCGCGCCGGGGAAGACCCCAGCGCGCACCCCTGGTCCGGCAGCTCCTCGCCGTGCTGACCAGCAGGCAGCGGGAGTCCGAGACGATCGAGCTTCCTCGCCCGCGTGCCCGACCCGGCGAGGCTGGGAGCCTCGTCCGACGTGCCGAGGCCGGCGTCGGGAAGACGGCCCTGCTTCGCCTCGCGACGGAGCGCGCAGCCCGGTCGACGGCCGGAGGAGTAGTCGCCTTCCTTGCGCCGGATCTCCCCGCCACGGCGCGCGTCGTCTCGGACCAGGGATGTCCCAGAAGAGACGGCACCCCCTACCGCCGACGATCCACACGTCAACCCGAACATCGACCGAAGGAGAAACGATGAAGAAGCTGCACATCCTGCTCGGGGTCGTGGGCGTGATCGCAGTCGCAGCGGGCGTGGGCTACGCCGCGGTCCCGAGCTCGAACGGGACGATCAGCGCCTGCAAGGACAACAGGGGGACGCTGAAGGTGATCGACGTCGAGGGCGGCCAGAGCTGCAACGCGAACCAGCAGCTCCTGAGCTGGAACCAACAGGGCCCGCCCGGGCCTGCGGCCACGAGCGGCCGCGAGATCGTCGGAGGCGAGAGCCTGCAGTCGAACGGGGCGACGCTGAAGAACGCGACTGCGTACTGCCCATCCGGGAAGGTACCTCTCGGTGGCGGCGCGGCCCTGTACGCGGTGGCCGCCGACGGATCGTTCACCTTGGCGGACGGCATCGCGCTCCAGTCCTCCGGGCCGATCGACGAACTAAACGGCGTCACCGGGTGGTTCGCCCTCGCGCGAGTCGTGAACCCGACGACGGCGAGTCCGGCGTGGAAACTCACGGTCACCGCGATCTGCGTCGCGAGCTCCTAGCGCGGGCGGGGGGGCGGCGGGCGACCGCAGCCGCCCCCCGTGTCACTTCATCCCGAACCCGAAACAGCGAACCGCCTGATCAGCTCGCCGCGCGAGTGGACGCCCAGCTTGCGGTAGACGCGCGTGAGGTGGAACTCGATCGTCTTCGGGCTCAGGAAGAGCGCGGCGCCGACCTCCTTGTTCGTCTTCCCGTCCGCCACCTGGAGCGCGATCTGCAGCTCCTGCGGCGTCAGCTCCTCCTCCTCGTGCGGCTCGCGTCGCCGCAGCGTCTCGCCGCTCGCCCGCAGCTCGCCGCGCGCCCGTCCGGCCCAGGGCTCGGCGCCGAGCTGCTCGAAGGTATCGAGCGCGCGTCGCAGCTGCTCCCGCGCCTCGATCCGGCGCGCCGCGCGGCGGAGGCGCTCGCCGAACAGGAGCTGCGTCCGCGCGCGCGCGAACGGGTCCTCGCGCTCGGGGTGCAGTGAGAGTGACAGCGCGAAGTGCTGCTCAAAATCGTCGTCCCCGACGACGAGGCCGCGGCAGCGCGCCGCCAGCGCGGGCGCGCAGTATGGGCTCACGTCGGCGCGGAGGTCCGCGGCGACCGCGGCGGCCTCTTCGACGCGCCCCAGTCGGACGTATGCCTCGACGAGGTCGGGCAGCGGGAGCTCGATCATGTGCATGCCGGCGTGGTCGAGGCTCCGTCTCAGCCGCTCGAGGCGCGTCGCCGCCTCCTCGAACCGGCCGAGGCCGAGCTCGAGGAGCGCCCGCGGGGCCTCGAGGAGCCGCGTGAAGTAGCCGAGGCCGTGGCGGTCGGCGAGTGCGGCCGCTTCGTCGAGCGCGGCGCGCGCGTCGTCCTCATGGCCGCGGGCGGCGGCGACGACTCCCACCTCGATCAGGCACTCGCAGACGAGTGTCGTCTGCGACGTCTCGCGCGCGATCGCGATCGCTTCCGTTGCGCTCGCGACCGCCTCCCGCCACATCCCGACCCGTCGCTCGGCCCACGCGAGGCCGAACAGCGCGTAGGGCAGGCTCGCAACCGATCCCTGCGCCCTCGCGAGCGCGACCGCGCGCCGCGCGACGTCGCATGCGGCGTGCGAACGCTCGAGCCAGCAGAGGCCGTAGGCGGCGAGCGCGCCGCTCAGCGGGTCCGATCGAAGCGTCTCGTCAGCGCCGAACAGCCCGAGGCCGCGCTCGTACAGCGGGATTGCGTCGTTCCCGCGGCCGCCCATGAAGAGCGCCTCCGCGAGGCACATCTCGGCGAGGAAGTCCTCGCGGCCGCGTTCACGCGGCGCGATCTCGCGCGCACGCGCCGCTGCGGCGAGCTGCAGGTCGACCCTGCCGCCGTAGAGGCACGCCTCGACCGCGTCGGCGAGGATCGCGGCCGCCTTCGTCGGACTCGCTTCCTCGACGAGCGCCGCCGCATCGAGCAGGAGGTCGTGCGCCGTCATCATCTCGCCGACGAAGTGCTCGATGTGGCCCTCGAGGTGGAGGATGTCCGCGCGCAGCAGCGGCTCTGCGCAATCCTGCAGCGCCTCGCGCAGGAGCGCGCGGGCGCGGTCCCCGCGGCCTGCGCGCCAGGCGGCGTCCGCCGCCGCGTACAGCCGGCGCACACGGAGCTCGAGCGTCGGGCTCAGGCGCGCGGCGCGCTCGAGCGCGAGCGTGGCAGAGGCGAAGCCGCCGCCTCCGATCGCGGTGGCCGCCTCCTCCTCGAGCGCCGCGGCGACGCGCTCGTCGGGCCCGACCGCGGCCGCGGCGAGGTGCCAGGTGCGTTCCGGCGCGCGCGAGCGGGCGGCCAGCGCCGCTGCGAGCGCCTGGTGTGCGGCGCGGCGCTCGGACGGCGCTGCGCGGTGGTACACGACGGAGCGCGCGAGCGGGTGGGCGATCTCGACTTGGGCGTCCGCGATCCGGATCAGCCCCGCGTCCTCGGCGGGAGAGAGCGCGGCAACGTCCAGTCCGAGCTCCGCCAGCGCGCCGCCGATCGCGTCGAGTTCCGGCGTCGCCGCCGTCGCCACAACGACGAGCGCACGCGACGCGGCCTGCGGCAGAGCATCGATCCGTCGCGCGAACGCCCGCTCGAGACGAGGGCCGGCCGGAAGCGGCTCGTCGAGCGGCGCGTGGCCGGCGAGCTGGTCCGCGTCGAGTAGCGACAGCGCGTCGAGGAGCGCGAGCGGGTTTCCGCCCGTCGCCGCGTGCAGGCGTTCGACCACGTCTCCTCTCGCTCCGGCCGCGAGGTGCTCGACCGCGTCCCGGGGCAGCCCCGGAAGATCGAGCGTCTCGACCCCGGCGGCGTCGATGCCCTCCCTCGCCGCAAGGAGCAGCCCGACTCGGTCGGCGCCCACGCGGCGCGACGCGAACAGGACGGCGTCGGCTGATGCCCGGTCGAGCCACTGCATGTCGTCCACGACGACGAGAAGCGGCTGCCGTTCGGCCGCGGCAGCGAGGAGCCCGAGCGTCGCGGCGCCGACGGCGAACCGGTCGCCGGTCGCCGTCCGTGCCGTCACGAGCCCGAGCGCACTGCGAAGCGCGTCGGCCTGGTGCACGGGGAGCTCGTCGACGTGCCGCAGGAGCGGTCGTACGAGCTCGAGCAGCCCCGAGAACTGGAGCTCCGCCTCGGACTCGACCCCGAGCGCGCGCACGACGCACAGGTCGGCCGCGGAATTGATCGCGTACTCGAGCAGCGCAGTCTTGCCGATGCCGGCCTCGCCGCGGATGAGGAGCACGCGGCTGCGGCCGGCACGGGCGTCGTTGATCAGCGCATGGATCAGCGCGACCTCTCGCTCGCGTCCCATGAGCACGCGCGAAGTGATCACGGCCGACCGTCGGCAAGCTTCGTGTGTGGGCGGGCGACGAGCAGGTACGCGCCGCCGGCGACCGAGATGATTGCGAGCACGAGCGGCGCCGCCCACACCTGGTACCACGGTGATCCCGCGCCGGCGAAGAGCGCGCGCGGCCACGCGACGTTGAGCGTCTCGAAGGCGAGCCACGCGACGGCGAGCGTGTTGACGGGGGTTCCGGCACGGCCGAGCCGGATCTCGCCCGCCGGACTCCAGCGACCGCTGACGCGAGCGCCGAGCGCCGCGAGCGCGACCAGCAGCAGCGATAGGTAGAGCGCGGCGGTGCCGAATGCAATCAGCGTGCCGATGGCGGTCGACTCCAGCCCGAGCAACAGCCCTAGCGACGCGACGGCCGTGACGGCGACGACCGCTGCTACGGGAACCCGACGCCGGTCGACGGTCCGCAGCACCTTCGACGCCGGGAAGACGTCGTCGCGCGCCGCCGAGTAAATCGCGCGCGCCGTCAGGCCCTGCGCGGCGGTTCCACAGGCGAGGAACGCGGTCACGACGACGGCCACGAACGGCTTCGTCGACCACGTTCCGAACGACGTGACGACAGCCCTCGTCACGGGATCGACGTCCTTGCCGCGGACGACGTCTCCGGGTTCCGGGTGCGCGAGCGACACGGCCACGGCGTCGAGGAACACGATCAGCGCGACCCCGAGGACGGCGACCCAGATCGCCCTCGGCACGTTGCGCGCCGCTCCCCGCGTCTCCTCCGCGGCCGCGACGCAGGCATCGAAGCCGATGAAGATCCAGCCGGCGACGGCGAGCGCCGCGAGCAGCGCCGCTGCCGTCGACCCGCCAGAGGCGGCCTCGGCACCGAGCGTGTCGGGGAGGGATCCGAGCCCGCGCTCGCGGAACGCGAGCAGGAGCGCGAGCGCGACGCCGATTCCGGCCAACGCCTCCGCAGCGACGCCTGCCCTGAGAACGCGGGCGAGCGCGGTGACGCCGAGCGCGTTCAGCAGCGAGGCGATCACGACGAGTGCGGCGCCGGCCGCGACGATGCGGTGCGCCGAGGCGTCGATCGAGAGCAGTGACAGCACCCACGGCGCACCGAGGTACGCGATCGTCGTGTTCGCGACGGCGTACGCGCAGACGGCGATCCAGCCGGAGAACCAACCGTAGGCCGGGCCAAGCAGGCGGCGGCTCCACTGATAGACGCCGTTCGCAAGCGGGAACTCCGACGCGAGCTCTGCGTACACCATCAGCAGCAGGCACTGCCCCGCGAGCGCGACCGGCAGCACGAGCACCCACGCCGGCCCGGCGACCATCATCCCGACGAACACGACCGCGTACAGTCCGACGACGGGCGAGATCGTCGCGAACCCGATCGCGACGTTGTCGAACCAGTGCAGCCCGCGCCTCAGCTCCTGCTCGTAGCCGAGCTCGCGGAGCCTCAGCGCGTCATCGTCGGCGACCCCCGCCCGGCTGGCCGCGCCAACCCGTCCCATCGGGCAACAATACGCGGCCGCCTAACTCGAAGACGCAGGCGCCGATTGCATCGACGCGATTGCGGAGTCGGCAAAAGCGGATCAGGTAGCAGGCGGGCGCGAGGATGGCTTCGTGCATCTCGGCGCGACGTTCGTAGCGGACGCGCGTTGGCCGCTTCGCGCACGCGCGCGACGTAAGGAGAATTGCCCCTCTCCCGCGCGCGACTCGTTTCGCCGTGGGTCCTTCCGTTGGGGCCCGCGGCCGGCGGGAGGCGCACGTCGTGCAACCAGCTACGGCCGCATCGAGAGCCCGCTGCCGTTCCCGAACTCGGGCGGCGGGTACGTCGATTTCCGCAACTTCAACCGGGCGCCACTTACTTTGCTGCAACTACCACGGGTGGGATGTATCGGAACCCGACGGCATCAGCGACGCGGCCATCGGGTTCAGCGCGCCCCATTAAAGCGTGGCCGATCCGAGACGGCTCAGAAGTTCGCGTTTTCGGCGCTCGCCGCGACGACTGCGTGTCCGTTCTGTGTCCGCCACCTAGCGAGGCGTGTCCCGTCTGCAA
>Ga0126313_10001536_pt1 | contig 12303 bp, 12 predicted proteins | sample Plot105A_FD_89954 | JGI IMG/M metagenome (GOLD analysis project Ga0126313, IMG submission 89954) | Serpentine soil microbial communities from UC McLaughlin Reserve, CA, USA - Plot105A | ecosystem: Environmental > Terrestrial > Soil > Grasslands | place: USA: UC McLaughlin Reserve, Lake County...
ACGGCGCGTGGCGATCCCGGGACGCCTCACCCAACAGCAGCTCGACCACTACGACGTCACGCCAGTGGCCGTCGAGCCGGCCGTGCCTCACGTGAGTCCCCACCTCGCGCCGGCCGCAGCGGCGCACGAGCGCCGAGCTGGCGGCGTTGTCCGTGAAGACCTTGCTGGTGAGCTTCCAGTAGCCGAGCTCCTCGGCCCGTTCGGCCAGGCCCGTCAGCAGGGCACGGCCGATTCCACGACCGCGAGCCGTACGATCGACGTAGACCGAGACCTCGCCCACTCCCGCGTAGACGCGTCGCTCGCTGTAGGGGGCGATGCGGCCCCAGCCGCGAACCGCGCCGTCCTCCGTCGCAACGATCACGGGGAGTCGCCGCCCGGCGGCGAGCCAGCCTTCGATGTCGGCCGGCATCCGAGGGGCGGTCTCGAACGTGGCCATCCGCTCCTCGATTCCCTCGTTGTAGATGGTGGCGATGGCCGCCGCGTCCCCCGACCGGGCCGCCCGGATGGTGGCCACGGCGCTCAGCCCGCGGCGCGCGAGAGCGCCAGCGAGAACGCCGTGTCCTCGTCGAGCTGGACGTCGCCCCCGCCCCGCAGCTCGATCTCGAGCTCGGCGAAGACACCGAGCGCGCGCTCGAGCGCCGCCGCGTCCGCCTTCTTCGCCCGCGCGACGGTCTTCTTCGCCAGCCAGGGCGGCGCCCTGAGCGCCTCCGCCACCTTCTGCTCTGACATGCCAGCGTCGAGCATCACCGCGGCTCGGTGCACCTCGCGCAGGCGGCGGGCGATCGGGAAGATCAGCCTGCCCGGGCGGTCGCCTTGGGCCTCGAGCTCCTCGGCCAGCGCGAGCGTGGCGCGCAGGTCGCCCGCCACCAGCGCGTCGGCCAGGTCGTACGCCTGCGGCGCCGCATCGCGCGCGGCGAGGCGCTCCACGTCGCCGACCGTGACGGCCGTGGCGGGGTGGACGGCCAGCGCAAGCTTCTCGAGCTCGCGGCTGAGGCGCTGCTGGCGAGTCCCGACCTGCGCCACCAGCTCCTTGGCGGCCTCGCCATCCAACTCGATCCCGAGCTCGCGGCCGTGCTCGCGGCACCACTTGGGCAGGTGCCAGGGCTTCGGCGCCGCATACTCGCGCACCTCACCGCCCGCCTTCTCGACCGCGGCCCGAAGCTGCTTCTGCGGCTTGCCGCGGACGATCAGCACGAGCACCGTCTCTGCCGGCAGCGTGGCGAGGGCGCTTTCGACCGGCTCCAGCGCGCCCGCCTTCCAGGCGCCCGCATCGTCAACCAGCAGGTAGCGGGTCCCAGGGTCGAACGTCAGCGCCGCGAGGGCGGCGGCGACCTCGGCCGCTTCCGTCGATTGGGCATCGAACGTCTCCAGTCCGCCTGGACCACGCTCGCCCTCGGCCCGCCGGCGAACCCGCGCGCGCCAGGCGTCGATCTTGGCGTCATCGTCGCCGCACACGAGGTAGGCGGGCTTGAGCTCGGCCACAGCCGGAGTCTACGTCGAGGCCGTTCTCCTCACCCTCGGTCGAGGCCCTCACCTCATCGCTCCGTGGAGACCGTCGCCTCGACGGTCCGTCGAGACCGTCGCCTCGACGCTCCGTCGAGACCGTCGCCTCATCGCTCCGTCGAGACCGTCGCCTCATCGCTCCGTCGAGACCGTCGCCTCGGCGCTCCGTCGAGACCGTCGCCTCATCGCTCCGTCGAGACCGTCGCCTCATCGCTCCGTCGAGACCGTCGCCTCAGCGCCCTCGACCCTGACGGTCACCGTGCCGTCGCGGTCGGTTCGGTAGGTGGACACGCCGGCGCGGTCGAGGGCCGTCAGGGTGGACGGCGTCGGGTGCCCGTACGTGTTGGCGCCGACCTCGATCGCGGCGATCTCCGGGCGCAGTCGCTCGAGCACCTCCGGCAGGCCGGGGTCGGCGCTTCCGTGATGGGGCACCTTCATGGCATCGACGTCGGGGAGGTCGAGCGGGAGCAGCGCCTCGCTCTCGGCGTCCGCGGATAGCAGCAGGTCGAACTCGCCGGCGCTGACCACCGCCACGACGCCCCGCGGGTTTGGGTCCTCAGGCGGCGGGCCGCGTGGACGCGGCGGCGGGGAGAGGATGGCGATTCGCAGCCCACCGGCCTGGATGCTCATTGGCGCCAGCGCCCGAACGCGGCGCACGTGGCGGCGGGCCGCCTCGGCGAGAACGGCCTGGAATCCCGGATCGCGGGTTCCGTCGCCACCGTCGAGAAGGAGGTCCACGGGGAAGCGCTCGAGGACCTCGGCGAGGCCGCCGTGATGGTCGCGCGAGGCGTGCGTGGCCACGACCAGCGAGAGCCGGCGCACGCCGGCTCGCCGCAGTAGGCGCGCGGTGCCCGCCTCGGGCGGACCGCCGTCGAATAGCACCGCCGTCCCGGCGGGATGCTGGATAAGCGTGCCATCGCCCTGGCCGACATCGAGAAAACGGATCGTCAACTCGCCGGGCGGCCTGGGCCCCGACATCAGCCTGGCCGCGGGCAGCGATACCGCGGCTAGCACGGCCACGACGACGGCGACCCGCTGCGCGCGCGGACGGCGGCGCCAGCTTGCTGCGAGCTCGTCACCGCGCCGCCCGAGCGCTCGCGTGGCGCTCGCCGCCACAGCGGCCCCTGCCGCGATCAGGGCATACGCGCCGACCACTCGGACCGGCGATCCGAGTGGCACCGTGACCTTGCCGCCCGGCAGATCCGCGAAGCGCTCGGCCAAGCCGGCGAGGTACTCGATCGGGGCCTGCGCGAGGGGACCCATCGCGCGCGCGAGGAACTCCGCGGGCGGAAGAACGGCCGCTGCTTGGCCAAGCCCGGCCTTGACCATTCCCAGCCACATGGCGGGAGGAACGGCCGGAAGCGCAAGCAGGTTGGCGGGCAGTCCGGCGAGCGGAACCGAGTCGAAGTGGTGGGCGAGCAGCGGAGTGGTGGCGAGGGTGGCGGCGACGGTAATGGCGGCGCCCTCGGCGAGCCCGTCAGCGAACCGGCCGGCGAGCTTTCCCGCCGACGAAGCCCGCCCCGACGGCGGATTCCTCCCCGCCCCGAGCAGCCAGCGAAGGCAGCGCTGGAGGGGCGGGCCGAGCGTGAGGATTCCCGCGACGGCCGCGAAGGAAAGCTGCCAGCCGGGGTCGCCCGCGGCGCGCGGGTTGAGCGCGAGCGTGATCGCGGCCGCCAGGAGCAGCGCATACCAACGCGAGGCCGGCCTAGAGAGGGTCATCGCGGCAATTCCCGCGGCGCCCATCACGCCCGCGCGCTGAAGCGACGGTCCCGCGCCCGCGAGCGGCACGTAGATCGCGATCAGGAAAAGTAGAGAAACCGCCCGTCCCCGCGGGCCGAGACCGATTGCCGCGAGGAGCGGGAGGGCGAGCGCAGCGAGCAGCATCACGTTCTGGCCGCTGACGGCGAGCAGATGCGCCAACCCGGAGTCCCGGAAGTCCTGGCGCACGGACTCAGCGATGCGCTCGTCCTGGCCGAGGACCATGCCCCGGGCAAGCGCCGCGTCGTCCGGCGACATGCCAGCAGCTACCGCCCGCTCGGCCCGCGCTCGCATGCGATCGAGCAGCCCGGCGAGCGCTCCGCGCCGGCGCCCCGTCGCGCGGGCTCGGTCAAGTAGAAGCTCGCCCGCGACGCCGCGCCGGCGGAGATATGCGGCGAAGTCGAACGAGCCTTCGGCGGAGCCCCCCTCGGTCGCGGAGGAGCCTTGGAGCGCACGCAGTTGCCCGGCGATGGCAAGCTCGGCGCCGATCTCGACATGCGCGGGCAGGCGCGTCCACCGGGGGATTCGGAGCAGCAGGCGGGCGCCCGTCAGCCTCCCCTGCGTGACGCCGATCTCTGCGCTTGCCCCGAATGCGGACGGGCGCGGGCGCGTGAGCAGGTAGGCGGTCACCGAGGCGGATTCGCCGTCTCGAATCTTCGCTGCCGGCGCATCGATCGCGGCCAGGCGCGCCGTACCCGCAATGGAGCCCGCGACCATCAGCGCGCCGCAGAGCATCCCGAGGGCTGCGGCCCGGAGGGCGGAGAGCACCGCGACGGCGACTGCCGCAACGGAGAAGACCGCGGGAGTCCCCGCCGGCGCGAGCGCGAGACCGGCCGCGACGGACGCCGCTGCAAGGTGCCACGGCCGGCGGACCACGAGGCCGCCCGCCCCGCGCAAGAGGCCAACACGCAGGATCCGGGGCGGACCGCTCGGCGCCGGCATGCCCGGTCTCATGGCTGGAGCGCTTCGCGCAGCGACTCAAAACGCTTCTCACCGATCCCTTCCACCTCGCGGAGCTCGCCGATCGAGCGGAAGCCTCCGTGCGCCTCGCGGTACTCGACAATCCGCTCCGCCAGCGTCGGACCTATTCCGTCGAGCTCCTCGAGCTGCTCGACCGTCGCCATGGCCAGGCTCGGCTTGGCGCCCGTGAGAGCCGCCCCGGTCGTGCCGGCGCCGGCCGTGCCGCCCCCACCCGGTGGCGCGGCGCCTGCCGCCGGCACGACCACCTGCTGGCCATCTTGAACGCGCGCGGCCAGGTTGACCAGGGTGAGGTCGGCCTTCGGACCTGGGCCGCCTGCGCGCGCGAGCGCCGCGGCGACCCGCGAGCCGGCCGGCACCCGGAAGAGGCCCGGCCGGCGCACGGCGCCCGCCACGTGGACGTACACGCCCTGGCCCGCGGAGCCTGATGGGGCTTCCTCGGAGCCGGAGGGGCCTTGCTCGGAGATGCCGGAGCCGGCTTGTGCGCTGCCTTCGGGTCGGTCGATTCTCACGGGCGGCGGCGTGGCTCCGTGCCCACCGCCCGCCAGGCGCAGCACTGCCACCGTGGCCAGCACCGCTGCCACCACCCATGCCACCACAGTTGCGCGGGAGTGCTCGGTCATCCCGCGACCGTACGAGCGGACAGGCAACGTGTGGGTTCGGTGTGTAACGGAAGAACTACGATCCGACACGTGGAGCGCTTCACGGCAATCCTGGGCGGCGAGGACGGCGAGCGCCCGGTGGTGGAGGTGCCGTTCGACGTGAAGGAGCGCTTCGGGCGGGCGCGTGCGCCGGTGCGCGGAACCGTCGACGGTGCCGCCTTCCGCACAACCGTCGCCGTGTACGGGGGCCGCTACTACCTGGGCTTCAACAAGGAGCTGCGCGAGCGCGCCGGTATCGCCATCGGCGACGAGGTGGAGGTGACGGTGGAGCTCGATCGCGATCCGCGCGCGGTCGACGTCCCGCCGGCGCTGACCGCCGTGCTCGACAAGGACTCCGAGGCGAAGGCGGCTTTCGATGGCCTCTCCTACACCCACCGGAGCGAGTACGCCCGCTGGATCGCCGAGGCGAAACGCGACGAGACGCGAGAGCGGAGAGTCGAGCAGGCGGTCGCGATGCTGCGCGACGGCGTCCGCCACCCCTGAGCCGCCGCCTTAACGAATCACAAACCCCGACAGCCCCTCGACGGGCTCCTCGCTCGTCTCCACCCTCGCCACGTCCGCGCCGCGAGGTCCGCGCTCACAGAAGCGAACCATTTCGGCGACCGCCTCGGGCTCACCCTCGAAGACGGCCTCGACGGCGCCGTCAGCCCGATTGCAGGCCCAGCCCGCCACGCCGCGGCGCTGCGCCTCTCGGCGGGTGGTGTCGCGAAAGAACACCCCCTGGACGTAGCCGTGAACGAGCACCCGCCTGCGCACCAACTCGCTCATCGCGCGCCCCGAGGCCGTGGCCGCTGGCAGACTCCCGGGGCGGTCTGTACGCCGGCAAGGAGATGTGACAGGGAGGATGGAAGCAACGGCACGCGCGGAACCCGCCTGGGGAGTCGACTCGGAGTATGGACGCCTCCTCGACGTGCTGCTCTGCCCCCCGGACAACTTCCATTGGCTGCCGGCCAGCGCGATCGCGCGCAAGACGCTCGAGAGCGGACTCGTCTTCAGCGCCGAGGACGCCCGGCGTCAGCACGCCGAGATGGTCTCCATCTACGAGGAGGCCGGCGTACGCGTGCACTTTCTCGAGCCCGACCCGGCACTCCCGTACCAGGTCTTCGCCCGCGACTCGAGCATCAACGTCTCCGGCGGGCCGATCGTGACGCAGTGCGCCCAGTGGTGGCGGCGCGGAGAGTACGCGCCCGTGATCCGCTTCTACCAGGAACGCGACATCCCGATCAAGCAGATGGTCACTGCCGGTTCGTTCGAGGGCGGTGACTTCATGATCGTCGAGCCCGGGGTCGCGGCCATCGGCACCGGCGAGGAGCGGACGCAGGAAAGGGCGGCGCTCCAAGTGGCCGGCTGGCTCGAGGCCGAGGGCTGGGAGGTGCGAATCGAGCGCATTCCCTCCCACTTCCTCCACATCGACGTGCTCGCCGCCATGCTCGGCGAGAAGGTCGCGGCGGTTTGTGTGGAGCAGGTGGGGAGCGGCTTCACGCGCTGGCTCGAGCAGAAGGGCGTCGAGATCGTGCCCGTCACGCTGGAGGCCGCCCTGAGGCTCGGCGTAAACGGAGTCTCCCTCGGGGATGAGCGAGTGCTCTCGAGCGCGGAGTCGAGGGATCTCAACGAGCGGCTGCGAGCGCTAGGGCTGACTGTGTTCGACCCCGAGCTCGCGGCGTTCACCCTCGGCGGCGGGGGCGCCCACTGCCTGATGCAGGCGATCCGTCGCGAACGCGTGGGCTGATGGAACTCGAGCCGCGGCGGGCGATCGCGGATCTTCGGGAGCTCGATCGGCTGACCGGCGGCGCCGGCGGGGCGCGGCGCGTCTGCTGGACCGGCGAGTGGCAGCGGGCCCGGGCCTTTCTCCGCGAGCTCCTCGGGGAGATCGACGGCGTCGGCGTCGAGCAGGACGAAGCGGGAAACCTCTGGGCGACCCTGCCGGGCGAGCTCGACGGGACGGTGGCCGTGGGGTCGCACGTCGACTCGGTTCCGAACGGGGGCTGGCTTGACGGCGCGCTCGGCGTGATGGCAGCGGTCGAGGTACTGCGTGCCGCGGCGGTGGATGGCGCTCGCCATTCCGTCGCCCTGGTGGACTTCGCCGACGAGGAGGGCGCCCGCTTCGGTCGCAGCCTGTTCGGCAGCTCGGCGGTCGCAGGAACGCTCGAACCGGGGTCGCTCGAGGCCCTGCGGGACGCAGAGGGCCGGGCAATCCGAGACGTGCTGGCCGAGCACGACGTGGACCTCCACCTCGTCGGCCGGGCGGCAGCAAGGCTGGACCCGCTGATCGCCTACCTCGAGCTGCACATCGAGCAGGGGCCGGTCCTCGAGCGCGAGGGCGTGCCGGTGGCCGCGGTGAGCGGCACCTTCGGGGTCGAGCGCCACCGCTTCGACTTCACGGGACAAGCCTCGCACGCCGGCACCACCCCCATGGACATGCGCCACGACGCCGGCCTCGCAGCGGCGCGCGGCGCGCTCGCGGTGGAGGAGACCGCGCGCCGTAACGACGGCGTCGGCACCTGCGGGCTGATTCGCCTCGAGCCGGGCATTCCGACGGCCGTCGCGGGGCATGCCGAGCTGGTGGTGGACCTTCGCCACGCGCAGGCCGAGCAGCTCGCCGCGATGCTCTCCGAAACCCGCGCGTCAATGGTCGAGGCGGCCGACGAGGACGGCTGCACCGTGTCAGGCTCCGAGATCTGGCAGATCGAGCCGATCGCCTTCAACGACCGGCTGGTGGGCGCGGCTCTCGCCGCTGCGGGAACGGGACGCACGCTTGCGAGCGGTGCGCTCCACGACGCCGCCGAAATGGCGAGGCACGTGCCAGCCGCGATGATGTTTGCCCCATCCACGCGGGGAATCAGCCACGCGAAGGAGGAGGACACGCCGGAGGCCGACCTCGCGCGGGCGATCGACGCGTTCGGCCGCCTGGCCGCGCGGGTGCTCCGAGGCGAGGTGCTCGGTTAGGTTCATCACCCTTAGCTGTCCCAGGACACCTAAGGGGTGCGCGGCCGCTGTCCCGGCATGACGACCTGCTGAGAGAGTCCCTGGCGCTCGGCCTCTTCGATCGAGACTATGTCGCGTCCGAACGGGCGGAAGGTGACGGGAATCAGCTTGAAGTTCGCGAGTCCGAGTGGGATCCCGATGATGGTCAGGCACTGCAGCACGCCGGTCACGACGTGCAGCAGGATCAACCACCACCCCGCGAGCAGGAACCACAGCACATTGCCAATCGCAGACCCGGCGCCGGCGTCCGCGCGACGTACCACGGTCTTGCCGAACGGCCAGAGGGTAAAGACCCCGATCCGAAGCGCCGCGATCCCGAACGGGATGGTGATGATGAGGATGAACATGATCAGCGCCGCGACGGCGTAGCCGATCGCGATCCACAGGCCGGCGAAGACGAACCAGATGACGTTCAGGAGGAGTCGCATCGCCGGGGGTAGCCTCCCACACCCGGGTCGAACTGTCAGCGGCGCGGGAGTTGTGCCTAGGGCGCCTCGCTCCACCACGAGGGGACCGCCCTCGCATGAAGTTATGCTGCAGGAACTTGGCGAGTGAGACTGGCCCACGGCAGGTCACAACTCAGGACTTGGCCACCGGGGTCGTGGCCTGGTACCAGCAGCGTTTCGGCCGCGGCCCGACCCGGGCGAAGGCCTACGTGAACGATGACTACGTGCTCGTCGTCCTCGGAGAGGTCCAGTCCCGGGCCGAACGCACCCTTGTCGAGCAGGGCGACGCTACGTCCGTCGTGAACCTGCGACGGGCGATCAAGGAGGCCCACAAGGAGGCCCTCTGCGAACTGGTAGCGGAGCTCACCGGCCGTCCTGTCCACATCATGTTGAGCGATCACAACCCCTACGAGGACACCAGCGCGATGGTCTTCCTATTCGAGAGGGAGACCGCACTCGGTCGGCCGTAGAGACGGCTTAACTCTCCACCACGGCCCGAAGCGTCCGCAGCTCCCGGTCGCTCGCGCCCCGCAGGCTGCCGCCGTGCTCTATCGCCTGGCGGACGTAGTCGAGCGTCTCCGCCGTGAGCCGCTCACCCGGGAGTACGTTCGGAATTCCGGGCGGGTATGCGGCGAGCGACTCCGCCGCGACGCGGCCCACAGCGTCCGTCGCCGGCACGACCTCCTGCGGCCCAAGGAAGGCCTCGCGCGGGGTCATCACGAGCTCGCCCCAGGGCGGCGGAGGGGCGAAGGCGTCGCGGAGGCGGTTGCCCGGGTCGGGCAGCGAGTCGAGCTCCTCCTTCAGGGCCGCGACGAGCCGCGTCCCGGTCGCGACGACGTCCTCGGCCATCCCGAAGACCGCGACCATCACGTTCTCGCCCGCCAGCTCGAGGAATAGGTCGTCGCGCTCGCGCACGCGACGCGCCAGGTCGTAGCCGGAGCTGCCCGTGCCGCGTACGTCGATCACCACGCGTAGCGGATCGTAGGCGTGCACGCCGGGAGCCCCAACCAGCCGCTCGTCCAGCACGTCAAGGCCCGGCACCTCGCGCACCGCCGCGCGGATCTCGTTCAGCCCGGCGATGGTGCGCGACAGCAGCTCCGGCCCGCGCGTCACCGCCAGCCGCCGCGCCGCGTCGAGCGAGCCGGATAGGAGCGAGCTCGGGCTAGTGGACTCGAGCAGCGTGACGCAGCGGTCCACCACCTCCTCGTCGATGAGGTCGCCCTCGCCCACGTGCACCATCGCGGACTGCGTGACGCTCCCGACCACCTTGTGGGTGCTCGACACCACAAGGTCGGCGCCCAGCGACAGCGCCGGGACCGGCAGATCACGATGGAAGGGGAAGTGCGCGCCCCAGGCCTCGTCCACGATCAGCGGCACGCGTCGGGCGTGGCACACGTCGGCCAGCCCACCAACGTCGGCGACGGCGCCGAAGTACGTCGGCGACACGACGGTCGCACCGACCGCGCCCGGCGTCTCGTCCAGGGCCCGGGCCAGCACCTCCGGCGTAATGCAGTGCGCGACGTGGAGCTCCGGGTCGATCTCGGGCGCCACGAAACTTGGGCGCATTCCGGAGACGACGAGCGCGTCGATCGTGCTCGAGTGCGCGTTGCGCTGCACGATGAGCTCCTGTCCCATGTGCGCCAACGTGAGGAGCGCGACGTGATTCCCCTGCGAGGCGCCGTTCACGAGAAACCAGCTGCGCCGCGCGCCCCATGCCTCGGCCGCCAGGAGCTGGGCCTGCTGGAAGGGGGTCGGCTCGGGTCCCTGGTCGATGCCAGGGGTGAGGGCGGGGATGTCAAGTGCCAGCGCCCGCTCTCCGAGCGCCTCTACGAGCCCGGGATCGGCGGCTTGGCCGCCCTTGTGACCGGGAACCTGCATGCGTCCAGGCCGCCGCTCGGCGAACTCGCGCAGGGCGTCGAGGTACGGCGCCGCGGTCTGCGGAGGAGTAGCACCCTCCCGGCGGCGGCGACCCGTGGCGGGATCGGAGACCGACATCGGGAGAGTCTAAGCCGCAAGCAGCCGGCTCGGCCGGCTGCGCGCGGTCCCGGTTAGCGGAGAACCGCCTCAACGGCCTCCTCGGGCGACGACGCCGGATCGATGCCGTCGATCTCCCACGTCCCGAGTCCGACCACGCGCTTGCCCGTCCTGAGCGCGAGGCCGATCTCGGAGAGCGTGCCGTAACCGCCCCCGACCGCGATCAGGGTGTCCGCGGCGCGCACCACGAGTGCGTTCCGCGCCTCGCCGAGCCCGGTCGTGATCGCGACATCCACATACGGGTTCGCGTCCCGCCGGTCGAGCCCCGGGAGCAGGCCCACGGTCATGCCCCCGGCCTCCTTCGCCCCCCGGCACGCGGCTTCCATCGCGCCGCCGAGCCCGCCGCACACCACCACCGCGCCCCGCGCCGCCAGCCCGCGGCCGACCGCCTCCGCCGCCGTCATGACCTCCGACCGGGCCTCCCCCGGCCCCACCACGGCGACGTAGGGTGCTCCGCTCAGGGCCGCTCGGGACCGCCGGGCGGCCTCTCCGGCGGCTTTCTTCGGCCGAGCGGCACCGTCGGCTCGTCCCGCTCGGCGTCCTTCGGTTCCGGGGAGCCGGGCTCGGCCGCGTCCCGCCGCCTCGCCTCCACGGCCAGCGATATCTGCGTGGTGGCAAGCAGCGCCCCCGCGACCATCAGGCCGGCACCGCCCAACGCAAGCCAGATCCCGACGTCCTTGTCCGGTCCACCCCCGCCGGCCACCGCGGGCGGGTCGTTGATGACCTGGGTCACGACGATCACGAGCGTCACCAGCGCGCCGATCAAAGCGGCAACGGGATTGGAGGTCCCCCTCACCATCCCGAAGCCGCCGGCCAGCGAAACGATCGTCCAGAGCGCGAGGCCCACCAACACCAGGTCGACGATCTCAAAGACCGTCCAGCCCGTGAGAGCCTCGTACCAGTCGAGGAACAGACTCACGAGCAAGAGCACCGCTCCGCCCAAGGCAACCAGCGGACCGATCGGAATCTTGTACTCGCCTGACATCCGGGCGCGTGACTCTAGCGGCGCGCCGTTTGATCTAGCGCACCACGAAATTGACCAGCTTGCCGGGGACGACGATGGCCCTCACGATCTCCTTGCCGTTCAGGCGCGCGGCGAGCTTGTCGGAGCCTCGGGCCAGCTCCTCGAGCTCGTCGCTCGAGGCCGTCGCCGGCGCCGGCACGCGGTCGATCAGCTTGCCGTTCAGCTGTACGACGAGCTGGATCTCCTCGCGGGCGAGCAGGGCCGGATCCGCCCGGGGCCAGGGCTCTTCCCACACCCGCCGGCCGGTCATCAGCTCGTAGACCTCGGCGCCCAGGTGGGGCGCGAACTGGAAGATCAGCGAGCCGGCCGTGGCCACGGCGAAGCGCAGATGACCTGGCGGCGCCGATTCGCGCCCACGGTAGATCTCGTTCACCAGCTCCATCACCGCGGAGATCGCGGTGTTGAAGGCGAAGCGGTCGCGCATGTCGCGCGTGACCTTGTCGATCGCCCAGTGCGCCTTGCGCAGCACCTCGGACGGAGCGCCGTCCACCGCGTCATCGGGGGTGGTCCGCTCGGCCGTCTCCACAGCCACCGTCCACAGCCGGGACAGGAAGCGGTAGACGCCGCCAACGCCCTCGTCCTGCCAGTCGGCGTCCTCCGATGGGGGTCCGATGAAGAGGATGTAGCAGCGCAGGGCGTCCGCCCCGAAGCGCGCCACGTACTCGCTCGGCGAGACGGTGTTGCCCCTCGACTTGGACATCTTGGCCCCATCGCGCGTGATCATGCCTTGGGTGAAGAGCCGCGCGAACGGCTCCTGCACGTCGAGCAAGTGCATGTCCGCCAGCGCCTTCACGAAGAAGCGGGCGTACATGAGGTGCAGGATCGCGTGCTCGACGCCGCCGATGTACTGATCCACCGGCATCCAGCGCCGCAGCACCTCGCGGTCCCAGGGCGCCTTGTCGTTGTGGGGGTC
>Ga0126313_10001537_pt1 | contig 12298 bp, 11 predicted proteins | sample Plot105A_FD_89954 | JGI IMG/M metagenome (GOLD analysis project Ga0126313, IMG submission 89954) | Serpentine soil microbial communities from UC McLaughlin Reserve, CA, USA - Plot105A | ecosystem: Environmental > Terrestrial > Soil > Grasslands | place: USA: UC McLaughlin Reserve, Lake County...
CGGCCTCGAACGTCTCAGCCTCGGTGAGAGGGATACCCCTTCCCTCGGCGCCCCTCACGATCGCCTCGTCGTAGCTCGTGGTGTTCCCCATCATCACCACGCCCAGCGACTCCTCGGGGTATAGGCGCATCACGTTCCAGAAACCGGCCCCGCCGCCGAGGTGCTCGACGAAAGCGGGACGCCTCTTTGCCGCTTCGTGCGAGCGGAACCAGCCAAGCCCGAACTCCCGCTTCCCTCCCCTCGGCGTGATCCGCCGCATCTCGGCCGCCGACTCCGTAGAGAGCAGCCGCGTGCCGTCCACCTCGCCGCCGTTCAGGTGGAGCCGCACGAACTGGGCGGCCTCGTCGACGCCACCGACCAGCCCGCCGTAGGCCGGTCCCTTGACGTAGAACGGCCTGAAGGCGACGTACCTCCCCTGCCGGGGTCCTACTATACCCCTCGGCAACGCGGCACTGAAGATCGGGGTTAGCGGTCGCCACAGGGGCTGGTAGCCTGTTGCGGCCTCGTCTACTGCGGGCTCTTGGTAGGCAAAGCCGGTGCGGTCCATCCCGAGAGGAGAGAAGATCTCGTCGCGCAAGTATTCCTCATAGCTTGTGCCTGAGACTTCGGAGACGACTTCACCCAGCACTAGGTAGCCGAGGTTGGAGTAGCTGGCGCGCCCGCCGGGGGCGAACTTGAGCCTGCGATGCTTACCCAGAAGACGCTCGACGAAGGCGCGCCGTTCGGGCACCGGGCCCGCGGCCGGATACACCCACCTGATGGGTACGGGATTGGCTAGCCCGGAGCTGTGGTTCAGGAGGTAACGCACGCTCACCGGAGCCGGCTGCGAGACGACCTTGAAGCCCGGGTAGTACTCGTCGGCCGGGGCGTCAAGGTCGAGTTTTCCTCCCTCGGCTAGCCGCATCACGGCCGTGGCTGTCGCGATCTTCGTCATCGAGAACCACAGGTAGCTCGTTGCGGGTGTGGCCGGGGACGGGGTCGCGAGCTCGGCGAATCCGAAACCCCGCTTCCAGACGACGCGGTCGGCCTTTACGATCGCTACCGACAGGCCCGGCACGTTGTCCGCTTCGAGCTTCTCCCGGACGAACGTTTCGAGTGCCTCGACGCTAATCGGCGTGCCTGTTCGCGTAATCTTGACCTCCTCGTTCCGGAAGGGAGGTGCTCCTTCCGGCCTGCGCCTTATTTCGATGGTGTATCTTAGCCCTCTGCCTTGTGCTGTGCTGGGGTATCTCGATACCATACCCGGACGCAATCTGCGCCACCCTCCCCGCGTCCGCCTGGCCTTCGAAACCCAGCGATCTCGCCCCACCATCCACCGCCTTGCCTACCTCCTCGAAGAAGCGCTCGTACAATCCGCCGCCCACCAGCCGATCGCGGCCCTTGCCGCCATACAAAGTGTCACTTCCGCCCAGGCTAAAGATGTCGTCGTCGCCAGTCCTGCCATCTATCTGGTCGGGGCCGTCGGTGCCACGGAGGGTGTCGTCTCTTGGGGTGCCAACCCTGGTCACCGCCGGTGCCACCCCGCTAGCCAGCAGCAGGGCTAAAGCCATAACCGCTAGGACAAGCACTACTCGTCGCATGCTTCCTCCGCTCCTTCCTCTAGGCACTCCCCACCTAAGCGTTTGCACAGAAGGCAACAAAGTTCCGAGGCTGCGGCTACTTCCGAGAACGCCGTAAAGCGGAAATCCAACTTCCGAGAATAAGCCTTCCAAGCTGTTGGACGAGCGGCGCAGGATGTTAACTGATAGAGCAGAGACCGTGAGGAGCCTTATGGGAAAGGCCTGACTACGGTACACTGATCACTACACCAACGTAGTCAGAAACCGCCCGCACACATCCACGGGCGCCTGCGTACAAGGTTTTGCTGTTCTCCTGATACTTATGGCGAATCTTCTCCCCGACGACGAGCAAAGGCGGATCTCCAGAAGCAACCATTACGGCTCTCGCATGGTGGAGGTCACGAGTTCGAGTCTCGTCGGGTCCACCCCGAACGGTATTTTGTACTATCAGGTAACATAGGTTGGGTCCTACACGGGCAAACAGTTTGCACGTTGCCTGAGCCTTTGCCGGCGGGACACTGGCTTGTGAGGCGCACCTTACGTCAACTCATACTCTGCCGCGAAGCTTTTTTCAGGTGTGTTTTGAAACTAGTTCATGTGGGTGATGCGTGGCACTTTCGAGTCTGCTAATGTACCGACGTCTATAGATCAGGCGAGGCGTAGGTACTTGCCGAGTATGGTAGAGGAGATGTATGCGCAAGCTAATTTCGGTGACGGCCCTGGTGCTCATGATGGTGCCACTCGTCGCTGCTGCGGCGTATGCCGGGAACCAGATAATCCAGTGTGCCGGGATACCATGCATATCGACCGGTAGTTCCGACCTGGTCAAGGAGCGAATAGGCAACAGGTTGAACGACAAGATTTACGTCAAGGGCGGCAGCGACCAGGTGCGCGCCGATACCTACAGGGCCGACCGAGACCTCATCTACGGCGGCAAGGGCTACGACCTGATCTACACGAATGACGGCGACCCCCACGATAGGATCCGCGGTGGGGCGGGCAACGATAAGTGCTACGTAGACTCTCGCGCGGAGGTAGTCAGCGGCTGCAATGCGGTGATCGTCCGCTAGACGTTCGCGCTAGGCGTTCGCTTTAGAGCGTTGGACGGGGGAGCCAAAAGGCTCCCCCGTCTTCTTTGGCAGGCGTCCTCGACCAACCTCCGCCTCACCATGGGGTATGATCTTCCCCACGTCCCCCCTCTAAGGCTTCCCGCAACTCCCTTATTTCGTCCCTCAGAGCGGGGATTTCGTCCTCCTTCAAGCCCCTGATACTCTCCTCGATCCTGTCGAGCTTCTCCTCCTCATCCCGGGCACCTTTCCAACCCCCCTGATCGAACTCTTGCAAGAGCTCGCTGAGACGTTCCGCGGACTTGGAGAGGGTTTCTCCTCCGGGCGTCGCGCGCAGCAGGCGCCGGAGGCCGCTCTTGAACACCAGGCCGAAGACGGCGATCAGCAGGATCGTGCTTCCGAAGCTGGCTAGCAACTCCGTTACGACCTCCTTGAGGATGTTCTCCGGGCCGAACAGCCGCGACACTACGACGACTAGGACCCCGAAGACGGCCAAGCTGACGAGCCCGGGAACGGAAAGGAGCTTCGGCAGGGTCTGAGACCCGGGATTCTCTGTGCTCATCCTAGCTCCTTCTTAACGGGTCAGCATCTCAGCACTTCAGCTACTTTTGTAATTCGTTTCGAGCCGTTGGTGACGGTGGATTATTATCTACCGTATCAGCCGATTAGGTGGAAGGAGATCCAGGTTCCACTGCCACCGACGATAACGCCCAATACGAGCTCGACGGGCGTGTGGCGGCCGAGGGCGAGCCTGGCCCAGAGCACAGGCGGCAGGAGCAGGAAACCCAGAAGACCCCACGCGCCGAAGACGTAAGCGAGGCAGACGGCGGCGCCGGAGGCGCCCGCGGCGTGTAGGGACAGGTTGCTCACGGGCGTTAGCGTCAAGAAGCCAAGCGTGGCCAGCGCGTAGGAGAGAAGTACGGCCCTGAGGTCCGCCGGCCCGCCCAGCAGGGAGACGATCACGAAGGCCGCCACGTGCAACGCCGCGACTACCCGCAGCGGTCCGATCCGTTCGGGACGCGGAATGGCGCGCGGGTCGCTGACCTTTCCCGAACGGGTAAGGTAGACGAGGTACAGGAGTGAGAGCCCGCTGGTCAGAAAGATGCAAAGAACCGCCCACAGCAATCCCTCTATACCCGCGGCCTCGACCCCGACCGCCAGGAACAGCGGAACGGCGAGAAGCGGAAGTCGGGTCATCCCCGAGACGAGTTCGGCCAGCTTGAGGCGGTTCACGGTCCGACGATTGTACAATGCCTGCACCTTGGTACGCGTTGAACACATTGCGGATGCCGTCGAAAGGATAGCCCCATCGTCCCTGGCCGAGGCCTGGGACAACTGCGGCCTGCAGGTCGGCGACCCGGCGGTAGAGGCGAGCCGGGTCCTGGTCGCGCTCACGCCGCTGCCAGAGATCTTCGAGGAGGCGGAAGAGAAGGGTGCGGACTTCCTCCTCTTCCACCATCCGCTGGTCTTCCAGCCGATCAAGAACCTGAACACTTCCTCTTATCCGGGGGACCTCCTGGCCCGGTCGATCCAAAACGGCCTCACAGTCTACGCCGCCCATACGAGCTACGATGTCGCCCCCGCGGGCGTGTCGGTCGCCCTAGCAGCGGCGCTCGGCCTGCGCGGTCCGCTGCGGGTGCTCGCTCCGAGGGGAGCGTTACGAAAGCTCGTGGTCTTCGTCCCCGAGGAAAGCGTCGATGATGTCGTACGGGCACTCGCGGAGGCCGGTGCTGGTGTGATCGGGGACTACACCGAATGTACGTTCAGGATTCGCGGCACTGGCACCTTCCGCGCCAGTAGCGAGGCGAATCCCTACCTCGGCGAGAGAGGAAAGCTGGAGAAGGTCGATGAGGTGCGCATCGAAACCGTCGTCCCGGCCCACCTCGTGGGGCGCGCCGTGGACGCGGCTACCGCTGCCCATCCATACGAGGAGATCGCGCTGGACGTCTACCCAGTCGACGGGTTCCCCGAGGGATGCGGCTACGGGAGGCTGGGACCCTTGCCGGAGCCGTTCACGACCGAGGAGTTGCGTGAGCACGTCTCGGGCTCATTGGGCTTTTCGGCGCGCCTCGTCGCCGACGCGGGAGGGCGCATCGACCGGGTCGCCGTCCTCGGTGGATCCGGGGGCTCCTTTATACCGGAAGTGGCCGCTTCGGGAGCCCATGCCTACGTAACGGGCGATGTCGACTACCACGACGCGCTCCTGGCGGAGTCGCTCGGCCTGACCGTGATAGACGCGGGACACGCGGCCACGGAATTGCCTTCGCTCGGGCCGCTGGCCGCACGTCTCGCCGGGCTGGTGGACGTGCCCGTCGAGGTCAGCCGCGTGCGCCGGTAGGGCGGTCCGTATTTTGGGCGGTTGACGAACCGCCCCTACATGGGGTTTCGGGTGTCATACCGGGCCGCGTCCGGATGGGCGCCGGTTCGTACTGCGGGTGAACGCCAGGTACCTTTCACCCGTCATTCCCGCGAAAGCGGGAATCTACGAGCAGTGAAGATGTGGGTTTTGCGCGTGGCGGCTAATCCTGTCATGGTGTTGGTATTCACACGCCCTGGTGTCAAGTTTGGTTCGTTTCTATAAAACGGTCGAGGTTTTCCTTCGTCGGGAGGGCGCGCATGGCACCGTAATCGGTGCAGGCGAGGGCGCCGGCTGCGCAGCCTCTAAGGGACGCCTCGCGTACCCGCTCTTCCTCCCACGGTTCGTCCGAGAGGTGTACGAGGGTGGCGGCGAGAAACGCATCCCCGGCACCTGTGGCGTCCACGATGTCACCGACGTCGAACGTGGGAACCTCGCCGCTGTACTCCCGGGTGCCGAAGAAGGCGCCTTCTGATCCCTTGCTTACGAGAACCAGGGAGACGCCGCGGTCGAGCAGCAACTCCGCAGCTTCTTCAACGTCATCAACGCCAAGCAGAGGCGAGAGCTCATCATCGCCAAGCTTGACGATAGTGGAGAGGTCGAGGAGTGGATCTACGGCCTCCCTCGCGGCCTTGGCGCTCTCCCACAGGTGCTCGCGGAAGTTGACGTCGAAGGCCACTGGGATGTCCCGGTCGCGGGCGAGCTCGGCGATGCGGTGAGTTGCGGATCGGGCGGGCTCACGGATCAGGGGTATGCTGCCGAAGTTGACAAATGACGTCCCGGAAAGCACATTCTCGGTGACGTCCTCTGGTGAGAGCAACTCGTCCGCGGCCGGGCTGGAGCGGTAGAAGGTGAACTCGCGGTCGCCGTCGGCACCTATCTCGACGAAGGCGAGCGAGGTGCGGGTGGGCGGGCTCTGGCGGCCTACGCGCGAAGTATCCACGCCCTCGGCCTCCAGCGCGTGCAGTATAAAGTCCCCGAAGAGGTCCTGTCCGACGCTTCCCACGAAGGCGGCCTCGGAACCAAGCCGCGAAGCGGCCACAGCGACGTTCGCCGGCGCTCCCCCCGGCCTGGCGACGAACCCGAGTTCCACGTCCGAGAGCTCCTCCCCCCTGTAGATATCCGAGACGACCTCGCCCAACGTGACTATCTTCCCCAAAACGTCCTCCCGACCCGTAACCCTAGATGTCCACTTCGCCGAGGGCCCGTATCTCCTCGTCGGGATACCCGGCCTCCCGCAGCGGCCCCACGACGTCGAGTTCAAGGTCGGGGACGTAGCACGCCACCAGGCTCGCTTCCCCCGTCCCGCCGGGAACCACCCTCACCTCGCCGATCGCGGCCGGTACCACGCGGCTCTCGGCACGACCGAGCGTCTGCGTGCCGCCCTCGTACTCGAGCATCACCGGCCCCTCGCCGACGTTCGAAAGCGTGAAGAAGCGCCGCGGGTGTGCGGGCTCCCTATGCGGCTCCGCAAGCGCCCAACGTTCCAGGGCGAAGTGCGGTCCCGCGCAGCACAGCACTCGCTTGTTGGCGTTGTCTTCGACCACTAACCCGGAGTTCGGACGGGGCAAGAAATCGGTCTTCAGTTCGTCGAGGGTGGCTTCGATGTTCGCATCCCACTCCCCTTCGTCCAGGCGGTTGCCGTAGAGGTCGAAGGGCATCACGAACTGGCCGAGGTCAGAGGTCTGCTGGACCTCCAGGATCAGGGTGTCGGGCCCGAAGGTGTGCAGGATGCCGCCTGGCACGTACACGGTGTCTCCAGGAACTATCCCGTGGCGCGGCATGACGGCGTCGTAGTCCTGCGCTTTGAACGCCGCGATCAGGTCCTCGCGCGAGCGGTTCTCTTTGATGCCGGCGAGGATTGAGGCGTCCTCAGCCGACCAGAGGATGTGCCAGGCCTCCGTCTTGCCGTGCGGTTCGCCGTGCTTTTCCCTCGCGGTCTCGTCGTCGGCATGCAGGTGGACGGGAAGCATGTGGGAGGCGTCGAGAAATTTGATCAGGAGCGGAAAATGTGGCCCGCGCCAGCCCTCCCCCACGAGCTCGTCGGGGAACTCCTCGACGAGCTCGTGCAGCGTGCGTCCCCTATATGACCCGTTGGCTAACGTCCCCGTGGTTTCCCTGTAGTCGCTGATCTCCCAGGTCTCGGCGACCACGCCTTCTGGCGCGTCCTGCTTGCCTAGCATCTCGGGGATCAAACGTTCCCCGAAATAGTAGTCGCGCACGTGGTAACTCAGCTCTATCGGGTAGGCTTCCAAGGCCCCTCCCCCCTATCCCCTCGCTCTCCAACACAGGTATTCTACCCGTGTTGAAAACCCCGGGCGCAAACCCCAGAAGGAGGAGCGCCATGATCACAGACCCCTCGGGCGACCCGCTGACGCGCCGAGAGCTTCTGAGGCGGATAGGAAGGCTGGAGCAAGTCGCAGGGATAGAACCGTTCGTCTTCGACGACGGCCCGGCCCGCGGCGTGCGCGCCTTCCGCTTCAGGACCGGAGGCAGCCTCTCCTTCGACATCCTCCCCGACCGAGGCATGGACCTGGGCTTCGCCGAGTACAGGGGCACGCCCCTCGCGTGGCTCTCCCCGAACGGCATCATCGCCCCCGCCTTCCACGAGCCCGAGGGCGAAGGCTGGCTCAATTCCTTTCCCGGCGGCCTACTCGTCACCTGTGGCCTGAGAAACGTCGGGCAGCCGGGCGAGCGCGGGGGCGAACAGTTCGGCCTGCACGGCCGCGCGTCGCACATCCCCGCAACCAGGGTCTCCTACGACGCGTTCTGGGATAACGAAGGGTGCGTTCTCGAGGCGAGTGGCCAGATCCGGGAGTCCAGCGCATTCGGCCCGAACCTGATCCTTCGCCGCCGCATCTGGGCCCGACTCGGGGAACCACGCGTCACGATCGAAGACCAGATCGAAAACGAAGGCTTCGACCCGGAACCGCTCATGATCCTCTACCACATCAACCTCGGCTGGCCCCTGCTCAGCGAGACCTCCCACCTGACCGGCCCCGGAAGACTCGAAGAACAACCGGAGCCACGAGACGACGAGGCAACAACAGGACTCGACGCCTGGAACCGTTTCGCGGCCCCGATGCCGGGCTTCAAAGAAAGGGTCTTCTACCACCATCCCGCCGCGGGAACCGGCGGCCTGTCAGAAGCACGGCTGGAGAACCCCGATCTCGGGCTCACGTTCTCTATCAGGTTCCGACCCGAGCAACTCCCCGAGTTCGTCCAGTGGACCATGATCGGTGAAAGCACCTACGTCCTCGGCCTCGAGCCGGCAACCTGCAGGGTCGAAGGCCCAGCAGCAGAGCAAGCCGCCGGACGAGTCATAAGCCTCGAACCCGGCGAGACCAGATCGCACCAACTGGAGATCGAGGTGGTTGAGCACGCCGCCAGGCTTCGCTAGGCGGCGTGCTCAACGCTATCTCGCGGCCTCTGTCTCAGAGCTTATGGAGACCCTTCTTTCGAGTTCCTCTTCTATGTCCTCTAGGGAGCGTCCTTTGGTTTCGGGGACAATGCGGAAGAAGAACAGGATGCCGATGATGCCGAAGGCGGCGTACAGCCAGAAGGTGCCTGTTTCGGTGATCGTGTTGATGAGGGTGAGCACCGTGGAGGCGATGATGAGGTCGAGCACCCAGTGGGTGATGCTGCCCGTAGCCGAGCCTTTGCCGCGGACCTCCAGGGGGTAGACCTCGGAGTTGAGCAGCCAGATGCAGATCCCAAGAGACGCGGCGAACGAGGCGATGTAGACCATGAGGCCAACGACTAGGATAAAGTTCACCAGCGCCGTCTGGGGCGGAAGCAAGTACGCGAGCCCGAGCACGATCAGGCTCACGGTCACGCCCCCCGTGCCGGCGAGCAGGAGCGGTCTGCGTCCGATTCGGTCGATGGACAGTAGGGCCGCGCCCGTCACCAGGCAGTTGACCAGCCCGATGCCGGTCGTGGCCAGGATAGCCCCCGAATCACCGAAGCCGGCATCGGAGAGGATGCTAGGTGCGTAGTAAATGACGGCGTTCACGCCGACCATCTGGTTGATAAACGCGACCCCGACCCCGACCGTCAGCGCCGGCCTGTAGCGGCGTTTCAGGAGGTCGCGGTAGCTGGTGCGTTCCTCGGCGTGCTCCGCGCTGGAGATGGACCGCATCTCCTCTTCCACGGCCTCCTCCGTTTCGCGGGTGCGGGCAAGGACCGCGCGGGCCTCTTCATCCCTGTTCATCCCTACGAGCCAGCGTGGGCTCTCGGGCAGGAAGAACATGCCGATCAGGAGCGCCAGGGCCGGTACAACGCCGATGCCGAGCATCAGGCGCCAGGCCGCGGCATCGGCCAGCAGGTAGTTGATCCCGTAGGAGAGCAGAATGCCGACCGTGATCAAAAACTGTTGCAGAGAGACGAGCGAGCCGCGCACCCGGCTCGGCGAGGACTCCGCTATGTAGACCGGCACCACCATCCCGGCGCCACCGACGGCCAGCCCGAGCACGAAACGTGCGATCGCCAGAAAGACGGCCCCGGTCGCCAGCGCCGAGGCCAGCGACCCGACCAAAAATATCGCGGCCGCAACCATGATCGCGCGCCGCCGCCCGATGCGATCGGCGAGCGGACCGCCGAACAGAGCCCCGAAGACAGCGCCCAACAGCAAAGACGCGACCACTATCTGCTGCGCCGTGTCGGAGAGCTTGAAGTCGTCCGCGATAAACAACAGCGCTCCGGAAATAATGCCGGTGTCGTAACCGAACAACAGGCCGCCCATGGCAGCCACTGCTGCTACCACATAGATGAATCTGTTGGTGCCATCTTCGGACGCGGCTGAACTCGTAGACATCTTTCCCCTCCCTTTCGTGTTATCCGCCAAGAAGTGCCCGGCGTGAGGGGAATATTATGTGCCAGAAATTCCTCTGTCAACGGTAGAGTTTGGCCCCTTTTCCTACGGTCGGGCGCCAGCGCGTCCGGGGGAGTAACCTTGGGCAAGATGATCACCGAAGAGAGGAGAATAACCGTGATCACAGACCTCGGACACCCCGCATCCACGGTCCACGACATAGACGCCACCCTCAGCTTCTACAGAATTCTCGGTATCGAAGAGGCCTTCCGGCTGAACCACGACGACGGCTCGCTCATGCTCGTCTACCTCCACGTCTCGGGCGACCGCTTTATCGAAGTCTTTCCCAGCGGACCACCCCCCCGACTCAGACAGGGAACAGAGCTTCGAGCATATCTGCCTGCTTACCGACGATATCCACGCGGCCGTCGAGCGTCTGCGCGAGGGCCGCGCGCCCATAGACCACGAGCCCCTAGTCGGCCTCGACGGCAACCTGCAAGCGTGGACACGGGACCCCGACGGGAACGAGATAGAGCTGATGCAACTCTCCGAAAATTCGCCCCAACGGCAAACGGCCCGCTCCGCCTAAGACAGCGAGGGGTAGGGATCGGCTCGCAGATTCCGGCTGGCTCAGAGACCTGTAGCCTGAAACCTACTGCCGCCGGGCCAGGTAAACGCCAAGGAGTATCACTATCCCGCCCACTATCTTGTTCACGCTCAGCGTCTCGCTGAAGAACACGATGCCCGACGTAACCCCCACGATGGTAATGAAGTACTGGTAGACGAGCACCCTGTTCGCCCCGATGCGGCTGATGCCCCTCTGCCAGGCAGAGAACGCGAAAGCCGTGGCGAAGATGCCGGAGTATGCTACGGCGGCCCAGCGTCCGACTCCCACGCTCCCCCATTCCAGGCTCAAGAGTTGCGGGGAGGACAGGAGCAGCAGAAAAGGGATGCCAAAGAGGACCGGATAGGTAGCGACGGCGAGAGGCGTGTGCCGCTCCAGCAGGGGCATCGAGAGTACCGCGTAGGCGCCTACGCAGACGGCGGCGACGAGGACAAACAGGTCCCCGGTGAGGCTGGCGTGGCCCGACAGCAACCCGTCAAGCACGACCAGGGCGACGCCCATGATGGAGAGCGCGACCCCGATCACGCCCTTCCACCTCGGCCGCTCCAGGCCGAGAACCGCGCCAAGGAGCAGCCCCCAAACGGGCGCGGTCGCGAAGATCAGGCCCGTGCTGCCCGCGCTCGAGAGGCTCAACCCGAACGTAAACCCCGTCTGGGCCGTCGCCACCCCGAAACAGCCAAGGGCCGCCATCGGCAACAGGTCCCTCCGCCCGAGCTTGCTCTTCGGCTCGATGATACGCAGAACTAGCAGCAGCAACAGCCCGCCGAGCGCAAACCGCAGGGCGACGAGCAATAGTGGCGGGATCGCCGCGGCCGCATACTTGGTAGCCGCGAAGTTAAGCCCCCAGAAGGTTGCAGCAAAGACCAGCGAGACCTCCGTCGCAATCGCGGCTCTGTTGTCGGATTCGGACACAGGAGCGGATTGTACCGTGCGGTTACGGCGCGACCGGGTGAATTAGGATACGAGGTAGTGGGCCAGGCAAGTTTCGAACGTCCGACCACCGGCCCTACGACCCTGGCAGAGTCAGTGGGCGGGGTTAAACGAGAGACGGGGCGAGTAACGAGGCGGAGCAGACCTTCTGGTAGCAAGAAGGTTACGTCGGTGAAGGAGCGGTCGCGGGTTTCAGCCAAAACGTCGCTCACCCGATTGTCGATAGATGAGGCGGTCAAGGCGCTTGGCATCGAGGTTGATGTCCTACGAAAGCGTATTCAGGAGAATTCCATCCCCCACGAGCGTGACGGACACGGGCGGGTGCACGTGCTCGTCGGCGCGTACAGCAACCTGTCCCACGCAGACCATAGCCGCCAGAGGAAGCCGCAGGACGAAGCCATGATCCAGGCTCTCGAGTCCTAGGCCGCGAACCTCAGCACATCCCCCGGCCATCGGAAGAACTCGAAGCGCCACCTGCAGAACCCGAAGAACCGGAAGTGCCCTTCTAAGTAAGCGGGCCTGGCAGGATTCGAACCTGCGACTCACGGCCCCGGAAACCGACTGACGCTCCTTCGTCGCGCCAGATTCCTTTACCTATACCCCTTTCGTGGTTCATCAGCCTGCAGGGTAACACGGATAAGCTGTAGTTAAGCTGTGACTAACCACCCTTGCTCGCCTTAAGTCGCGTCTTGAACATTTCGACGCTCTCGGGATCGTATAGCCACCCCGCGCCAGTCTTCACCGCACGGATCTTTCGCTCCTTCGCGAGGTCGATAATGTACTGACGACTGTAGCCCAATTTATCGGCTACCTGGCCTGTCCCCATCCACCGTTCTAATTCCTTTAAGCTCGGCATTTATGAGAGACCTTTCTTCTCAATTCATGGTGTGAATATTCTAACATTTTTATTTACGTATGTAAATACATGAGGTATAATAAAAAGGTGATGTA
>Ga0126313_10001538_pt1 | contig 12293 bp, 11 predicted proteins | sample Plot105A_FD_89954 | JGI IMG/M metagenome (GOLD analysis project Ga0126313, IMG submission 89954) | Serpentine soil microbial communities from UC McLaughlin Reserve, CA, USA - Plot105A | ecosystem: Environmental > Terrestrial > Soil > Grasslands | place: USA: UC McLaughlin Reserve, Lake County...
GCGCACCGCGGCGGAGCGGTTGCGCTGCGAGTAGAGCAGGCTCACCGGCGCCTCGTAGCCCGGCACGAGGCGCTTGTAGGAGTTCGTCGTCGGCGCGCAGAACGCGAGCAGTGCCGGCGCATGCTCGAGCAGTCCGCCGACGTAGTGGCGCGCGGTCTCCGACAGCAGCGCGTACCCGCCGTCGTCGAACATGATCGTCTCGCCGTCCTTCCACAGCGACATGTGCGTGTGCATGCCGGAGCCGTTCTCCTCGAAGACCGGCTTCGGCATGAAGGTCGCGACCTTGCCGGCCTGGCGGGCGACGTTGCGCGCCACGTACTTGTAGATCTGCATCGTGTCGGCCATGCGCAGCAGCGGGCGGAAGCGCAGGTCGATCTCGGCCTGGCCCGGGCCGCCGACCTCGTGGTGGTGGACCTCGACCTCGACGCCCATGCGCTCGAGCATCAACGTCATGCGCCCGCGCAGGTCGGCCAGCGTGTCGAGCGGCGGAGCGGGGAAGTAGCCCTGCTGCGAGCGGTTCGTGTAGCCGAGGTTCGCCCGCACGCCGTCGTCGCGACCGAAGCCGAGACCGGCGTTCCAGAATCCCTCGCCCGAGTCGACCTCGTAGAAGCCGCGGTTGGGCTGCTGGCCGTAGGCGACGTGCTCGAAGATGTAGAACTCGGCCTCGGGCCCGAAGAACGCCGTGTCGGCGATGCCGGTGCCGGCCAGGTGCACCTGCGCCTTGCGGGCGACGTTGCGTGGGTCGCGCGTGTACGAGCCGCCGGTGGTCGGGTCGCGCACGTCGCAGATCAGTGACAGCGTCGGGAACTCGTGGAAGGGGTCGAGCATCGCCGTCGCCGGATCGGGCACGAGCAGCATGTCCGACTCGTTGATCTCCTGGAAGCCGCGGATCGAGGAGCCGTCGAACCCGGCGCCCTCGGTGAGCAGCCCCTCGCCGAGCTCGCGCGCGGCCACGGCGAAGTGCTGCCAGGTACCGGGCAGGTCGGTGAACTTGAGGTCGACGAGGTGGACGTCGTGGTCGCGGGCGAACGCGACCACGTCGTCCGGAGTGGGCGCCGCGTCCTCGCCGACCGGCAGCGCCAGCGGCGGCCCGAGCGGCGTGGGCAGCGGCTCGTTGGTCAGCGACATGGCGACCCTCCTCTGGTCCGGGGCTTCGCCGCCGACGGTAGCCGGGCGGGCGCGCGCCCGCTTTGGCCCTCCGGTCCAACCCGTTTGGCCCGGCGGTCCAACCGGCGCCGTTCAGATCTCGAGGCGCTGGTCCTCGAGGTCGAGCTCGCGCTCGATGCGGTGCATGACGTCGTTGGAGATCACGCCCTCGTTGCGTAGCCCGACGACGGCGGCGCGCTGGGCCTCGAGCACCTCGCGCACCATCCGCTGGTAGGCCGCGGAGCGGTCCTCGTAGCCGTCGTCCTCGATCTTGCCCGCCCGCGCCTTGAGCCGCCGGCGGCGGTAGTCGTAGAGGGCCATCATCCGCTGGGCGGTCTCGTCGCGCGTCCACTCCTCGGCCGCGAGCTCGTCGAGCCTCGCCAGCGCGGCCTGGGTGGCCACCAGCCGCGCGCGCAGTTCCTCCTCGGCCTCGGCGCCGTCGCCGTGCACGCCGAGGCGGCGGATCACCGTCGGCAGCGTCAGCCCCTGGAGGACGAGCGTCGCCAGGATCACCGTGAACGTCACGAACACGAGCAGGTCGCGCTGCGGAGTGTCAGCGGGCAGCGCCAGCGCCGCGGCGAGCGAGACCGCGCCGCGCATCCCCGACCACGCGAGCACCATCCGCGGCCGCCAGCCCGCGCGGCGCGCGACCTGGCTCGGGCGCCGGTCGAGCGCGCGGATGATGTGCGGCATCGTCAGCAGCCAGGCGATCCGGGTGCCGGCCACCACCGCCGACACCGCCGCGCCGACGCCGATCAGGAACCACGGCGATTCGCCGGACAGGCCGTCGAGGATCGACGGGAGCTGCAGGCCGATCAGCACGAACAGGAGCGCATTGAGCAGGAACGTGAGCATCGACCACACTGCGGAGCCCTGCTGGCGCATCTCCGGCGAGCTGATGTTCGGCGCCCACCAGCCGATCGCAACGCCGGCCGTGACCGCCGCGATCACGCCCGACGCGCCCACCGCCTCGGCCGGCACGTATGCGGCGTAGCCGCTCAGCAGCGAGATCGTGATCTCGACGGGCGGGTCGTCCAGATGCCGGCGGATCTCGGCGATGACGCGCCCGATCACGAGGCCGATCGCCGCGCCACCCGTGGCCGAGCCGACGAACTCGAGGCCGGCGTCCAGCAGCGAGAACGTCCCGCCGCCGATCGCGCCGAGCGCGATCCGGTACAGCACGAGCGCGGACGCGTCGTTGATCAGGCTCTCGCCCTCGAGGATGTTGATGGTCCGCCGCGGCACGTCGAAGCGCCGCGCGATCGCAGTGGCGGCGACCGGATCGGTCGGCGCGACGATCGCGCCCATCGCGAAGCACGCCGCCCACGAGAGGCCGTCGACGAGCGCATGCACGGTGACGGCGACGGCGGCCGCGGTCGCGACGACGAGCAGCGTCGAGAGCAGCGTGATCGAGCGCGCGTCGGCGCGCAGCTCGCGCAGGTTCGCGAAGAACGCGCCACCGTACAAGAGAGGCGGGAGGAACACGACGAGCACGAGATCGGGCTCGAGCGTCACGTCGGGGATGCCGGGCATGAAGCCCATCACCAGGCCGCCGAGCACGAGCAGGATCGGGTATGGCACGCCGAGGCGCGTGGCGAGCGCGCTGAGGCCCGCCACGGCGACGAGCAGGCTCACGATGACGATCTCGATGTGCTCCATGGCCTGAGGCCATCATCGTCGACCGCGTGTGACGGAGGGGAGGCGCCCGGGGCGCCCGGCGCATACAGTCCTGGCATGCCGCCCCGCTCGCCGCTTCCCGCGCACGCCGGCGAGCGCTCGGTCCGGCGGATCGGCCTCGGTCTGGCCGCGCTCGGGCGGCCCGGGTACCTCAACCTCGGCCACGGCGCCGACCTCGGCCCCGACCGCTCCGTCGACGCGCTGCGCGCGCGCAGCTTCGAGGTCCTCGACGCGGCGTACGCCGCCGGCGTGCGCTACCTCGACGCGGCGCGCTCGTACGGCCGGGCCGAGGAGTTCCTCGGCGCGTGGCTGCGCGACCGCGATCCGCCCGACGTGGTGGTCGGCTCCAAGTGGGGCTACGTCTACACCGCCGGCTGGGAGGTCGATGCCGATCCGCCGGAGGTCAAGCACCACGACGCCGACACGCTGCGCCGGCAGCTCGCCGAGACGCGCGAGCACCTCGGCGCCCGCCTCGCGCTCTACCAGATCCACTCCGCGACGCCCGACAGCGGCGTGCTGGAGAACGACGCGGTCCTCGGCGAGCTCGCCGCCCTGCGCGCCGAGGGGGTCGCGATCGGGCTGACGACGAGCGGCACTTCGCAGGCGCAGACGCTCGAGCGCGCGCTCGCGCTCGACCTGTTCGACGCCGCGCAGGTGACCTGGAACGTGCACGAGCGCGCCGCCGGCGCGGCCCTCGAGCGCGCGCACGACGCCGGCCTGGGCATCGTCATCAGGGAGGCGCTCGCCAACGGGCGCCTGACGCCGCGGGCGGCGCCGCCGGAGCTCGCGCGCGCGGCCGAGGCGGTCCGCGCCGGCCCCGACGCGGTGGCGCTCGCCGCGGTGCTGGCGCAGCCGTTCGCCGACCTGGTGCTGAGCGGCGCGGCGAGCGCGGAGACGCTGCGATCAAACCTCGCCGCGGCGGATCTCGACCTCGGCGCCGCGGCCCTAGAGGCCCTCGCGGCACTGGCCGAGGCGCCCGAGCGGTACTGGGCCGCGCGCGGCGGGTTGGCCTGGAACTAGGCCGGTCCGAAAAACAACACTCACGGTTTCTGTGCGCCTCTGCCGGGCACGCCCCGGTCTGGAACACCGGTGGAGGTCATGACCATGCAGTCGCCGCACCCGAAGCCCCGACGGGCCTCGCTGCCTGGGCCGTCGCGCCGCATCACCGTCGAGCCGATCGAGGTCCCGGCGCCCGCGCAGCCGCGCGAGACGCCCGCGCCGGAGCGCGAGCCGGAGCGCGAGCCGGCGCCGCGCCGGGAGGAGCCGGTGCCCACGCCATGACCGCGCAGCCGGCCAGCATGCACGCCCCCGACCTCGTCCAGCGTGTCATCGGCTACCGCCACTGGCGCCTCGACGACGAGGGCCTGTGGTCGCCGTACCTCGAGGAGCGCTGGGGGCGCGGCGTGCACACGGCCACCTGCCGCACCGACCACGCCGGCCACGCCGAGCCGGCCCCCGGACACGACTGCACGTGCGGCATCCACGCCTGGTACCAGCCGTGCCCGATGCTTAGCTGGGCCGCGACGCGCAACCTCGTGGCCGGAGCGGTCGCGCTGTGGGGCGAGGTCGAGCTCCACCCGTTCGGCATGCGCGCCGAGCACGGCATGGTCATCGCGCTGGCGCTGCCGCCCTGGCGGGGGACCAAGCCGCGGCGGATCGTCGAGATCGCCGCGGCGCTCGACATCGAGGCGGTGCCCGCGCGGAGCCTCGAGGCGGTCGCCTTGCAGCACGGCGCGCCGGTGCCCGCCGAGCTCATCCCCGCGCCGCAGATGTCCCGCGCGGCCTACGCGGTGGAGCAGCACATGCGCGAGAACGAGGGCAGCTCCGGCTGGCGGCCGTCGTCGCTCGTGTCGCGCACGCGGTCGCCGGACTGAACCCCCACGGGCGTCACCCGCTCGTCCGGCGTTGGCGGCGACCTCGAGCGTTCCGGGGAGGGAGCATGGCCGCCGTCAGCACCGTCGTCGCGCCGGAGCGCTTCAACGCGAGCGTGCTGCTCCACCGCAACCTCGAGGCGGGTCGCGCCGACAAGCCCGGCCGCGCCGACGACATGCTCAAGATCGACGGCCTGTGGGTGTCGCCGGTCGACATGGAGAACGCGCTCATGGAGCACCCGCTCGTGCAAGGTGCAGCGGTTCCCCTCCGCGAGCTGGCGGGCACGGGGCCTCCCGCCGGCGTCGGGCTCGCGATCGCGGGCGATCCCGGAGGCGCATCGCTCGCGATCCTCACGGAACTCTCAGCTTCTCACCGGGTGATTCCCACACGGTGGGCCGAGCATCGACGCACACCCTCGAACGAAGGAGGCGAGCAGCTTTGCTCAGCACCACCATCCCCAAGTCCGCCCTGACGGTCGCGGCCCTCGGCGCCCTCGGCCTCGGCGGCTCCGCCGTCGCCGGCGCCACCGACAGCGGCACCTCATCGGCGACGCCGTCGTCGGCCGGCGGCTCGGCGCAGACCCGGCCGGCGCGCCCGCCGCGTCAGGAGCTCTCGAGCGACGTGGCCGCCAAGGTCAGGGCCGCCGCGCTCGCCAAGGTCCCGGGCGCGACCATGCTGCGTACCGAGGCCGGCGGCCCGTACGGCACGCCGTACCACGTCCACATCCGGACGTCCGGTGGCACGGAGCAGGTGGTTCTCGTGGACTCGTCGTTCAAGGCCGCGGCGGTCCAGGCCGACCAGGGCCGCGGCGGCAGGGGACCGGGCGGCCGCGACGGCCGCGGGGCGGGCGAGACCCCGCTGACCGGCGCCACGAAGGACAAGGTCGAGGCGGCGGTCAAGGCCAAGTACCCCGGCGCGACGATCGTCCGCACCGAGACGAACGGCGACTCGACCGCGCCCTACGAGTCGCACATCAGGACGAGCGCCGGCACGGAGCTCGAGGTCCTCGTGAGCGAGGACTTCGCGGTCGTCGACGCCCGCGAGCACCCGGCTCACCCGTAGCGGGGCGTGCGATCGCAGCGGCCCGCCGGCGCGTGCCGGCGGGTCGCCCCGTCGTGCCCGCATCGCGGCGCGCTCCGCGCCGGCCGGGCGGACGCCTCGGACGTTGGGACGGGGAAGGTAGTTTTGCTAGGCTAATTACCGATGCTAACTACTCCTCCCGTCGCCGACGTCGCTGGCCACCTGCGGCTGGTCGTCGCGCGCACCGCCCGGCGGCTGCGCCAGGAGGCGGGGCGGGACCTGAGCCCGTCGCTGACCTCGGCGCTCGCGTCGATCGACCGCCACGGCCCCCTCACCCCGAGCGAGCTCGCCGCGCTCGAGCGCGTGCAGCGCCCCACCGCCACGCGCCTGTTGGCGCGGCTCGGCGACCTCGGCCTGGTCGAGCGCGCCGCGGACCCGGCGGACGGCCGCTCGGCGCTGATCTCCGCCAGCCCCGCGGGCCGCGCGCTGCTGCGGCGTGTGCGCAGCCGCAAGGACCAGTACCTCGCCCGGCGCCTGGAGACGCTCCGGCCGCAGGACGTCGCGACGCTGGAGCGGGCGGCCGTCATCCTCGAGCGCGTGCTCGACGCGGAGGAGCGCCGGTGACCGCCGCGCTGCGGCGGTCGTTCGGATCGCTCTCCGTCCCCAACTACCGGCGCTACTTCGTCGGCCAGGTCGTCTCGATCAGCGGCAACTGGATGCAGATCGTCGCGGAGGTCTGGCTGATCCTGCGCCTCACCGGCAGCGGCACGGTCGTCGGGCTCGCCGCCGCGCTGCAGTTCCTGCCGATCCTGCTCGCCGGCGTCTGGGGCGGCCTGCTCGCCGACCGCGTGCCCAAGCGCCTGCTGCTGAGCGTCACGCAGGTCATGAACCTCGTGCCGGTGCTCGCGATGTGGGCGCTCACGGCGTCCGGCGCGGTCGAGGCGTGGATGGTCCTCGGCCTGATCTTCGTGCGCGGCGCGGTGAACGCGATCGACAACCCGGCGCGCCAGAGCTTCGTCGTGGAGATGGTCGGAGCCGAGCGCGTCGTCAACGCCGTCTCGCTGAACAGCGTGCTGGTGCACACCGCGCGCATCGTCGGGCCGGCCGCGGCGGGGCTCGTCATCGCCCTGTTCGGCGTCGCCCCCTGTTTCCTGCTCAACGCGGTGACCTTCGTCGTGATGTTCGTCGCGCTGTGCTACATGGACCCGGCCGAGCTCGAACCCGCGCCGCGCGCGGCGCGCGCCCCCGGCCAGCTGCGCTCGGCGCTGCGCCACGTGCTCGCCACCCCGGCGCTGCGGATCCCGCTGGCGATGATGGCCGTCGTCGGGATGCTGTCGTTCAACTTCCAGGTGCTGCTGCCGCTGCTGGCCAAGTTCACCTGGCACGGCACCGCGTCGGCCTATGCGGCGCTGACCGCGGCGATGGGCGTCGGCTCGATCGCCGGGGCGCTGGCGTCCGGCGCCCGCGGCCGGGTGAGCCCGCGGATCCTGACCGCGGCGTCGGCCGGCTTCGGCCTGGCCACGCTCGTGGCTGCCGCGGCGCCGACCTTCGCGCTCCAGCTGCTCGCCCTCGTCCCGCTCGGGGCGATGAGCGTCACGTTTGCGGCGGGCGTCAACTCGGCGCTCCAGCTCGCCGTCGAGCCCGAGCTGCGCGGGCGCGTCATGGCGCTCTACTCGGTCGTGTTCCTCGGCTCGACGCCGGTCGGCGGGCCGCTCGCGGGCTGGCTGGCCGAGACCGCGGGCCCGCGGGCCGGGCTCGTGCTCGGCGGCGTTGCCGCCCTGCTCGCGGCGGCGGTGGCCGGGCGTGCGTTCGAGCGGGCGGGCGTGACCCCTCGTGCACCGGCGGCCGCCCGCACGCTCGCTGTCGCGCCGGGCGTGGCCGCCGCGAGCGGCGGTCGCGCGCTCAGCGCCTGCCCGGCGCGCGCGCCCCGCCGTGGACTGGCCCGCGTTCGCGACGCGCGGCACGCGATGGCCCGCCGGGCCGAGCGCGCCCGACGCTCGTAGCATCCGCAACCTGAGGTGCGCGGCGACAGCTGCGCGGCGTTCTAGCGACACCAGCACGAGAGAGACGAAGGCGGCGATCAAGGGCGACTGGTTCACGACCGGCGACCGCTACCGCCACACCGCGGACGGTCTACGTCTATGAGGGTCGCACCGACGACATGCTCGAGATCGGCGCCTGTGGGTGCCGCCGGCCGACATGGAGAACGCGCTCAAGCTTGGCGCGGTACCGGCCGATCACCGGGCCACCAGGTGCCCCCCTTTCCAACCGGAGTCCATCGCCATGAAGTTCTCAATCCGCACCCAGCTGCTCGCCGCCTTCGGCGCGGTGGCGCTCGTGGTGCTCCTGCTCGGCGTCCTGTCCGTGAAGTCGCTCGGCGACGTCAAGGCCGGCGCGGACGAGTTCAACGACAGCGTCGTCCCGAGCATCACGCTGATCGACGCCGCCTCGACCGCGGTCGAGGCGTACCGCCAGGCCCAGTTCCAGCACATCACCGCCCAGACCGACCGGCAGACCCGCGCTGCCGAGGAGGACCTCGCCCGGACGCGCGCAGCCGCCGACAAGGCGCTCGCCACGTACGGGCGCGACCAGGTCAGCGACGCCGAGGACGGCGCCACCCACCGCCGCATGACCACGCTGTGGCGCGCGTACCTGCGGGGCACCGCCAACCTCACCGCGCTCAGCAACGGCGGGCGGGACGACGACGCCCGCGACCTGGTGAACGGGCAGACCGCCGCGTTCGACCGCCTCACCCATGGCCTCGAGGCCTTCGCCGCGGCCAACCGTGAGGGCGGCGCGGAGACCGACCGCGCGAGCGACGCGACCGCCGCGTCCGCGACGCGCCTGTCGATCATCGCGATCGTGCTCGCGCTGGCCCTTGCGATCGGCATCGCCCTGTGGCTGTCCCGCCGGATCGTCGGCGGCGTCCAGCAGGTCCTCGCCGCCGCGGAGGGCATCTCGGAGGGCGACCTCGATCAGCAGGTCGACGTCCGCAGCCGCGACGAGATCGGCAAGATGGCCACCGCGTTCGGGCGGATGATCGAGTACCTGAAGACCAACGCGGCCGTGGCCGAGCGCGTCGCCTCCGGCGACCTGGCCGTCGAGGTGACGCCGCGCTCGGAGCGCGACGTCTTGGGCAACGCGTTCGCCGCGATGGTCACGCAGCTGCGCACCGTCGTCGGCAGCGTGTCCGGCTCGGCGCAGTCGCTGTCGGCGGCGTCGCAGCAGATGGCGACGACCTCCGAGGAGGCCGGCCGCGCCGTCGGCGAGATCGCGTCGGCCGTGGGCGAGGTCGCCCAGGGCGCCGAGCGCCAGGTGCGCGCGGTGGAGCAGGCCAAGCTGGCGACTGAGGAGGTCGCCTCGGCCAGCGCCGCCGGCGCCGAGAACGCGCAGGAGACCGCAGCCGCGGCCCTGACCGCCGGCGAGGTCGCCGAGCAGGGCGCCGGCGCCGTGGCGCAGGCCTCCGAGGCGATGAGCGCGGTCCGCGACAACTCGGTCCATGCGACCGAGGCGATCCGCGAGCTGGGCGCCAAGTCCGAGCAGATCGAGGGCATCGTGGCCACGATCACGGGCATCGCGGAGCAGACCAACCTGCTGGCGCTCAACGCGGCCATCGAGGCCGCGCGCGCCGGTGAGCAGGGCCGTGGCTTCGCCGTGGTCGCCGAGGAGGTCCGCAAGCTGGCCGAGGAGAGCCAGTCGGCGGCCGCCTCGATCGCGGGGCTGATCGCCGAGATCCAGGGCGAGACGGCCAAGGCGGTCGAGGTCGTCGAGGCGGGCGCCCGTCAGACCGAGGACGGCGTGGCCACCGTCGAGCGCGCCCGCGAGTCCTTCGTGGCGCTCGGGGCGTCGGTCCAGGACATGAACGGCCGCGTGGAGCACATCGCCGCCGCGATCCAGCAGATCGCGTCGAGCTCGCGCCAGGTGCAGTCCGACATGACGGAGGTGGCCGCCGTCGCCGAGCAGTCCTCGGCCTCCTCGGAGCAGGTCTCCGCCTCGACGCAGCAGACCAGCGCCTCGACGCAGCAGATCGCCGCGTCGGCGCAGGAGCTGGCTCGCACCGCCGAGGAGCTCGAGCGCCTCGTCGGGCAGTTCACCCTGTAGGGACGACCGAGTCGCGTCGCCACGGCGGCGCGACGGCAGGAACCCGCGCGGCCGCCCCGTCACCTCGACGGGGCGGCCGCGCTCGTAGTCGGCAAGCCGGCCCCGGGCGCCCGGGAGGCGCAGCCCGTCGAGGCGGTGGACCTGGACCGGGTCGTCCGTGTCTGGGAGCGGGTCGCCGGTCAGCTCGCCGTCGGCGGTCGTGTCGCTCGCGCGCGGGGGCGCCCCTCGATTCTCCTCGACGCGCTCCGGCCGCCCCCTCAGGGCAGGCGGCCGGACCAGCGCAGCGATGCCGCCGCGGCGCCGGCGAGCAGCACCAGGCCGCCGATCGCGAACACCGCCGTGATCTCCTGCTGGCGCTTGCGCGTGCCGATGCTCGACCCGAGCCGCTGGTAGATGGTCGACAGCTCGCCCGCATCCTCGACGGTGTAGGCGCGCCCCTTGGACTCCGAGGCGATGCGCCGCAGCGTCACCGGGTCGGGTGGGACCGGGAGCGGCGAGGCGTAGGGGTACGGGTTCGGGATCGTCGCGCCCGGGGTGCCCAGCGCGACGGTGAAGATGGGGACCTTCGCGCGGCCGGCCTGGCGGGCGACCTGCACCGGGTCGCGCCCGGTGGTCGTCTTGCCGTCGGACAGGAGCACGATCGCGGCGGGCGGGCGGCGCCCGTTCTTGCGGTCGCGCGAGATGCCCTCGAGCGCCGCGGCGAGCGCGTCACCTGTGGCGGTCGAGCCGTCCGCGACCAGGCCGTTGATGATCCGGCGCACGTCGTCGCGGCGCGTGGTCGGCGTCTGAACCGCGTCGGGCGCGTCGGAGTAGGCGACCGCACCCACGCGCACCGGCCCGGGCACCTTCTGCAGGAAGCGCAGCGCGGCGTCGCGGGCGGCCTCGAGGCGGCTCGGCGAGACGTCGGTGGCCATCATCGAGCGCGAGTGGTCGGTCACGAGCACCACCGACGCCTGCTCGGCCGGCACCGCGACCGTGCGGTTCGGCTTGGCGAGCGCGAAGATCAGCGTGGCCATCGCGAGCAGCGCCAATGCCGCGGGCAGGTGGCGGCGCCAGGCCGGCGTCGTGCCGATCACGGCGCGGAGCGTCGGGACGGCCGTGTAGCGCACGGCGTAGCGCTGCGCGCGGCGGTGGAACGCGCGCTGCAGCAGCAGGACCATCGGGATCAGCGCCAGCCCCACGAGTGCGACCGGCGTCTCGAAGCTGATGGCCAGCGGCGTCATCGCATCGTCCGGCCCAGGTCGAACAGCCAGTCGCGATCGGTCGACAGCACCACGTGGTCGACGCGCAGCCGGCGCAGCTCGCCGGCGATGTGGTCGCGGTCGCGGCGCTCGGCGGCCGCGAAGCGCTCGCGCAGGCGGCGGTTGTTCGAGTCGATCTCGATCCGCTCGCCGGTCTCCGGGTCGATTAGCGCGAGCCGGCCGACGGCGGGCAGCGCGCCCTCGCGCGGGTCGCGCACCTCGACGGCGAGCACGGAGTGGCGCATGCGCAGGGAGCCCATGGCGGTCGTCCAATTGTCGGGCCCGCGGAAGTCCGACACCACCACCACGAAGCCCGGCTGGTTCGACACCCGACCGACCCGCCCGAGGGCCCTGACCAGCGCGTCGGGCTCGCTGTGGCCGTCGACGGCGACGCCCTCGGCGAGCGTGCGGCGCAGGCCGATGAGCGCCGGGCGGCTGCCGCGCGGCGGCAGCAGCCGCGTGCGGCCCGAGCCGCAGGTGACGAGCGCCACGCGGCCGGCGCGGCGGATCGCGAGGCGCCCGATGACGAGCGCGACGCCCTCGGCCACGTCGGACTTCAGCCGCTGCGCGGTCCCGAACGCCATCGACGGCGACACGTCGACGACCAGCCACGTGGTGAGCGTGCGCTCGGGCACGTGCACGCGCACGTGCGGCACGCCGGTGCGCGCGGTCGCCGCGGCGTCGATCTGGCGCACGTCGTCGCCGACCTGGTACGCGCGCAGCTGGGCGAGCTCGGTGCCGCTGCCCACGCCGGCGGCGCGCCGGTCGCCCGGCAGCAGGCCCGCGGCGCGGCGCGCCACGGCCAGGTCGAGCTCCTCGACGAGCGACGAGGGCATCGGCCCGGGACCCTGCCGGCCGTCCGGAACGCGCAGTCCGGCGGGGGTGCTCACGCGGCGGCCTGCCGGCGCCGGAGGTGGTCGCTCGGCGGGACCTCGACGGCCGCCAGGACGCGGTCGAGCACGTCGTCGGCCGAGATGCCCTCGCTGAGCGCGTCGTAGGACAGCACGAGGCGGTGGCGCAGGACGTCGGGGGCGAGGTCGCGCACGTCGGACGCGATGACGTGGCCGCGGCCGCGCAGCAGCGCGAGGGCGCGCGCCGCGTGGATGACGCTGATCGGTCCGCGCGGGCTGGCGCCGTAGTCGATCAGCGTCTCGAGGTCCTCGAGGCCGTAGCGGCCGGGGTTGCGCGTGGCGTCGGCGAGCTGCACCGCGTAGGAGATGACGTCGCGGTCGACGA
>Ga0126313_10001539_pt1 | contig 12289 bp, 12 predicted proteins | sample Plot105A_FD_89954 | JGI IMG/M metagenome (GOLD analysis project Ga0126313, IMG submission 89954) | Serpentine soil microbial communities from UC McLaughlin Reserve, CA, USA - Plot105A | ecosystem: Environmental > Terrestrial > Soil > Grasslands | place: USA: UC McLaughlin Reserve, Lake County...
CCCGCTCGTCGGGCCAAACGATGGTTCCGGCACGTTCACCATCCCGCAGCGGCCGATTCGGCGCCGGCTGCAGAGCCTGCCGCCATTCGTGGTCACCCGCGGCGGCGAGTACTGCTTCGCCCCGGGGCTGCGAGCGCTGCGCTGGCTGGCGGAGCTGACGACTTGAGAGACCGCCGCAATCCCACGGAGGGAGACCACGTGGCAACGAGCCCGACACGAACCGACCGCTGGAAGGCACTGGATTTCGGCCCGCCGCCATCCGGTGACGCGGAGCCCGACCAGCCCGTGCGGGTCGAGTTCGGCTCCGGCGAGCGCATCGCCCTGATCACTCTGAACAGGCCGCACGCCGACAACGCGATCACAACCGAGATGGGGGCGCGGCTGACCGAGATCCTCGAGACGATCGCGGTCCGTCCCGCCGTTCGCATCGCCATCATCACCGGCGCCGGTGACCGGGCCTTCTCGGTCGGCAGCGACCTGCGCCAGCGCAAGGACATGTCCAAGGAGGAGTGGCTGCGCCAGCGCCAGGACTTCGATCGCACGCTCTACACGCTGCGGCAGCTGCGAAAGCCGATCGTCGCCGCCGTCAACGGGATCGCCTACGGAGGCGGCTCCGAGATCGCTCAGAGCACCGACTTCATCATCGCCTCCGAAAGCGCGACCTTCGGCCAGCCCGAAGCGATGATCGGCCTCGCGGCGGGGGGCGGCTCGCCGGCCCTGCTTCCCCGCGTACTGCCACCGGGGAAGGCGCTGCAGATGCTAATGACCGGCGACCCGATCACCGCGCAGGAAGCGCACCGGCTGGGAATGGTCAACGAGCTCTACCCCCAGCCCGAGCTCATGCACGCGGCGCACCGCATCGCCGAGAAGATCGCGAGCAACTCACCCACCGCGGTACAGGCGGTCAAGCGGGCCGTTCGCATGGGCGAGGGGCAGCCGATCGAGCAGGCAATCGCGATCATGATGGAGGCGCACTGGCGCTCGGCTGTGCATCCGGATCGCATCGAGGGGATCGGCGCCTTCAATGAGGACCGCGAGCCGACCTTTCAGGACCCCGATTACTGATGCGCGACCCGGAGTGCCCAACCACTCATCCACGAGGAGGCTGACACATGGCGGTAGCAGGCGACCTCGAACAAGCGCGATCCGCACTCGTGATGATCGCCCAGGATCCCTTCAACGCGGAAGCGCCCCCGGAGGCCCTGAGAGGCGACATCACGCCGACGGAGCTTCATTACGTCCGCAGCAACTTCGCCGTGCCGGCCCACGAGGGCACGCTCGAAGTCGGCGGCGCGGTCGAGAACCCGACGACCCTCACACTCGACGATCTACGCACCATGCCAGCAGTTGAGCGGGCCGTCACGCTCGAATGTGCGGGCAACGCTCGTCTCGACATGCGACCGCTGCCGGTCGGCGAGCCATGGGGTGACTACGCGGTCTCGACCGCCCGCTGGAGGGGCGCCCTCCTGCACGAGGTGCTGGAGCGGGCGCACCCAGCAGCAGGCGGCGTCGAGGTCCGATTCCAAGGCGCCGACCGCGGTGCGTATCACCTCAAGCCGGTCCTTGCGCAGACCAACCAGTCCGACTTGACCTTCGAGCGCTCACTCGCCCTCGCCCACGCAACCGATCCGGCGGCGGAGATCCTGATCGTCTACGAGATGAACGGCGAGCCGCTGGGCCCCGACCACGGAGCCCCGTTCCGGCTCGTGGTGCCCCACTGGTTTGCCGTCGCGTCGGTGAAGTGGTTGAAGCGGATCGACGTTCTGACCGACCCGTACGCCGGCGAGTTTCAAACCGGCCACTACATGTACGAGTGGCCCGATCGTCCGCATGAACCGGTCGGCCTGATGCGCGTGCGCGCCCGCATCACCGAACCCGCCCCCGGCACGACCATCGCCGCCGGCACATGCACCGTGCGCGGAAAGGCGTGGTCGGGCACCGGACCGGTGACGGAGGTCGACCTCAGCTTCACCGGCGAAAGCGACTGGCACCCAGCCGAGCTCGAGCCCCCGATCGGGCCCTACCAATGGCAGGACTGGTCATTCGATTGGCAGGCGACCACCGGGCGGCACAGCCTTCGCGCCCGCGCAACCGATGCTGCAGGCAACGTGCAACCCGATGTCCCGCCCTGGAACCGGCTCGGCTACGGAAACAACGCGATCGAGGTGTCCTACGTCGACGTGCGTTGACCCGCATCAACGACGTCTTGCGACACATCCGCGACGCCGGGATCAGCAGAAACAGCGTCGAGGCACGCCATCGGAACCGCGATGTCGTGCATGCACCCGGGCGAGGTAGGCGCGCCACCCTAGCGAGACGCACGCACGCCACCTTGAGGTGCGTACCACCTCCCCGAGACTCGTGCGGTGCGAACACGGCGACCTGTGAAACAGCGGATACGCGACGCGGACGATCGGAGCCAAGATGAGCGACCAGCAGACTCACTCTGAGCAGGACGACGCGCGGGCGCACACTGTCCCCGACGCTGGAACGTCGCCGGACGGCCAGCCGGCCGTCAGTGCTCCGGCCGCGCCGCAAGAGCCGCGGCACCGGGCGCGCATATGGATCGTGCTGACGATCGCATTCGCAGCCGTGGCGGTCGGCCTGGGCGCGTGGGCGCTGTCGCTGCGGTCTGACGTGGATGACAAGGATGCCCAGATCGCCGCCCAGCAGGAGCAGATCGAAGAGCAGCAGGGAGTGGCGGGTCAGGTACAGGAAGCAGCAAGCGGCTTCGCGGAGGACACTCGCCAGGCAATGCGCGAGCTCGGCGATGAGCTTGAGCAGGTCGAGGGCGTGGCCGCCGAGACGCAAGCCTCCACCGACGAGGCGATCGACAACGCCGAAGCGGCCGCTTCCGAGGCCCGGGCGAGGGTGGACAGCGCCGGGGGCGAGGTCGACAAGGCTCGCGCGCAGGCCGATGAAGCCGCGGCCAGGGCCGATGCCGCCGGTGCCTGCGCGCGCGGCTATGTCTCCGCTTTCGCCGGCATCGTCGACGCAGCCTCGATCTCCGAAGGCGTGGATCAGGCGAGAAGCGACATCGAGGCGCTCAACGCGTCGTGCTCGGGCACGCTGGGCTCCTGATCCAGAAGCTCGGCACCTTCACGTCAGCGAGCGCGTACCACGGCCTGGCGCTTCTTCTCCGGCGGCTCGGCCGGTGGCAGCGGTCCGCGCCAGGCTCATGGCGCCGTGACACCGTGGCGGCTCAGGTAGTCGAGGTAGAAGGGGCGAAGCAGCTCAGCGACTTCGCCGCGGCCGGCCTCGGCGACATCGTCCACGTGTGCGCTCAGCCTCATCACGTCCGTCTCCGCCTCGCCGAGCTCGCCCGCGGCGGCCTCGGCTACAGGCAGGAGGCGCATCAGGTCCCAGAAGAAGCGCACGTCGAGATGGCGCTTCGCGCGGGATACCGCGAGATCATGCAGCTCCTGCGACGAGAGGCGGTCGAGATCTTCGTCCTGGGTCATCGCGCGCGTAGCCGTCAGGCGACGATCTGCATCTCGCGCGCGGTGTGGTTGAGGCGCCGCCCGCCGTCCCGGGTGACCGTGACGATGTCTTCGATGCGGACACCGAAGCGCCCTGACAGGTAGATGCCGGGCTCGATCGAGAAGCACATGCCGGGCTTGAGCGCGTGCGTCTCGCCCTCGACCATGTACGGCGGCTCGTGCGTCGTGAGGCCGATGCCGTGCCCCGTGCGGTGTATGAACTGCCCGCCGTAGCCGGCGTCCGCGATGACGCGCCGCGCCGCGCGGTCGATCGCCTGGCACGCGACGCCCGGCCTCACTGCTTCGAAGCCGGCCTGCTGCGCGCCGCGGACGATGTCGTGCACCTCGCGTTCCTCGTCGGTCGGCTCGCCGACGTGGATAGTGCGCGAGGTGTCGGAGCCGTAGCCGTCCTTGAGCCCGCCGAAGTCGAGCACGATCATGTCGCCGTCCTGGATCGTGCGATCGCCGGCCTCGTGATGGGGGTTGGCGCCGTTCGGCCCCGACCCCACGACGGTGAAGTCGACCTGCGAATGCCCGTGGTCCATGAGCAGCGAGGCCAGATCCGCGGCGACCTCGGTCTCCTTCCGGCCGGCGAAGCGCACCTTGAGGATCTCCTGGAAGGTCGCATCCGCCGCGGCCCCCGCGGCGCTGAGCCGCTCGAGCTCGTCGTCGTCCTTGACGGCTCGCAACATCGGCAACGCCGAGGTCATCGAGACGTAGCGCGTGCCGGGCAACGCCTCCTGGAGGCCGAGCAGCTGCAGCGCCCATGCAGAGTCCGAGATGGCGTACGACCCGGCGGGGTCGAGCAGCGGCGCGGCCGCCGCGTACGGGTCGCTGCCGTCGCTCCACTCGGTCAGGGCGATCGTGCCTGCGCTGGCAGCATGCTCGGCGTCGGGTCGTTCGAGCGACGGCAGGATCATCGCCGGGTCGCGGCCAGTCTGGAGCACGAGCATCGTCAGCCGCTCGGTGATCGCCACGGGGGCGTAGCCGGCCAGGTAGAGCAGGTCGGGTCGCGGCGCGACCAGGATGCCGGTGAGTCCGGCGTTCTCGGCCTGCTCGGCGGCGCACGCCATGCGCCGCGCGAAGTCCTCGGTGGTGAACGGAGCCGGGCTTGCGGTGACGGCCATTGCTCGCCCTCCTCTAGGACGGAGATTGTCCGTTGGGATAGCGCTCGAGGAACAGCGCTTCGGCGAGCGCGATGTGCTCGATCTCGGACGGGTCGACGCTCTCGTTGGGCGCGTGGATCAGACACCTTGGCTCCTCGACGCCGAGCAGCATGATCTCCGCGTCGGGATATGTCTCGGCCAGGACGTTGCACAGCGGGATCGACCCGCCCTGCCCCTCGGTCGTCAGCGGCCGAGCGAACGCCTCTTCCAGCGCGGACTTCAGCGCCTCGAAGGCCGGGCCCTCGAGCGACCCGACGAACGGGTCGCCGACCGCGACGCGCCGGACCTCGCACCGCATCCCCCACGGCACCCTAGATTCCAGGTGGGCGACCAGCGCGTCCTGCGCCTGCTTGCCGGTCACCCCCGGAGGCAGCCGCAGGCTGATGCGCGCGGCGGCGGCGGCATGAACCGCCGAGGACGACCCGATCACGGGCGGAACGTCGATGCCGAGGACGGTCGCCGAGGGGCGTGCCCACAGCAGGTCCGCGACGCTGCCGTCGCCCATCGGCTTGACGCCGTCCAGCACGTTGGCGTCGGCGCGGAACTGCTCGGCCGGATACTCGACTCCGGTCCACCTCTGCGTCGCATCGAGGCCGTCCACGGTCGTGTTGCCATGCTCGTCGTACAGCGAGGCGAGCAGCTGGATGAGGGCGACGACCGGGTCGGGCGCCGGGCCCCCGAACATGCCGGAGTGCATCGCGCTGTCGAGCGCGGTGAGCGTGATGTCGACGCTTGTCATGCCGCGCAGCGTGGTCGTTAGCGTCGGCACGCCGACGGCGAAGTTGCCGGTGTCGACGACCAGGATCGCGTCGGCGCGCAGCAGGTCCGCGTTGAGTGGGACGAACTCCTCCAGGCCGCCGGTGCCCTGCTCCTCTGACCCCTCGCAGATCAGCTTCACGCCGCACGGGAAGCCGCCGTGCCGCTCGCGCAGCGCACGCAGCGCCGTGAGGTGCATGACGATGTTGCCCTTGCAGTCCGCCGCTCCGCGCCCGTACCAGCGGCCATCGCGCTCAGTCAGCTTCCAGATCGGCGACGTCCACAGGCTTTCCCCGAGCGGTGGCTGGACGTCGTAATGGCAGTAGAGCAGCACGGTGGGAGCGCCGTCCGGGGCGGGCGCATGGCCGTGCACCGCCATGCTTCCATCCGGGGTCGGCGACATCGCCACGTCGCGCAAGCCGGTCTCCGCGAACGCGTCGACGACCCACCGCGCGGCGTTCTCGCACTCCTCCGGCGGGTACTGCTTGGGATCGGCCACCGATCTGAAGGCCACAAGTTCGGCAAGGTCGTCCTTCGCGCGGCCCATGAGGCCGTTCACGGTCGCGCGCAGATCGTCAACAGGCACGGCGGCATCCTTTCTCGAAGTCCTCGCGCGCGCCGGCGGGGGCGAGCATCAGTCCTTGATCGTGTCGTCGAACTTGAGGTCGTCGAACTTGGCCTGGAACTGGGCGAGCTCGTCGGGGCAGTAGGTCTCGAGGATCAGTGCCTCACCGCGCAGGATGCGGCTGTCGACGATCACCGGCCGGCGGCCGACGAAGGCGGCACCGTTGGTCAGCTGGTCGAGCAGGAGCGCCCTGCCGAACGCGTTGCCGGGGTTCTCGCACACGTTCCCGCCGTCGGTGCCCAGCGACCTGATGAGGATGTTCTGGTCGGCCGGCACGCGCAGCCCCTCCTGCTGGAACTTCTGCGTGAGCTCTTGGGCCTTCTGCTCGGCCTCGGCTGTCCTGTTGTTCGCGCTGAAGGTGATCAGGCCGATGACGGCCAGCGCGATGGCGACCGCGCCGACAGCCCAGTACATCCTGCGATTGCCGCCAGACGGCGGACCGTGGACCGGCACGGATATCGGCGCAGTCATGATGTCACCTCCGCCTCGGCCGACTTCCAGCTGGGCTTTCGCAGCCTCAGGAACAACCACGGCGGGAGCAGGCCGAGCAGCACGGTACCGGCGAGGATCAGCCCGATGTAAGCCGCGTCGCTGCCGTTCTCGAACTGTGACGGCGGCACGAATCCGATCAGGATCGCGGCGGCCGAGGCGAGGAAGCCCACGACGCAGAGCAACGAGAGCGCCGGAGCCGTGTAGCCGCGCTCCACGCCGGGCTGGCTGCGGCGCAGCCGCATCGCCGCGACGAACATCAGCAGGTAGACGATCAGATAGACCTGGGTCGTCATCACGCTCAGGATCCAGTACGCGCTGGAGACCGAAGGCACCAGCGCGTAGAGCAGTGCGATGACGGTCGTGACCGCGCCCTGGACCACCAGAATGTTCACGGCAACCTCGTTCTCGTTCTGCTGCTGGAAGAACGGCGGCGGGTACCCCTCCCGCCGGGCGATCAGCAGCAGTCCCTTGGACGGCCCGGCGAGCCAGGTCAGCATCCCGCCGGCGGATGCGCAGACGAGCGCGACCGCGACGATCGGCACGAGGATCTGCAGGTCGAAGTAGGCGAAGAAGGCGTCGAACGCCTGCATGACTCCGGCGGTCAGGCTCAGCTCCTCGGCCGGGATCACCCAGCTGATCGCCAGCGCCGGCAGGATGAAGATCAGCAGCACTACCCCGACGGCGAAGAACATCGCCCGCGGGAACTCGGCGCTGGGATTGCGCAACGACCCGACGTGCACTGAGTTCATCTCCATGCCGGAGTAGGACAGGAAGTTGTTGACGATCAGCACGAGGCTCGCGATCCCCGTCCATTGCGGGATCACGTGGTCCGCGTCCATCGGCGCGGCTGAAGACTCGCCCTGGAGCAGGTAGACGATCCCGAGCACCACGAGCACAATGCCCGGGATCAGCGTGCCGATGAGCAGCCCGCTCGAAGCGAGCTTTGCGATCCCGCCGGTCCCGCCCCGTGCCGAGAGGAACACGCCGCTCCAGAACACCAGCACGATCACGATTCCGGTGTAGACGCCGTTGTCCGCCAGGTCGGGGTTGAAGACGTATGCGAGCGTGCTCGCCACGAACCCGAGCAGGGTCGGGTAGTAGAAGATCGTCATCGCGAACTGGCACCACACGGCCAGCAGGCCCCATTTGGCGGACAGCCCCTCGCTCACCCAGCGGAAGACGCCGCCGGACCAGCCGGACGCCAGCTCGGCCGCGACCAGCGCCTGCGGCAGCAGGAAGATGATGCGGGCACGATGTACAGGAACACGCACGTGAGGCCGTAGACGGCCATCGTGGGCGCGCTCCGCAGGCTCGCCACGGAGGCGGTCGTCATGAACGCCAGCGTCAGCCAGGTGATGTACGTCGGCTGCGCCACGATCGGCTTGACCGCCGGCGCAGCCGTGCGCCGGTCAGCTGGCACATCCATCGACGCCGTGGTCTTCGCCTCCGTCGCTCAGGTGGACCAAGCCGAGCCGCGCCCCGCGGCGCTCGCCTGCGGCGATGCGGACCCCGAGGTCCGACTCGGCGTATCGCCCACACTGTCGCTGCGCCGCGGGCGCGTCGATGGGGCTCACATGAGCGTCAACGGGGTGCGCGCACGCCCGTTCGCGAGCATCGCGCCGCACGGCGCGGCGGCGATCGGCTAGCTCGGCAAAGCGCCGGCCGCTGGCGCTTCCGGGCTCGCCGGAGCCGGCGGTCGCCGGACGTGCTTCCACACGAGATCGAGGACGACGGCGAGCACGGCGATGCCGATGATCGCCGCGAACGTCTCGGGAGCATTGTCGAGCGTGTCGACGGCGAAGAAGACGAGCACCACGCAGGTCACGGCCATCCCGACAAGCACGATGGGGCCGCGCGCGCCGGTCGCAGCACGCAGGCGGTACCCGGCGAGACCGACGAGAAGGAAGATGAGTAGCGAGCAGGCGCTGCCGACGGCGGCGATCGCCGACAGGTCGACGAGATTGGAGACGACAACCACGATCGCGGTGGTGAGCAGCATCCCCCCGTGCGAGCCGAGCGGCGACGTGCGACCGAACACAGGCGGGAACTGCCCCGCGTCGGCCAGCGTGGTCGTCAGCCCCGCGGACGCGTAGAGCGTCGCGTTGACCGATGACGCCGTCGCCAGCAGGGCAGCGACGGCCATGATCGCGAACCCGGCGTCACCGAGCGTCGGCCGCGCAGCCTCGGCGATCGCGGTCTCGCCGTAGCCGACGACCTGGTCGACGGTGAGCGTTCCGAACACCCCGAGCGCGATCAGCACGTACGTGGCGGATGTAACGCCCAGTGCCAGGTACATGGCTTTGGGCAGCTCTCGCGCGGGCTCCCGCAGATCCCCGACCGAGAACGTGATCACGCTGAAGCCGAGGAACGCGAAGAACGTCAGCGCGACGCTCGCGATGATGTCGGACAAGGGCGGATAACCGCTGAAGGCCAGCAGATCCGGATCGACGTCGGTGATGGTGACGACGATGAAGACCGCGAACACCGCGAGCAGGATGACGACGATCAGGGACTGTGCTTTGTCGACGACTCGTGTGCCGACCAGGTTGATCGCCGCCATCGCGATCACGATGCCCGAGGTGAAGACGTTGTCCCAGGCGGCGCCGGCGTCATCGCCGACGAACAGCGACGTCGCGTAGCTGCCGAACGCGACCGCGACCATCGAGCAGACGATCACGATCGCGGCGAAGTATCCGAGCCAGGAGGCTATGCCGACCAGGCGCCCGTTCCCGAATCCCTGGAGGAGATAGGCGATCAGCCCGCCCGACGAGGGATACCGGATGCCGAGCTTGACGACGTTGTAAGCCAGCAGCGTGGCGACGATGCCGGCGAGAAGGAACGAGAGCCAGACGGCCGATCCGGCGACCGCCCCGGCCTCGCCGAGCAGCGCGAAGATGCCGGCGCCGACCATCGCACCGATGCCGAGGAAAGCGGCGCCACGAACGCTCACGCCGGCTACGGTTCCGCACGCCAAGCCTCTCGTGCAAGGGCGCGGGCATCACCGTGACGTGGTGCGCACATGTCCGTGTGCACGACCACCGGAGGCACGCCGGCACGGTGGCGACGGCGCGCGCGGGCAACGACGCTTCGCACCATGACCACGCCGGAATCCGAAGTCAGGCAACCGCGGCTCAAGTCTTCCGCTTCCCATCGGCCGCTCGCATGGGCGGCGAGCTGGTGGGTGTGTTCGAAACGGATCGGGGTGAGCGACACGTCAGCGCTCCGGGATGCGCCGTGCGTGGCCCGCGACTCGGAGAGCGGTGAGGTCCAGGCGATCGATCTGGCGCTCGCGCGGGCGGGGGCCGGTCTCGTGGATCTACTCGACTTCCGCGCGGCGCCGGTCACTGACCGCGCGGGCGCTAGTGGCCGATCTGGAGGCGTCGAGCCCCTGGTCTTGCGCTCGATCGCACGCAGCTCGAGCGCGGCAGCGCAGTCGTGGCGGTTCTGAACTACGGCGCGGACGTACAGGACCTAGAGCGCGCCGTGGCCCAGTGTGGCGGCGAAGTGCTGGTGGACGAGCGCGTCAGTGCACGCGCGCTCGTGGAGCTCGGCGAGTGGCTCGCCGAACGCGTCGCAACCGGGCGCGCTCAGTCAACGATGCGCGGATCCCCGCCATAGTTCGCCAGGCCGTAGATCACGAGGACGTCCAGGAGTAACACAGCTAGACCCCAGAAGGGGTATGCCGAGATGGACATGAGCGCGCCGATGGCGTTCAGCCCCGCCACCGCGATGCCGAACCAGCGACCGGCCTGCCCTCCGCGCCAGATGGAGAACGCGCCGAAGAGCTGCGCGATCCCCAGACACAGCATGATCCAGCCCCAGGTGTTGAGGCCACTCAAGACGAACGTGGCGTCGTCCACGAAGAATCGGGAGTCGCTGATCGCGGAGATTCCCCAGATCACGTTGAGCACCCCGACGAGGGAGATCATGATGCCGGCGAATAGCACCCAGCTCGCTCCCTGCTGGGCGGGGAGCGGGCCCCGCTCGGCCGGCCAGGGGGAGTAGTCGGATCGGGGAGAGGTGTCGGTCATCAGGACTCCTTCGTTGCGGTGATGGTGCCGATCGTGTCGCCGGACCGCCGGCCGTCGCAAGGAGGCCCACACCCGTCGCGAACGGGTGCACGCTGGCGTCGCGACGTCTTACGGCCCCGGTGGTGGCACCGCGACCGAGTCCCGGGGGCGATGCCCGGGCCTGGCCGGCAAGAGGAAGAAGCTGCCCATTAAGGGCGCGCGCCGCGGCCATCGCCGCGTCCGGATCGTCTACATCCGGCGCCCGGTCGTCCGGCACGGCAGCGGGTACGGATACGCGGACGCTTGACCGCCCTTCAGGGTATCCGCGGGACCGGGAGTTCGGGACCCGAAAGGACCCTCGGATCACAGACGCGGGCCGCGGGCCCGCGGTGGCCATAGCGGCAGAAAGGGCGCGTCGCATGGCGTCGCGCTCGTTAACATCCGGAGGTCGTGCCGATCCGAGTCGTGCTCGCCGATGACTCTCTCGCAGTCCGGGAGGTGTTGGCGCAGATTCTCAACCGGTCGCCCGACATAGATCTCGTCGCGACCGCAGACGACGAGCCCACGCTTCTGGCCGCGATAGAGGAGACCCGGCCGGATGTGGTTGTCACGGATGTGCGCATGCCGCCGACGGGAACCGACGAGGGCGTGCGCGTAGCGGGGCGCCTCGCCACGGCGCAGCCGGACATCGGAGTCGTAATCGTGAGCCAGTACTACGATCCCGAGTGGCTCTTGCGGGTCTTTGACGTAGGTAGCGAGAACCGCGGCTGGGTGATGAAGGAGCGAGCGCACGCCGAGGGCCAGCTGATCAGCGCGGTCAAGACGGTCCACCAAGGCGATAGGTGGATCGATCCCTCAGTCATGGCTCCGGAATAGCCGGTCGCAGGGGAACGTGGCCTGAGATCGTGGTGCCGCGTTCAGGCGCCGTGGCGATCGTCAGCCGCCCTCCGAGCGCGCCCAGGCGGTCCTCCATGTTCTGCAGACCGAGGCCGCGGACCTCGCCAACCGCGAACCCCGGTCCGTCGTCGGCGACGCGGAAGGTGAGATGCCCGTGCTCCTCCGCCAGCGCAACCGACACGTGGACACCGCGCCCGCCGTGCTTCGTGGCATTCTGGATCGCCTCCAAGCAGCAGTAGTACACCGCGGACTCGACGTCCGGCGGGTAGCGGCCGACTCCGACGGCATCGATCTCCGGCGGCGAAGTGGAGTGCTCGTGGAAACGGCGGAGCGCGGTGGGCAATCCTGATGCGGTCAGCAGCGGCGGGTGGAGCCCGTGGCCGACCTCCCGCACCTCCGCAAGCGCGGCCTCTACACTCTGCGTGATCGCGAGAAGCCGCTCGCGGCTCGACTCACTCAAGTCGCCTTCCTCAGCTGCGATCTCAAGGCGAAGCTTGATCGAGATGAGTTGCTGCTGGACGGTGTCGTGGAGGTTGCGCTCGAACTTGCGCCGCTCATCATCCGCGGCGCGCACCAGTCGAGCGCGGGAGCGCTCCAGCGCCTGCAGCGCCTCCTTCCAGCCGGCGTCAAGCTCAGCGTTCTCAGCCGCCAGGAGCGCGACGCCGCCGGCTGCTTCCAGGAGCTCGGGGTCATCGTTGAGCTGCGGGTCGTGGATGATCGCGACAGTCGGCGCGCCCTCGTGGCGCACGAGCTTGACGTCACGGCCGGGTTCGGTGGGCAGCGGCGCATCTTGGCCGCCGAGGAAGACCAGCCGCAGATCTGGATCGCCGAGCGGACCCCGCAGCATCGCCTCGAGTTCGTCCC
>Ga0126313_10001540_pt1 | contig 12287 bp, 12 predicted proteins | sample Plot105A_FD_89954 | JGI IMG/M metagenome (GOLD analysis project Ga0126313, IMG submission 89954) | Serpentine soil microbial communities from UC McLaughlin Reserve, CA, USA - Plot105A | ecosystem: Environmental > Terrestrial > Soil > Grasslands | place: USA: UC McLaughlin Reserve, Lake County...
CAGCGCACCACCGCGTCGTCGACGACGGTGACCGCCACCGCGGGGCCCCGCAGGCCGCGGGCGAACACCGCCAGCGCCAGCCCGACCAGCACCACGGCGGCCACCAGCCAGCCGACGCCGCTGGTCTGCAACCGATACGGCAGCGGCGGTGGCGCCCCGGTGGGCCGCCGACGCGGCGACCGGACGGCCTCCCGGAGGGTGGGGTGGACGGGCACGGCACTGGCCGACCTCGAGCGGTCTGCAGGCTGGTCCATGGGCCCTCCCCAACCGGGGCAGCTGGAGCCCGGCATGACGACCTTGTTTGCCCGGGTGTTGGGTTGTCAAGGCCGGCAGGCCCGCGGCGGCCGTTGGCGTGAGGACGTCGAGCCCGCGGCTACTCCCCGGTGAGCCCGTCCACCGACTCCCGGATGAGGTCGGCATGGCCGTTGTGCCGCGCGTACTCCTCGACCAGGTGGACCAGGATCCACCGCAGGCTGGGTGCCCGACCGTCGGGCCAGGTGCGCCGGGCCAGCCGCTCCAGGCCGCCGTCCGCCAGCGCCTCGGCGACCAGGGAACGGGAGCGGGCAACGGCGTCCTGCCATAGCGCATGGAGCTGCTCGGGGGTGTCCTCGGCGGCCGAGTGCCAGTCCCAGTCGCGGTCGGCGTCCCAGTCCACCGTGTCCCAGGGGGGCGCCGGGTCTCGCCCGTGCAGCCACCGGGAGCACCACAGGTCCTCGACGTAGGTCAGGTGCTTGAGCATCCCGCCCAGGGTCATCGACGAGGCGGCGACCGTCGCCGCCAGGCCGGCCGCGTCCAGTCCCGAGCACTTCCACGCCAGGGTCGCGCGCTGGTACTCCAGGAAGCCCAGCAGGGTGGCGGTCTCGTCGGCCGCGAGGGGAGGCTCCGGGCGACCCTGCTCGTCCAGGTTGGTCATTGTTCACCGTCCCGTCCTGCTCGTTCGATCGACTGCCAACGTATTGAGCGTAGGTGGCCGAGGATGTGATCGCATGGCGGTCGATCGTTGCCGGATGGTCGCCAAGGGCGTCGGCGCTGAATTGGTGGAGCGGGTGACGGGGATCGAACCCGCGTCACGAGCTTGGAAGGCTCGTGCTCTGCCATTGAGCTACACCCGCGGGGCAGCCGCCCACGTCGAGCCTATCATCGGCGGCAGGGTCGGCCTCGACGGCGGGAGGGAACACGGTGGACCGGAGCGCGTGGCTGCGGGAGCGACGCCGGGTGGCGGAGGAGCGGCACGACACCCTCCACGCCGCGACCTACGACCAGCAGGAGTGGGGCGCGATCTTCCCGACCCACCGCCGCTTCGTCGCCCGGCTCATCGAGCGGTGCCCGCCGGGCGGCCGCATCCTGGACGCGGCCTGCGGGACCGGCAAGTACTTCGGGATGGTCCTGGACGCCGGCCGCCGGGTCGTCGGCACCGACCAGTCGGCCGGGATGCTGGCCCAGGCCCGCGCCAAGTACCCCGACGTCCCCACCGAGAAGGTCGGCCTGCAGGAGCTGGCCGCCGACGGCGAGTTCGACGCGGTCATGTGCGTGGACGCCATGGAGAACGTCTTCCCGGAGGACTGGCCGCTGGTGCTCGCCAACCTGCGCCGGGCGCTGCGCCCAGGCGGCCCCCTGTACCTGACCGTGGAGCTGCCCGACGAGCACGAGCTGGAGCGCGTCTTCGCCGAGGCGGTCGCCGAGGGGCTGCCGGTCGTGGCCGGCGAGCACACCAGCCCGGGCGGCGGCTACCACTACTACCCGGCGCCGGCGCAGGTGGCCGAGTGGGTGCGCCAGGCCGGGCTGCGGCGGCTGGAGGACGGCGTCGGCGACGACTACTACCACCTGCTGGCCGAGGCGGAGCCCGCCCCGCGGCGGTGAGCCGGCCGGGTGGCTCAGCGCGGGTGCCGCGGCCGGCGCAGGGAGCGCAGCCGCGCGACCACCAGCACGGCAAGCGCGGCGTTGACCGTCAGCAGGATGGCCTGGTAGATCACGGAGCCCGGCGTCGTTCCCGCCAGCAGGTCGCGCACCAGCCGGACCACGCCGAGCAGCCCGCCGACCGCGATCAGGGCCGCGAGCGAGCGCCACACCAGCAGCTGGCGGCGGCGCTCCAGCAGCTCGGGGTGCTCGCCGTTGCCACGATGCTCGACCATGGCGGCCACTCCCTTCGCCCCGCCGGTTGGCGTGCCCCGGCGCCGTGCCGTAAGTGTGCGCGTCACGCCTCGGCGGGTTCAATCACCGGCCGCAGGCGGTGCGCATCCGGGCCTGCCGGCGCAGCGGCGCCGGGCTGCGGCGCCGGTTCCGGCGGCGGCGGGTCGGCCCGGGGCCCTCGGGCCGCGACCCGGAGCGCTCGCCCCAGGTCCGCCCGCCGAGCTGGTTCCACAGCGTCATCGTCGGTTCCCGGGCCGGGCGCGGCTCAGGTGGCGCGGGCGGTGAGCGCGCGGGCGCGCCGCGCGAGGGTGCGGGCCGTCATGGCCAGCCGGCCGGTGGCGGGTCGGGTCCGCGGCTGCGGCCTGGGTTGCGGGACGGGCCGGCTGGCGGCCTCGTCGTCCAGGGCGGCCTGGGCCTGTTCCAGCATCCGAACGGTGACGAGGGAGTGGCGCATCGTGTCCTCCTCTGCCAGGCGTGGGGCACGACGCGCTGGCGGTTACGTCGACGTCATGGTGTGCTTGCTCAGGATGACGGCGTGGCCCGGCCCTGGCTGTGCCGCGCGGCACAGGCGCTGGGTGACTTTCGGCACCGCCCTTGACCCAGGGGCCGTGCGAGGTTTCGATGGGTGTCCGATGGGTAAGCCGCGTCCCACTATCCCCAGTTGCCCCCTTTCTGACGTATCGGCCCGAATCGTCCCTGGACCAGGTCGAGTCGAGTTCCCCCTTGGCGGTTGTCCCGTCACCGTGTACGCGCCGCGAAGCTCCCAGGGTTCAAGAGCCGGCGCGGAGGAGAGGAGCGGATCATGCGAGGAGTCCTGCGTCCCAGGCGCGTCGCCGCCGCCGGCATCTGCCTTGCGATGTTGACGGCCCTGGCCGCGGCGCCGGTCTCGGCCAGCCCCTCGTCCGCCGCCGCCCCGGCGAAGCGGCCGTGGATGAACGCCGCGCTCGCGCCCCGGGCGCGCGCGGAGCTGCTGCTCGCGCAGATGACCCTCGAGGAGAAGGTCGGGCAGATGACCCAGGCGGAGCGGGGCGCGGTCACCGGCGACCCCGGCCTGATCACCACCTGGCGGCTCGGGTCGCTGCTGTCGGGAGGCGGTTCCACGCCGACGCCCAACACGCCCGAGGCGTGGGCGGACATGGTGGACGCCTTCCAGGCCCGCGCGCTAAGGACGCGCCTGCAGATCCCGCTGATCTACGGGGTCGACTCCGTGCACGGCCACGGCAACCTGGTGGGCGCCACCGTCTTCCCGCACAACATCGGCCTTGGGGCCACGCGCGACCCCGGCCTGGTGCGGGCCGTCGAGCACGTCACCGCCGAGGAGACCAGGGCGACCGGCCCGCAGTGGGTGTTCGCGCCCTGCCTCTGCGTCGCCCGTGACCTGCGCTGGGGCCGGACCTACGAGAGCTTCGGGGAGGCCCCCTCCCTGGTCGTCAAGATGACCGCCGCGATCGACGGCTTCCAGGGCCCGCGCGCCCGTGACCTGGCCGACCGCGACGACGTGCTTGCCACCGCCAAGCACTACGCCGGCGACGGCGACACCGAGTACGGCACCGGCGAGGGCGACTACACCATCGACCAGGGCATCACCGTCACCAGCCGGCCGGACTTCGCCCGCATCGACCTGGCGCCCTACGTCCCGGCCGTGCGCAGCCATCGGGTCGGCAGCGTCATGCCGTCCTTCTCCAGCGTCGACTGGACCGAGGACGGGGTCGGCAACCCCACCAAGATGCACGCCCACCGCGAGCTCATCACCGGCGTGCTCAAGGGCCGGATCGGGTTCGGCGGCTTCGTCATCTCCGACTGGGAGGGCATCCACCAGATCCCCGGCGACTACGCCACCCAGGTCCGCACGGGCGTCAACGCCGGCATCGACATGTTCATGGAGCCCTTCAGCTACCAGGCCTTCGAGACCACCCTGCTCGCGGAGGTCCAGGCCGGCCGGGTGCCCGTGGCGCGGATCGACGACGCCGTGCGCCGCATCCTGGTCAAGAAGTTCCAGCTCGGCCTCTTCGAGCGGCCCTTCACCGACCGCACCAACCTGCCCCGGGTCGGCTCCGCCGGGCACCGCGCGCTGGCCCGCAAGGCGGCCGCCAAGTCGCAGGTGCTGCTCAAGAACCGCGGCGGCGTCCTGCCGCTGTCCGGCAAGGAGCGCATCTACGTGGCGGGCAGCAACGCCGACGACATCGGCAACCAGGCCGGCGGCTGGACGGTCCAGTGGCAGGGCCAGTCCGGCGACATCATCCCCGGCAACACCATCCTCGAGGGCATCCGCCAGGTCGCCCCGCGTGCCCAGGTGACCTACAGCGAGGACGCCTCCGCCCCCACGGCCGGCAGCGACGTCGGCATCGTCGTGGTGGGGGAGACCCCCTACGCGGAGGGCTTCGGCGACGTCGGCGGCCCGCTGTGGCAGGACAACGGCGTGCCGCGCCCGCCGAAGGACATGCAGCTGTCGGCCGCCGACCGCCCCGCGGTCGACCGGGTCTGCGGCACGATCGACCGGTGCGTGGTGCTGGTGGTCGCCGGGCGGCCGCTGATCGTCACCGGGCAGCTCGCCGAGATGGACGCGCTGGTCGCCTCGTGGCTGCCGGGCAGCCAGGGGGAGGGCGTCGCCGACGTGCTGTTCGGCAAGCGGCCGTTCGGCGGCCGGCTGCCCCAGACCTGGCCGAGGAGCGTGGCGCAGGAGCCGATCAACGTCGGCGACCGCGACTACCGGCCGCTCTTCCCCTACGGGTGGGGCCTACGCACCTGAGTCGACCTCACGGGATCTCCCACTCGTAGGAGAACTTGGCCACCTTCAGGATCAGGTTGGTCTCGGCGCCGGTCACGCCCTTGAGCGCGCCGAGCTTGTTGGAGACGAAGTCCAGCAGGTGCTCCTGGTCGTTGAAGAACGCCTCGACGATGACGTCGTAGCGGCCGGTCGCCACCCCCGCGTAGCGGACCTCGGGGTAGGCGACCAGCCGCTCGGACACGGCGTGCAGGCTGGGGAGCTGCACCGAGATGCCGATGATGGCCGACATGGTCATGCCGACCGCCCGAGGGGTCGGGACGGCGACGACGTTGACCAGGTCCTCCTCGATCAACCGGGCGATCCGCTTGCGGATGGTGGTCTCGGTGACCTCCAGGGCGCGGGCGATGTCGGTGTTGCTGGTGCGACCATTGCGCTGCAGCAGCCGGATGATCCGGCGGTCGATCTCGTCCACCACACCCCTGCGCTCGGTATTCAAACCAGAACCCCTATCCAAGTTCGATATCCGGTTGCAAATGATGCTACGACGTTGACATCCAAATTCTCAAGGTGGAAGCCCACTCCTCGGGGACGGTGACGAGCGAGGAGGGTTGGGCGATGGCGCAACATGCCGACCTGACCGGTCCAGGAGTCTTCTCCCGGCCGGCGTCCGGGCTGATCCGGGTCGCCGGATCCGCCGACGTCTTCATCTACAACGTCGGGCTGGTCTCGGTCGGCATCGCGATCGCACTGAACCAGTACTACGGCCCGAGCCTGTACCCGGGCGCCGGCGTCTGGCTGTCCACCCTGCTGGCGGCGCTCGGCATGATCGCGGTGGCGGCCACCTTCTACTTCTGGTCGGTGATCTTCCCCCGGTCCGGCGGCGTCTACGTGTCGCTCTCCCGCGGCCTGCACCCGGCCTTCGCCTTCGTCGGCTCCCTGATCGAGACCGTGATCCTGCTGTACTACGCGGCGTTCGCGGCCTCCCTCATCGTCAAGGTCGGGCTGTCGTCGTTCCTGGCCACCGTGGGGGTGGTGGCCGGCAACCGCACCCTGCTCGACTGGGCGGCCTCCAGCGCCGAGCCGAGCGGCGTGTTCTGGATCGGCGCGGCGGTGCTGGTGCTGGCCGGGCTGCTGCTGGCATGGGGCACCCGCCGCTACTTCACGGTGCAGAAGGCGCTGTTCGTGCTGGCCGTGGTCGGCACGCTGGTGCTGGTCGCGGTGCTGCTGCTCGGCAGCCGGGCTCGCTTCCAGGCCAACCTGCAGCGCCTCACCGGGCTCGACTACCACGGCGTGGTGGCCACCGCCAAGCAGAACGGCTACGTCACCGGCAGCTTCAGCCTCGGCAAGTCGATCGAGTTCCTGGTCTTCCCGCTGCTGCCGCTGCTCGGCGCCGTCCAGTCCATCGGCATCGGCGGCGAGGTCAAGCGCATCCGCCGCTCCCAGCTGCTCGGCATGCTCGGCGCGGTGGCCGCCACCGGCCTGCTCATCGCCCTGTTCGACGGGCTGGCGGCCAAGGCGTTCGGCTACGAGTTCCAGGGCGCCATCGGCTTCAACTCGATCTCGGGGATCGCCGACGGCTCCACCGAGGCCTCGGTCGGCGCCTCCCCCTGGTTCACCGTGCTGGCCGGCATCCTCACCAGCAACGTCCTGCTGGCCGTGGTGATCATGGCCACCTTCGTGGCATGGATCTGGTTCTGGATCCCCGCCGAGCTGGCCTACACCACCCGCACGATGATCGCCTGGTCGTTCGACCGCCTGGCCCCCGACCGGCTCGGCCACGTGAGCGAGCGGCTGCACACCCCGGTGGTCGCCATCGGCCCGTCGACCGCCGGCGCGATCGTGTTCATGTGGCTGATCGCCTACCGCAACATCGCCTTCCTCAGCCTGATCGAGGCGCTGGTGGTCGTCTGGGGCGCCGCCATGCTGGCGGCGATCCTGTTCCCGCGGTCGCGGCGCGAGCTGTTCGACGCCTCCCCGGCGGCCGGGTCGCGGCTGGGCGGCATGCCCCTGATGGCCGTCACCGGCGCCGTCTCGCTGGCCTTCTTCGCCCTGGTGCTGTACCTGCTGTGGAACGACCCCATCGCCGCCGGGCCGATGTTCACCCTCGACCACCTCTCGCGCGAGTTCTGGCTGGTGCTCGGGACCGTGGCGTTCGGGCTGGCGTGGTTCCTCGGCAACCGGCTGTACCGGCGCCGGCAGGGCATCGACGTCGACCTCGCCTTCCGGCAGCTCCCCATCGAGTGATGGCCGGGCAGCCGCCCCGACCGGCCTGGGCGGCCGTCCAGCAGGCGGCGGTCGAGCTGGTCGCCGAGGCGGGCGCGCGCGGGGTGGTGCTGCGGCTGGTCGGCTCCACCGGCATCCGCCTGCACTGCCCGCCCGCCGCCGCGGCCCTCGACCGGCTGCGGCGGCCGGCCAAGGACATCGACCTGGTCTGCAGGCACGAGGACCGCACGCGCCTGCGGCGGCTGCTGGAGGAAGGGGGCTGGCAGGTCGACCGCGACCTGCTGGTGGCCATGGAGGGCCGGCGCTACGCCTTCAGCCACCCCGGCAGCGGCCTGGAGCTGGACGTGTTCGTCGACAAGCTCGAGTTCTGCCATACCATCCAGCTGCGCGACCGGCTGGCGCGCCGTGAGGTCACCGTGCCGGTCGAGGACCTGCTGCTGCAGAAGCTCCAGATCGTCAAGCCGACCGTCACCGACCGGATGGACTCCCACGCCCTGCTGGCCACCCACCCGGTCGGGAACGCGGCCGAGCCCGGCGAGGCGATCGACGCCGGCTACGTCGCCGGGCTGCTGGCCCGCGACTGGGGCTTCCACCGCACCGCCACCGCCAACCTGGCGGCGTTGCGGTCGGCCCCGCCGGGCAACGGCAGCGGCCGCCTGGTCGGCGAGCGGGTCGACGCGCTCCTGGCCGCGATCCAGGCCGCGCCGAAGTCGGTGCGCTGGCGGGCTCGGGCCCGGGTGGGGGAGCGCGTGCAGTGGTGGCAGGACGTCGACGAGCGCGAGGCGGTCTACTGATGGCGCCGCTGCGGCGCTGGCGCCGGGCGGGCGGCGGGGGGGTCCGAGGACCGCCTCGAGGCTCGGCCGGGCGCCGACAGGGACGCCACCACCCTGTTCTTCGCCACCGACCTGCACGGCTCGGAGACCTGCTTCCGCAAGTTCGTCGCCGCGGCCCGCTTCTACGGCGCGGACCTGCTGGTGCTCGGCGGCGACCTCACCGGCAAGCTGGTCCTGCCGCTGGTCGAGCAGCCGGGCGGGCGCTTCCGCGCCTCGGTGCACGGCAAGGAGCGGCTGCTCGACGAGGCCGGCGCCCAGCAGGTCGAGCGCCAGGCCCTGGTCGCCGGCACCTACACCAAGCGGATGAGCCCGGACGAGCACCAGCACCTCCAGGCGCACCCCGAGGCGGTGGAGGAGCTGTTCGCCGAGCTGATGCGCGCCACCCTGCGCCGCTGGCTGGAGTACGCCCGCGACAAGCTAGACGGCTCCCAGGTCCGCATCCTCACCGCGCCGGGCAACGACGACCCCTGGCTGGTGGACGACGTGCTCCGCGAGCACGGCGGCGAGCGGGTGGCGCTGGTGGAGGGCGAGATCGTCGAGGTCGCCCCCGGCCACGAGCTGCTGACCACCGGCTGGACCAACAAGACCCCGTGGGACACGCCGCGGGAGTACCCGGAGGAGGCCATCGCCGAGCGGCTGGAGCGGCTCGCCGGCGGGCTCAGCGACCCGGCCACCGCGATCTTCAACCTCCACGTGCCCCCCCACGACTCGCGGCTGGACACCGCGCCGCTGCTCGGCCAGGACCTGCGGGTGCGCACCTCGATGGGCGCCGTGGTGACCGCCCCGGTCGGCTCCACCGCGGTGCGGGCCGCCATCGAGCGGCACCAGCCGCTGCTCAGCCTCCACGGCCACATCCACGAGTCCGGCGGCGCCGTGCGGCTGGGCCGCACCCTGGCCGTCAACGCCGGGTCGGAGTACGGCGAGGGCGTGCTGCGCGGCGTGCTGGTGACCGTGGGAGGCGGCAGGGTCCTCCGCTACCAGGCGACCAGCGGCTAGAGGGGAGCAGGCGATGGCGGACGTGCAGGCGGTGCGGGAGCGGCTGGAGGCGGCCGGGGTCCGCTACGTGTTCGGGGCCTACACCGACCTCAACGGGGTGCCCAAGTCCAAGTGCGTGCCGCTGGCGCACCTTGAGTCGATGGCCCGCGGCTCGGAGCTGTACACCGTCGGCGCGCTGGAGGGCATGGGCAAGCTCGGCCCCAACGAGGACGAGTGCGTGAGCATCCCCGACCTGGACACGCTCACCGTGCTGCCATGGGACCCGAAGTACGCGCTGGCCGCCACCTACCTCTGGTTCCACGGCCAGCCGTACAGCCACGACCCCCGCCGGGTCCTGCGCCGGCAGGTGGAGGAGGCCGCGGCCATGGGCTTCCGGCCGAACATGGGCGTGGAGCCGGAGGTCTACGTGCTGCGCCAGGTCGACGGCGACTGGCGGCCGTTCGTCGCCTCCGACCTGGACAACCTCCCCACCCGCGGCTACGACCTGGAGGCGACCATCCTGGCCGAGCCGTTCCTCGACCCGATGGTGACCCACATGAACCAGCTCGGCTGGGACGTGTTCTCCTTCGACCACGAGGGCGGCGACGGCCAGTACGAGTTCGACTTCGGCTACACCGACGTGCTGTCCATGGCCGACCGCATGATCGTGTTCCGGCTCATGGCCAAGCACGTCGCCCGCACCCTCGGCTGCATCGCCACCTTCATGCCCAAGCCGTGGTCGCAGGCGTTCGGCTCCGGCGCCCACTACAACCTCAGCCTGGCCGACCCGGCCAGCGGCCGCAACCTGTTCGAGGTCGAGGGCGCCGGGCCGGGAACCGACGAGGCCGACCGGCGGCCCGACCGTGGCTTCACCGAGCTGGCCTACCAGTTCACCGCCGGCGTCCTCGAGCACGCCGGGGCGATCACCGCGGTGGTCTGCCCGACGGTCAACTCCTACAAGCGGATGCTGCCCCGCGGGCTGATGAACGAGATCTCCTGGGCGCCGGTGTACCGCGCCTACGGGCACAACAACCGCACGCTGATGTGCCGGCTGCCGATGAACCGCCGCTGCCTGGAGCTGCGCATCGCCGACAGCGCCTGCAACTTCTACCTCGGCGCCGCGATCGCCCTGGCCGCCGGGCTGGAGGGCGTGCAGCGGCGGCTCAAGGCCGGCGACCCGCTGAACGTCGACACCTACTCGGTCAGCGAGGGGGAGCTGGAGGCCGCCGGCGTGCGCCGCGTGCCGGCCAACCTCGGGGAGGCGATCGCCGAGTTCGAGGCCGACCCCCTCGCCAGGCGCGTGTTCGGCGAGGAGCTGCACGCCACCTACGTGCGGGTCCGCCGGTCCGAATGGCAGGAGTACAACACCGTCGTCGGGGAGTGGGAGCGCCAGCGCTACCTGCACCTCTGGTAAGGGGGAGCTGTGACCGACGCCAACACCGAAGCGTTCACCAGGCTCACCACCGCCGACCCGGTGCTGGTGGGGGTGCGGCCGGCCGGCGAGGTGGTCCCCGGCATGACGCCGCGGACGATCCTGACCTCCGGCGCCCCGCTGCCGTGGGAGGCCTACACCGGCGGGCAGCGACGGGCGATCCTGTACGCGGCGGTCTACGAGGAGCTGGCCGCCGACCCAGAGGAGGCCGAGGCCGCGATCCGCGCCGGCGGCATCCGCCTCGGCGCCTGCCACGAGCACGGCTGCGTCGGCTCGGTCGCCGGCATCTACACCAGCTCCATGCCGGTCCTGATGGTGGAGAGCGCCCGCTACGGCAACCGCGGCTTCTGCAACCTCTACGAGGGCGAGTCCCGCAAGCGCCTGAACTACGGCGTCTACGACGAGGACGTCCACCGCGGGCTGGACTACCTGGCCGGTTCGCTCGGGCCGCTGCTGGACGCCGCCGTGCGGCGCGTCGGCGGCGTCCCGCTGGTCCCGATCATCCGCCGCGCCCTGCACATGGGCGACGAGCTGCACAGCCGCAACACCGCCGCCACGCTGCTGTTCAGCCGCGAGCTGTTCGGCCCGCTGCTGGAGCTGGCCGGCGACGGCTGGGACGACGAGACCCGCGACGCCCTGGCGTTCCTGCACACCGCCGACTACTTCTTCCTGCGGCTGTCGATGGCCGCCGCCAAGGTCATGGCCGACGCCGCCCACGGCGTCGCCGGCTCCAGCCTGGTCACGGCCATGACCATCTCCTGCCGCGAGTACGCCATCCGGGTCAGCGGGCTCGGCGACCGCTGGTTCCGGGGGCCGCTGCCGACCGTGGAGGCCAAGCTGTTCGAGGGCTTCAGCGAGGACGACATCGAGTGGATCGGGGGCGAGAGCCACATCGCCGAGACGGTCGGCCTCGGCGGCTTCGCCCAGGCGGCCGCGTTCGGGCTGCAGGCCTACCAGGGCGGCGGCCCCGAGGCGATGGTCGCCAACAACCTGGCCATGTACGACATCACCCACGGCGAGCACCCGGAGTTCAAGATCCCCTACTTCGGCTTCCGCGGCACCCCCACCGGGATCGACGTCCACCAGGTGGTCGCCACCGGGGTGGTGCCGGTGATCGACGGCGGCCTGGCCGGCAGGGACGGCGGCCAGATCGGGGCCGGCATCCTCAAGGCGCCGCTGGCCTGCTTCATCGACGCCGCGCACGCGCTTGGCTCGGGCGGCTGATGCGGCGGTTCCCGCGCAGCGCCACCACCCTGTTCTTCGACCCCGCCGCCGAGCCGCTCGCCGAGGTCGCCGACGGCGAGCGGTTCCTGGTCGAGACCGCGGACTCGCTGTGCGGGCTGGCCAAGGCCGAGGCGCCGCGGGGCCTGCACGTGGCCGAGGTGCTGGAGCGGCTCGGCGGCGCCTGCCCGGTGACCGGCCCGTTCCGCGTGGCCGGCGCCCGTCCCGGCGACGTCGTCGAGGTCGAGCTGCACCGGGTCGACCCGGTCCCGGCGGAGGGCGAGGCCTGGACCGGCATCCTCGGCGGCTTCGGTGCCCTGCAGCACGAGGGCCTGTCGCTGTCGGAGCCGCTGCCGCCGGAGCTGCGCCGGGTTCCCTACGCCGGCGGGGTGGCGGCCTTCCCCTGCCGCGGCGGGTCGGTGGCGCTGCCGCTGCGGCCGTTCCTCGGCACGGTCGGGGTGGCGCCGCGCCGGGAGCGGCGGCTCAGCTTCTCGCAGTCCCCCGAGTACCTGGGCGACGTCGACCAGCCGGCGCTCGGGGCCGGCGCCACCGTGCGGCTGCCGGTCAACGTCGAGGGGGCGCTGGTGTCGTTGGGCGACGCCCACGGCGCCCAGGGCGACGGCGAGATCACCGGCGTCGCGGTCGAGATCGAGGACGAGGTGGAGCTGACCGTACGGGTCCGCGACCGCGAGGAGGCCGGCTTCGTCGCGCTGCCCCAGCTGGACACCGGCGAGGCGATCGGCTC
>Ga0126313_10001541_pt1 | contig 12285 bp, 14 predicted proteins | sample Plot105A_FD_89954 | JGI IMG/M metagenome (GOLD analysis project Ga0126313, IMG submission 89954) | Serpentine soil microbial communities from UC McLaughlin Reserve, CA, USA - Plot105A | ecosystem: Environmental > Terrestrial > Soil > Grasslands | place: USA: UC McLaughlin Reserve, Lake County...
CCCGACACTGTTCGGACCCGCCGCGCGGCCGGTCGGCGACGCGGTGCGCGACCGGTCCGAGGCCATCCTCGCGGCCTCGCTCGAGGTCGCCGACCGGGGAGACCAGACGCGCTCGCAGTTCCGGGGGGCGATCGTCGAGTCCCTGACCGAGCGGCTGGTCGCGGGCCGGACCGGCCCGGTCCGTCGCGAGCGGCGCATCCTGTTCGACGGCCGTCCCGCCGAGATCCACCCCTACGACGTCACGGTGGAGCACGATGCGCGTCCCGAGGCGTGGGACTGCAAGTGGGGCGCGCGCGGGATCAAGGCGGACGTCATCCACCAGCTCGATGACGCGCGGCGAGGCGCGGTGGACGAGGGGACCACGCTGCTCGTCGGCCTCGTCGTGTTCGATGCGCGTCGGTCGTGCGAGGTCCGGCTGGTGCGGGAGAAGGGGCCGGTCGCGCTGGACGGCATCCGCCTCGTGGCGCTCGAAGGCCTTGACCGGCTCGCCGGTCGAAAGCCGGCGTGACGCATCCGCCGGAGCTCGTCGCCGGGGTCACCGTCCCTTATCGCGTCCGGTTCGACGAATGCGGCCCTGACGGCGTCGTCCGGACCTCCGCCTTGCTTCGATATGCGCAGGACGTCGCCTGGATCCACAGCGAGCGGCTTGGCTTCGACCGCGCCTGGTACGCCCAGCGGCGGCTCGCGTGGGTCGTCCGGGCAGCCGAGCTCGGGATCCTCGCGGACGTACCGCTCGGCTCGACGCTCTCCATCACGACGCGCATCAGCGGCTTCCGGAAGGTCTGGGCGCGGCGACGGACGGACGCGTTCCTGCCGGACGGAACGCTCGTCATGTGGGGTCACACGGACTGGGTCATGACAGACCACCGCGGGATGCCCGGCCGCGTTCCCCCCGAGTTCCCGGCGGCGTTCACGATCACGCCCGGGTCGTTCGAGCCCGGGAGGGTGCCGCTGCCGCCCACGCCGGAGTCGGCGCAGCGGATCGAGATGCGGGTCCGGCCGCAGGACGTCGACCCGATGGGACACGTCAACAATGCCGCGTACGTCGACTACCTCGAGGAGTCCGTCGCCGCGGCGGGCGAGCCCGGCCGGGAGGCCATCCACGCGGCCCCCCGTCGGGTCCGGATCGAGTACGTGCTCGCCGCGACCCCCGGGTCGACGATGTCCGGCGCCGCGTGGCAGCTCCGCGAGGCAGGCGGAGACGGTGGGGGGTGGGCCTGGCGGTTGACCGATGGGGATGGGGGACCGGATATCACGCGCGGGCGCGTCCTTCCGGGCGTGTGATGGTCGCGCGGGGTGCCGCCCGCTCGTGACGGAACCGGTACGTATAGGCCATGACGCGGCTGGTCCTGTCCGGTGACACCGCTCACCGCGCCCACCACGGCGAGCCATGCCGGGACCATCGCCCCATGGCCACCGCAGACAGCGGCGGGCACGGTTGCGGGGCGAGGTGCGGCCACGGGGGACCACACCGCCACCGACCATCCACGAGGCGTCTTGGACACGCTCACGGCCGCCCTGATGCTCACGCTCCTCACCGCGCTCGTCGGCGCGCTCGCAGGGGCCGCGGGGTTCGCCGCGCTCATCGTCGGGCTGCAGAACCGGCGACTCGCGCGCATCGCGGAGCGCCTCGCCCGCGCGAACGTCGACAGCCCGACGCTGGCCGGCGAGGCGGGTCGGATCCGGGACCGTCGGCTCCGGGCGGCGTTCGCGGAGCTCGCGGATCGCGTGGCGCAGACCTGGGAGCAGGCGACCTTCGATCCGTTGACCGGCATCGCCAATCGGCAGACGGTGCTTACGCGCGTGGAGGAGGAGCTGGCCAGGGCGGCCCGGTACCGGCGACCGCTGTCGCTCATCCTCGTCGACCTGGACCACTTCAAGCGGTTCAACGATTCGCACGGCCACGCGGCGGGCGACGTCATCCTGCGTCACATCGCGCAGCTGCTCGCGGCGAACGTCCGCGGCGTCGACCTCGCCGGCCGGTACGGCGGCGAGGAGTTCCTCGTCGTCCTGCCCGAGACCGACCCCGATGCGGCGGCCTCCCTCGCCGAGAAGCTGCGCCGGATCATCGGCGGGACGGAGATCCGGCTGCCCGACAACGAGGTCGTGTCCGTCACGCTCAGCGCGGGCGTGGCCGGCGGCCCGGGCGACGTCCTGCGGCTCGACGCGCTCGTCCGGGACGCAGACGCGGCGCTGTACTCGGCCAAGGCGCTCGGACGCAACCAGGTGTACGTGTTCCGGGAGACGGGCGACGAGGGAACGATCCGACGTGCGCCGATCACCGCGGAGGCGCGGAGTCGGGCGATCGACGTCGGAAGGGCAGCGATGGCCGCGGCCCAGGACGCGCTCATCGCCACGCTCGCCGGACGTCCCGCGTGGGGCGGCAAGCCTTCCCACGATGATCGCGGACGCGTCGGTGGCGCTCGCGCGGGCCATCGACCTCCCCGAAGGCGAGCTCGAGCGGATCCGGACGGCGAGCCTCCTCCACGACCTCGGCAAGCTCGCGATCCCCGAGGAGATCCTGGCGAAGCCCGGCGACCTCGCCGCGTCCGAGTGGCGCGTCGTGACCGAGCACCCGAAGATCGGGCAGGTGGTCCTGGAGCAGGCGGGCGCCCTGCGCGACGCGGCCACGATCGTCCTCCACCACCATGAGTGGTACGACGGCCGGGGGTATCCGCATGGGCTCGCGGGCGGGGAGATCCCCATCGGCGCGCGGATCGTGTCGATCGTCGACGCCTACGAGGCGATGGTGTCCGGGCGGCCCTACCGGGCTGCGATCTCGCACGAGGACGCGATTGCGGAGCTGCGCCGCCAGGCCGGCGTCCAGTTCGACCCCGAGCTTGTCGCAGTGTTCGCAGAGGTCTTTGCGATCGGCGTCCCCTGGGCGTCCGACGCGGACGGGAACGCCGCTGGCGAAGCGACCTCCCCTGTCTGGCCAGCCGCGGCTGCCGCCCGCACCGTCACGGAGACGGACGCAGCGGTGCCACTGATCGCGAGCGGTGCCTCGAACCCGGGGGCCGCTGGCGGCTACCCGACGTCGATCCGCAGCGACGACCGAACGACCGCGCAGCTGCATGACGGGGTCCACGAACGCCGTCGCCGCGCGGGCTGACGCGGCGGCGCGCGGCCGGTGCCCGCCCGCCAGACCGGGCTATTCGAACGTCATCTGCCCGTCGTCGAGCAGCGTCATCGTCAGCACGTCGCTTGCGCTCGCGTAGCTCGTCACGTTGGCGAGACCGAAGCCGTACAGGTCGCCGAACGAGTCAGGGCCACAGACCCGCAGCGATCCGGCGTCTCGCGTGATCGTCAGAGTTCCGGAGTCGGCCAGCGCGTCGGCGGCCTCGAACGTGCCCGTCACCGTGTTGCAGTCGGCGAGCACGGACACCGTGCCATCAGCCGCAAACGTGATCGTGTAGCTTGCCTGCTGGTCGTCGGGGATCACCCCCTCGAACGCCGGGTTCTTCGTCGTGATCGCGGTGAGCTGCCACGTCTTCCCGAGGAGACCGGTCGAGGGCCCCTGTGACGGCGCCGTCGTCGGCTTCGCGGTGGGGTCCGCTGTCGGCGTTGGCGTCGGCTTCGCGGTCGGCTTTGGCGTCGGCTTCGCGGTCGGCTTCTCTGTGGGCTTGGCCGTCGGCTTCTCTGTGGGCTTGGCCGTCGGCTTCTCGGTTGGCTCGTGCGTCGCCACGGCTGCCGCGACGATGGACGCTGACGCGCCTGGCGAGGACGCCTCCGGCGCGACGCCGACGACGAATGTCAAGGTGCTCTCGTCATCGAGCGTGATCGTGAGCTCGTCGTTGGTGACCGAGTACCGGGCGGCTCGGGCCAGCAGGTGGAGGTAGATGTCGCTGTACGATCCCTCGCCGCAGAAGGCGAGGGTCGACGCGCCCATGGTGACTGCCAGCCTGTTCACGCCGCTCTTCTCGTACGTCCCGATGACCTCGTTGCAATCGGCGGTCGCGTCGAACGTCAGGTTCGGGTCGAACGCCACGGTGTAGTTCGGCTGCTCCTCGGGGGAGACGACGCCCTGGAACGCCGGCGCCTTTTCGGTGAACGCCGTGAGCTGCCAGGTCTTGCCGGTGAGCTGATCGACGTTCGCGGCCCCGCACGCCGCGAGCAGGCCAGACAGCGCGAACAAGAGGAAGGTGATGACAACGTGACGCACAGGCATGCTCCGGGGCGTGGGTGACGGATCGGCGCGCTGGGCGCCCGCGAACGGTGGTCGCATCGCGGAGTGCAGCAGCGATCGTCGGCGAGGGCATCACACGATCTGGACGACCCGGCCGACGCGACGCCCGGACAAGCATCCGCTCGCGGCGGGGATCGTTCGGCGGCGTCGCTACTCCACGAGGAGTCTCGCCGCGACCATGGCTCCGTCGGTGCGGATCTGCGACGCGACCACCCGCGCGCGTGCGCGCGTGTCACGCGCCAACGCCGTCCCGAGCGCGCTCGCGAGGGATTCCGAGGTCGGGACCGGACCCTCGTGTGCCGCGCCGATGCCGAGCTCGACCACGCGACGGGCCCAATGCGGCTGGTCGACGAGCTGGGGCACGACGACCTGCGGGGCGCCTGCCGCGGCGGCGGTCGTCGTCGTGCCGGCGCCGCCGTGGTGCACGACGGCGGCGACGCGCGGGAACAGCGCCTGATGGTTCACGTCGCCGACGATGAGACAGTCCTCGCGGTTGTCGGTCAGCGTGAGATCGGCCCAGCCTCGGCTGACGATGAGGCGACGGCCGTGTGCGCGGGCCGCATCCACCGCGACCTGGCCGAGGTTCGGGGAGCTGCGCATGGCCATGCTCCCGAAGCCCACGTACACGGGGCGCTCGCCCGCGTCGAGGAACGCCGCCAGCTCGTCCGGGAGGGGCCGCTCGTCGGGGAGGATCCACGCCCCCGTCTGTACGACGTCGAGGTCCGTCAGCTCCTTCCACGGGGCAAGGACCGGATCCGCCGCCAGCCAGACCCGGTTCGTGAGGACGTGGTCGCGGACGTTGTCGACCGGAGGCAGGCCGATCTGGGCGCGGTGCCTGTTGAGCGGTTCGCCGTACAGCGCGTTCACGCGCCCGGCGTCCTGTTGCCACAGCACCCGGTTATCGGTCTCGTCCTCCGCCGACTGCTTCCCTGGCCGCGCTGACGGCGGGAAGTGCGGCGACGGCAGCCCGAAGATGTGGAAGGTCGCCAGCACGTAGCGGATGCGCAGCTGCTCGGCGATGTCCCGTACCCCGGCCGGCATCAGGCCGGTCGCGACGAGCGCGCCACAGCCCTCGGCGGCGGCCGGAAGCGTGTCGAACCGTGCGCGCACGAGCTCTGCCGCAAGCTTGAAGGCGGCGTCGGGAGCCGGCACCTTCAGCCCGGCCGCGATCGAGCGCGTGGAGGGGCCCAGGGGGATGAACGCAGCACCGACGCGGGCGAACAGCGCGGCGAACTCCTCGTCCGGGGGCGCGCAGACTCGAACGTCGGCACCGAGCTCGCGGAGCCGGAGCGCGAGCGCGGCGAGTGGCTGGATGTCCCCTCGCGAGCCCCAGCTCGTCAACAGGATCCGCATGTCCCGAGACCCCCAGACCCGCCGAGTTTCGACCGAGGTCGCGGACTCTACCGCACGCTCCCCGTCTTGCCGCAAGCGCGCTGGTGCCCGGTACCGTGATGGGAGGACGCACGTCCCGCGCGCTGGCCGGCCCGTGGAGGACGATCGGCACGTTCCCGAGCAGCTCGCTCGCGAGGACGGAGACGCCGCGACCGGAGTCAGCGGCGATCCCCTACCGGCGAGTGCTCGAGCCGTGCTTGACGAGCAGCTCGTCCAGCTGGTCGAACGTCTCGGAGTTCCAGCCCGCGGCCCCGGACGCGACTGCGGCGTCGAGCGCCTCCTTCGACGGATAGCGGTCGTGGATGACAAGCCGGGTCCCGGCGCCGTCGTCCTCGAACGTCACGGTGGTCACGACCGTGCCCTCGTCACCTTCCTCGTTCGTCCAGACCAGACGCGTCGGCGGGGTCACCTCGACGTAGCGGCCGAAGAACGCCATCGGCTCGGCCGTGCCGTTGTCGAAGGTGAGCCGGTAGCCGCCCCCGACCCGCGCATCGATCTCGCACGACAGCAGCTTGAGGCCGAGCGACTTCGGGACCCACCACTGCCGGAACAGCTCGGCATCGGTCCAGGCGTCAAACACGACGTCCCGCGGACCGTCGATCGTCCGCGTCACGACCAGCTCCTGCTCGGACGTCCGCTCGATAGTCGTGCCGTCCATGGCGGTGGTGGCCTCAGCTGCGCTTCGGGTGTCCATCGTTCCGCTCCTTCCGTCGTCGCTCCGCGACGACCTGCTCCAGCACGTCGAACCGGGCGTCCCACAGCCGGCGCTGCTGCTCGATCCACGCGGTCTCGTCCTCGAGTCGCCGCGGGCCGAGCCGGCACGTCCGCACCCGCCCGACCTTCTCCGTTGCGACGAGCTGCGCGTGCTCGAGGACCACGACGTGCTTGCGCATGCCCGTGAGGGTCATGTGGAATGCCTCGGCCAGGTCCGAGATCGACGCGTCACCTCGTCCGAGCCGCTCCAGGACGCCACGCCGGGTGGGATCGGACAGCGCCGCGAAGGAGGCATCGAGTCGGCCATCGCGATGCTGAACCACGTGGTTCAGTGTATGCGCTGCGTGGACCGGAATGCAAGTCCGATGTGGGGCCTGTTCCACGGCTATCCCGAGGACGCGGCTCGCGGCGCCGACGACGGCGATGACGAGGGGCACCACGCTGCCAAGAGCTCGCCGATCCTCGGCGCCTGCGAACCGATCGTGAGGTCGGTCTCGTCGCGGCTGAAGGCAGCTTGCAGGAGCAGCCGCACCCGGCGGGGATGTCAACAGGCTTGACCAAGCGCAACGGCGAGCCCATCTTCGCGCTCCGTTGGCTGCCCCGACGATGGAGGCCTGGACCTCGATGAAGCGTGACGATCCCGCCTACGAGGGCCAGCGGGAGTACAACCCGCTCTTCCTCAAGCTCTACGACCCCGTGATCCTCGGGCTCTTCTCGCCGTTCGTGTGGCGCTGCCCGACGAAGCACCTCGTCGAGGGATACCGAACGCACGTGGGTCAGCGGCACCTCGACGTGGGTCCTGGTACCGGCTACTTTCTCGAACGCGCAGGCTTGCCCGACCGGAGTCGTGTCACCCTCCTCGACCCCAACGTGAACGTCCTCGGTCACGCGTCGCGGCGGTTGCAGCGGCTGGATGTCACGACTGTCGAAGCCGATGTCCTCAAGCCGCTCCCCGTCGCAGGACCGTTCGACTCGGCCGCCCTGAATGGGGTGCTCCACTGCCTGCCGGGGCCACTCTCGGGCAAGGCTGCTGCGGTCGCCAACGCGGCCGCCGTGCTCGAGTCGACAGGCGTGCTCTTCGGGGCATCGATCCTCGGCGACTCCGGGCGACACACCTGGCTGGCGCGGAGGATGCTCGAGGCCAACAACAGGCGGGGCACGTTCGACAACCGCGACGACACCGAGGACGGACTCCGCCACATCCTGAAGGCATCGTTCGAGCGGGTGGAGATGACGACCATCGGCTCGATGGCCATCTTTGCGGCCACGAATCCACGAGCGTGAGCACGGGCCACCCTCTAGCCGCTGCGGCGTAGCTCCCCGCGGTTCACTTGTCCGGGTCCGCCGCCGCCGGGCGAAACAAGTGTCAGGCGTCCGCGCGCAGAAGTTGCGGGCGACGCTCGACACCTGTTACCCAGCTCGCGCTGTGTCAGGCGGCCGGCATGGCCACGGGATCGCCCTCGCGCTCCGTCAGGTGGTGATGGCGCGCCAAGCACGACACGGATCAGCCCTGGCGGACCCGAGCGAGCCGCCCATAGGAATACGGCACCAGCGAGCAGCGCGACCCCCTCGGTTCGAATCAGGAAGTCCGCAGTGTCGTTCGAGGCAACACCGACGACGGAGAGCATTACGCCGGGTACGACGAGGTAGCCGATCGCGGTGACCGCGAACACGACTGCCGAGAGGAAGAGGAGCGAGCGCGCCAATTTCATCGTCGGATCGTGGCAGATGCGTCCGCGAGGATGCTTGGGATCGTTCCCCGTCGCTGCGGCGCCCGCGAGATCCCGGCGAGCGGAACTGCCCCCAAAGTCGGACCATCTCGGCGCGACGTCACATGGGCATCGCCTCGTAGACCCACATGTCCATCGGGCACTCCGCGAGCAGCCCGACCGCTTCGTCGATCGTTTCGGCCTCCACGATGGAGTATCCGAGCGCTGGCGACTCGTCAGCGGAGAGCTCCGTGACCGTCCGGTGCCGGGTGACGTTCCGTCCATTGAACAGGGGATTGCCCGAGTCCACAACATGGCCTTGGATCGATGACCACCACGCCCGATGCGCATTCTGGAACTCCGGCGTCCGCTCCATCTCGCCGTGGGCCAGGAATACGAACTTCTTCACGATGTCTCCTCGCTTGACGGTGGGTCCCGACGGAGAGCGTCGACGTAGTTCTCCAGCGTCTCCCCTTCGGTGCCCCACCATGGATTGAACTGCCCCGTCCATGCCTGCAGACGGATGAGCGGCTCCCGCTCCAGCGCCAGGAAGTTCGTCCGCCCGAGCTTGCGTCGACTGACCATGGCAGCCTCCTCGAGCGACCGGACGTGCTTGTGGATCGCCGGCAGTGACAGACCGCGGAGCTCAGCCAGCTGGCTGATCGAGCGGGGCTGAAGCGCAAGCAGCCGCATGATCTCCCGCCGGTGCTCGTTCGCGAGAGCGTCGAAAACCCTGCTCAAGTCGTCCACGATCGCCACCAAAGGTTCACCACCTAGTTAACGGTAGCGGCCGAAACCCGCGCACGTCAAGTCGGCAAATGCATCGACGATCTCCTCGAGCCGGCGCGAGCCGCGACGCTCGATGTGCAGGGCGACGGCCAAGCGGCAGGGACTCGACTGCGGGCATGGCTTCGGCGCTGGGCCCACATCGTGTGGTCTGGTAGCCGACGCCGTACGGGGGATCGGTCCCCTGGTCCAATGGTCGCGGGGATTGCACGGGCTGCCTCAACGTTCAGGCGCGCGGCGGCCTCGTGCCCCCCTTGTGCTGATTCACGCGGAAGTTCAGCGGTACGATCCACGTGATGGTCGGATCCCGCCTTCGCATCGCCCTTCGAGGTCTGGTGATCGCAGCGGCGGTGGTCCTCGTTCGTCGGGCGAGGAGCCAGGCGAGACGCGTTGATGGCGGCGTCTTGATCGCCGACGTTCCGCTGTACGACCGGCTCACGGGATGGCTACTGGGGTCGTTCTACGAGGGTGTCGCCGACGACGTCGCCGCGGCCGCGCCCCCCGGCGCGACGGTCCTCGACGTCGGATGTGGACCCGGACACCTCGTTGCGCGCCTTGCCGATCGTGGCCTCGCCGTCACCGGGATTGACATCGACCCCGCGATGATCGAGCGCGCCCAGCAGCGGCTCAGGTGCCGAGCGACGGTCGCCACAGCAGACGTAGCCTCGCTCCCGTTTCCGGACGCGACGTTCGACCTCGTGGTGTCCACGATCTCGATGCACCACTGGGCGGACCACACGGCTGGGCTCGCCGAGATCGGCCGCGTGCTGAAGCGCGACGGCATCGCCCTGATCTTCGATTTCGGTGGGGCGCATGTGCCGCTCCACGGGCACGTCCAGGGTCCCGCGCATCACGTCGAGGGCTCGGCCGTCGATCTCGTCGCCGAGACCCGGTGGCGTTGGCCGGGTCCCGTCTCCGTTGTGCGACGGGTGGAGGCGCGCCCGCCGGGTTGACGTGCTCTCGACGCCAAGCAAGCGCGGGGCACGGAGCCCGTCACGTCGTAGCTGAACAGGAGCGCCACCATGCAATGGGTCACCCGCGAGCATCCGCACACGGATCGGATCGCGTGTCCCTGGCTCATCCGCCGGTTCATCGACCCGGACGCGGAGATCGTCTACGTGTCGCGGGACGACGTGCTCGGGTACACGGCGCGGGAGGGCGCGACGAGCTTTGACGCCCCAGGGGCCACGTTTACCCACCGCGATGGATTGTGCACGTTCGAGGTCCTGATCGAGGACTACAAGCTCGGGGACGATCCGGCGCTCGCGCTGATGGCCAGTGTCGTCCACGGTGCCGACGTGTCGGAGGACGCAGACATCACGCCCCAGTCTCGCGGCCTCGAGGCGATTGCCCGCGGGTTCATGGACCTCGGCGTCAGCGACCAGGAGCAGCTCGCCCTTGAGATGCCGGTCTACGACGCGCTCTATGCCTGGGCGAAGCGGCAGGTGGCGGCGGGATGAGTCGCCGAACGGGAGCCTGCGAGCAGGCTGTTGCGGTTCTAGAGGCAGCAGCGCTCGCGTGACGATTTTCCCGGCGTGGCAGCTCGCGCTGACGGCGGTCGTCGCGTCGATCGCGAGCTTCGCCGTCCTCCGCTGGAGGTATCGAAGCTTCGACGCTCGGGAGGCAGCGGGTCTCGCCCTGGTCGTCGGGATCTCGGTGCTGGCCTGGCGGGCCGCATGCAATGTCCCCGTGCTGAACGACGACCCGATCCCACCTTTCAGCCCGAACGACGTGATGACCCCGGTCGCGACGTACGTCCTGCTGACCGTGTACGGGGCCTTCCGGGAGCTGTCCGCTGCGCCGGGCTGGTCGCGCGCGACGGGCTGGCTCGTCGCCGTGTCATTCGTCGTCAACGTTGCCGTGATCTGACGGTGTCCATCGCGGTCGCCCGTATCATCGGCAGGGATGGAAGAGACCGCTCTCCTGCCCGCGTACGTCGGGCTGCCCCTCGCATTCGCCCTCGTCCTCCTCAACGGGTTCTTCGTCGCCGCTGAGTTCGCGCTCGTCAAGGTCCGCGGGACCCGGCTCGCGGAGCTCGCTGACGGGGGTAACGGGACAGCGCGCATGGCGCAGCACATGGTCGGGCGCCTGGACAGCTACCTCGCGGCCACGCAGCTCGGCATCACCCTCGCGAGCCTCGGCCTCGGCTGGATCGGGGAGCCTGCGGTTGCCGTGCTGCTCGAGGGCCCGCTGCACGACGGGCTGGGCCTGTCCGAGGACGTCGTCAGCATCGTCTCTTTCGGCGTTGCATTCGCCTTCATCACGCTGCTCCACATCACGATCGGGGAGCTCGCCCCCAAGTCCATCGCGATCCTGCGCCCGGATACGACGACGCTCGTCGTGACCTGGCCACTCCACGTGTTCGCCACGGTGATGCGACCGTTCATCTCCGTCCTCAACGGAACGGCGAATGCGCTTCTGCGACTGGTCGGGCTCCATGCCGCATCCGAGACCGAGCTCACGCACTCGGAGGAGGAACTCCGCCTCTTGCTCGCGTCGTCCGGCGATCAGGGCGTGCTCGACCCGATCGAGGAGGAGCTGGCCACTCGGTCTCTGGCGCTCGGCCAGTTGACGGTGCGTGAGGTGATGGTGCCTCGCACCGCGATGGCCGCGCTGGAGGTCGGCATGCCCCTGCGCGAGGCGCGGGAGCATGCCGTGGCTCTGCGCCGCGCGCTCATCGCCGTCTACCGCGAGTCGCTCGACGAGGTCACGGGGTACGTCGAGTGGTTCGACCTCTTCAGCTCAGAGGTGGACGATTGGGCGGCTCGAGTGCGGCCCATCATTGCGATCCCCGAGAGCATCTCCGTGTCCGCCGCACTGACGCGGATGCGCAAGACCGAGGTCGAGCTTGCCCTCGCCCTCGACGAATACGGCGGCACGGCCGGCCTGCTGTTCGCTGACGACATCCTCGACGAGGTCGCAGACCACCACCTGGCGGCAACACCGACCACGATCCCAGCGAGCACTCCGCTGCACCAGCTTGAAGCGTTCGATGGGATCGACCTCGATGACGTCGACGCTGTGACCGTCGGCGGCTACCTCACCGACAAGGTCGGGCGGATCCCGGCACCCGGCGAGCGGGTTGCCGCGGGCGAGTGGGTATTCGTCGTCGAGCGGTCCGCGCCGCAACGCGTCGATCTGGTCAGGCTCGAACGAGTGTCCCGACCCGCCGAGGCCGGCGCTGCTCCGCCGCTGCCCTGAGCAACGGGCGAAGGCGCCGAAGCAGACGCTTGGATAGTTGCGGACACCGTGAGAAAACGCAGGCGGCCGCGCGCCCGGGGGGTCGGGCGCGCGCCCTGCGTCAGGATGGCATGTGGTTCGCCATCGCGCCTGTGCTGGACCTATGGACCGCGGCGTCGAAGGAGGTACGCGCCAGCGACGCCGAGCAGGCCGAGCGCAGCCACGATCGGGACCAGCACATCACCGGCCCCGGCGGATGGGGCCGGAACGGGTGCAGGTTGGGTGGTCGCTGAGGCACTTGCCTGGGGTGTTGCTGCG
>Ga0126313_10001542_pt1 | contig 12285 bp, 12 predicted proteins | sample Plot105A_FD_89954 | JGI IMG/M metagenome (GOLD analysis project Ga0126313, IMG submission 89954) | Serpentine soil microbial communities from UC McLaughlin Reserve, CA, USA - Plot105A | ecosystem: Environmental > Terrestrial > Soil > Grasslands | place: USA: UC McLaughlin Reserve, Lake County...
GCATGGGTTTAGACTCGTTCATTCGAAAACACCTGCTGGAAAGGATATCAAGGATTAACGCAACGACAATAATTGACTATGTAGAAGCATACACATTTGAGTCAAACCCCAAACCTTATAGCAAACAGGTAGCAATTCTAACTTTAAAACAGCTGTCTGAGCACCATAAAAATGCCAAGTCATTTAGAGATATGACTCGTGAAGATATCTTGGCGTTTCTTAATAGGCTAAGGAAAACAGATGAACAAGACTCCCTTCACCATTGGATTGGCACCTACAATAACAATGTTGTAACTCTTAACCGATTCTTCAAATGGTTCTATTATCCTCAGCTGGAACCGTTAAAGAGACCCAAACCTAAGCCAATGCAAAACGTAGGTAAACTAAGAAGGAAGGAAAAGACAATCTATAAAGACTCTGACCTTTGGTTAGACCCAGATTGTAACAGCGTCTTTTTCAGGCATGTTACATCTGTGCGAGATAGGGCTTTTCATGCTATAATGTTAGACACATCTTGCAGACCAAAGGAACTGATTGGAGCCAAAATAAAAGACTTGGAATTTAAAGATAAGGGCTACAATCAAAAGTTTGCTTATCTGTGGGTTGTTGGGAAGAGTGGTCAGCGAATAAAGAAACTATTAGTCAAGTCTCTGCCATATTTAAGGGACTGGTTAAACAACGGAAACCATCCACGACCTGAAGATCCAAATGCTTATATTTTTTGTGGAGATGGAAAGCGAAACCTAGGACACAAGCTAAAAAGGCATACGTTTAGCCACATATACATAAGATATAGAAAAGTGCTATTTCCAAATTTACTCAATTCACCTGAAGTATCTGCTGAAGATAAACAGATAATCAAGGAAAAAATTCTCACAAAGCCAATTCGACCTTACATTTTGAGACATACTTCACTGACTGAAAAAGCTCAGATAATTGGAGAATATGAGTTAAGACAGCATGCTGACTGGACAATGACTAGTAACATGCCTCAGCGCTATTTACATTTCGCTGGTAATGAGTCTGTCAAAGCACAGTTAAAGGCACAAGGAATTATCTCTACTAATGAAGATTCTGATAGTGTATCAGGAGAACAGTCAACAACGGCGTTAAGACCTCCACTTGTCTGTACTAACTGTAGAGAGCAGAACAAACCAGACGCTCATTTCTGTTCTAACCCTAATTGTGGCATGATCCTATCATTTAAGGCTCACGCTGAAACTATAGCAGAGTCTGAAAATATAAAGAAAAGGGTTAGCGAGCTTGAAATAAGACTAACGGACATTAATTCAATGTTTCAGAGAATAGATAAAGGCAAAAAACAAATTGAAGAGAATTTCAAACGTATGGCTGAACTCAACAACCGCCCGTAACTTTTACGACGAATAAGGCTATATCTTTAAATTTTTCGAGTGAAAAGGACACTTGCTGGTACAATCGACTGGCTCCTTTACCTATGTTGACATAAAGGGAAGAAAAAACGTTTCCTGCCATTCCCAAGGGAAATGATGGGGGTTGGGTTAGTGAACCATAAAAAGTACGTACCGAAGCCCCCGACTATTTCCCTTTTTCACTTGATCGCAGTCTCGCCAGCTATTATTATTCTACTGGTGGTGATGGTGGTGGTCTTCCTTCAAACCCTGGAGGGCCTGGGAATGTCTGTATCACAACTTGTTGTCTTCCACCTGGCGTAAAGATTCCACTTGAGTTGTAGATGTATCCTCTATCCGTTGTGTAGACATGAGTTGTGTTGACATCCATTGTTCTATTTGTAGCAGTTCCACTACCAAGCTCAAGGACTCTAAAGGTGTAAGAAGCCATGCCGTCTGAAGATAGTTTGTAATCCTCCAGTCTAGAATTTGACAAGTCTCGTTCCACTTGATCTACGATTGTGTCTGAGTCAATCACTCGTGTATCTTTTGGTGCTGTCATGAATTGCTGTGCGCTTACAGCATGAAAGTCTGCTGCAGGTAAATAACATCAACAACGTTATTGAGTTCGATGACATACCTACCACTCTGAATTCAAAATATAATTTGCATGGCGACATTGTAGTGGAGGTTCCAAATGGTGCTGACTATGTCATAGCGATTGGCGGCAATGTAGGCGATAGTGTAAAGCGCAGACGCTATCCGCTGGATGCCAACCGCCACCTTGTCGTAGACAGGACTCAGCTGTATACTCAGGAAAGCGACAGCGGCAACTTGCCCAACCTGCCAGAGATGGACAACTCGCCTGGACTGCACACGCGGAGCACGGGGCGTATCTTTGCTCTGCTAAGCTTGGTGCGACAATGTGCAGCTATTCCAGACTAAAGGTTAGTGAAGGAGTAATTATCTTGTGCAGCTGTCTGTAGTCCCCTCTGCAATGGAAGCAAGTCAACCAGCTTAATGCTGTTTAGGCTGTAAAAAATTCGGTAGCATCATAGTCTAATTATTGTTCCAGTGCTTTGATGCATTGCGATTTCTATGTCTACTATTTCTTTTGATGCTGTGGTATAAGAACCCCTGTAATTAGCGGATTCGGTGGGATTAGGTTCCCGCATGTAAAGGGGTTCGACTCTTTGAGCTTTAAAGATTACTTAGTATCACAAATAACCTCTGTCGATAGTTAGGTGCGGGCCCAAGGGGCTCTGCGTGCTGATATCGGTTCTTTGATAAGGTTCGGAATTAGTAGACGTAGAGCTAGCTAAAAAGTCTTGTTCCACAGCGGGCCCGTCGGGATTAGATTCCCGCATGTAGTAGGGTTCTATGCTAGAGACTTAAAGCTTATCTATCAATTGTTGCTGTGGGCCGGGTTGTTTGTGAACTGATATCGGTACATTTTATGATCATATATTTTATGAAAAAATCAATTATCTGACCGGCTTTACATCTGCAGCTTCTATATGCTTCACTTTGTCAAGCAACTTGATCTTACCATCGTGGGAATGATCTGATGTAGAAGAAAACATTTTTGTCAATCAAGTCGAGTGCGGGCCCAAGGGGGTTTGAGTCCTGCATGTAAAGGGGTTCAGCATATTTAGCTATAAAGTTTTTCAAATTTTAAACCATTGTTATGCAAATGGCAGTTTATAATATTGCATTTTGCATTATTGACCTCATAACATAACCAAGAAACATGCAAAATAAAATTAACCGCCATACAGTATTCTCAGAACTTCTCAGGTATTAGATACGGCTAAAAAATAATATATTAATTAGGGGCTCAAAGATAGCATACGCTTGTTTATGACTACCCTTTTACCAGATACACGGAAAATATCTTCAATATCCCCGCCCTTATCAGTTTTTTGTTTTTCATCTATGGAATCGACGCGAGTCTTCGCTCGCATAGGCAGCTACAGCGTTATCAGCTGATCGTGTTTTGGAAAGAGACAATACTACTTCTTGCAATCGCTCCCCAGGTATTGCACAACTCATTTCAGTACCTGGCATGCCCGTGCGCACTCTACTAAGCATGCATCCTACACTCATTGCAATTTCTCTTTGTTCCTTTGCTATAGCAATAATATGACATTGGGGCTTACCTTCTATGCGTATGTCTGGTATTGCGTCATGTAATACCATAGATTGCATTGCATTAATAAACATGAACACCACATCTGGATCCATGTTTGTATCTTTTAGAGGACCATAACTAATAAAATTCGAGCGTTTCTTTATTGATGGGATTTTAGAAAACATCTCTTCAGTCACCCATCCGCATTCAAGTAGAGTAGAAACATCAGAATTACCTGTAATTTCTCTTGCAGTCTTGAGGCCATGAGTGTAACTTCCTACGCTGCAATTTCCATGATCCTCAGGAACAGTAGTGAAAGTCTGGTTCGATGCTTTCATCCAAAACACACAGCCTGCAGGCACTTTGCCAGTTCGTCCATCAACTGTAGGATCAGGCATGGTTCCTTCGTACCTCGGAACTTCTGGCGGAGCGGTATCTGAAAATGTAATAGCTATTGGTGGAGATTGTAGATTTAACAGTGAACTTAGTTCAGAAGCTAACCCTTTCCAATCACTTTTACTCATAACTTCAGTGGAAAATCGAGTTTTATAAGTATTGTGGAAATTTGGCATCTCCGTTAATTTACCTTAAATTCCTTAGATTTAGGAATCTTTTTCATATATTTCACCACTTCATCTATGCCAAATTCAAATTTTCCTCTTCCCACGTAATCATCTTTGGTTACGGCTATCACAAAAAATTCTTCTTCTTTCGCTCCTAGTTTTTGTCTTACTTCCTTTGGTATTGTAACTTGGCCGTGACTTCTAATTCTAGGAGCGCTGGTACTCCTACCTCTACCACAGTACAGTATGTCTTCAAAATTATCAAAAGTAGCTAAACAGAGCCATTTGGGCTCAATCTAGCAGAGTCGTTCTCACATTCATGTCCTACCCATATATCGAGCGTTCTTAAGTGAGATAAGATACAGAATCAATACAGAAATGCAGCTATTGAACTGAGCTTTCCACAATATAGTTTGTAAAATTCTCCAGGGTTGCGATTAATGGATTATATTCTGAAGGTACAGCATTTGCTACACCATTAACAAAAATTCTTTTTTTACGAGCTGCAGGATCAGGAGGTATGCTTCCTTTGGGAACAAATATACTTATTATTGCGTAGGAAGACCAGTCGCCACACATTATTCTACCCCTTAAGCAGCTGTCCATTCCTGTACCTACATCGGCAGCCTTTACTGCTAAATCACTAGCTAAGCTAGGTCTAGATGAAGATTCGTTTTCGATGAATATAGCCAAAATCCTATGCTTAATACCATTCTTGTTAATGACGTTTAGATAGAACATAATTATACCCTCACCATATTCACTCGAAATTGACTTGTATATGTCATGGTAATTCACGTTACAACCATTCGCGTCAGGCAATTTTATCGAGAATTTTCGTTCTCTAAATATTACAGACCTTCCGCTAAAGCCACATGTGCACGAATCGTCGTACAATGTAATTATGTCACCATTACTATACTTGATAAATGGAAACGCTCTAAATGATACGGTTGCTATCAATTCTCCAGTTCCTTCACTTTTATACTGCCCATTAGACAGTATACCCAATAACAGATCTCTCTGAAAAATATGGTAAACTTCTTGATTTATTGGACATGACAATGCTGAGACGCATCCCAATTCAAGTGAACCATACATAGTGACGATTTTTGTTTCTGAACCAATCCTCTCCATGGTTTCTTTACTAGCTAAACACATAACTACACCTTTTACATTAAGTGAGCTAAGCATACCTTCCGGAAAACTTTTCGCCCAATTATCAGGACAATCTAATATCACTAGCGGTTCATATTGCTTGATAATCGACCTCACCGATTCCCAATCAGAACTTTTTGCTTTCGGAATAATATAGGGAACCTTTTCGCCCATTGCAGACATGAGAGAATAGCAATTCGAAAGATTCTCGTGAAGGGGCAATGATGCGATATTATGCTCACCAAAGTATTGATGTAACGTTTCCTTAAAAGGGATCAAGAATTTTTTTATATCGCTATTGCTTATAACTACTTTCAAGGGACTGGCAGTTGTTCCGGAAGTAGTCGCTATGAAATGTGGTTCGTTAATTTGTAGCGGTTCAAAATAATTATGATCAAAGGTATGTTCAAATATTGATATTTCATCTCTGCTGAATGTAGGAAGATCACTGTATGTCTTAAATTCATAATCATCCATATCATTGTAAAGCCATCTGTAAAAGGGAAACTTGTTTTTAGCTTCTCTTGCAAGATTTAAGGCAGACTCTTCATTCATATGCATATAGTAATAGTCAAAGTATTTATCTTTATTTCGATCATGACTTTTAGCAATCTATTACATAGTATTTCATTGACCTTACAAGATCTTATGCCACCTAGCATAAGTTTTCAGACTCATTGAATAAGTACGTCCCCGTATCCTGATGGAAGCGCTTTGTCAGGAGTACTCTCTTCTTCGCAAATCTGCAAACTAAGTAGTACGTCAGTATCTGCAGTTCATCCTTGGGTATGTGCAGGCATTCTTCAGTACCATGAAATTCTCAATGCATTCGGTACCTATTCGCAGCCTCATCTTTCTTGAGAGTCATTTCTGCAGGCACGTAGGGGTGGCCTAGCTTTGTCTCGTACAGACGTTATAATTCTGCTCATTAAGAGTTATGTCTTAAATGTGACAGGATTGATCCGATAGCTGTTCCTGTCAAAAACAGATGGCAATACCGTCAAAGATGTATCAGAAGACAATCTTGGTATAGATTAATGGATCTTAGATTCCTGCAATAAAATATGCAACACATAATCTTTATAAATATATACGTGCATACAAGCACAATGGCGAAGCAAGGTAAGGAAAGGCGAAAGGGGGAGTTTAGGTCTAGAGGTCTGGAGACAGTAGAGTTTACAGGAGCCAAAGGGACAACATGTGCATGTGCAGTAGGAGGAGGTATGTGTCTTGATGGTTGTTTTTCCATAAGTTGTACGGGATCTAAAGTAGTCGAATCATATATTAGAACGGGTTTTAGGAATTTAGAAAATCCAGCTGAATATCAGCTTGAATCGAACACTGGAAAAGATGATTTGGCAATAGCTAGATTAGGTATACCTGAATCAGCACTTGAGAGACAAAAACTAATACCAACGGCGTGTCTCTGCTCTCTTGGTGGGGATATATGTACATCTGCATGCAACAGTATGAGTTGCTTTGGAACAGAAGTGGTTGAGAGTTACCTCATCAGAGGTAAATGAATTCCAATCCATCACTAATGTAATCAGTTATATTCTAGCCGTTAGCAGAAGAGAGTAATGAGTTCGTTGTGGAAAGATTTGTTAGATTGTAGTTTCCTTTGTACATTACCACACACTGTGAAATTTCTGTAAAACCAAAATTTTGAAGTAATGTTTTAACGTGTCGATTACTACCAGGAACGATAATTCTTGTTCTTTTGTGTCTACTTAAGGCGGATGTCAGAAGCTCATGTGCTATGGCAGGTTCGCATACCCATGGCCCAATTGCATCTTTTTGACAGATTAAGTAACCTCCCAGCTCTCCACGCTCATTTCTCTTTATGAATAACTCATTACCTGGATTTTGAAGTAATGTTTCTAATATGTGCTTTCGATTTAAACCTGTAGATATTTTGTCATAAGCACAGATCTCTTCAATTAAGGAGGCTGTAGCTTCGTTGGGATGAATTTCATTTTTTGCCACATAACCTGTAGCGGACTCTGTTTCCTTCGTCATAAAAATAATATGGCCAGTTTCAATAAAGCCTAACTTCTTAAAAATGGGAAATCCTGAACTGCTAGCGTTTAGCATAATTAAACTTACATTTTCAGCATTTAAGAAATTAAGAGCATATTTGGCCAATGATGTTCCTACCCCGCGATGTCTTGCTTCTCGTCTAACGAAGAGCCAACCAATTCTTCCAACAGGTCTATAGATAGGGCAGCCAATCATACCAACTGGTATTCTGTTGAATTCGGCAACAAAGAAGTTATTTGGAAATACGGAGTATGTCATTTTTAGATCGCTTACATCAAAACTGCATTCATCAGAATTTGAAAACAACTTTATGTCTTCTTCAGTAAGATTCCGAATGTTTATCTTATTTGAGAGAGAAGTAGAGTCCCTGATCTCTTTTAGAAAGACCCTAGCTTTAGGAACAATGGTTAGCGGGTTGTCGTCACGTTCATTCCCAATCAACTCAGTCGCTCTATCTATTCCATATGTTTTGATCAACTTTATTAGTTCGGCTCCATCTCTGTTTATAACGATGCTCCTTCCAAGTAGCTTGTCATGAACAACTACAAAATTTCCTGCTTCTTCTAGTTCGCAATCTTCAACGGGTTGCAAGTCATCATTGTTCAAAAATACAACCTACTCCTAAGTTGTGGACGATACGCTTGATTGGAGAACTTGCTCGCTCATTGGTTCAGCACAGCAGAACCAACATTCTGATAGATGTGGTAAGGTTTTTTTATCATAAGATCTGAGGACCTGTGGGTCAAATTCTCCTTCATTTTCTTCATTTTCATTTTTTAGCTTATATTTAGATATTAAAGTTTTAATTTTCAAGAAAGTTACTAATTGGTCTTCGGATTTTCTGGCAGCATCTTCCACAATGGAACAGCATTCGTTATAGATTTTATCGATTCTTCTATCAGGATGTGTCCAATTCAGATTGAAACCATCTCCATGCAACAGATCCATAGGTAATTGAGGCGTTCCTGCAAGAGAAGAACCCTTAGGAACTAGCAACCTAATTGCGTACTGAACAGGTTCGATATTATAGACCAATTCATTATTCTCTATGAAATCTAAACAATCTGCAAGAACATCAATACTTGACCAAGGATTAAAGAACACAAGTGTTGCCTGTACATCTATGCCTGTCTTTCTTAATATTCCTAATGCAAGCTCTATGTCTTTCCTTGTATGACCTTTCTTAAAGAAGCCCAGGACCTCATCGTTAAATGACTCGAAAGCACTGGTGATAAAGAGACATCCTAGCGACTTTAATTCAGGGAATAATTTTTGATGCTCTATTACATGTTCCACTTTTGTGGTGAAATCGAATGTTAAAGCTGGGAATTCTTCATGCATGTCTCTGACTATATTCAATGTATGTCTTATTCCATTGAGAAAGTCAGGATCAATAAATGTAATGTGTTCGGCTCCTAATTTTACCAAATTCCTAATATCTTCCATAACAACATTTTCTGGTACTATTCTTAGCCTTCCTGAGTAAACCGGGGTAATAGGGCAGTGAAGGCATGTATGTGCGCAGCCTCTTGTGGTTTCTACGTTCCCGACAAGTTTCATGCCGTTAGCTGTTATAAGTCTAGCATATTTTGTAAGTGGTGGCAGTAAATGTCTCGCTGGTGGAATATACGAAGGCCTCCCCAAGTAAAGTGACAAATAATTGTTCTTAGTCCATATTCCTGAAAGATCTTGTACCTTTTCTCCACTTAGTTTCTTTACCAAATTAATTAGAGGATAAGAGTATTCTCCACCTATTACACTGTCAGCTAGTCCCTTTTCAAGTAAGTATTGGCCACTTAAACTCCCGTATAATCCATAAAAACAGATATGGGTATTTGGGTTCAATTCTTTTATACGTTCAGCTACATTAATACCAAGCCTCAATGCAGTATGCATTGGTATCGAAATACCAACAAAATCGGCTTTCTTTAAGATGTCTTCGCGTAATCCTTCTATTGCTACATCCAGAAGGTCAACTGATATTCCATTATCAATCAATCGAGCCGCGGGAGAAGCGATGCTTAATGGTTGGAGTCCCAGCTCATACGTAGATACTAATACTACCCTCTGCACAAGTCATATTAAATGAGGTAAATAATAAGTCTATTTATTAAATCCAGGGCTCACTTGAAGGCTCGTATGGTAATTGTGAAATAACGATATACAAAAGGGGGACAATCTTTCTATCCAATAAAGGCTTAGAATGTCAATTAATCATCAATAGCAATGAACAAAAAATGTGCATAATTGTTTTATTGTGACATTTTTCAGAGCTTTCTTCACTCAGGTTCTTTATGACCGCAGCAGACTATTTTTTGTGATCTAGATTGTACTCTGTAATCAAGAAGAAAATCTCTTCAATGGATGTACATACCCTGACTCGTTCCAAGTTGATATATTAGATCGCACTAGAGTACGGGATCTCATAGATACTATCAACCAATGTCGCTTTCTATTTCATAGAGTTGTTGCCCGAATCGTTTGAACCATATCATCTGTCGGATAATGGCAATCACCAAGATGTTGTTTATATGCACAAATGACCCAGCTGATGGGAGTAAATCTGTATAGGCACTAATAATGATAAGAGGAAATTAATCCTCTTGGCTACTGATAGAATGAGCCAGCCAGTTGTCCTTATCAGCAGGGTCAAAATAGTTTCAGCCTGAGCGATCTGCCTATTAGAAGCTGAGGAGACATTCACTCTTTAGGAACTAACCCCGAATACAAAGGCTAATTTTACAATATCAATTTGATCATAAGATCAATATCGAGATTCCTCAGAAATTATGCCACAGGATGTAAGCGGATGCAAACGGACTGCAAAATTCTCGGTACTGTTATTCGATACAACCTAAATGATAAGTATCGCTTTTGAATGCTATCGTTGAGAACAAGACCAGCGACGCTTGGCAATTACTCGGAAAACTTAGTTTAACAGGGGAAATGTTTGTTGCCTAAGGTGGTGGCCCTGTGTGTCTTGCAGTTGCTATTGGTCTTATAGTCTTGCTTTATGCTACACCTGCCTATTGAACGCAAAATACGAAAATACATGAACTTCAATAAGCTTGAAGCTACAGTGTATAGACCACATTGAACTTCTTTTCTAGAATCTACAACCATCTCCTGACCGATTCCTTGTATCTTTCATACTCAATTCCAAAGTTTTTCTGAAGCCTATTTTCCTCAAATGGGATAATAATAGTATTTACTACAAGGAAAAAAATGGCAGGAGCTACGAATGCAGAAATGGAAGAAAGCGTAGTTGCTGTTCCTAGAGCAATTAGCAACAGTCCAAGGTAAATGGGATTTCGAGAGTAATTGTATGGGCATTTCGTTACAAGCGATGAGGGGTTTCTGTCAACTTCTACAGTCGTATTATGAGATAATAATAGGCGTACGGATTGCAAGACTAGATATACTCCAAATCCAACAATTAGTAGCCCAAGCAAATTATACGGAAAAGGAATTATTGTTGTTACTGGAACAAAATAATGTAGGATAACAGCTGTAATGATCGATGCTCCAAGAGTAGAAAGTGGTACATATTTGTACATTCTGACATAATCATCCTCGTCATTATTATTCATACAGAATTCATCATCACCACCACCACCATCACTACTGGAGCAGGCTTTTGAACCGCAGGCAACCACATAACATGAACTGCTCTTAGAATTATATTTATACTCAAGACCAAATCCAACTGCAAGCACAGTAAGGAGGGCAGTCCAAGTAATCCATGCTTCTAGATCTATGAATCCTATCTCCTCTAAAATAGCCAATACCCCGAGTCCGAAGAATCCAGGTCCAGTTATTTTGCAGTGGTATCTTCCACATGACCCATAATTCACTAGGCACATTGCGCCAGCTGCAAACCAGCCTGCAACTAGCGCCCATCCTTCATACTCTGAGGGCATTAAATTGTCCACAAGCACCATGTATGCGACAACTGCTAGCCAACCCCATAATGGAATCTCTCTACTATTATGCCTTATAACACGCCCAGCAGATTCAACTGGTGGTTGTTGTTTTGTCATAGACTCACTTTACAAGGCAATGACATTTTTCCTTTATACCGAACAGGTGGGGCACATATAATATTAGTAACGAGCTATTACTATGTCATGGTGGCAGATGCGGCGCGTCACAATGGAATTTGATTATCAAAAAGCATGGAAATGGATCTTCGGAACAAACTCAGAAAAAGTCGAAGTCTTAGAAGCTCTCAGGTGCTTTAAGTGCGACACCCAGGGTCTCGCCATCATTTGCAGATTAAGACTAAAAGACAGGAGCATGACTATACAGGATCTACTGATGGGAAAAGGTCTTCTCACAAATATAGAGCTTCTTTACAAGGAAAAGGATGACTCGCTTGTAGTATTCATAGAAGGCAGGTCCTGTGTTCCAAAGCCGCCAAAAGATATAAAACAGCCAAAGATGGTGATGGCTCGCCCTCCTGACTTTTTAGACATTGATAGAATGAAGGTAGAAATGATAGGCAAAGAGAATGAGATAAAAAAATTGGTTCACTACGCAAACAAATGGGGCGATAATTCCTTCAAGATTCTTGGACTCACCTCAATAGACGCAAAAGGAGAATCGCTTCTATCAAAGCTGACTACCAGGCAAAAACAAATGCTCCTTACCGCCTATGCTTTAGGTTACTATGACGTGCCAAGAAAGATTTCTTCAGATGATCTCGCTAGACATCTCAACGTAGACAAGTCTACCATTGTTGAGCATCTAAGAAAGGCTGAAAGAAAGCTTATTGGCGGCATCATAGCTGGATGAAAAAAATTTTGGATGGCAGAGAGAAAAAAGAGGAAAGCCTGACGGCTTTATTTAGTGGGTCGGTCGATGTACACATGATTTAGAAAACTTTAGCAGCAGATGTCTGCTTCCGTTTCATTGTACTTGTTATGAATCTTTTTAGCTGCATGGAATGCATCAATTACAGGATAAAACATCTTCCCTGGATGCTCTGCTATCCACTTAGACGCTGTTTCAGAAGAACTGAAGA
>Ga0126313_10001545_pt1 | contig 12277 bp, 11 predicted proteins | sample Plot105A_FD_89954 | JGI IMG/M metagenome (GOLD analysis project Ga0126313, IMG submission 89954) | Serpentine soil microbial communities from UC McLaughlin Reserve, CA, USA - Plot105A | ecosystem: Environmental > Terrestrial > Soil > Grasslands | place: USA: UC McLaughlin Reserve, Lake County...
ACCCGGGCGCCGTCGCCGAGCAGCACCTCGACACGGATCTCGTCGAGCAGCTCACGGACCCCGTCGAGGACGTCGTCCGGGTCGACGGCATGGCGGCCTGCGTCCTCGACGTCTTCGTACACGACACCGGCGCGTGCCGCCTCGAGCATCGCGTCCGCGATGATGGCCACGGCCTCAGGGTGGTTGAGGCGCAGCCCGCGCGCGCGCCGGCGGCGGGCAAGCTCGGCCGCGGCGAAGATCGCGATCCGCTCCTCTTCCCACGGGATCAGGCGCATGGCGGCGATGGTACCCGTGGGTGGATGGCGCCGGGCGTTCGGTCAGCCCTGCGGCGTGTCGTCCGGGGGCGGCCACGCCACACCCATGCCCGCGGCCATCTCGGCCTCCCAGCCGGACTCGAGCCCCAACGACTCGAGCTGGTCGGGACTCATCCGCTGGATGGTCCGGATATGCGAGTAGGCTCCGCTCTCGCGCATCGTCCGCATCTGGACGTCGAGGACCTCCTGCTCGGTCCTCGACCCGACCCAGTCGGTGAGCCATGCCTCGACGGTCGGGTGGATCTCGCGGAAAGCCTCGGCCCACGTGCGGTCGCTCACGCGCTCGTCCAGGTCCTCGGGATCCCACGCGATGACGCGGCCGGTCGCCGCCTCAACGCAGTCCCAGCCCGGGTCCATGGACACGATCGGCAACAGGCCATCGGGCCAGGTGCGGTCGTCGGGCATCATCCCGGGCGATCGGAGCTCCTCGTACTGCCGGACGACCTGGGACAGGGGAAGCATCCCCTCGCCCGGCCCGAAGCCGCCGTCGGCGACCTCTCCGTAGATGCGACGCAGCGCGCTCGGCAGCCGGACGCCCAGTCGCGACTCCGTGGCGCCGATCGCGGCCTCGTCCGCCGGTCCCGGCAGGACGGTCGGCGCGGGGGTCGTCATCTGCTGCTCGAGCTCGAGGGCTGCCGCATGGCCGGCGGGGTCGATCGCGCCCGCCTCGTTGGCCGCGACCACGCCGCGCAGCTGGCTCGCCAACGATCGGCCCATCGCGAGCAACCCGCCGAGGTCCATCGACCGGACGCCGGCCATCATCTGGCTCGGGCGGCTGGACGTCCGGCGCGCCGGATCGGACGCTCGTTCCCGGAGGCGGGGGAGAAGCTCGTCGAGCGGCAGCGGCTCGGTCATCGGCGCCGGACGGCGATCGCGGCCATGGCCAGCAGGGCTCCCGCAACCAGCAGGCGGCCCATGAGCAGGGCAACGGTCGGCGCGGCGGCGGGGTGGAGCATCGTCGGATCGTACGCCCGTCGCCACGCCAAGGTTCCGGATGGGGACCTCCCGTGATGAAGGAGCGCGACACCAGCGGAAGCTTCCGGCTTGACAACGTAGTTAGCAATCACTAACCTCACGCTCATGCCGCGAACCACTGCCGTCACGCCCCGACCGACGTCCGCATCGCTCGATCCCCGTGGGGCCACGCGCAGGCTGTCCGCGGACGAGCGCCGAGCAGAGGTCGTCGAGGCCGCGGTGCGTGCGTTCGCCTCGTCCGGACTCCACGGCACCTCCACCGAGGACATCGCCCGCCTGGCCGGTGTGAGCCAGCCGTACCTCTTCCGGCTGTTCGGAACGAAGCGGGACCTGTTCATCGCCGCGGTGGATCGGGCGTTCACGAGGATCGAACACGAGCTCGCGTACGCGGCGGACCATCCGCTCGTCGGTCTGTCGACCGACTACAGCCCAGTCCTCGCCGGCATGGGCCTCCGATACGGCGCGCTCCTGGAGGACCACTCGCTCTTCCGGCTCCAGCTTCACGCATTCGCCGCGTGTGACGATCCGGAGATCCGGACGTTTGTCAGCCGCCGCTTCTCCGACCTCATCACCCTGGTGTCCGAACGCTCCGGCGTCCCGGCGTCCGGGCTCAGGGAGTTCTTCGCGCAGGGGATGCTGATGAACGTCGCGGCGGCGCTGCAGCTCGACGACTCGACGCTTGCGTGGGGCCAGATCTGCGAAGGGGTCGCGCCGGCCGAATAGCGCCTCTTTTTATGCGCTCGAGAAGTAGTGAGCACTAACTACCAACCACCGCGGAGCAATCCGCCTCCCGAAAGGAATGATGTCGTGCCCCAGCAGCAAGCCGCCCGTCGCCTCGCGCTCGCGACGTTCGCGATCAGCTCGATCGCGCTGTTCATGACCGCACTCGACAACCTCGTGGTGACAACCGCCTTGCCCGTGATCAAGGAGAGCCTTGGAGCGTCCCTTGCCCAGCTTGAGTGGACCGTCAACGCGTACACCCTGACGTTCGCGGTCCTCCTGCTGACCGGGGCGGCCCTCGGCGACCGCTTCGGCCGCAAGCGCGTGTTCACGATCGGCGTCGCGCTGTTCACCGGTGCGTCGGCCTTCGCCGCGCTCGCGCCGACCGGCGACATGCTCGTCCTCGCGCGCGCGCTCCAGGGCTTCGGTGCCGCCATCGTGACGCCCCTGACCCTCACGATCCTGTCGGACGCGGTGCCGACCGAGCGTCGTGGCCTGGCCCTGGGAGCATGGGGTGCGATCGCCGGTCTCGCCATCGCACTCGGCCCGCTCGTCGGCGGTGCAATTGTCGAGGGCCTCTCCTGGCAGTTCATCTTCTGGGTCAACGTCCCGATCGGCATCGTCCTTATCCCGCTCGCGATGGCCTTCCTGCGCGAGACGCATGGTCCGGACGCGGCACTCGACCTGCCCGGGCTGGGGCTCGTCTCCGGCGGACTGTTCGCGCTCGTCTGGGCCCTCATCCATGGCAACGAGAAGGGCTGGACGAGCGTCGAGATCGTGGCTGCCCTCGTCGTGGCCGCCGTCCTGCTCGTCGCGTTCGTCGCGTGGGAGGCGCGCACGTCGAACCCGATGCTCCCCCTGCGGTTCTTCCGGAACCGTGCGTTCTCGGCCGCGAACGCCGTGAGCCTGCTCATGTCGTTCGGCCTGTTCGGCTCGATCTTCCTGCTGGCGCAGTTCTTCCAGGTCGCGCAGGGCTACTCGCCGCTCGAGGCCGGGATCCGGACGCTGCCGTGGACGATGATGCCGATCGTCGTCGCGCCGGTCGCCGGCGTCCTGTCCGACCGCATCGGGGCGCGGCCACTGCTCGTCACCGGCATGGTGCTGATGTCGCTGGGCCTCGCCTGGATCGCGGCCATCTCCACGCCCACGGTCGAGTACCTCGCGATCGTCCCGGCGTTCATCATCAGCGGCACCGGGATGGCGCTGTTCTTCGCGCCGACCGCGAACGTCGTCCTGTCCGCCGTCCGTCCGGAAGAGGAAGGACGAGCCTCGGGCGCGAACAACACGATTCGCGAGGTCGGTGGCGTGTTCGGCGTCGCGGTCCTCGCGTCCGTCTTCTCGGCCAACGGCGGGTACACGAGCCCGCAGGCGTTCGTCGACGGGATGGTGCCTGCCGTGTGGGTCGGCGCAGCGGTCCTCGCCGTCGCGGCGGTCGCGGCGACGTTCGTCCCGGCGCGCCGGTCCGTCGCGCGGGAGCAGCCCGAGCTCCGCGCCCGGCTCGCGCCGGCGCCCGTCGTCGTCCGCGCTCAGGACTAGGAGCGACGCTGCCTCAGAGATCGCCGGGCGTTCCACTCGCGGATGACTCCGAGGGATGGATCGCCCGGCGGACAAGGCGATGCAGCGCCCGCCCACGGCCCCCGAATCGACCGGGATCGACCCAAATGCTAGGATTCGTGCTTACGAACGACGGTTCGGATCCTGTGGGGATGCGTGGTTTCGACAGGGCCTGGCTGTCTGGAAACGCGAGCCGAGGTGCCGTCAGGCCTCGTAAAACAGGCGGCAAAACGAAGTAACTGCCAACAAGCAGCCTGCTCTCGCCCTCGCGGCCTAGGCCGTAAGGTGAGCGTGGAAGCGGCCTCCCCTCCGCGGGCCGTGGAAGCGTCACTCAGCGGAGGTGCAGCCCGGCCGAGGTCACGTAGGCCGGCGTCAAGCCCGATCTAGGGACACGTGGATGGGCCGGACGGAAGCCTGCCGATGGGCGGCCGACCGGTTGACGAAAATCATCGGACACGCTCGTAGCTGGTTCCAGGCGAAGGGTTCTGGACGGGGAGTTCGACTCTCCCCCATCTCCACCATTTCATCTGCGCGATTGGCCTCGGCCTGCCGTCGCCACGGCCGGTTCGGGTGCGGGGTGCGCCTCCCGTGGCATGCCGTGCCAGGCCGCGGTCTTCGGCTCGCCGCGGTCCGGTTCAGCGCACGTTCCAACAAGCGGGAATCGCTCCGGTCGGAACAAGAGCTGCGTTCCAACGGGCGGGAATCGCTCCGGTTGGAACGCGAGGCGATCTGCGTGCGGCGGCCCGCGCACGACCGCCCGTGCACGCCGGGAGACGGGCGAGGGCACGGCCGCCGCGACGAGCGCCCGGGACGCGGGCTCCAAGCCGTATCGTGCCTCGACACGAGTGGAGGGAGCGCGTGGACGACGACGAGACTGCGGCGGCGGACCGGAAGGCCCAGCTCGATCGGGCGTGGATCGACGGGGCGCCGAGGCACGACCGAACCATCCGGCTCGTGGCGTACGACGACGCATGGCCTGCGTCGTACGAGCGCGAGGCCGCCCGGATCCGCTCGATCCTCCGGGAGCGCGTCGTCCAGCTCGAGCACGTGGGCTCGACATCGGTGCCGGGCCTGTCGGCAAAGCCCCAGATCGACATCCTCCTCGTCGTTCCCGACACCGCGAACGAGGACGCGTATGTTCCGGACATGGTCGCCGCCGGGTACCGGCTCACGATCCGCGAGCCGGACTGGTACGAGCACCGGCTGTTCAAGGGCCCGGACACGAACATCAACCTGCACACGTTCTCCCCGGGCGCGGCCGAGATCGACCGGATGCTCGCGTTCCGCGATCGCCTCCGAACCCACCCCGAGGAGCGCGCCCAATACGAGGCGACGAAGCGCGAGCTCGCGGCCCGGACCTGGGCGTACGTCCAGGACTACGCCGATGCGAAGGGTCAGGTCGTGGAGGAAATCATCGCCCGCGCGCTCCGCGAGCCGGGCCTCCCTGCGTAACGGCGCTCAGCGCGCCGCGTCGAGCGGCTCCGTCTCGTCGGGTCCGAGGGCGACCGCCGTCCGCTGCCACTCCGCGTACTGTGCCACGACCCCATCCTCGTCGACGACGAGCTCGGCCTCGAACGCTCCGCTCGCGTAGCGATAGGTGAACTCGTCGACGCGCGTGTACGTCTGCTTCGCCTTCTCCACCGTGAGCCCGGGAAAGCGCACCCAGGCCGCCTGAATCGTCTTGGAGGCGCCGACCGCGAGCCGCAGGCGGCGGATCGGCAGCGTGTTCGTCGACGGGCTGCAGCCGAGGTCGACGTCGATGCAGCCCTTGAGGCCCTTCGACGCCGCCCCGTCCGCCGTCCAGTTGCCCTTCCCGTCGCGGGCGAGCGTGAGTGTGCGCTGGGCGAATCCCCGCAGGTCCCGGACGTGGACGCCCGTCGTCGCGCCTGCTCCGTCGGCGAGCACGCGGTACTCGACGCGGACCGGCAGGCCCTCCTCGGCGCCGAGGACGGTCCCCACGAGCGACAGCCCGGAATCGCGGAGCGTGATCGTGCAGTGCTCGTCGGCCTGCACCTCGTCCGAGCGGCGCCAGGCGACCCGTCGCGTGGTCATGCCCGAAGCCTATCCGACCAGCGCCTCCCCGCTGCGGCGTCGTCGGCGCCAGTCGGTTGCGAGCAACCCGTACAGGTGCTCGTCGGACCACCCGTCGCCGTCGCGATACCCTCCCCGCAGCGTCCCCTCGCGCGTGAACGCGAGGCGCTCGAGCAGCCGCCACGACCGGTCGTTCCGCGTGTCGCAATCCGCACACACCTTGTGCTTCCCGCGGTCCTCGAACAGGTACCGGAGCAGCTCGCCGATCGCCTCGGTCGCGTATCCCCGCCCCTGGGCCGCGGGACCCAGCGTGAACCCGATGTCGACGACGAGCGGCTCCTCGACACGCGGCCGGAACCCGCAGTCGCCGACAAGCAGCTCTGGTGACTCGCGCTCCGCGATGGCGACCTGGTACCACTCGCCCGGCTCGTCGGGATGGTGCTCGCCCAGCCACTCGATCATCGCCTCGGCGCGTTCGAGGGGGTAGGGGGCATCCCAGCTCTGGAACCTCGCCACCTCGGGGAGCGAGCGGTACGCGGCGAACGGCTCCGCATCCGCGTCGGCGAACCGCCGCAACACGAGCCGGGGCGTCAGCAGGCGGTCGAACGAGGCGTCCACGCGACGATGCTATGCCCTCGGCGTCAACGGCCTCGCGCACGGCGATCCCGACGATTGCCCCTGTCGGCCGCGGGTGAGGCACGTTGCCTCGGGCCGAGCAGCTCGTCCACCCACGCGCCGACACCCGGCCACACGCGATCGACACCAGCGTCGCGAAACGTGTCAGCGGCGGTCGTCGTCCCGACCGCCACGAACGGCGTTCCCGCGGCGCCCGCCATCGCGAGGTCGACGGTCGTGTCGCCCACGTAGACCGCATCGCCCGCTTCGACGTCCAGATCGTCGAGCGCCTCGAGCAGTGCGTCAGGGTGCGGTTTCGGACGCTCGACGTCGTCCGCGTACCGGATCGCCTCGAACGTGCCGTCGAGGTTGAGGCGAGCCAGGTTGTGTTCGACGACGTTGCGTGTCGACGCCGTCACGAGGCCGAGCCTGATCCCGTGCCCGCGGAGCCGCCGGATCGCGGGCCGGGCATGCGGAAGCGCGCGGGGACGCCCGAGCCGCATCTGCTCGGCCCAGCGTGCCGCCACGGCGTCCCACTGGTGCTCGGGGATGCCCAGCTCGCGATACGACCGGCGCCAGTCGGGCGTGTACCGCTCGCGATACCACTCCCGCGAGAGCGTGAAGCCGAAGGCACGCAGGGCGACGACGTTCGCCCGATAGATCATCGGGATGGTGTCCACGAGCGTTCCGTCCCAGTCGAACAGGACGGCGGCGGGGAGCGGTCGGGCCGGCACGCGAGAGATCGTACCGACCCGCTACGCCGTCAAGCCGACTCCGATCGCGATCAGCCCGAACGCGCCGATGAGCAGCGCCGAGACGATGTTCAGCCATCGGACGACCCGCGGCGTCATGCGCCCGCGGAGCCCCGCGATGGCACCCGTGAGCAGCGCCCACCACGCGACGGACCCGAGGAACACGCCGAGGACGACGCTCATCGCGCCGGCCGCGCCGCCCGTTCCGGCTCCGATGCTCGCGAACAGTGCCGCGAACGACAGGATCGTGGCGGGGTTGGTCAGGGTCAGCGCAACCATCGAGGCCCATGCGCCGAGCGGGCTATCGAACCGGCGCCGCTCGGCGGCCGTGACTGGCGACACCGGGCTCGCGAGCGTCTCGCGCAGGGAACGGAACGCGAGGACGAGCAGGACCGACCCGCCGACGATCCCCAACGGCCGGTCGATGCCGACGAGCAGCGCCGTGATCGCGGTCAGGCCGAATGCGGCGATCGCGCCGTAGGTCGCGTCCGCGGTCGCGACGCCCACCCCGGACAGGAAGCCGATCGCCCAGCCGCGCTCGACGGTCCGGCGGATGACGATGAGGCCGATCGGCCCGAGGGCGAAGGCGATCGCGAACCCGATCGCGAGCCCGCGCAGGAACAGGTCGAGGGACACGAGAGGAGCTCCGGACATACTGACGCCCCGGCCTTGGCCGGGGCGTGTCGATCATCGCGCGGCGCCAGTCCGGCGCTCGCACATCACACGTCCCGCGACGGACGGTTCTGCAGCGCGATGAGAGCGGGGTCGGCCGTGAGGGGCCTCCTGCCGCGGTCCGAGTCCATGGCCGCGGAGTGTGCCTGCGGGCTCGCCGGGTGTCAACGCGACAGCACGGCGAGGGGCGGTCAGCCCGGCCGGAGAACGAGTCCTTCGTCGCCCGCGAGCCGTACCCGCTCGGTGACCGTTCCGCCGCCGCGGGCCGGCTCCGTCCCGGCGGCCACGGTCCACGACCCGGGAAGCGCGACGTCGAGCGCGTCGTGGGTGAGGTTGAGCAGCACGCGGACGCGCTCTGTGCCGTGCGACCGCTCGAACGCGACGAGGCCGTCGGGCTGGCCGGCACCAGGTGCCAGCGGCGTCCACGTCCCGGCATGGAGCGCCGGGCTCGATCGGCGGAGCGCGAGCAGGCGCCGATGCAGGCTGAGCATCGATCCCGGATCGTCGCGCTGCGCCTCGACGCTCCGGTCCTCGGCGTCGTCGACGAGGGGCAGCCATGGGTCGACCGTCGAGAACCCGGCGTTCGGCCGGTCGACGGACCACGGCATCGGGGTCCGCTCGGGATCGCGGCCCGCGACATCCACGACCCGCGTCGCCGGGACGACAGCGTCGGGAAGGCCCAGCTCGTCGCCGTAGTACAGCGTGGGCGTGCCGCGGAGGGTGAGCAGCAGCATCGCCGCGACGCGCGCCTGCCCCGCTCCGAGCCGTGTCGCGACGCGCGGCTGGTCATGGTTGCCGAGCACCCAGTTGGGCCAGCTGTTGGCAGGCAGCGCGGCCTCGTACGCGGCAATCGCCGCACCGATGGCGCGCGAGTTCCATGGCTCGGTCACGAGCGCGAAGTTGAACGGGAGGTGGGCGCCGCGGCCGTCCGTCCCGTAGTACCGCACGAGCCGCCGCGGCTCCATGTAGACCTCGCCCACGAGCACGCGCTCCGGGAACTCGTCGGCGACGTCGCGCAGCTCGCGCAGGCGATGCTCCATCTCCGGACCGTCGCCGTGCTGCAGCGCCCCGGTCGGGTCCCCACCGAGGCTGCCCGGGCCGTGGCCGATCGGGTCGTCGCGCCACGGCCAGTCGTCCTTGGCGATCATCCACAGGACATCGACCCGGAAACCGTCGATCCCTCGGGCGAACCAGAACCGCATCACGTCGAACATCGCGTCGCGGACGGCCGGGTTCCGCCAGTCGAGGTCGGGCTGGTCGGGCAGGAACGAGTGGTACCAGTACTGGCCCGTCCGCTCGTCCAGGGTCCACGCCGGCCCGCGGAACTGGGACTGCATCGCGTTGGGCGGACCGCCGCCCGGAGCGGGATCGCGCCACACGTACCAGTCGCGATGCGCGCTCTGCCCCGAGGACCTCGCGTCGATGAACCACTGGTGGTCGGACGAGGTGTGGTTGGGGACGAAGTCGAGCAGCACCCGCATCCCTCGTGCATGGGCCTCCTCGATCAGCCGGTCCGCGTCCGCGAGCGACCCGAACAGCGGGTCGACGTCGCGGTAGTCGGCGACGTCGTAGCCGTAGTCGCGCATCGGCGACCGCATGATCGGGGACAGCCAGATGGCGTCCACGCCGAGCCAGGCGAGGTGATCGAGGTGCGCCACGACCCCGGGAAGGTCCCCGACGCCGTCGCCGTTGGAATCGGCGAACGAGCGCGGGTAGACCTGGTAGACGACGCCCGTCTGCCACCACGCGAGCGGCGATGACGCGTCCGTCGCGGCGCTCAGTCGCCGGTGCCGTACTGCACGACGCCGGTGACGACGCCGTAGTGGCTGACGTACGTGCGCCGGCTGATGACCTTGCCCTTGTGGTAGACGGTCACCGTGCGGCTCACGTCCATGCCGTCGTGCGGGCTCTCCACTCGCTCGGACCAGCCGCTCGGCTTGCTCGACACGGCGACGCGCGTGTCCGTCGCCTGGCGGACGTTGCTGACACGGGCCGAGCCGATGACGACCTTCCGGCCGGTGGGCACGCTGTACAGCTGGAACGTCACGTAGCCCCTGCCACCGCTCCGCGTGTTGAGGCCGCGGATGAGCACGGGGTACTCCGTGTCGTTCGTCCAGGTCATGTCCTGGTTCGACCCGGACCCCGACTTGAACACCGTCGCATCGAGACCCTTCGGGTAGCGGTCGATGTAGTAGTAGTGGTTCCGGCGGTCGCCCATCTTGTAGCCCGCTCGAAGGGCGGCGTTGAACAGCGTCGTCGAGCAGGAGCAGATGCCGCCGGCGAGCGCTCCCTGGGGCTCCGTCCTGCCGTTGATGATCGCGCCGCCGTCCGTGTAGCCCTTCGCCCGGGTCACCTCCCCCACGACGTTCCAGAAGCTGAACGTCTCGCCCGGTCCCACGACGTAGCCGCTGATGATCTTGGCGGGGATCCAGATGTTGGCCCCGAAGCCGTTCCGGTCCCAGATCGGGAAGTACGTCGTCCACTTCGAGATCCGCTTCATCCTGGGCGCGATCCGCTTCGCGAACGCCGTCGTGACGCTGGGTTCCCTGGCGACGACCACGGGAGCCACGACGCCCTCGGCGTGCCCCGCCTGGCGGTTCATCATCGCCCCGAGGATCGCGTCCTGGGTGGCGCCGCGGTCGAGCTTCCTGCCCTCCTTGCTCGCCCTCGCGAACACCACCCGGGATCCCGAGAGCTTGAACCTCGCGTTCGTCGCGACGCGGTCGAGGTCGCGGGCGAGGGGCTTGAGCAGCGGCTTGATGCCGTCGCGGTCGACGACCGGCACGAACGAGCCGTCGGCTGTGGGCGAGAACGTGATCAGCTTGCGGAGCTTTGAGCCCTTGATGGTCCACGTCCTGTCGCCCCTCGCGAGGACGAGATCGGCAGCCATCCGCTCGGCAGTCGCGATCGCGGTCGTGGCGTCGGCGGTCTCGAACGCGGGCTCCTGCGTGTCGTACGGGATGTCGACCCGGACCTCGTCAGGCGCATCGAGCGGCGTGACCTTCGCGTCGATCGCGGCGCGGAGTGCGGCCTGGTCGACGGTTCGGCCGTCGACCGAGCTGGTCGAGGCAAAGGTGCCCTTGTCGGCCGTGAGAGTCGCGTCGACCGGGTCGCGATCGATCGTCCGTGCCACGGACGCGATGGCCGCAGCGAGCTTCTCCTCGTCGTAGCGAACCCGCGGCGTCAGCGACACCCCGCGCAGCGCGGTCTGCGGCGCGCCGAGCAGGTCTGCGACATGCTCGCCTCGGCGGCCGGCAGCGAGCGCGGCCGCGAGCATCGACTCGATGTCCGGCCGCCGCCCGATCTCGGTGTACCCGACGGTCAGCTCGCCGTCCGGGCCTGCGAGCGTGATCGTGCCGGCCCCGAGCGGGCCGTATGCTTCCTCGAGGCGGTCGCGCGCCTGCTCCGGTGACAGGCCGGACAGGTCGGCGTCGCCGACGCGCACGCCGGGGAGGACCTTGCCGGTGTACTGCTGCCCGTACGCGTAGAGCGCGCCGCCGCCGACCGCGATCACGAGCACGATTCCGGCGAGGAACGCGATCGCGAACCGGAGGGCGAGCGCGCCCTTGCGGGACGGGGGCGCGGGAGCGGGCTGGACAGTGGTCATCGACGGTCTCGTATCGGGAGTCGGCGGATCGTAGCAGGGGACCCGATCGGAGTACGAAGACCGAGCCTCGTGCCACCGAGTCCGAATGTCAGCCCCACGGACGTCCGAGCGTCCTCGGGTGCGACGCTGCTGCCCTGCCCGGAGTTCCCCTGCGGCCGAGACGCTACGGGTTTCGCGGCAGCACGACGACCCGACGGTTCGGCTCCTCGCCGATCGACTGGGTCGCGACGCCATCGTTGTCGCGCAGCGCGAGGTGAACCCAGCGCCTCTCGAGCGCAGGCATCGGCTCGAGCTGGAGCATCTTGCCGGTATCCGTCACGCGGTCGGCGGCGCGAGCGGCGAGCTCCACGAGCTGGCGCTCGCGACGGCCGCGGTAGTCCTCGACGTCCACGAGGACGCGGGTCCACTGGCCGGTCCGCCGCGAGAGCATGAGGTTGACCAGGTGCTGGAGCGCGGACAGCCGCTCGCCCTTGCGGCCGATCAGCGACCCGAGGGCCTCGCGGTCGGCTTCGCCGCCCACGACGTTCAGCCGGCTCGTCTCGCCCTCGCGGATCTCGACGGTCACGCCCTCGAAGCCCAGGTGGCTCATCAGCGTCTCGAGGATCTCCTTGCCCGCCGCGAGCGCCTCGGGCGTGGCCTCGGCCGCCTCGAGCTCGGCGCGTTCCATCGCGAGGGAGCCTCGCGCCGTTGTCACGGCGGCCACCTCGGCAGCGGACAGCTCGGAGCTGCGGGTGCTGGGCGTCCGGCTTCGGTCGTCGCGGCGCGGCCCACGGTCGTCCTTTCGCGGAGCGCGATCGTCCCGGCGCGGCCGGTCGTCCTGGCGAGGGGGACGCGCGGCCGTTTCAGGGCGCGGGCCGCGGTCGGCGTACTCGGGTCGCGGTGCGCGATCGTCCGGCCGGGGGCCCCGGTCGTCCCGGCGCGGTCCGCGGTCGCCGTAGTCGCGCCTCGGTCCGCGGTCCCGGTCCGCGAACCCGCGATCGTCGCGCGGAGGTGCAGCGGGGAGCGGCGTCGCCTCGGCGGCCTCGCGCTTGGGGGCT
>Ga0126313_10001546_pt1 | contig 12273 bp, 13 predicted proteins | sample Plot105A_FD_89954 | JGI IMG/M metagenome (GOLD analysis project Ga0126313, IMG submission 89954) | Serpentine soil microbial communities from UC McLaughlin Reserve, CA, USA - Plot105A | ecosystem: Environmental > Terrestrial > Soil > Grasslands | place: USA: UC McLaughlin Reserve, Lake County...
TACTTCATCCGCCGCGAGGACCAGGAACGTCTCACCCGGCGGCTCGTCCGTCAGCTCGAACGTCTCGGCCAGCGCGTTACGGTGGAACCCGCAACCGCGGAGGAGGTCGAGCGCTTCCACCAGACCATGGCCCGCGAATGGGGCTACGGGATGGCCTACCGCTCACATCGCCACCGCAACAGAGCCCTGCCACACTGGCGCCGCCACTACAACGAACGCAGACCCCACAGCTCAATCGGAGGCCGACCCCCGATCAGCCGCGTTCACAACCTCCGTGGGCAGGACAACTAGCGGCGAGGCGCAGCGGCAGCAGCCACCGGCTCGACAGCATCAAGACCGGCAGTTGAAGTCTCATGCGGAGATTCGCCGTCGGCTGGCTCCGGCACCGGGGCAGTCGCCCCTCGACCGTATCGACAACCTCCTGCTGGACCTCTAGCGGCACGCCGCGCCGCTCCATCACGAGCACGATCTGACGGGCCATGCGCTGGAAGTCCTCAATGATCCGCGCGCATTCCACCTCGGCTGGAACCAGCCCGAGCCCGGGCACGAGGCTGGTGCGGGCGTTGAGCACCGCGAGACGAAGCTTCAGCGCTGCGACGCGGGTCTTCTCCTGTTCGGGTCGTTTCGCGGATGCGTCGCGCGACCTCGTTAGGCCACTCGATCGCTCGCCGGAGGTCCGCTCAAACGGCGCGCTCGACTTGGCGGGCGTCGGCCGAGCACGCTATCTGTTCGGACTCCCAGGTCGCCCAGACGAGGCCCGGGACCATGGCGACTGCGGCCGGCTAAGGATTGAAGTACATCGGGTTCGGCAGCTTGTAGGCGCGAGCCGCATAGCCGCCGCGCAGGTCGCTCCATTGATCGCCGAGGTTGACGAGGATGCGGTGGCCCTCGCGCGCGAAGTTCCGCCGTGCGCGGCGCTTGAAGGGGACCACAGAGGGGTTCGCGAAGTCGGCGGCCGGCCGCAGCACGAGCTTCCAGCGGCCCCGGTACCCCGCCTCGCGGAGGTTCTTAGCCGTTACGTCGCGAAACTGCTCGGGGCGGCCAGTAAGGAAGAAGACGGTCACGTGGCGTTTCCGTGCGTAGCGGAAGAACGAGCGCGTCTGGCGGATCGCCGGCCGGCCGCCCGCGAGTTCGCAGCGCGTGAGCGCGGCTCGCTCAAACGTGTAGCGCTTCATGCAGCTGTATTGCGAGAGCGAGGTGTCGTCGACGTCTAGCACGACGGCGGGACGGGCGAGTCGCCGTCTGTCGAGGGTGCGCTTCAAGTAGCGCTTCGCCCGCCTCACGACCGCCGAGATGTCCCTGTTCCACTGGCCCGATTTGCGGTACGGGATTGCCACGTCGGGGCAAGGAGTCGGCGAAGGGTAGGCACGGAGCACCCGCGCGAGGGCCCGCGGGCGGGCGGTCATGATGCCGTCGACACAGTGGCGAACCAACTCGCGCCAGGTGGCGGGGACATCCGGGTCCTCGTCGTCGAACCAGGTGTGCCAGGCATAGCCCTCGCGGTGTGCGCGGATGACCCTCTCCCTCGTCAAGGGCCGCACGAGGATGCCGTGGTAGTCGTAGGTGATCGGAATCTGGAAGGCGGCGACGCCCGCGCCCGGGGAGCCGCCCCGGAACCCCCAGTTGACAAGCCCGTCCTCAGCGGGCGCGACATCGATCCCAGGCAGCAGCGCGTGGAAGCGGTCGATCGCCCGCTGGCTGACGGTGACCACGATCAAATCGCGCCGCCTGACCCGACGCAGAGTCCGGGCCAGGAACTTGGCGTTTCGCACGTACTCGCTCGTCCGCTCCTTCTTTGTGCGGGCCTTGATCTCGATGTTGATCGGCGTGTGCGGGAAGGCCCGGAGAACCTCGCGCAACGTGGGCACGCGGAAGTCGGCCCCCCTGAAGCCCTTCGGCGCAGGCCGCTTGCCGGTGGCGATGCCACGGAACGGATAGGCGCTGCGCCGACGGCCGTGCCGGTAGTGATCAGGCCCGAGGCGCGAGAACCAGTAGCCCGCGTCCAGCCGTTTGACCTGCCTGAGCGTCTTCGACGATACCCTGCCGTGGCCGTTCGTGGTCCGATTCACGGTCGTGTCGTGCATCACGACGACGTGCCCGTCCCTACTCACGCCGATGTCGAGCTCGAGCATCTCAGCGCCCGCGCGCAGCGCCCGCCGGTAGGCGTAGAGCGTGTTCGAGGGGAACTCGTCGTCACCCCCCTGGTGGGCGATCAGCAGCGGATCGGCGCGGATCCAACGGTTACCCGCCGCCTCGGGCGTCGATATCGAGCCAAGAAGCAGCACAACCATCGCCATCGCGGCGAGGCTGAACAAAACAGGTAGTCGGCTGGGGTTCAATCGAAGCGTCGAGGCTCACTCGTGATCGCGGGCACCCTATCGCGCACGTGGTGGAACACCGCCTTGGAGAGCTTCGCTCAAGGATCTCTGCGGCGGAGTTCGAGGCACGCATCGGCCATCTTGACGATCCGTCCAGCCCACACGAGCCATTCGACGCGGGCGAGGTTGGGCCGATTGCAGACCCTAGTAGCGGGGTGACGCCCTCACCGTGCAAGCAGCCGGACACGGCGAGGGAGTGAGGGTGGATCGGCGTGCAGCTCATTGGCCGCCCGCTCGCAGCAGCGCGCGTATGGCCTCGACCGCTCCGCGCTCTTGTCTGTGAAGCGTTAGTTCGGCAGCCAGGGCCTCGGCGGTTCATGAGCCGGCCCGATCTCGTGCTCGGGCACGTGCTGAAGGCTTCTGGAGGTCCCGGCTCTTGGGCACGCTAGGCGACCTCGAGCTCGCGCCGGTGGTAGCCGGAGGCGCCGGAGGGGTGCGGTGGGCGGGGCGTGGAGTCCTGTTGCCGGCCGTCGCCGTCGGTCGCTCGGCAGACGAGCTCGTAAAGTCCCGGACGCGGCGGTGTCCAGCGGTACGCCCAGCGCGTCCAGGCGTAGGGGGAGAGTGGCCGCTGGAGCTCGGCGCGATGCCAGGTTCGGCCCGCGTCGGTCGACAGCTCGACCGTGGCGATGCCGCGCAGGCCGGCCCAGGCGATGCCGGCTATCCAGGTGGGCTCGCCGGCGGCGGTGTCACCCGGGGCGTCGATCCGCGACTCGGTGCGGACCAAGGCCGTGTCGGTCCAGCCCTGTCGCTGCCAGTAGCCCTCAAAGTGGTGATCGGTGAGAGAGATCCGCTCGAGCCATTTCGGGTTCTTGATCCCGTAGAGCGCGGGCACGCGGAGCCGGCAGGGGAAGCCGTGCTCGCGGGTCAGGGACTTGCCGTTCTGGGCGATGGCCACGAGCACACTCGGGTGCATCGCCTGGGCGAGTGGGATCGCTGCCGTGTAGCCGTCGGCGCAGTGAAAGACGACTTCCCGAGCGCGGTCCAGCGGCGCGGCCGATCGAAGGAGTTCGGCCAGCCGGACGCCGTGCCAGAGCGAGTTGCCGACCAGTGGTCCGCCGACGCGGTTCGAGATGCAGGTGGGCACCGAGTATTCGCCGACGAGCGGGAAGCGCCGCTGGAGCTCCTCGAAGTCGAGGTTCACGGGCCGCTCGACGAGCCCCTCGACGCTGAGTTGCCAGTCGCCGGCGTCGGGGGCGGGGTCGTTGAGATCGATGTCCACCACGTAGTGAGAGCTGACCGGCGTCACCTCGGGCGCGAGGCCGTCGATGTGTGGGAGCGGCCGCCGGGAAGGCGTCGGCGGCCGGCGCAGCCCGCCTACCGGGGCGCGCGTCGACGGGGCGAACAGGCGGCCGAGCGCGGTGCCGCCTACCAGCAGCGAAGCCGTGCCGGCACCAAGCTCGACGAGCAGCCGCCTGCGGCCCGGGTCGAAGCCGGCGCGCCGACGGCGGCGGCGGACTCCCAAGAGCGTGGCCGAATAGAGAGCGCCCCCTGCGGCTGCGCTCGCCAGCGCCGCAGCGACCGGTGGCCTGGCGGGCGCGGCGAGCTCGGCGCTGGCAAGCGTTGCGGCGAAAGCAAGCCCGGCGGCGCTCGGCGCCCGGGCCCGCCTCGAGGCGATGGCGAGCCCGAGGCCGGCTCCAAGAAGCAGGAAGCCGACGGTCGCGCCCACCGCGAGCAGCGGCAGCGCCGCGTGCCCGAGGCGCTCGATCGCGAAGGTCTCGAGCTCTCCCGACGTCAGGCGCACGCCTCGATCGGCGAGCGCGACCGGAGCGAACGGCAGTGCCGGATCCGGGGCGCTGATTGCCCAGTCGAGGGCGACCCCGAGGCCCGCCGCCAGGAGCCCTTCGAGGGCGGCTCGCCGCCGCTCGGGCATCGCGCGCTCCTACTTGACCGTAAGCTTCCCCTCCATGCCGCCCTCGCGGTGGCCGGGGACCGAGCAGTAGAAGGTGTAGTTCCCGGGCTTCAGGGTCGCCGAGACGGTGGAGGTCTGTCCCTTCGGGACGGTCTCGCCCTCCTTGTCGATGCCCGATCCCTCGAGCGACACGTTGTGTGAGAGCGGCGACGGGTTGCCCATCACGATCGTGACCCGCCCCGCCGTGGCCTGAAGGGATTTCTTGTCGAAAGCGAGCTTGCCGCTCGGGTCGGCGGACAGCGCGAGCTTGGAGGCGGCTCCGGCTCCAGCGGTCGGCTGGGTCGGCTTGCCACCGCCGCCGTCGTCTCCGCCGCCGCACCCGGCGGCCGCCAGCCCGGCGGCCCCCGCAGCGATCGCTGCACCTCTAGCGCGCCACATTCAGCTTCACCGAGTCCTGCGCCTTCGGCGTCGGGGCGTGCTGGTTGTCCTCGAGGATGGCGAAGAAGCGGTGCGACCCGGGCTTGATCCCCGCGAGCGAGACGTGGAAGCTCCGCGCGCAGCTCATCCCAAGCATCGTGCCCATGCCCATCATGCCCTTCGAGGTCGAGTCGACGTTGGCGTGCCAGTGGCCGTAGCCGGCGACGTTCTTCTTGCCGTAGAGGGCGCAGGAGAGCTCGAAGTTCCTCGGCGCGACAGTCAGGTCGAAGGACCCGCGGACCGTGCTGCCGGGGCTCGGCGAGAGAATGCGGATCGACGGCTTGCCCTTCTCCTCTCCCTTGACCGCGGGAAGCGCCCGCGCCGGCTTATAGGTGAACGCCACCTTCTTCTCGGCCCCGAAGTCGTCCGTGTGGTCGTTCGTCGCCGGCAGGAACTCCAGCTCGTGCCGGCCCGGAGCGACGTTCTGCATGCTGATCGAGGCCCCCGGGCGGCAGTACATGTTCACGAGCGAGCCGTCGAGCTCGATGTGGTAGTGACCGACACCGCGGCGGTTGGCGGTACCGGCGAAGCGGCAGTCGACGTTGAAGCTCGAGATGGCGAGCCTTGTCGGGACGCTGTCGCCGGTGACGGCGGTTACCCCGGACGGCGCCCGAACGTCGATCGCGGCGCCCGTGTCGGCGCCCTTCATCTTGGGCTCTGACGGCTTGGAGGCAACCTTGCCGCCGCTTGAGTCGTCGTCCCCGCCGCAGCCCGCCACGACGATCGCGGCGGAGGCGGCAGCCGCAAGGAACGCTCCCTTTGCTGGCATGCGCATGTCCGTCCCCCTGCTGGTTCGGGTTCAGAGGCTGCCCGCGAGGCATCCTCGAGCGGTCCGCGGGCTGCGCCTTAGACCCGGGCCTCGCGGCGACGGTTCAGGCACGCCGAGGCGCCATGCCGCGCCTATGAACGCAACTGCACCGCCTGGCGTTAGTCGGGGTCGACGACAGCGAGACCGATGGTCCGTCACGTGCTCGCGATCTACCGCGCCACCCCCGTCGGTGAGGAAGCCGTGCTGAAGGGGCGCGCCATCGCCGACGAGCATGGAGCGCAGCTCACGGTCGCCGTGGTAGGCGGGTATCCGAGCCGGGCAAGCGGCTGCCAGCTGCGGGACGTCCGATGGGACGCGACGCTGAGAGAGGACGCCCTACGGGAGCTGGCCCAGGCCCGGGCAGCGCTCGGTCCGACGCCCGCACACATGGCCGTCATCGAGGGGAGAGGCCCGCGGGCGATCGCGTCCGCCACGGAGCAGCTCCGCTGCGACCTGGTAGTTGCCCCGATGCCCCGCCTGGCCTTCCGCGGTGGGGTCGCTCGAGCGCTGCGACGCAGAACGGGCGCCGTCGTGATCGGCGTCCGCGGAGGGGGCCGCCAAGTGGTCCGCTGCCAACCTTAGGGCGACATGAGGGCGACCTGGAACGGGGTGACGCTGGCCGAGAGCGACGACACCGTGGTCGTCGAGGGTAACCACTACTTCCCTCCCGAGAGCGTCAACTGGGAGCACCTCGAGAAGAGCTGGATGCGCTCGGTCTGCTTCTGGAAGGGCATCGCGCGCTACTACTCGGCCCGCTCCGGTGACGAGCGAGGGGCGAGCGTCGCCTGGACATATCCGCATCCGTTCCCCTGGATCGCGAAGATCAAGGGCCACCTCGCCTTCTGGGGCGACGTGGAGATTCATTGACCGAGCGCGTAGAGGACTGGCGGCGGCAGGGCGAGCGGGTCGCGGCGCTCGGCCGCTCGATCCACGTCTTCCGGCGCGAGGGCGAGGATCCGTTGCTGCTGTTCCTGCACGCTTCCCCTCGAGCTCCTTCGATTGGCGCGCGCTGCTGGAGCTGGAGCGGCGCCGGGCCGTGCTGGCGTTCGACTTCCTTGGCTTCGGGTTGTCCGAGAAGCCCGCAGACCACACCTACAGTCTCTTCTGGCAGGCGGACCTCGTGCTCGAGCTGCTGTCGCGGTTCGCCGGCGAGCGGCCAGTCTTTCTGGTCGCGCACGACATGGGCACCTCGGTCGCGACCGAGCTGATGGCCCGCGAGCTCGACGGCGAGCAGACCGCGATCGTCGGCGCGCTGCTCTTCAACGGCAGCATCCTGCTCGAGCGAGCCAAGCCAACGCTCGGCCAGAAGCTGCTGCGCGGCTCACGAGCGAACGCTTCTTCCGCCGCCAGTTCGCCTCGCTCTTCTCGGCGGCTCACCCCCTCGGGCCGGAGGAGGCCGCCGACCAGTGGGCACTGCTCGCAAGCGACGGCGGGCACCGGATCGCGCACCGCCTGATCCAGTACATGGACGAGCGCGAGCGCTACCCGGACCGGTGGCACGGCGCCTTCGCCCGCTGGCCGAAGCCGCTGGAGCTCGCCTGGGGTTTGCGGGACCCGGTCGCCGTGCCGGCTGTGCTCGAGGGGCTGCGCGAGCTGCGACCGCAGGCATCCGTGACCGAGCTGCGGGACGTCGGCCACTACCCGCAGATCGAGGTGCCCGAGCGGCTGGCGGACGTTGTCTCTGCCGCGATCGAGCGCGCGCCCAGACCCACGCGCTGAACCGAGGCGCGCGGGGGGCGGTCAAAGGAGGGCAAGTGCAGTCCCTCCACGGGCGGCCTCCGCAACGATGAATCAACTTCCAGTCCGGCTGTACTCGCTCTCCGGATGCGGGCCCTGCACCCACGCCAGGACGCTGTTGAGGCGCCGCGGGATCGAGTTCGAGGAGATCCTCGGAGGCCGTGATCCCGGCTTCCGGGAGCGCCTGCTGGCGGAGACGGGCCGGGCCACGGTGCCTCAGGTGGTGGTCGGCGAGCGGCCGCTCGGCGGCGCCGCCGACCTCGCCCGGCTCGATCGCCGCGGGGCCCTGCTTCCGCTTGTGGGGGGTGGGCGCTTCCCGGTCGTGCGCGTCCGGCGGCGCCTCTCGTTGCGGCGCCCGCCCTGGAGCTTCAGGGTCGAGCGGGTCGACCGCGACGGCCGCGTGCGGGACGCGGTCTCCGGCCTGAGCGAGGAGGACGCCCAGCGGCTCTCGACGGAGCTCGGCGGACGTCGACCTGGCTTAACCGTCCCTCGGGGCGCCCGGTCTAAGCGACGGAAACTCGCCACTCGCCAAGGAGCCGCACGCATCCCTCAAATGTCCCTTCGCCGCCCGCTCAGCGTCGCCGTGCCGCTGTTGGCCGCGGTCGTCCTCGGCGCCTGTGGCTCGGGCTCCAGCGGCTCACCCGGCGACGCGAAGGGCAACGCGGGAAGCCAGGCGCCCTCGACGCGGGGGCTGCCGGCGGCGCTGGCCGCCAACGCCAAGCAGGCGAACCAGATCATCGGCGAGGGGACGGGCGACTTCCAGAAACGGCTGAAGCAGCTGCGCGGCCATCCCGTCGTCGTAAACCAGTGGGCCTCCTGGTGCCCCAACTGCCGCGCCGAGTTCCCGTTCTTCCGCTCGGCCATCGCGCGCTACCGCGACAAGGTCGCGTTCCTCGGGCTCGACTCGCAGGACAACCGGGGCGACGCCGAGGACTTCCTGCAGCAGATCCCGGCGGACTTCCCAAGCATCTTCGACCAGGACGCCTCGGTCGCCGCCTCGATCGGCGGCGGCCAGTCGTGGCCGACCACGTTCTTCCTAGACAAGAACGGCCAGGTGGCGCACGTTCACATCGGCGCCTATCCCACCGAGGACCAGCTGACGCAGGACATCCAGCGCTACGCACTCGGGAGCAGCTAGCGCATGCAGGATCCGGCGGCCGGCGTCGGCGTGCTCGCCGCCCTGTTCGCGGGGATGGTCTCGTTCCTGTCCCCCTGCGTGCTGCCGCTCGTGCCGGGCTACCTGTCCGCGGTGACGGGCGTGTCGCCGACCGATCTCGACCGAGCGCCGGCGCGGCGGGTCCTCGGGCCGAGCCTGCTGTTCATCGCCAGCTTCTCGGCCATCTTCATCCTGCTCGGCCTTACGGCGACCGGCGTCGGCTCGACGCTCAGGGACACCCGCGACGTGCTCGAGAAGGTGGCCGCGGCGCTGATCATCGGCATGGGGGTGTTCTTCGTCGCCTCGCTGTTCGTGACCCGCCTCAACCGCGAATGGCACCTGGGAGCGCTCGCCCGCCGCGCAGGCCGCGGCGGCCCCGCCGTGGCGGGCGCCGCCTTCGCCGTCGCCTGGACGCCCTGTGTGGGTCCGACCCTCGGCGCGATCCTGAGCGCGGCGGCGCTGACGGAGTCGGCGGGCCGCGCCGCCTTCCTTCTGGCGTTCTACTCGGCCGGCCTCGCCATCCCCTTCCTGCTCACCGCGCTGGCCTTCCGCAAGATGACCGGCGCCTTCTCGGTCCTCAAGCGCCACTACCGCGCGATCATGGCGTCGGGCGGCGTGGTGCTGATCGCGATGGGCGTGCTGATCTGGAGCGGCGAGCTGTTCCAGCTGAACATCGAGGCCCAGCGGCTCCTCGACCAGGTCGGGCTGAACTTCTTCAACGACGTCTGAAGCCACGCCGAGCTCGAGCCGCCGTAAGGAACTGGCAAGGGAACCGCAAGGTCTGGGACCTAGGCTCGGTCACGGTCCGTTACCAGACCCGGGGAGGTAAGCATGCTCAGTCGCACCCGACTTCCGCTCGCCGTCGCGGGCGCAGCGGCGCTCGGGCTCGCCGCGGCTCCGGCCGCGATGGCCCACCGCGCGCACACCTTCGAGGTGAAGATCAAGGACCTCACCTCCGGGCAGCCGATGACGCCGCCGGTGGTCGCCACCCACCGCGGCAAGAACCCGATCCTCAAGGTCGGCAGCCCGGCCAGTTTCGGTCTCAAGGAGATCGCCGAGAACGGCAACAACACCCCGCTGCTCGACTCCCTCGGCGCGGACAAGGGCGTATCGGACGTCGTCGAGGCGCCCGGCGGCCCGCTCGTCCCACCGGGGAAGCCCGGATCGGGGATGTTCGACGACCGGACGCAGTTCACGATCACCTCCCACGGCGGCGCGCGGCGGCTGTCGTTCGCGATGATGCTCATCTGCACCAACGACGGCTTCACCGGCGTGAACAGCGTGAAGCTCCCGAAGCATGTCGGCGACAAGGTCACGGCGAGGACCAACGCTTACGACGCCGGCACCGAGCTGAACACCGAGGACTTCGCCGACATCGTGCCTCCCTGCCAGAGCCTGATCGGCGTCACTTCGGGCGAGCCCGGCACCGGGACGAGCAACCCGGCGCTCCTCGAGGGCGGCGTGATCCACCACCACGCCGGGATTCTCGGGGGCAGCGATCTCGTCCTCGCGATCCACGGCTGGGACACCACCCGGCCGGTGGCCAAGATCACGATCGAGGCCGTCGGCTAGCTCGAGCGCCTGCTCCTCCGCGCGCCGGCTTCGGCGCACCCTGAAGTCGGCGTGCGGCCGGGCGGCGAATCGCTCCAGCGTCACGTGGGTCAAACGATCGTGACTTCCTCGTCGGTGTCCCTCGCCCGGGAGCGGCGCGTGCGCGTCGCGATCGCCGCCGCGGCCGCCCCGCTCGTGATCGCCGCCGGCTGGGTCGGGCTGACCGCCTGGACCGGGAAGACGTACCATCTGGCGCCGCTGCTCGCCGCGGCCGCGCCCGGGTACCTTGCTCGCTTCGCGGGCTGGCCGTCACGCTCCCGTGGCGCGGTTCTCGCGCTCGTCGCGCTCGGTGGCGTAGCGGTGGCTGGCGGCTGGTCGGTGATCGTGGCCGCGGGCATCGAGCCGACGGCGACCCTGGTGCCCGGCCAGCCCGGCGGCGTGCCGCTCGAGGTGGCGATCATCGGGCTTCTCGGCGCCTTGCTCGGAATCCGCCAGCTGGGCCGTGAGGCTGCGGGCCTGCCAGGCAACGGGCAGCATCGAGCCCGCCGCGAGCAGGGTCTCGGCGGTTCGCGGGAGGCGAGCGGTGGCGGCGAGCAGACCGGCGACCCGTAGCGGAGAGGCCCAGCGGCCGCTCGCCCGTGGCGGCGGCGCGGCGCGCAGGAAGTAGTGGGCGGTCACGTAACTCAGAGAGGCGCCGTAGCGCAGCCCGAGCCAGGCCGCCGCCCGCGGCGGGAGCCAGCGGTTGCGCGCGGCGCCTGCTGCGGCGGCGCCAAAGAAGGCGCTGTCGGCCGCTGAGTCGAGGTCTCGCCCCAGCCGCGTCGGGCCCCGGCGGGCGGCGAGCCTGCCGTCGGCGACGTCGCTGATGGCCCCGGCCGCCACCACCGCGGCGAGCGAGCTCCTGGTCGAAGGCCGTGCCGCCAGCGGCGCGAGCCAGAACCGAGCCAGCGTCAGCGCGTCGGCCGCCGACAGCCGCTCGCGGCGCTCGCCCTGCGGGCCCTCGACCATCCCGAGGTGCCAATCGACCATCTTCCAGACGAGCGCCCACCAGGCCAGTCCTGCGAGCGAGCTTCGCGAGCGCCGGCGAGCGAGGCAGGCGGCCGCACCCGCGGTACCCCAGCGGCGCGACTGGCTGGCGAGCCCGGGCCGTGCCCGTCGCGTCTCGGCGGCCCGCTGCAGCGATTCCGCGAGAAAGCTCACCCGGTCGCGCTGCCGATAGCCGCCCGAGCGGAGCCGATGCAGCGCTTCGCGAGTCCAGCGCTCGCCCTCGGTCACCGTCCCGCCCAACCCGGCTTGGTGGCCGACAGCAGTGCGTAACCGAGCGCGCCGGCGCCGATCGCCTCCCGTGCGGCCGCGACCAGTTCGAGGCCGCGGGCCGCCCGGCCGCGTAGCTCTTCCGGCGTCGAATCGGCGAGCATCCCAGCGAGCCTGAGCCGGGCCTCCACGCGATCGAGGAGCCGGGCATGCGCTCCGTCCGCGGGCCGGATGACCTCGACGTGAAGCCCGGCATCCTCGAGTAGGGCGCGGAGCTCGTCGGGCGGACGGGCGCCGGCGATGCAGGCCACCCAGCCCTGGACAGTCACCAGCTCCGGCGGGAGCCGCGCCGGCTCGGCGATCACGTCCGCCAGGGCCAGCCGACCTCCGGGTCGCAGCACGCGGGCCATCTCGCTCGCGGCGGTCGGCTTGTCCGGGAAGGTGCAGAAGGCGCACTCGCTGAGTACCGCGTCGACCGTCTCGTCTTCGAGCGGCAGCGCCTCGGCGTCCCCCTCCAGGAAGCGGACCCGCCCGTCGAGCTGGCCGGCCGCTGCGGCCGAGCGCGCCTTGGCGAGCAGCTCGCCCGAGAGGTCCACGCCAAGCCCGTCGGCTCCGGTCTCGCGTGCGACCTGGATGATGCTCGCCCCGACCCCGCAGGCGACGTCCAGCACTACGGAGCCGGGTCCCGCTCGCAGCGAGCGGGTGAGCCGCGATGTCAACGCCGCCCCGCCGGGGTGGAAGCGCTCGCCGAGCAGCCAGCGCGCCGCGGCGCTCGAGTAGGCGCTCGCGCAGCAGGCCTTTACGCTGGCGGCCGTCTGGGTCAGCGCCCCAGCCTCCGCCCGACGTTGGTGGCATCGCGCCGCCGTGCCTCGCCGTTCGCGTCGGCTACGGTGCGCGAGCCGTACGCGGTCGGCTCGAGCAGGGGCTGGAGCGGCTGGGCGTTGGGAGCGACGGGCGCGACCGGCACGCCCGAGAGCTGCTCGCGCACCTGCTCGCGGTAGCCGACGGAGTTGTAGGCGCAGAACGGGATCAGCCTGCCGTCCGGCGTTATCTCCTCGACGCAGCA
>Ga0126313_10001547_pt1 | contig 12273 bp, 15 predicted proteins | sample Plot105A_FD_89954 | JGI IMG/M metagenome (GOLD analysis project Ga0126313, IMG submission 89954) | Serpentine soil microbial communities from UC McLaughlin Reserve, CA, USA - Plot105A | ecosystem: Environmental > Terrestrial > Soil > Grasslands | place: USA: UC McLaughlin Reserve, Lake County...
CAGCAAAAGGGCCGGCTTGGCTTTGCCAATCCGCTCGGATAAAACACCTTTGCTACCATTCTCCGGCTTGGCACGGCGCACGCCGTGCTGTGCCATGTGCATACGACCGTTCGATTCGCGCCCGCAAGGGCGCGTTACGCGTGAGGAGGTAATGGCTCAGAAGGAAGAGAAGATCGAGGTGGAAGGCGAGGTCGTCGAGGCCCTGCCGAGCACGATGTTCCGCATCCAGGTCGACGGCGGGCACGAGGTGCTGGCGAAGATCTCCGGAAAGATGCGCAAGAACTACATCCGCATCCTCCCGGGCGACAGGGTCAAGGTCGAGCTCTCTCCCTACGACCTCTCCCGCGGGCGCATTACCTACAGACATAGATAGAAGGCGAAGCAAATGAAGGTCAGAGCATCAGTCAAGCCAATGTGTGAGCGCTGCCGCGTGATCAAGCGGCATGGCCGCACCATGGTCATCTGCACGAACCCGCGACACAAGCAACGGCAAGGCTAAGGAGCGAATTTGGCACGCATCGCCGGCGTCAACCTTCCGCGTGAGAAGAGCCTCGAGATCGGGCTCACGTACATCTACGGGATCGGGCGCTCGACGGCGCTCAAGGTCTGCGAGGGGACCGGGCTCTCGCCCAACGAGAAGATCCGCGACCTGACGGATCCGGAGATCACGAAGCTCCGCGACTACATCGACACGAACCTCGAGGTGGAGGGCGACCTCCGCCGGCAGCGCTCCGAGGCGCTCAAGCGCCTCTCTGAGATCGGCGCCTACCGCGGCCTCCGGCACCGGCGCGGGCTGCCCGTCGACGGCCAGCGCACGAAGACTAACGCGCGCACGCGCAAGGGCCCGAAGAAGACCGTCGGTCGCGGCAAGAGAGCACCCACGAAGACCTAGCGCATGGCTCCTCCTCGCAGACAGGCCACCCGCGGCCGGACGCGCCGCCGGGTCAAGAAGAACATCGCCGTTGGACAGGCCCACATCAAGACGTCGTTCAACAACACCATCGTCACGCTCACCGACAAGGACGGCGCCGTCATCGTCTGGGAGTCGGCCGGCTCCGCAGGCTTCAAGGGCTCGCGCAAGTCGACGCCGTTCGCCGCCCAGGTCACCGCTGACGCCTGCGCGCGAAAGGGCATGGAGCACGGGCTCCAGAAGGTCGAGGTCTTCGTCAAGGGCCCGGGCTCGGGACGCGAGACGGCGATCCGCTCGCTTCAGGCGGCGGGGCTCGAGATCCTCAGCGTGAAGGACGTCACGCCGCAGGCGCACAACGGCGTCCGCCAGAAGAAGAGGCGGAGGGTCTAGTGGCAAGATCGCTTGGTCCCAAGTGCCGCTTCTGCCGCCGCGAGGGCATGAAGCTCTTCCTCAAGGGCGAGCGCTGCCTCACCGAGAAGTGTTCGGTCGAGCGCCGCAGCTACCCGCCGGGAGAGCACGGCCGCGGCCGCATCAAGCAGTCCGAGTACCTGCTGCAGCTGCGCGAGAAGCAGAAGGCACGCCGGTACTACGGGCTGCTCGAGAAGCAGTTCCGCACCTACTACACGAAGGCCGCTCGCGGCTCGGGCATCACCGGCGAAAACCTTCTTCGTCTGCTCGAGACGCGCCTCGACAACGTCGTCTACCGGCTCGGCTTCGCCGCCTCGCGCGCCCAGGCCCGCCAGTTCGTCCGCCACGGCCACTTCCACGTCAACGGCCGCCGCGTCAACATCCCGAGCTACCAGGTCAAGCCGGACGACATCGTCACCCTCGCGCCCGGCTCTCCCGCCGAGCAGGTCATCCGCGACGCAACCGACCTGACCGCGTCCGTCGCTCCCTGGCTCCAGGCAGACCACGACGGTCTCACCGGCAAGGTCCTCAAGTGGCCGGAGCGGGCCGAGATCGACACACCCGTCCAGGAACAGCTCATCGTCGAGCTTTACTCGAAGTAAGGAAGGAGCACTTTGGCCACCAGCACCAGCCTGATGGAGTTTCAGATTCCGCGGATCGTCCACGAGGAAGTCGACGAGCGTCACGGGGTCTTCTCGGTCGAGCCGCTCGACCGCGGCTTCGGCCACACGTTCGGCAACTCGCTGCGCCGCGTGCTGCTCTCGTCGCTCGAGGGCGCCGCAGTCACCTCCGTGAAGATCGAGGGCGTCGCGCACGAGTTCACGACCCTGCCCGGCGTCCGCGAGGACGTCGTCGACATCATCTCGGCGCTCAAGAACCTGATCTGCCGGCTGCACGGAGAGTCGCCGGAGGTCGAAGTGAGGCTGACGAAGCGCGGTGCCGGCGCCGTCACGGCCGCCGACATCGAGGCGCCTGCCGACCTCGAGATCCTCAACCCCGACCTCGTGATCGCGAACCTCTCCGACAAAGGCAGGCTCGAGATGACGATGACGATCGGCCGCGGCCGCGGCTACGTGCCCGCCGAGCTTAACCGCGGGCCGGAGCACACGATCGGCGTGATCCCGATCGACTCGCTCTTCTCGCCGGTTCGTCGCGTCTCGTACGACGTCGAGGCCGCCCGCGTCGGTCAGCGCACCGACTACGACAAGCTGACGCTCGATGTCACGACCGACGGCTCGATCGACCCGCGCGATGCGATCGCCCGGGCCTCCGAGATCCTGATCAACCAGCTCCGCATCTTCGCCGACCCCGAGCGCATCGAGGGCTTCGGCGAGGCGGCCGCGGCCCGCGAGGCTGCGGCGGAGGCGCCGCTCGCGCACGGGATGGAGAACTTCCCGATCGAGGAGCTCGAGCTCGGCGTCCGCTCGTACAACTGCCTCAAGCGCGTCGGCATCGAAACCATCGGCGATCTCGTCACCAAGACGGAGGGCGAGCTCGCAGCGATCCCGAACTTCGGCAAGAAGTCGATCGAAGAGGTCAAGGAGACCCTCGCGACGCAGGGTCTGACGCTCCGCGGAGAGGATTAGACGCAGCTTGCGTCACCACCGCTCGGGAAAGAAGCTTGGCCGCGACTCGGCGCACCGGCGTTCGCTCTACGCCAACCTCGCCGCGTCGCTGATCGAGCACGGGCGGATCAAGACGACCGAGGCGAAGGCGAAGGCCGTCCGGCCGATTGCCGAGAAGATGATCACACTCGGCCGCCGCGGCGACCTCGCCGCGCGCAGGCAGGCGCTCGCGTACCTGCGCTCGCAGGAGATCGTGCACCTGCTCTTCGCCGAGGTCGGCCCCCGCTTCGCGGATCGGAACGGCGGCTACACGCGGATCGTGAAGCTCGGCCAGCGAGCGGGCGACGGCGCCGAGACGGCATATCTCGAGCTCGTCGACTACGTACCGCCGGCGCCGGTGGTCCGGACCGTCGAGCAGCCGGCTGAAGAGGCCGTCGCCCCCGTCGCGCAGTAGCGACGCGCCTCAAGCTCACACTCGAGTACGACGGCACCGCATTTCGAGGCTGGGCGGCACAGCCCGGCCTTCGCACCGTCGAAGGAGAACTCCGCGCCGCGCTCGACAGCGTCTTCCCGACCTGGGACGGCCTGGCGGTTGCCGGCCGCACGGACACGGGCGTCCACGCGCTGGGGCAGGTGGCCAGTTTCGACGCCGAGGGAGGCCCACCGGCTGATCGGGTTGCCGCGGCCCTGAACGCCGTCCTTCCCGAGGACGTCGCCGTGATCGCAGGCGAAGCGGCGGCGCCGCACTTCCACGCGCGGCACTTTGCGCGCGGCCGGAGCTACCGCTACCGGATCTTCACGCGGCGCACACCGACGCCGTTCGAAGCTCGGCGCGCCTGGTGGTATCCGCGGCCGCACGACCGCAGAGCGCTGGACGAGGCTGCGGCACTTGTCGTCGGCGAGCATGACTTTCGCGCCTTCACGCCGACCGAGACGCAGCACGAGGTCTTCACTCGCGAGGTGGTCGAGGCACGCTGGGTCGAGCGCGGCGAGTCCCTCGAGCTCGAGATCACCGCCAACAGCTTTCTCCGGCACATGGTCAGGACGCTGGTCGGAACGATGCTCGAGCTCCCACCGGACGAGATCGCCAAGCTGCTCGAAGGTCGGCCGCGCGCCGAGGCCGGATCGACCGCTCCACCCTGGGGGCTCTACCTCGAGCGCGTCCACTACTGAGAGGGGCTCGCACGGCCTGCAGCCAGCCGGCGAGCCCCCAGCGGGCGGGGGGAGAGGTGTTCCGCCCGCCAAGCGTCCACGTTCGACGTGGTGACAGCGATTCCCGCCGATACGATCGAGCCCGATGGCGACCCGGACGAAGGACCTCGCTGCGCGCGCCGCGGAGCTCCGCAAGGAGCTCGAATACCACCTCTACCGCTACCACGTCCTCGACGACCCTGAGGTATCCGACGCCGAATACGACCGGCTCTACGACGAGCTGAAGGCGCTCGAGGAGGACCACCCGGAGCTCGACAGGCCTGACTCGCCGACGCACCGAATCGGTGCGCCACCCTCCGACCGCTTCCAGAAGACCGAGCACATCTCGCCGATGGGGTCGCTGGACAAGGTCACCACGGAGGAAGCGCTGCGGAAGTGGGCCGACGACGTCCGCAAGCGCCTCGGAACCGACGAGCCGATCGCTTTCGTCACCGAGCCGAAGATCGACGGGTCGGCCGTCAACCTCATCTACGAGCAGGGGGAGTTCGTCCGGGGGGCGACCAGGGGTGACGGCTATCGCGGCGAGGACGTCACCACGAACCTGCGGACGATCCGCGCGATCTGCCCAAGGATGATCCTGCCCGAGGGGGAGAAGCCGCCCGCGCTGCTCGAGATTCGCGGTGAGGTCTACATGCCGCTCTCGGGCTTCCAGCAGCTGAACGAGCGCTTCGTAGCCGAAGGAAAGCGCACGGCGCCGAACCCGCGCAACGCCGCGGCGGGGTCGCTGCGGCAGCTCAATCCCGGGATCACCGCCGAGCGGCCGCTCTCGATCTGGATTCACGGCATGGGTCATCACGAGGGTCTGCCGGTCGACAGCCACTGGGATGCGCTCGAATGGCTCCGTGAGCGCGGCTTCCGCACGAACCCGCTCGCGCACCGGCACGAGACCATCGAGAGCGTCTACGAGGCTTGCCGCGAATGGGAGACGAAGCGGATCGAGCTGGACTACGAGATCGACGGCCTCGTGATCAAGGTCGACAGCTTCGACGGGCAGCGGCGGCTTGGAGCGCTCCACGACCGGCCGCGTTGGGCGCGCGCCTTCAAGTGGGCGCCGCTGACGGCGACCACACGTCTGAACAAGATCCTGATCCGGGTCGGACGAACTGGTGCGCTCAACCCGTGGGCCATGCTCGAGCCTGTGGAGGTCGGCGGCGTCACCGTGTCGCGTGCCACGCTCCACAACGAGGAGGACATCAACCGCAAGGACATTCGCGAGGGCGACGACGTGATCGTCCAGCGCGCCGGGGATGTCATTCCGCAGATCGTCGGGCCGGCCGGGGAGCATCGGCGCGGCACGAGGTCGTTCAAGATGCCCACTCAGTGCCCGCTCTGTGGCGCGGAGATCGTCAAGCCCGAGGGCGAGGCGATGCACCGTTGCCCCAACCGCGCATGTCCCTCACGGGGCCTCGAGTCGCTGATCAACTGGGTCCAGGCCGCTGCCGACATCGAGGGCGTCGGCGAGCAGTCGATCCGCCGCCTCTGGGACCTCGGCCTCGTCCGCTCGACTCCGGACCTCTATCGGCTGACGAAGGAGCAGCTGATGGAGCTCGACGGCTACGCGGAGATCTCCGCCGGCAAGGCAATCGAGTCGATCGAGCAGTCGAAGGCGAACGTGCCGTTCCACCGCGTCCTGTTCGGCCTCAACATCCCGGACGTCGGCTTCGTGACCGCACAGGCGATCGCACGCCACTTCGAGAACGTCGAGAGGCTCCTCGAGGCGAGCCAGGAGGATCTCGTCGAGGTCGAGGGCATCGGCCCGGAGCGCGCCGAGGCGATCGCCGAGTGGTTCTCGGACGAGCAGAACCGGCAGCTCGTCGAGGAGCTGCGTGAGCTCGGCCTTCGCTTCGAGATCGGAGACGAGCTGCGGCCAAAGGACGGGCCGCTCACCGGCAACACGTACGTGATCACCGGCACCCTCGAGCGCTGGTCGCGCGACCAGGCCCAGGCCGAGCTGGAAGCACGCGGCGCGAAGGTTACGAACTCGGTATCGAAGAAGACGAGCGGACTCATCGTCGGCGAGGAGCCCGGGGCGTCGAAGCTGACCAAGGCACAGCGCGAGGGCGTGCCGCTGCTCGACGAACGCGCGCTGGTCGACCTACTGCGCGGCTAGGACGGCTGCGAAGCGGTCCTGCGCCCGCCGCGCCCAGTAGTGCGAGATAGGGCGCCCGTTCTGGAGCACGGCGAACGCGAAGCGGCCGCGGACGTAGCCCGAGAGCGCCGAGGATTCCGATGTCGTACCGGTCTTCGCCAGCACCGCGCCCCGGGCCGGCGGTGCCCTCAACCGGTCCTCCAGCGTGCCGTTCACGCCCGCCACCGCCAGTGACTGGACGAAGGCAGGGCGGATCACCGGGTTGTGCCACGCGGCGACGAGGATCCCGATCAGCGCTGCAGCCGTGAGCCGGTTCCGCGGCGAGAGGCCAGATCCGTCGATGATCCGGACACCGGCCAGGGGAATGGCGGCGTCCCGCAGGGTCCGCCGCACAGACTTCGCTCCAGCGACGCTCGAGCCGCTCCCCTCGTCGACGGCGCCGAGCTGCTTGAGCAGCAACTCCGCGGTGAAGTTGTCGCTCTCGTGGTTCATGAACCGGACGATCCGCGAGAGCGGCGCCGACTCCGTGCTCGCGAGCTGCTCGGCCGACGCGTCCGCGACGCCGAGGCGCGCTGCGCGGACGACGGCGACGCCGACGGAGCGCAGCGCGAGCTTGAACTGCTTCCCCGCCGACAGCGCCGGGTCGCGGGTGAGCCAGCCGCGGAAACGGCCGCGGTCGACAGTCAACGCCGAGAGGGCCGGCGACTCGTCGAGGTAGAAGTACGACTTCCACGCGGGACCGGTCCGCCGCGAGTCGAAATAGGACTCGTCGGCCTCTACGCCGCCTGTGACGCGCCGAATCCCCGCGGCCCGCACCTGAAACGCGAGCGTACGCAGGTCGCCGTGCGAGAGCGTCGGGTCGCCGAATCCCTTCAGCACCAGATCGCCTCTCCAGGTCTGTCCCAGAAGCTCTCCCTCGCCGTAGACCATCGTGTCGAAGCGCTGTTCCGGTCCCAACACCGACAGCGCCGTGTAGGCGATTGCGAGCTTCTGGTTGGACGCGGGAACGAGCGCGAGCGCCTGATGTCGCGCGAAGACGGTCCGGCCGTCCGCCAGGTCGACGGCCACCGCGGCGGATCGAGACGGCGGGACATGGGGAACGGCCAGCGCGCGGGCGAGCCGTGTCGCAAGCGGCGTCGCGTGCGGCGTCGCAGCGGCTGTCGCCGCGAGCGCCGCGGCCGCGACCAACGTGACGAAGGTGGCGATGGCCCGACGCGGCACCGGCGCATTTTAGGACGGCCCCCGCCCTCCTAGGTCCCGTCGCGCCAAAAGATGGGCCGTTCGGCCTATAGGAAACAGCGTCCGCGGACGGGATAATCGGTCCTCGGGAGACGCTCATGCGCCACGAACTCGCAGCAGTCATCGACCGGATCAACGCCTCGCTCGACCGACTCGACCGTGGCGAAAACCTCGACCGCGCGGGCCTCGAGCACACGCTCACCGACGGGTACGCGTGGGCGTTGGCGCTGGACGCGGAGTGCGACCGCCTGGAGCGCCGGATCTCGCAGCGGGCCGCGGAGCTCGGCCACGACGACAGCGCCAAGCACGCGCGTGATCTCTCGACACTCGCCCGTCTCCTCGTTAGCCGCCGCCGCGAGCTGGCTTCCCTCCGCGAGCTCCTCGCGGTCTTGCGGGCGGGCGTCCAGCACGCCCACGTCGCTTAGCCCCTAGACCAGCCCCCGCCGAACTGCGTAAACCGCAGCTTGGATGCGGTTCTCGATCTGCAACTTCATCAGGATGTTGGAGATGTGGTTCTTGACGGTCTTCGGGCTGATGTGGAGCGCCTGGGCGATCTCGGCGTTGTCGTTGCCGTTGGCGATCAGGCGCAGGACTTCGGTCTCGCGCTCCGAGAGCTCAGGGCCGCGAACCGCATCGTCAATCGAGACGTCGTGGGCCCGGATTCGCTGCAGCACCTTCGAAGCGATGTGCGGTGAGATCAGCGCCTCGCCGATCGAGGCCGCGCGAATCCCCTGCATCAAGTCCTGGATGGACGAGTCCTTCAGCAGGTAACCGCAGGCGCCGGCCAGGATCGCGTCGATGACGTCGTCGTCCTGGTCCGAGATCGTCAGCACCAGTACGCGGGTCAGGGGGGCGAACCGCGCGATCTCGCGCGTTGCCTCGATGCCGTTCATCCCGGGCATGTTCAGGTCCATCACGACGACGTCGGGCGCGAGCTCGCGGACGAGGCTCAGCGCCGATGCCCCGTCTGACGCCTCCGCGACGATGTGGACGCCCTGTTCTTCGAGCAGGTTTCGGAGACCTGTACGGAACAGGTCGTGGTCGTCCACCAGCATGACCCGGAGCAGGTCGGACGCCAGAGTCTCGGACGGACCTGCCGCTTCCGTCGCCATCCTGCGTATTGTCAGGGTGATCGCGGCGCGTGTCTAATTTGAGTGGACGGTGATCGTGACGACGCGGCTCCCCCACGCGTGCGCCTGGGCGACGCTCGGGAACCAAAGGTCGATCCTGGCGCCCTGGATCGCTTCGCCGGTGTCCGCCGCCACGCCCGGCCCGTAGCCTGGAACGCTCAGGCGCGAGCCCAGCGGGATCACCGACGGGTCGACGGCGACGGCGCCCCAACCGGCAGGACTCCCGCTCGCCGTCCGGCCCGGAAGCGCGTAGGCCGTTGCGACCACTGTCATCGACGTGACGCCGCCTGCGGGCGAGGAGGGAACGAGCGGCGCAGCCGGCGTCGGCGCGGGTACGGCGGCAAGGGCTCGCGCCTGCGCGTCGAGCGCCGTAACCCGGGCTGAGTTCGCCGTGCTCGTCGAGCGGAGGGTGGCAATCGTCTGCAGCCGCTGGGCGCGCGCATCTGCGAGCGACGCCGCGGCCGCCGCGCGTGCCGCTGTGAGCTGCTGGAGCTCCCGCTCCCTGTTCGCAAGGCGCCGGCCGAGGCGGGCGAGCCGCCTCGACGCCGAGCGGGCCTTGGCGATCAGCTCCGCGTCCTGCGTGGCTGCGAGATCCATCGTCTCGATCGCGTCGAGCGCGTCCCCGAGGGAGTCGGCGCCGAGGATCAGCGCCAGCGTGTCTGCGTCGCCTTCCTCGTAAAGAGCTTGGAGCCTCCTTCCCAGCGCGCGTTGCGTGATGCGCAGCGCGGAACGAGCGATGCCGAGGTCCCGGGCGACGGCACGTCGACGGGCCTTCACCTTCGAGGCTCTCGACTGGAACGACGCCAGCTCGGCCCGGGTCTGCGAGAGGCGCCGCTCGATCGTGACGAGTCCCGCAGCTGCCGACTGGGCGGCGGCTTGCAGCTCGGCGTTCTGGGCCCGCAGGGCGTCGGCGCGGCGCTCGAGCTCTCCGGCGTTCTCCGCCGAGCCCCCTGCCGGCAGGGTCGCGCAGACGGCCGCCCCCGCAAAGACGACATAGAAGAACGTCCGCACCCCCCGCCCAGGCCCGCGCACGAGGGCAGGAAGGTACCACAGCGGGATTTGCAGCTGTCCGTCTCGGTTGTTAGGGTGCCGCACTTGTGACGTTCCGGAAGGAACGCCCTCGGCCAGCCAGGTATTGCCGAAGGTCGAGGGCAGTCATAGTTTGAAGCACAAGCGCGCACCCAGCATTCTGATTGCCGTTCTCGCCGTTGCCCTCGCAGCGGCAGGCTCCGCCACCGCTGAACCGGCGAGTGTCGGATCCAAGCAGGCGGAGGCACAGAGCGTTCTCGGCCAGATCCAGAGCCTTGACGCTTCGCTCGAGCACGCGATCGAGGCGTACAACCTCGCGAACGAGCGGCTGAAGGCGATCCAGGCGGATCTGCGGCAGAACCGCACCGAGCTGAAGATCGCCTCTGGCAATTTGAGCCGGGCGCAGAACGCCCTTGCGGCGCGCGTGGTCGCGATCTACACCTCCGGGGAGACGGACTCGACGCTCGACGTGCTGGTGGGCTCGCGCAGCCTCGCAGACCTCGTCGACGGCCTAGAGGCGGTGTCGCGGGTCTCGGCGCAGGACTCGCAGGTGCTGAGCGACGTCAAGACCTTTCGCACGCAGGTCCGCGAACGCCGCGCCTTCCTCAAGCATGCGCACGAGCGGCAGGCGCAGCTGCTCGCCGAGCGCGCCGCGAACAAGGCTTCGATCGAGAGCCGGCTCGCCGACCGCCGGAGCATGCTCTCGTCGATCCGCACCGAGATCCAGGAGATCCGGGCGGCGGAGCAACGGCGGCAGGCTCAGCTCGCGGCGCAGGCTCGCGCCCGACTGGCGCAGCCCCAGCCGCTCGTCCCGCAGCTGGCCGCGGTCCAGTCGCCGGTCGAGGCTCCGACGGTCGCGCCGCCGGCGCCGCCTGCGAAGTACGGCGGAGTCGTCGGGATCGCGATGCAGTACCTCGGCGTCCCGTACGTCTACGGCGGCGCGACGCCATCCGGTTTCGACTGCTCAGGCTTCATCATGTACGTGTTCGCCCAGATCGGCGTGTCGCTGCCGCACAACGCGGCCGCCCAGTACGGCTACGGCTCGCCGGTCGACCGCAGCCAGCTTCAGCCCGGCGACCTCGTCTTCTTCAACGGCCTGGGCCACGCGGGGATCTACATCGGCGGCGGCTCGTTCATCCACGCGCCGCACACGGGCGACGTGGTCAAGATCTCGAGCCTGAGCGGCTGGTATGCCTCGACCTGGGTCGGGGCGAGGCGCCTCTAGCCACGAAGCGACTCCAGCCGCTCACGGAACGAGCATGATCGCGATCACGTCGGCGCTTGATCCTCGATCCCTCGGGCTGTGATACCCCCGGAGGGTAAGATGCGGTGGATGAACCACGAGCATGGCTACGACAGAGAGGCGCTGACCAAGCGCCTGCACCGCATCGAAGGGCAAGTCCGCGGGATCGAGCGGATGGTCGAGGCCGACCGCTACTGCATCGACGTCCTGACTCAGGTGGGCGCAGTCAAGACCGCCCTCGAGAGCCTTGCGTTCGAGCTCCTGACCGACCACGTCAACCATTGCGTCGCCGGGGCACTCGAGTCCGGCGATCCCGACGCTGCTGACGAAAAGAGTCGCGAGCTACTGGCGGCAGTCCAACGTTTCGCCAAGACCGCATGACGAGCCACCAACACCACGAGCATGCACACCACGGCCATGCCCACGGCCACGATGCCCACGGCGGCGGCTCGCTGAACCGCGTCGCGTTCTCGGCGACGGCGCACTGCCTGACGGGCTGCGCGATAGGCGAGGTGCTCGGCGTCGTCATTGGCACCGCCCTCGGTTGGGGCAACCTGCCGACGATCGTGCTGGCGATCGTTCTCGCGTTCTTCTTCGGCTACTCGTTGACGATGCTGCCGCTGCTTCGCGCAGGTCTTGCACTCGCGGCGGTGCTGCCCCTTGCCTTCGCTTCCGACACTCTCTCCATCGGGGTCATGGAGATCGTGGACAATGCGATCATCCTCGTGATCCCGGGGGCGATGGAGGCGGGGCTGGGCGAGATCCTCTTCTGGGCGAGCCTCGCGTTCTCGCTCGTCATCGCCTTCGCGGCGGCGTTCCCCGTGAACCGCTGGCTGATCGCCCGTGGCAAGGGTCACGCAGTCGTTCACGCCTATCACTAGGGTCGCGCGCGCGAGTCATCGGCGACGCGTTGTTCGGGTACTCGCAGTAAAAAGCGGTGCGGGCGGCTACTGCCGCCCGCACCTACCTTGCCGTGTGACGCAGGCCTTACCGCGCCCAGAGGATGTGCGTTATGCGCCTCGAGCCGTCCGCGAAGTACTCGGAGATGGTCGAGCTGCCGATCCGGTGCGAGCGCGCGACTGCGACAGGTGACGCATGGGCGGAGCCCGCTGCGCCGACCTGTGTGAACGCCGCCAGCGTGCTCGACGAGTCGAGGTGCGCGTAGATCGCGTCGAGCTGGTCGTAGTCGTGCTGGTTCGGGCTCGGGTTGTCGAGCTTGTCCGAATAGTCCATGCACGTGTTGAAGTCAGCGCCCGACTCGTCCTGATGATCGAGCCCGAAGGTGTGCCCTACCTCCTGGCAGATCACGTGCTGCTTGTTCGTGGTGCTGTACCCCGAGCTCAGGTACGAGTCGTTCATCTTCGTCGTGCCCTGTGTGATGTGCGAGCCCCGAAGCCAGATCTGCGCGAGGCCGAGCCAGCCGTTGAAGCCGTAGCTCCCGTTGCAGA
>Ga0126313_10001549_pt1 | contig 12267 bp, 11 predicted proteins | sample Plot105A_FD_89954 | JGI IMG/M metagenome (GOLD analysis project Ga0126313, IMG submission 89954) | Serpentine soil microbial communities from UC McLaughlin Reserve, CA, USA - Plot105A | ecosystem: Environmental > Terrestrial > Soil > Grasslands | place: USA: UC McLaughlin Reserve, Lake County...
AGGCTCGCGCGAAGACTTTGGTACCCGATAGGTGCCCAGAGTCTTCACGCGGCGCGCCCGGCGCCGCGCGAAGCGCGCCGCGAAGCGAGCACCGGAACCGCGTCCGAGGCGATCGCCTCGATCTCCTCCGCCGCTCGATCGAACTCGTCGTCCGACAGCACGGGCGTGCCCTCGAACGGGAGGTCGCGATAGAGCTCGATCCAGGAGCGGCAGCCATGGTACTCCGGTCGCACCTTGACGGTGACCGGACGCGGGATGCGGTACGTGCGCAGAACCATCACGTGAAGCGGGTGGCGGCGCTTCCAGTGGAGGCGCTTCTCCGCATAGTCGGTGGTCCAGACGTAGTAGGGCGACAGCGCGTCGATCGCGCGTGGGTCGGTGATCAGGTAGCTCGCCGCCACCTCGGCCCAGGCGCGGATTCGTACGCGCTCGGGCTGCGGGATTCCGCCGTCCTGGATGAGCGCCTCGGCCGGTGGCTCGCTCTCAGGCCACACCCCCTCCTCGAGCGCGCGAGCGAGCTCGGGGTGGTGCGAGCGACGGATCAGGTCGTTCCGCTGATGATCGAAGGTGGGGTAGAGGAAAAACTGGTCGTGCTCGATCTCGAAATGCCGGTTTTCCTCGCGGATTCCGCCCTTACGAAGCGTCAGGAGCTGCTCGCCCTCGGCGAGCGCACGCACGGTCACAGCCCATTCCTTGAAAGCAACTGGCATAGACGAGGAAACCTCCATCGTCCACGTTCCGAACTTCTCGAAAACCGGGGCGGAACGTGGGGCGCAATTGTTGCGAAACAGACCGCCCGTTTCAAGGGAAACTGCGTGCGGACCGCTACAAATAGACGGTTCTAGCCGGCTGGCACGGATCAGCGCACCGCAGTGATCACCGCCGCGAAATCCTCCTCGCCGTGCCCCTTCTCGTCCGCTCGCGCATAGAGAGCCTCGGCGACGGAGCCGAGGCGCAGCTCCACCCCGAGTGCCCGCGCCTCCTCGAGGCAGTGGCGGACGTCCTTGAGCATGTGCTCGAGCTTGAACAGGGGTTCGAAGTCCTCCTCGAACATCGGCCGGCCCTTGAGCGTGAGCACCGTGCTGGCCCCGGCACTGCCTCCGGCGACCTCGAGGAAGGCCTCGGGGTCGACGCCGGCGCGCTTGACGGTGAGCACCGCCTCGGCGAGCGCCGCCGCATTCACGGCGCCCATCGTGTTCGTCAACAGCTTCGCGAGCTGGCCGTGACCCCTGGGCCCCACGTGCACGATTCGCTCGCCCATCGCCTCGAACAGCGGCAGCGCGCGCTCGAACGCTGCGCGCTCGCCTCCGACCATGATCGTCAGCGTGCCGTCCTCGGCCTTCGGACGGGAGCCGGACACGGGTGCCTCGAGGAAGTCGATGCCGCCGTCCGCGAGGCTCTCGCCGATCGCCTTGGCGGCGCTGGGGGCGATCGTGGACATGTCGATCGCAAGCGCGCCGCTCGCGAGCGCCCCGCCGGCGCCGTCCGGGCCACAGAGCGTGGCCTCGACCTCGGGCGAGTCGGGCACCATCGTGATCACCGCCTCCGCGCCGGTGGCTGCCTCCGCGGGCGTGGCCGCCGCGCGGGCCCCGTGCTCGTCCGCGAAGCGCTCCGCCTTCTCCGATGTGCGGGTCCACACCGACAGCTCGAAGCCCGCGCGCGCGAGATTTGCCGCCATCGGCCCGCCCATGATTCCGAGGCCGCAGAAGGCGATCCGCTCAATTCTGTCCATGTGCTCCCCCTCCCGGGGTCTCGATTCGCAGCCGCTCTCCGGCTCGGAGCGTGCCGGAGAACTTCGCCGGCAGCTCCGCTACGCCGTTCAGAAGGTTCCTACCAGGCGCCCCCGGCCGGCCGCCGTCCGCCCCGGGTGGGCCGTGCCGGCGGCGCTCGGTGATCAGCGAGTAGCGCATGTCGGCGAGCGCCTCGAGCTCGCGCACCACGCCGTCGCCTCCGCGGTGGCGGCCCGCTCCGCCGGAACCTCGCCGGATGGAGTACTCGACGGCTCGCAGCGGGAACTCGAGCTCGAGCGCCTCCACCGGAGTGTTCAGTGTGTTCGACATCGCCACGTGCACGGCGCTTGGGCCGGCGGCTTCAGGGCAGGCCCCCTGGCCGCCGCCGATGGTCTCGTAGTAGGTGAAGTCGTCGTTGCCGAGCGTGAGGTTGTTCATCGTGCCCTGGCCGAGGGCGCGGCCGAACGCTGCGAGCACCAGATCTGCCACACGCGATGAGGTCTCGACGTTGCCGGCCGCCACCGCGGCCGGCGGCCGTGCATTCAGGATCGAACCCTCGGGCGCGGTAACCGTGAGCGGCCGGTAGGCGCCCGCGCACGGCGGTACATCGGGATCGGTGAGCACGCGGAGCGCGAAGTAGCAGGCCGAGAGCGTGACCGGCAGTGGGCAGTTGAGGTTGCCGTCGTGCTGGGCGTGGGAGGCGGTGAAGTCGAGGGCGATCTCCTCACCGGCGACGGTGGCTCGCAGGCGGAGCTCGAGGTCGAGCTCGCGAAAGGAGCTCCCGAAGGCGTCACCGCCCGCGAACTCGGACGCCTCCAGCACGTCGCGCGCCTCGCGCACACCGTCCTCGAGCTCGGCGATCCGGGCCCGCGTGCGTCGCTCGGCGTAGTCGAGCGTCTCGCGCATCCCGGCCCTCACCACATCGAGCCCGAAGCGCCCGATGAGCGCGTCCACGCGCTCCGCGCCGGCGCGCCCCGCCGCGAGCTGCGCCCGCAGGTCCGCCTCGCGCTGGCTCGGGTTGCGCATCCGGCCGGCGAGGTCGTGGAGCACGTCCCTGGTGAGCCGGGTGGGTGGGATCACGACACCCTCGTCGTCGAGCGTGCGCGAGTCGGCGGGCATGCTGCCCGGCTCCTTGGCCCCGACGTCGGCGTGGTGGGCGCGGCTCGCGGCGAAGCCCACGAGCTCGCTCTCCCAGAACAGGGGCGATATGACCGTGATGTCGGGCAGGTGAGTGCCGCCGCGGTACGGGTCGTTCAGGATCCACGCGTCGCCCGGCCGATGGTTCTCGCCGAGTACCGCCGCGACCGCCGAGGGCATCGCGCCGAGGTGAACGGGGATGTGCTCGGCCTGCATCACCATCTGCCCCTCGGCGTCGAAGAGCGCGGTAGAGGCGTCGCGGCGCTCCTTGATGTTCGCCGAGTGGGCCGAGCGGACCAGCACGGCGCCCATCTCGTCGCAGGCGGCACGCAGGGCGCCAAGCATCACCTGAAGCGTGATCGGGTCGAGGCCGGGCATCTACGTGCGTCCCATGGAGACGGCTTCGGCGCTCGAGCGAGCGTGCCAGCCCGGCGGTACCACCAGCGTGGAGCCGGGAAGCTCGAAGATCGCAGGACCGTCGACCGCCGCCTCCCCGGCGCCCAGCACCGCGGCATCGAGTACGTCGTCGCCGAAGCGCGCCCGTCGCGTCCCGCGCTCCTCAGCCGGCGCGGGCTCGGCCGGCCGGAGCTCCTCGCCCGGCAGGGCCACGGCCACACGCACCGTGACCAGCTCGAGCCCCGCCTCCGGATCCGCGTAGCCGTATCGATCGTCGTGTGCACGGTCGAAGGCCCGGCGCAGGTCGCCCGGGTCCGGCTCCAGCTCGCCCGGGACGGTCAGCTCGAACGCCTGGCCGCCGTAGCGAAGGTCATAAGCGGCGCGCAGCTCGGCGTCCGCCTCGCCCAGCTCGTCGCGACCGCGCTCGCCGAGTCGGCGGACGACCGTGGCGACGTTCTCGCGCGTCAGGCGGTCACCGACGAGGAGCACGCTCTCGACGAGATCCCGCCTTCGTTCCGAGACGACGAGGCCGAGGGCCGACAGGACCCCGCTCGCATTCGGCACCATCGCGCGGCGCATTCCGAGCTCGTCGGCGATCTGCGCGGCGTGAAGGGGTCCCGCGCCACCGAACGGCACGAGAGCCAGATCGCGCGGATCGATGCCGCGCTCCACCGTCACCACGCGAATCGCCTGCGCCATCTCGGCGCTCGCTACCCGCGCGATGCCGGCGGCGGTCTGCTCGAGCGGGAGGCCCAGCTCCTGGCCGAGTGCGCTGACGGCCCGCTCGGCGGCCTGTCGGTCGAGGCGTACGCCGCCGGCCAGCGGGGAGTCCGCGTCGAGATAGCCGAGCAGCAGGTTCGCGTCGGTCACGGTCGGTTGCTCGCCGCCACGGCCGTAGCAGGCGGGTCCCGGGTCGGCGCCGGCCGAATGGGGACCCACCCGCAGCGCGCCGCCTGCGTCGCGCCAGGCGATCGACCCGCCGCCGGCGCCCACGGTGTGGACGTCCACCATCGGCAGCGCCAGCGCCCGCCCACCCACCTCGCGGCCGGTGCCCACGGCCGCCAGCCCGCCGAGCGCGACCGACACGTCGCAGGAGGTTCCACCCATGTCGAGTCCCACGGCGTCGCCCGCGCCCGTGGCCACCGACATCCGCGCGGCGCCCACGGCGCCGCCGGCCGGGCCCGAGAGCACCGTCCAGGAGCCGTGACGGGCCGCACTCGACGCCGCGGCGGTGCCGCCGCTCGAGAGCATTACCTCGGGCTCGGGCAGCCCGGCGTCCCGCGCCCGCTCGGTGAGGCGCTCGAGGTAGCCGCGCAAGAGCGGCGACAGCGCCGCGTCGACCACGGTCGTGGCGCAGCGCTCGTACTCGCGGAACACGCCTGCGGTCTCGTGCGAGGTGGAGACGTGCACGCCCGGAAGCTCCTCGTCGGCCAGCTCCGCGACGCGGTGCTCGTGCCCGGGATGAAGGAAGCCCCACAGCAGGCAGACCGCGATCGCCTCCACGTCGATGTCTCGAAGCGCCGGGCGAAGCGCCAGCTCGTCGAGCTCTCGCAGTACGCCGTCCGGGCCGGTGCGCTCCGGGACCGCCACGCGCAGCTCCGCGGGCACGAGCGGTGGGGGGTGGCCGGCGCAGAGGCGGTACAGCTCCGGCCGCGCCTGACGGCCAAGCTCCTCCAGGTCCGTGAAGCCCTCGGTGGCGAGCAGTGCCGTACGGGCCACGCGCCCCTCGAGTAGCGCGTTCGTTCCCACCGTCATGCCGTGCACAAAGCGGCGGACGTCGTCCGCCGCGGCGCCCGCACTCTCGAGCGCCTCGGTCACCGCTTCCATCACTCCCTCGGACTGGTCGCCCGGCGTGGTGGGCGACTTACCCGTGACGAGCCGGTCCCCCGTGAGCAGCGCGGCGTCCGTGAACGTGCCGCCGACGTCGACGCCCAGGATCACCGGCGAGACGCTACGCCATCCGCGCAGCGTCCCGACCGGAGAGGCTTTGGCTTACGCGGCGATCTCGAACTCGTCCTCGAGGTGCTTGTGCGACGGGCAGTACCTGCTCCCGGGCAGCGGCACCCGCTGACACGCCGTTCCCTTGCGGGTGCTGGCGTGGCAGCTCACCGGGCTGCCGTCGAAGGTCACCCCCTGGCGGAGCTGGCTGTCGACGTACTCGGTTGCCAGCGCCATGTGCTTCGCGCAGATGCGGTACACCCGTATCTGCTCCCCGATCGGGAAGTAGCAGCGCACGTCGTTGAAGAGCGTGCGCACCGGGTGGGCGAAGTAGTGCCGGTCGAGGGCCAGGCGCTCCATCGACCTCTCGCACGCTCGCAGAAACCGCTGGCGGGTGATCGCGACGCCTTCCCCCCTACAGGGAACGACGTCCTGCGCCAGCTCGCGATACATCGAGCGACTGAACTGGTACATCGGGCCCCCCTTAGCCCCCTTCCAGCGGCCTTGCCGCACGGCATTTGGCAGTTGAACACTCCTATACCCGCTGACGACCAAGCCGCCGTTAAGCTTGTATTGAACCGACTGAACATTCAGTCAGTTTCCCTCGGGCCGGGCACGCTACCGCACGCTGGGCTGGCTGTCCAGCCAGCTCACGTTAAGCTGGCGCAAGGCAATCCCCCGCCGCCTCGCGGGCCAGGGGGCGGCGACGTAGGGGTCATTCGGTGCCCAGCCGAAGGAGCCAGTCCATTCGCCGGCGCGCGTAGAGCAGCGGCTCCCCGGCCTCGAGGCGCCCGCCCTCGAGGTCGCCGATCACCACCGTGTGGTCGTAGCGCGCGAAGTTGGCGGCGCGGCGGCAGCGCAGGTAGGCGAGGGTTCCCGCCAGCTCTGGCACGTCGCCGTCCCAGGTCCACTCGAGCCCGCCGAACTTGTCCTCCGCCTCGCGGTCGGCGAAGCGGTGGGCCAAGGCCAGCTCGTCCGAGCGCAGGAGGTGGACGCCGAAGTGCTCGGCGGAGACGAGCGCGTCATGGCAGCGCGAGACATGGGCGATCGAGACGAGCAGGGAAGGTGGGTGAGCGCTGTACGAGGTGACCGCGGTCACCGCCAGGCCGCACGGGTCGCCGTTCGCCTTGCGGGCGGTAACCACCGCCACCCCGGACGCCAGCGAGGTCATGGCCTCGACGAACAGCTCGTGAAGGGCGGAGTTCGTGCTCACTCCCATGGCTCGAAGCGGGGTTCCGCGTCCCCGCCCACCAGGGTATGCATGCCGTCGAGGGCTGGGTCCGTTCCTGGGTGGTCGGTGCGCTGGTGGGCGCCGCGGCTCTCCTCGCGGGCGAGACAGGAGGCGGCGATCAGCCGGGCGAGCGGGAACGGGTCGTCGAGCAGCTTTGCGAGGCCCGCGGCGTCGCGCTGAAGGCCTGCATGGCGCCAGAGCGCCGCGCGGGTCTGCTCGCTCGGAACGCTCATGTGCAGCTCGTCGCTCGGGGCCGAGTCCGCCGGAGGCTGCGGGTTGCCGCACGCCGCGAGGCCGGCGCGGCGACCGAAGACGAAGCACTCCGCGAGCGAGTTCGAGGCCAGCCGGTTGGCCCCGTGGAGGCCTGTGCAGGCGCTCTCACCGACCGCATAGAGGCCCGGCAGGGAAGATCCCCCCACGAGGTCGGTGGCCACGCCGCCCATCGTGTAGTGGGCGGCCGGCGCGACCGGGACCAGCTCCCGCTTTGGGTCGATCCCCACCTCCTCGAGCGCGGCCGCGATGTTCGGGAAGCGACCCATGTCGATGTCGCGCATATCGAGGCCCACGGAGCGCTCGCCGCTGCGCTCGAGCTCCGCCTCGACGGCGAGCGCCACCTCGTCGCGTGGGGCCAGCTCGTCCACGAAGCGCTCGCCGGCGGCGTTCACGAGCGTGGCCCCCTCACCCCGCACGGCCTCCGTTACGAGGAAGCCGTCGCGCGGGCCGTCATGGCGCAGGGCGGTGGGGTGGAACTGCATGAACTCCAGGTCGGCGAGGTCGGCGCCCGCGCCCTGGGCCAGCGCCAGGCCGGCGCCGATAGCACCGCGCGGGTTCGTGGACCGCTCCCAGAGCGCCGCCATGCCGCCCGTCGCAAGGATCACAGCCCGCGCCAGCACCGGGACCGGATCGCCGCGCCTCGGCCTCGCCGTCAGGCCGACGCAGCGGCCGTCGCGGGTGGCGAGTGAGTTGGCGGCAAGGGGCTCCAGCACGTCGATGCGCTCGTCGGTAGCGGCGAGCGCCGACAGGTCCCGGGTGATCCGTCGGCCGGTGGCGGCGCCCCCGGCGTGCACGACACGCCGCCGCGAGTGCCCTCCCTCGAGGCCCAGAGCGAGGTTCCCGTCGCGGTCGGCGTCGAAGCGCACGCCGAGCTCCTGGAGGTCGCGCACCCGCCCGGGAGATTCGTCGCACAGCACGCGCGCGGCGCTGGCGCGTGCGATGCCGCGCCCGGCCGCCAGCGTATCCTCGAGGTGGCGGACGGCCGAGTCGTCGTCGGCGAGCGCGGCAGCGATCCCGCCCTGCGCCCAGTAGCTCGCCGTCTGCGCCAGCGGGGAGCGGCTCACGAGCGCGACGCGCGCGCCAGCCCCGGCGGCGACGAGGGCCGCGTATAGGCCGGCGGCGCCGGCCCCGACCACTGCGACGTCGGTGCGAAGTGGCTCGGGCAGGGGGTCGGTACCGTATCGGCGCGCGTGCCGGTCTACCTTCGCCATTCCTCCTCGCTAGAGCACGACACCGGTTACGGGCACCCAGAGCGGGCCGAGCGCATCCGCGCCCTGGAGACCGAGCTCGAGGGGCGCGGATGGCTTGGCTGGGAGCGCCGGGAGGCGCCGCGGGCGTCCGAGGAGCAGTTGCTCGCGGTTCACACCCGTGAGCACGTCGACGCGGTGCGGGAGCTGAGCGCCCGCGAGCGCGCCTTCGATCTCGACACGCCTCTCAGCGAGGGCTCCTGGGAGGCGGCGCTTCACGCGGCGGGCGGGGCCTGCGCGCTGGTGGAGGCGCTGCTCACCGGCGGCGAGCGCCTCGGCTTCGCAGGGCTGCGCCCGCCGGGCCACCACGCGGAGCGCGCGCGGGCGATGGGCTTCTGCCTCTTCTCGAACATCGCCGTGGCGGCGCGCCACGCGCTCGACGCCCTCGGCGCCGACCGCATCTTCGTGCTCGACTGGGACGTGCACCACGGCAACGGCACCAACTCGATCTTCCACGACTCGCCCGAGGTGCTGTTTGCGAGCATTCATCAATACCCGTTCTATCCCGGAACCGGGCCGCTCGCCGACGTCGGTTCCGGGGCGGGCGAGGGCTTCTCGCTCAACCTCCCGGTGCCGGGTGGGAGCGGGGAGGACGTCTTCCTCTCGCTTGTCGAGCACATCGCGGTGCCGGCGGCGCGCCAGTTCCGCCCCGACCTGATCCTGATCTCGGGCGGCTTCGATGCGCACCGCGACGATCCCGTCGGCGGCTGCGTGCTCGAGACCTCCTCCTACGGCGAGCTGTCGCGCCGGGTGCGGGCCCTCGCGGACGAGCTCGACGCCCCGGTGGGCGCGGTGCTCGAGGGCGGCTACGACCTCGACGCGCTGTCGAGCTCGGTTGCCGCCACGATGGAGACGCTCGCCGACGGTGGCGACCCTCGCGCCGTCGAGCGAGATCCCCTGGCGGAGAAGGCGGCCGGGACGCTCGGGCGCTATTGGGATCTCTGAATCGGCTGTAGCGCCTCCTCGACAACGCGCTGGATGCCCTCGCGGCGACGCTCCATCGGGAAGCTCGCGAGGATACGCTCGCGCGCTCGCCGGGCGGCGTCGGGGCCGAGCTCGATTGCTCGCCGCACCCCGGCGGCCACGTCCGCGGGGCGCTGTGACTCGATCAGCATGCCGGTGTCGCCAACCACCTCGGGCATCGCGGTGACGTTCATCACCACCGGTACGCAGCCCGCCAGCATCGCCTCCGCCACGGCCAGGCCGAAGCCCTCGTGTCGCGAGGCCTGGACGTACACCGCCGCGCGGCGGTAGCGCGCATCCAGCTCGGGGTCCGAGAGCCAGCCGGTGAACTCCACGTTCCCGGGCGCGGCGGCGCGCAGGACGTCGATGGCGTCGTCGAGCCACTTCCCCGCGAAGACGAATCTCACGTCCGGGAGCTCGGCGGCAGCTCGCACGAACGGGAGCTGACCCTTCTGAACCAGGGTCGTGCGGTCGATGGCGCCCACCGTGAGCGCCTCCGGCAGCTTCTCGGCCGGGAGCTCGCCGAACGGGTCCGGGACGCCGTGGTGGACGACGGTCACGCGCGCCGGGGGGATCGGCGTGTTGCGCTCGATCTCGCTCAGGCTGTAGTCGGAGTTCGTGATGATCCGGCGTGCCCGGCGCATGATCCAGCGGCTCGCCCAGCGGCGCAGCCCGCCGCGCTGGTGCCCGTAGCCGATGTCGGGCATGTTGGCGGTGTCGAAGCCGCCGACGATCAGCACCGTGGGCTTGCGCACGAGCCAAGCCAGTGTGATCGGGAAGAACGTGTGCCAGGACGCGAACCAGCCAAACACAAGGTCGGCGCGCGCGACGCCGCCGATCACCGCGATCGGGTTCGGTAGACGCCCGGGTTGGTAGAGGTCCTCTATCTCATAACGCTCGGCCAGGATCTCGCGGTCGATCGCGACGAAGCTGGCCCTGCGGCTGTGAACGAAGAGGACCCGGGTCAAGCCCCAGCGGCCTCCGCCATGGGCTGCCGCGCCTCCAGGAACGCCGCGTGCCACTCGGACAGCTCGAGCAGGCAATAGAGGATGGCCTTGTGATCCGCGCGCCCCCGGGCGTGCTCGTCCACCAGGCGCGCGACCGCGGCGGGCTCGATCAGCTCGGCGAGCGCCGAGCGCGGGCCGTACCGGCGCTCCACCTCCTGCCCTAGCGAGCGACGTAGCCAATCGTCGTAGGGGGTCGAGAAGCCGTGCTTCGGACGGTCGGCGATGCCCGGCGGCAGGAGGAGCCCCATCGCCATGCGATGCAGTCGCTTGCCCGCACGCGGCCGGACGCGGGCCCGGGCCGGTATGCGCTCGACGAAGCGCATCAGTTCGCGGTCGAGGAACGGCACTCGCAGCTCGAGGCTCGCGGCCATCGACATCTTGTCGTTGCACAGGAGGATGCCGTCGGGCAGGAACATCCGCGTGTCGAGGTAGAGCGCCTGTTCGAGCAGATCGCGGCCGGCGACGTCGCCGAGGACGTCGCGCGCCGTGGCGAGCCGCTCGGCCTCGGCCTGCTCGCCGGGCCGCTCCGATCCGCCTGCTCCGTCGCGCCTCCCTCTGCCCCGACCCGCGCCCTCCCGCCCCGCTCGGTCGCTTCGCAGCAGGGCCGCGCGCACGGGCTCGTCGGTGATCTCGACGAGCCGCAGAAGCCGCTCGCCGTCGCCTCGGCCGCCGAGCAGGTGGGCCACGCGCCGGGCGCGGGCCGCACGGGGAAGGGCGCGAGCGAGTGCGGCGGCGGGGGTGGCCGCAGCGGCTGGCACGAGCCTCGCATGACGCAGCAGCGTGGCAGCCTGGTGGTGCCCGTAGCCGCCGTGCGGCTCGTCCGCTCCCTGCCCGGCCAGCACCACCTTTACCCGCTCGGCCGCAAAGCGCGAGAGCTGGAGGAGCGCGGGGGCGCTTGGAATTCCGCACGGCTCCTCGAGCCGAGTAACGCAGCGCGCAAGCTCGGCCAGGAAGTCGGTCTCCGTCATAGCCGTGTCGCGGTGCTCCGTTCCGATCAGGCGCGCGCTCTCGGCGGCGTAGCCGCGCTCATCGAGCACCGCGCCGTGACCGGGAAAGCCGATCGTGAATGTGGCCGGTGGCGCGGCCGAGCGGCGCGCCATTGCGGCGACCACGGCGGCCGAGTCCACGCCGCCCGAGAGGAAGGCCCCGTAGGGGACGTCCGACATCATCTGTCGCTCCACGGCGTCGGCGAAGCCGTCGGCCAGCTGCGTCGCGAGCTCGTCGTCGGCCAGGCCCTCGAAGTGGGCGCCGGGAGGCTCGCGCCAGCTCTCCACGCGCGGGGCCTTCTCGTCCTCCACCCACAGCGTCGAGGCCGGCGGCAGCTTGGCGATCCCCTCGAACAGCGTCCGGGGCGACGGTACGAATCGGCAGGCGAGGTAATGGTCGAGCGCGACCCGGTCTACCTCCGGCCTTGTCAGCCCGGCGGCCAGCAGCGCGCCGATCTCGGAGGCGAGCGCCACCCGCCTGCCGTCGCTCCACCAGTAGAGCGGCTTCACCCCGAAGTGGTCACGGGCGGCTACAAGCCGCCGACGGCGCTGATCCCAGAGGGCGAAGGCGAAGATCCCGTTCAGGCGCGGTACGCAGTCGAGCCCGTGCTCCTCGTAGGCATGCACCACGACCTCGCTGTCGGAGCGGCTGGCGAAGCGGTGGCCGCGCTGTTCGAGCGCGGATCTCAGCTCGAGGTGGTTGTAGATCTCCCCGTTGACGATCGCGGTGATCTGCCCGTCCTCGGAGTCGAGCGGCTGGTCGCCGCCCTCTACGTCGATGATCGCGAGCCGGGTGTGGGCGAGCGTCACCGGTCCGATCCGCCGGATCGCGTCGCCGTCCGGGCCACGGTGCCGCAGCGCCTCGACCATGCGCTGTGCCCCCTGGGGCCCCGTGGTGCCGGCCGGATCGAGGATTGCTCCGATCCCGCACATGCGCCGGGATCATGGCAGGGGGCTCTCCCGTTACGCACTTGTCACGGTCAGGTCTGGAGCCGTGCGCCGCCGCCGCGGAGCATCCACCTCGTTCGAAACCAACCGAAGGAGGTGGACGGATGTACCGCTTGATGGGACGCCTGCACGCCAGCCTGCTCGCGCTCCGCCGCGAGCCCGGTCAGGGCACCGTGGAGTACGTGGCACTGATCCTGTTGATCGCGCTCGTGATGGCGGGAGTGATCGCGGCGATGAAGGGCTTCAAGACCGACCAGGGCCAGGAGCTCGGCGACGTGATCATCGGGAAGATCAAGGAGGCGGTGAGGAAGGTTCAGTTTTGATTAGTCGCGCCCCGCGCATGGCGGGAATCTGTGAGCCAGCACCTCGCGAGCACGCTGGCCGTCGCCCTGGGGCTCGTACTGGCCGCGA
>Ga0126313_10001550_pt1 | contig 12267 bp, 14 predicted proteins | sample Plot105A_FD_89954 | JGI IMG/M metagenome (GOLD analysis project Ga0126313, IMG submission 89954) | Serpentine soil microbial communities from UC McLaughlin Reserve, CA, USA - Plot105A | ecosystem: Environmental > Terrestrial > Soil > Grasslands | place: USA: UC McLaughlin Reserve, Lake County...
CGAGAGCACGTAGACGGCGAAGGTCGTCGCCGACCCGAGGGCGGCGGCGACGCCGAGGCCGTCGAGCGTCAGCCCGTTCCACAGCTCGACGAGGAGCGCGATGCCGAGGATCGAGAGGCCGAGAGCTGCCCAGATGCGCCGCCGTACCGGCTCGTGGTACGCGAAGCGGGCCCACAGGGCGACGAGGACGGGCGCGACGTACTGGATCAGGAGCGCGACGCCGATGTCGAGCCGGCTGATCGCCTCGAAGTAGAACCACTGCACGAACGCCAGGCCCAGTAGGCCGAACGTGAGGAGCACGGGCAGCTCGTCGCGGCGCACGCGGAGGAGCTCGGGCCGCGAGGCGACGAGAGCCAGGAAGAGGAGAGCGAACGCGCCGGTCGTCCGCACCTCCGTCAGCCGTTTCGCGTCGACGTCACCGGACTCGATGATCACCTTCGAGGCGACGCCGTTGACCGCCCACAGGGTGGCGGCGGTCACCACCATCGCGTAGCCGACCGCAGGCCGCCGCACGCTCCGAGCCTAGCCAGCGCCTGCCCGCGCCTCTCTACACTGAGCGCGACGGGGCGTGGCGCAGCCTGGTTAGCGCGCTTGCTTTGGGAGCAAGAGGTCCCCGGTTCGAATCCGGGCGCCCCGACTTCGACTCCGCCGAGTGGCGCTCCCAGAGGACGAGCACGAAGTACGGCAGGCCGCCGCTGCGCCTCGCACCGACGCGGTAGGCCATCGACAGCACGAGGCCGTTCCTCCGTATGAGCGGGAAGCCCAGGTCGCGCTCGCCGCTCACCATCTCGTGCAGCCTCCGCGCGACCTTGTCCGGGCCGAGATGAAGCGACGGCATCGACCCCGGCCCACCTTCTCATCGCCGCGAGGGCGAGTTCAATAGGCCGAGCGGCCCATCTTCTCGGCCGGCTCCGAGTCGGCCTCCTCTTCGGCGAGGAAGCGGAAGAAGAAGGCCGCGAAGACGGCGAAGAAGACGATCGCCTGCTCGACCGACATCGTGACGCCGGCGAGCTGCTGGTCGCTCTCGGGCGAGAGGCCCCAGAGCCCGCCGCCCTCCGCGTACCAGTCGTACGCGGGCTCCGGCAGCAGTGCAAGCAGAAGCCCGATCGGGCTCGCGAGGACGAAGGCGACAAAGAGGTAGAGCGCTCGGGCGGCGCTCGACAGCCGGTGCGGGACGTCCTGGAGCACCGGCCACCACATTAGGGTTCCCGCCGCCAGGTAGCAGACGTGCTCGAGGTGGAGCAGGCCACGGTGCTCGAGCGCGGCGTCGTATGCGGCCGGGAGGTGCCACAAGTAGTAGGTCGCGAGCCACAGGCCGAGGGCGATCGGCGGACGCGTGAGCAGCCGCACGACGCCGACACCCCCGAGATCCCGCGCGATCGCCGGCGGGATCCCGAGGACGAGCAGCGCCGGCGCCCACTCCGCGAGCACGACGTTCTGCAGGAGGTGCGCCGAGAGCAGGTGGTAGGTCAGGGCGTCGAGCGGCGTGACTGCGGTGGCGAGCAAGAGGAGGCATCCGGCGAAGAACGACGCGATCCGCCACGCGTCCGCACGCCGGCCGCGAACGGCGATCGCGTATGTCACAGCGAGGGCGGCGACCGGCAGCGAGGCCTCGAGATGGAGTGTCCAGGAGTACGGGTCCGGACGCGCGATGCCGCTACCCTAGGTGCGCCCAGTGCGGGCGTAGCTCAGTGGTAGAGCATTGGCCTTCCAAGCCATGTGCGCGGGTTCGATCCCCGCCGCCCGCTCTCAGCGCTCGCTGAGCTCCACGCGCTCGATCGTCACCGGCTTGCGCGGCCGGTCGTTCGCATCGCGCTCCGACTCCGAGATGCGATCGACGACGTCCATCCCCGAGGTCACGCGCCCGAAGACCGTGTGCTTGCCGTCGAGCCACGGCGTCGCTTCCGCCGTGACGATGAAGAACTGGCTGCCGTTCGTGTTCGGTCCTGCGTTCGCCATGGCGAGGGCGGCTCGCTCGACCCGGTGCTCGTTGATCTCGTCCTCGAACTCGTAGCCCGGCCCGCCCGTGCCCGTGCCTGTCGGGTCGCCGCCTTGGATCATGAAATCGGGGATCACGCGATGGAAGATGACGCCTTCGTAGAAGCCGTCGCGTGCGAGCTTCTCGAAGTTCTCGACGGTCTTGGGCGCGGCGTCGGGGTAGAGCTCGACCTTGATCGCGCCTTCGCTCGTGTGCAGTGTCGCCGTGCTCACAGGACGCTGTCCGCCAGGGGCTCGATCGCGGACGCCGTGGGCTCGAGGTCGCCGGCTTCGAGCCGTTTCGCCACTTCGTGGGCGAGATGGCGCGCCTCGCGGACCTGAGCCGGGTCGAGGACGGTGTTCACGGTTGCTTGGACGCGGTCGCCGTCGAGAAGTTCGAGCGTTACCGTGTGGAGCTCCCGCCGCGGGACGTAGGCGTCGGACGCCACCGCGACGCGGATGACGAACCGCTGGCCGTCAGGGAGCGTCACATCCTTCTCGACGGGCTGCCCGCGCAGGCTCACGGCGATATTTCATCATCGGCGCGCCCTAGCCGTCCGACCGAGCCGCGATCCTGAGGCTCCGTGCCGGAAGAACGGGTCGTCACTGTCCGGCCGCGCACGATTCTCGCGGTGATCGGGATCGTGCTCGCGGTCGCCGCGCTCCTTGCCGTCGTGTGGATCTCGCGGCAGGTGCTGACCTGGATCCTCGTCGCCGTCTTCCTCGCCCTCGCACTGAACCCGGCAGTCGATTTCCTCCAGCGCCGCGGCCTGCAGCGGCGCGGCGCCGCGACGGCGGTCACCGTGCTCCTCACGATCGGAGCAATCGTTCTTCTCGGGTCGCTCTTCATCCCGACGCTCTACAACGAGGCTCGCGGGTTCGGCGAGGCGTTGCCCGGATACGTCGACGACGTCACCCACGGACGAGGCGAGCTCGGCCGGCTGGCGGAGCGCTACCAGCTGGAGCAGCGGGTTCGGGACGCGATCAACGAAGGAGGCGGCGCCGGGCGTCTGCTTGGGTTTTCCGGAACCGCGATCGCGGTCACGAAGGGCGTCCTGACGTTCGTGGTCGCCGTCGTCACGATCGCGTTCCTGACGTTCTTCATGCTCCTCGAGGGCCCGAGGTGGATGGAGCGCTTCTACGGCCTGCTGCCGGCGCGCTCGCGCGGGAAGTGGCAGAAGATCGGCCACGACATCTACCTGACGGTCGGCGGCTACGTCACCGGCAATCTCTTGATCAGCGTCGTCGCCGGCATCTCCTCGACGCTGGTGCTGCTGATCATGGGCGTGCCGTATGCCGTCGCGCTCGGCGTCCTGGTCGCCATCCTGGACCTGATCCCCTTGGCCGGCGCGACCCTCGCCGCGATCATCGTCAGCGCCGTCGCGTTCATCCACTCGATCCCGGCCGGGATCGTCGTCCTGATCTTCTTCATCGTCTACCAGCAGATCGAGAACCACCTCCTCCAGCCGCTCGTCTACAGCCGGACGGTGCAGCTCTCGCCGCTCGCGATCCTGATCGCCGTCCTGATCGGCGCGAAGATCGCCGGGATCCTCGGCGCGCTCGCAGCGATTCCCGTGGCGGGGACGATCCAGGTGCTGCTGCTCGCCTGGCTCGCAGAGCGCCGGGCTGACGAGACTGCGGCACCGGCGCGCGCGGGGCCGTAGCGACGCCAAATCCCCCTTTTGGGGGACATCGGCCGCGCAATGCCGGTCGATCAACAGCCCATGCGAGGGGGTGTTGCAGTCCTGATTGCCGTCCTTGCGCTGGGCGCGTCGTGGGCTGCGGCGACCGACGCAGCGACGAGCCAGACGCTGCAGGAGAAGGTCGAGGTGCGCGTCAAGACTCTCGCACGGCGCACCGTTCCCGCCCGCAGCCTCAGCCCTCGGGCTGGGACGCGCACGAAGGCCGCGACGGCCGTCCTCGAGGACGCCGTGGTCGGCCGCATCAACGTGATTCGGCGCGGGCACGGGCTGCGCCCACTGCGGAGCAACAGTCGGCTGGCCGCAGCGGCGGCGTACCACTCCGGTGACATGGCGAGGAAGGGCTACTTCGAGCACGACAGCGCCAACGGCACCGTGTTCTGGCGCCGGATCGAGCGCTTCTACCCGTCGCGCGGCTTCCGCTCCTGGACCGTCGGCGAGAACCTCCTGTGGGCGAGCAACACCTACGGCGCCGCCTTTGCGGTGCGGGAGTGGATGAACAGCCCGCCGCACCGCGCGAACATCCTCTCGCGCGACTGGCGCGAGGTTGGTATCGGCGCCGTGATCGTCGCGTCGGCGCCCGGCGCGTACGGTGGCCGCGCGGTGACGATCGTCACCGCCGACTTCGGCGCGCGCAGATAGCGGCTCGCGCAGGTTCTGCCTGCGCGCACGAATGTCGATCTCCGTCCCGCACGTTCGTCCTCCACACGTAAGGCTGGATCAGGAACGACGAGAGAGGAGCGACGATGAAATACCTGCTGTTTGTCTGCTGGGACGCCGAGAGGATGGACGGCCAGACGGAGCCCGATCCGACTGAGGCCCGCGAGGAGGACGAGGGCTTTCCCTGGGTGGACGACCTCCGGGCGCGGGGCATCTGGATCACCGGCGACCAGCTGGCGCCCCCGCGCAGGGCGCGGTCGGTGCGGGTGCGCGGCGGCAAGACAATGGTGACGGACGGTCCGTTCGCGGAGACGAAGGAGGCAATCGGCGGATTCGACCTCCTCGAGTGCGGCAGCGTCGAGGAAGCCGTCGAGCTCGCCGCCAGCCATCCGATGGCAGAGGCCGGGACGATCGAGGTGCGCCCGCTCTGGGGCAGCTGACGCGTGCGGCGGATCAGAAGCCCACGCAGGCGTCGAGGCTTCGCCGGCCCGGTGGAACGAAGCCTCGGACGGTGAATCAGTGATTGGAGGGGTCGCGCGCCTCCCCCAAAGCCGCCAGCGCGGCCCCTCCCACGAGGACCCCTACCCAGGCTTCGTTACGGGGAGGTGAACGGAGCCTTACGTGTTCCCCCGCGGTCGTTTCTGGTCGCGCTGAGGTCGACGAGCTTCGGGCTCGGACGCCCTGAAGCGAAGCCCGGACCCGCATCGTTGAATGAGCTCTCATCCTCGTCGGCATCCTCGCCGTCCTCACGGTCGTGACGCTGGGGCACTCCCCACGGCTGAGCAAGACCGCGCCAGGTACGCTCTCCTAGTCGACCCGCTCAGCCCGGAACTAGCGCTCGTCGATCCGGAACTGGCGGAAAGGGCGCGCGCACAGCTTGCCGACCATCGCGAGCCGGCGCGGCGACCGGCGCCTGTACGGCAGCCGGAGCCGCCGCCGCAGCCGCGTCCTTCGCTCGCGCGCGCCGATCGTGCAGAGCCGGTCGAGCCACCGCGTCGCTGGCGCCGCAACGGCAGCGCGGTCGTGGCCGTGGTCGCGCTCGCGGCCGGGCTCGGAGGAGCGGCCGCGATCTGGCTTCGGTCTGACGGCGGCGCCTCGGCCTCCGGAGAAAGCCGCCAGCGCGCGAACCAGCCACGGCGCGAGCGGGCGCCGGAGATTGCCACCGGCGAGCGCGGCGACAAGACGACGGCGAGAGCATCGAAAGGCGTGGCCGGTCAGCGCTACGTCACGATCACGACGCGGGCCCGCCCGAAAGCCCGTGGCGGCTCCGGTCCGCGCAGCCGCGCCCGAACGCAAACTCTTCGGCGGCTACGACCGGCCGCCTTCCACGTGCCGGGCGCGCCGAAGGAGCCGCTCGACGAGATCGCCCTGCCCGTCCGCGCCCGGCGCCTCGACGCCTGGCTGACGCCGGGACGCCGCCCGACGGCCGCCAACCAGCGTCACTGGCGGTACCAGCACGCCTGGATCGTCACTGGCGCGAACTTCGGCTGGTGGCACGGCGCCGAAGCGCTCCGCATCCTCATCCGCGTCGACCGCCGCGTCGAGTCCCAGTGGGGCATCGGCTACAGCCGTGAAACGGCCGCGCGCCGAGCTCTCGCCGCAGTCGCGGCGCGGCGGAAGTGAGGCTGCCGGCGTCACCAACCTCACCAGTTGGCGGGTCAAGCTGCCCGGGGCGATGAACCTCCCTCGTAAACCGGGTCGTTGTAGTTTGCGAAGATCGTGAGACGCACTAGAGTGGTGCGTGACCATGGGTGCTGCGGCGGTCATCTCTTCTCGCGAGGCGAGACGTCTGCGGAGGCGCTCGGAACGGCACGACGCCATCTCGCTCTAGAGGAGGAAGGGGTCCATGTTCAACCGCCGCCATCTCGGGTTCCTCGTCGCCGTCGCGTGCCTGCTCCTCGCGTCAGGCGCGGCCGCAGCCGAGCCGATGACGTTCACCGCCACCTCGAGCCCGACCCATGCACGCCCTGGGACGGACGTTTCGTACACCGTCACGCTGAAGAACGTCTCGCCCGGAGACGAGGCCGACAGGGCGAAGATCGCGATCCCATCCGGGTTCAACGTGGCCGGCAACACAGTCACGGCATCGGCGTCTGCAGCGGGCGGTTGCGCAGCCTCGGCCTGGATCGCCGACGGCACGCTGATCGCGGGTGGGAAGATCAACCTCAGGCGGCCGGGGGGTAGCGACCACAATCTCTGCCCCGGCGCCAGCCTCACCGTCGTCTTTTCCGCCACGGCCGCCACCCCGGGCGAGTATTCGTGGGCACCGGAGCTCCTCCGCGGCGAGAACCCGTTCACCCTGATTGGTGATGCGCCGACCGTCGTGGTGGATGGGACGCCGCCGAATACGACGATCAACTCCGCGCCGCCGTCGTTGACGAACCTAACGACGGCGACCTTCTCGTTCAGCTCGAACGAGGCCGGTGCCGCGTTTCAATGCAGCCTTGACGCCGTCAACGCGGGCGCCTTCGCCCCCTGCGCGAGCCCAAAGAGCTACACGGGGCTCCCCGGCGGCCCCCGCACGTTCCAGGTTCGTGCGACGGACGCGGCCGGAAACACCGACCCGACCCCGGCGACCCACAGCTGGAGAATCGATCTCGCGGGCCCCGCGACCACGATCTTGAGCGCGCCCGCGAGCTCGACGAACTCGACGAGCGCAAGCTTCACGTTCCAGTCGAGCGACCCGGGAACGACGTTCGAGTGCAGCCTGGACAAGGCGTTGTTCACGGCGTGCTCGCCACCGGTCGCCTACAGCCTCGGCCCCGGCCCGCACACCTTCGCCGTTCGCGCTGTCGACAACGCCCGGAACACGGGACCTGAGGCGACCCACCAGTGGACGATCGATACCCGGCCGCCGACGGCAACGGTGACCTCAGGCCCGGGGGCTCTCAGCAACAGCAGGTCGGCGAGGTTCACGTTCGCCGCCGATGAGCCTTCCTCGTTCCAGTGCGAGCTCGATCGCGGCAGCCTGGTGCCGTGCGGCTCGCCGCTCTCGTACCAGAACCTCGCCGATGGCGCTCACACGTTCGTCGTACGCCCGACGGATGCGGTCGGCAACAGCGGCGCTTCGTCGTCCTACAGCTGGACGATCGACGCGATCGCTCCCGAGACGAGACTCGGCTCGCGACCACGGACCCGGACGACGGCGCTCTCCGCGGCGTTCACGTTCTCCGCGAGTGAGGCGGCAACGTTCCAGTGCAGGCTCGGCGCCGGAACGTTCGCCCCGTGCAGCTCACCGAAGAAGTATTCAAGGCTGAGAAGGAGCACCCATAGGTTCGAGGTGCGAGCCGTCGATGCTGCCGGCAACATCGATTCTTCCCCCGCAGCGCACCGCTGGACAATCGCGACGCAGCGACGGACGGTGAAGAGCGCCTCGGCGCTGTTCGCGCCGACGTCCGGCGCCCGCGTTGCGTCGCCGCCGCTCCTCCGCTGGCGAACGGCCGCCCGCGCGACGTACTACAACGTCCAGCTGTATCGCGGGCGGGTGAAGGTGTTGAGCACGTGGCCTGCGCGGCCGCGTCTCCAACTTCGGACGCGCTGGACGTTCCTGGGTCGGCAGCAACGGCTGTCGCCGGGGTCGTACCGCTGGTACGTCTGGCCCGGCTACGGCCGCCCCTCGGCTCGCCGGTACGGACGCCTCCTCGGGCAGAGCAGCTTCGTCCTGGTTGCGCACGCGCGTCACTGAGTCCGATCCGTCGCTCCGGCGGGGGACGTCGGTCGTTCGGTCCGCATCCTGCGCTCGGTCGAACAGGTGCGCGTAGACGCTGAGCCTGATCGACGGGTCGCATGCCGAGCTGGCGCGACACGAACACGACGTCGCAACCCTCGGCAGTGACGCCGCTGACCGCCTAGGTCGTGGAAGCGCAGGTGCGAAGTCCGTCGGCTGCGAGTAGCGGGAGCGGAGCTGGTGTACTCCGAGAACGCGGCCGAGCGCCGGCATCAGCACGCCGTCTGCAGAACGATGGCGCGGTGGGCTGCGCGCGACGCAGCCCACCAACGCAGGAACCGTTAGCTACGGCTTCTTCTTGCGCTTCTTCGCGTTCTCCTGTGCCTCCGTCTTCGTCGCAACTACGCCGTCTTTCGCGGCGACGCAGGCACCCAGTCGCGCGCCCGACAGTCCCTTGGCCCGGCACGTCGCGACCGCAGTCATGATCTGCTGCTGCGTCTGGCCGGCGTTCTTCGCGTGCGCCATCGTCGACACGCACTTACCGAAGGCGTTCCTGTCGTTCCCGTTCTTGCCCCAGAGCTCGTTGAACGCGGCGGTGCCGAGCCGCGCGCGCTCGCCCTTGCACAGCGCGGCCGGATTCCCGGTCCCGGGTGCGCTCGGCTTCCCCGGCGTAATGAACGTCTGGTTGTTGATCGTCACCTTACGGACGAGCACTGTCTGCTCCTTGTCCGGCTGCGACCAGCCGCCATCCACGACGAGCTGGATTGCGGTGATCGGCTGAGCGCCGAGCGCCGCCACGGCTGCCGCCCACGTAGTGCACTGCGAGCCCGCGATGAGCTGCGAGGTGTCGACGCGGCACTGATCGCTCGTGCCGACGAGGTTGCCGCTCGAGATCCACCCGTTCGCGCAGGTGTTGAAGCTCGGCGCTGGACCGAGGTACACGAATACGTTCTTGCCGCCGATCGTGATCTGGAAGCGGGGTGAGCCGCCGCCGCAGTTGTCGTTCGTGACGTTGAACTCGGCGCTGAGTGTCGTCAGCGTCGCCAGCGTCGCACCACTCGGCACCGAGAAGCTGATCGCACCGAAATCGTTTGCCGTACTGGTGTCGGAGAACTCGGAGACGAGCTGAACCATGTTTCCGTGCGCCGTAGCCGTACCGGATAGCGTGAAACCGTCGGCTGCGTACGCAGGCGCGGCGACCGCCATCGCTATGACCACGATGAGCGCCGCGAGCATTCGTTTCATGTGAGAACCCCCCGTTTGATTTTGCACCAAGTATTCACGTTTTCAACGGAAAACCTTTCGACTCGGGTCCTCGCCATTTGTGAGAATCCTGTAAAGGTGAACCTCGAATTCAGTGCTGTAAACGCGCCTGGCCAACGCTTCTGACTCCTGCACAGCAAGGGTCAATTGACGCCGCTCGCCGGCGAACAGCAGTGCCTCCTTCGTCGGGAGTGGCAGCTCGTAGAGCCGTCTTAGCGGCGAGCGCGGGCTCCAGTTCGTGCCGAGTGACCCGTACCGGCCTTCGCGATTCCGCGGCTGAGAATGTACGCGGCGCCGAGGCCGGCGACGAGCGTCCACGCGCGCACGTCGTTAAGCGAGTCTGAGATCGCGGCGGCGATCAAGATCACAATCGCAAGGACTGCCATCACCCAGAACTCGGTGGTCAGCGGTCCCCATTTCGTCTCGTCCTGACGCGCTATCGCTCGCTCGGCGACGTCTTCGGCTCGATCGCTCATAAGGATCCTCCTCGTCTCTGCAGCTACTAGCTACTCGTCCGCGCGCCTTCCCGCGTTTGCGCACCAGTAAACCCCTCGAGATCGCGACGCCGACCGAGCGCCGGTGCGTGTAGTTGAAGACGCTGCGTCGACGGATGAGCCAGTTTGAAATTCAGTCACTACGCGCCGATCTGGAGGGGATACCTGCTCGAAGCTCGAGGGCGCATCGCTGACGCGGCGTCACCGGAGATATGTCGACCGTATATCGTCCGTCGGCGGTGAACGAACGGCTGGAGCGGCAGGCTCGGAACGAAAGCCTGCTGCGCACCGTCAACGAGCAGATCGCCGCGGTCGACGAACGCGCAGCGGCCTGGGCGACGCCTGAGCACCAGTTCGAATTCCGGTGCGAGTGCGGAAGGAACCCTGCGTGTGGTGGCCATGTCCTGATGACGCTCGGCGAGTATGAGCACGTCCGCGGCCAGCGCGACCGCTTTGCCGTGGTGCCTGGTCACGAGAGCGAGGAAATCGAGCAAGTGGTCGAGCAGGCGGATCGATACGTCATCGTCGACAAGCGCGATGAGGTCGAGCCTCTGGTCGAGTAGGAGTCGTCGAGGTTCACCTGTGGCCTGTGCGACCGGCGGGCGCTTCGTCGAGTTCGGCCTCGGCCGGCTCTTCCAGAGCGAACGACCCGTACCGGGGCGCTCCTGCAGGCGTGAACGTAAGGAAGACGACGCCCGTCGTCGACGTCCTCGAGTCGACGAGCGCGAGCCCGGCGGGGAGCGTGCCCTCGGCGAACAGCCGCTTCCCGCTGCCGAGCACAACCGGAAAGATCCAGATGCGGAACTCGTCGATGAGGTTGTGTTGCAGCAGCGTCTGGATCAGGTTTGAGCTCCCGTGCACCTGCAACTCGGGACCGTCCTCTTCTTTGAGGCGCGCCGTCGCGTCGGCGACGTCGCCCTCGAGAAGTTCTGAGTTCTCCCATTCGAGCGAGCTCAGGGTCCGCGACGCGACGTGCTTCTTGGCCGCGTTCAGCTGCTCCGCGGGCTCCTCCCTCGCCTGCGGCCAGTGGGCGGCGAAGATCTCGTACGTCTTGCGGCCGAGCAGCAGCTCGAACGGCTTGCCCATGAATTCGCCCATCCACTGGCCCATCGCGTCGTCCCAATAGCCGGCCGACCAGCCGCCGTGCTCGAACTCGCCCGTTGGGTCTTCTTCCGGCCCGCCGGGTGCCTGCATGACGCCGTCGAGCGTCGTGAACGTGTTGACGACGAGCTTGCGCATCGCTTCTCCTTTTCGCCGTGACGGCTCTTACGATTCGGACTTGCCCACGTGCGAGAACTCATCGGACATGTTTACGGCCCTGACTCTCGCACCGGCCGGCCTCGGCGGCACTAGGACCTGCGGGCCTAAAGATGGGCCGCACGGCCCATTGAAGCGCCGCGGACGCCGTGCCAGCATGCCCGTGCAAGCGCTGCGGCGATCTCGGTGCGGGGGAATCAGGTTGCGGCCGGCCCGATCCCCCGCCCGCCGAGATTCGCATATTGCTCCCCTTTCCCTCCTGGTGCGGTGGTGGGCTGCGGCCGGACTCGAACGCGACAACGAGCGCGAGGGAGCGATCGGGCGGCTCACCCGCCGCGAGCGCGTTCGGCTCACGGCCCGTGCCGCACCGCGGGCGCTCGCGCCGAAGGCGCACGGCCGCGGCGGGGAGCCGGCGCGGAGCGCCGGCCACTTCCCTTATGACGACTATGGGCCGGGCGGCGATCCGAAACGCCTAGGACGCTTTCCGCGACGGCCCCTCTGCGAACTTACGGAACCTCAGGCGGCGTCGCTACTGGCCGATCCGGGCAGATCCTGAACCGGCGCGTTCGATAGAACCGCGCCGTGGCAGCTCACCAGCAGGGGCACTCACACGGCCTCGTGGACCGCTCCATCGTTCGCTCACGGTCGGGCATCCGAGCTGTGCTGATCAGCCTGGCAGTCCTCGTGGCGGCGGCAGGAGTGCAGGTTGCGATCTTCGTGTTCTCGGACAGCGTGGCGTTGCTGGCCGACCTGATCCACAACTTCGGCGATGCCCTGACCGCAGTACCGCTCGGAGTCGCGTTCGTTCTTCGCAGTCAGACGGCGGAGCGGTGGGCGGGCTACTTCGTCGTCCTGGTGATCTTCTTCAGCGCCTGCGTGGCCCTGTACGAGACAATCCTGCGCATCATCAACCCGGAGGAGCTTTCGCATCTCTGGGCTCTCGCGGCGGCGGGAGTCGTTGGCTTCGTCGGGAACGAAGTCGCAGCCCTCGTTCGCCTTCGCGCCGGACGAAGGCTCGACAGTCCGGCCCTCGTCGCGGACGGCTACCACGCCCGGACCGATGCATTCGTGTCGCTCGGGGTCGTTGCAAGTGCCCTCCTCGTTGCGCTGGGGGCGGAGATTGCCGACCCGCTGATTGGTCTTGCGATCACGCTCGTGATCCTCAAGATCACCTGGGATTCCTGGCTGACAGTTCGGCATGGCCATCACTGAAGAGTCACAACCAACGTTTAGAAAGAGCGAGTCGCCG
>Ga0126313_10001551_pt1 | contig 12257 bp, 10 predicted proteins | sample Plot105A_FD_89954 | JGI IMG/M metagenome (GOLD analysis project Ga0126313, IMG submission 89954) | Serpentine soil microbial communities from UC McLaughlin Reserve, CA, USA - Plot105A | ecosystem: Environmental > Terrestrial > Soil > Grasslands | place: USA: UC McLaughlin Reserve, Lake County...
GCCGAGATCGTGAAGCGCTTCAAGTCGGGCGGGATGTCGCTCGGCGCGCTCTCGCCAGAGGCCCACGAGACGCTCGCCGCCGGCATGAACCGGCTCGGCGGAAAGTCGAACACCGGCGAGGGCGGGGAGGACCCGGCCCGCTTCGCCGACGAGCGCCGCTCCTCGATCAAGCAGGTGGCCTCCGGGCGCTTCGGCGTGACCGTCAACTACCTCGTGAACGCCGACGAGCTCCAGATCAAGGTCGCCCAGGGGGCCAAGCCGGGCGAGGGCGGCCAGCTGCCGGGCCACAAGGTGGACCGCTACATCGCGCGCCTGCGCCACTCGACGCCCGGCGTGGGTCTGATCTCGCCGCCGCCGCACCACGACATCTACTCGATCGAGGACCTGAAGCAGCTCATCTACGACCTGCGCTGCGCGAACCCGCGCGCGCGTGTGTCGGTGAAGCTCGTGTCCGAGGTGGGGGTGGGCACCGTCGCGGCAGGCGTGGCGAAGGCGAACGCCGACCACGTGGTGATCGCGGGCCACGACGGCGGCACGGGGGCGTCGCCGCAGGCATCGATCCAGCACGCGGGCGTCCCATGGGAGATCGGCATCGCCGAGACCCAGCAGACGCTCCTCCGCAACGACCTCCGCTCGCGCATCCTCGTGGAGGCGGACGGCCAGATGCGCACCGGCCGCGACGTGGTCGTGGCTGCGATCCTCGGCGCCGACGAGTACGGCTTCTCGACCGCCCCGCTGATCGCGCTCGGCTGCGTGATGATGCGGGTCTGCCACCTCAACACCTGCCCGGTGGGAGTGGCGACGCAGGACCCGGTGCTGCGCGAGCGCTTCGACGGAGAGCCCGAGCACGTCGTGAACTACCTGTTCATGGTCGCCGAGGAGGCGCGCCGGATCATGGCCCGCCTCGGCGTGCGGACGATGGACGAGCTGATCGGGCGGACCGACCTGCTCGACCAGGACCACGCCGTGGACCACTGGAAGACCCAGGGAATCGATCTCCGGGCGCTCTTGTCGGTGCCGGACAACGTCGAGCCCGGCGCGCCGCGCCGCTGCATCCGCCGCCCGGACCCGGTGCTCTACGACTCGATCGACGTCGACCTCCTGCAACTCTGCCGCCCCGCGGTGGAGGAGGGCCGGCCGATCCGGCTCGAGCGCCGGATCGAGAACAAGAACCGCGCGGTTGGCGGCCTCCTCTCGGGCGAGATCGCGCGCGCGCACGGCGAGGACGGTCTGCCCGACGGCAGCATCGAGGTGAAGCTCACGGGCTCCGCCGGCCAGAGCTTCGGCGCGTGGCTGGCGCGCGGGGTCGAGCTCGTGCTCGAGGGCGACGCGAACGACTACTGCGGGAAGGGCCTCTCGGGCGGCACGATCGTCGTGCGCCCGCCGGCCGAGGCGGCGTTCCCGGCGGAGCACAACGTGATCGTCGGCAACACGGTCCTGTACGGGGCCACCTCGGGCCGCGCGTTCTTCCGCGGTCTGGCGGGCGAGCGCTTCGCGGTCCGCAATTCGGGCGCGATCACGGTCGTCGAGGGGCTCGGCGATCACGGCTGCGAGTACATGACCGGCGGCCGCGTGGTCGTGCTCGGCCCGACCGGCCTCAACTTCGCCGCCGGCATGAGCGGGGGGATCGCGTACGTCTACGACGACGACGGCGGTTTCCGCGGCCGCTGCAACACCGAGCTCGTGGGCTTCGACGCCATCTCGCCCGACGAGGCCGACGAGCTGCGCGGCTGGGTCTGTGAGCACCGCGAGCGGACCGGCTCGACGGTCGCCGCGGACATGCTCGACGACTGGCAGGCCACGCTCAACAAGGTCGTCAAGGTGATGCCGCACGACTACAAGCGCGCGCTCGCCGAGCAGCTCGCCGCCGAGGGCGAGGCCGAGGTGGCCGCCGCGGCGGCGGGGCCGGCCGCCACCCCCGGGTACGCGGCCGGAGGTCCGATCTAGGCCGCCATGGGCGAGCTCGGCGCATTCCTCCGCCTCGAGCGGGTCGGCTTCGAGAAGCGCGATCCCGAAGAGCGCGTGCACGACTACCGCCAGTACTTCCAGCTGCCCGACGACGGCACCCTGCGCGACCAGGGCGCCCGCTGCATGGACTGCGGGATCCCCTTCTGTCACGAGGGCTGCCCGCTCGGCAACCTGATCCCGGACTGGAACGACCTCGTCTACCGGGACCGCTGGCGCGACGCGCTCGTGAAGCTCCACGCCACGAACAACTTCCCCGAGTTCACGGGGCTGATCTGCCCCGCGCCATGCGAGTCCGCCTGCGTCCTCGACATCAACGACGACGCCGTCACGATCGAGCAGATCGAGCTGGCCATCGTCACGCGCGGGTTCGAGGAGGGCTGGATCACGCCGGAGCCGCCGGAGTCCCGAAGCGACAGGACGGTCGCCGTGATCGGCTCCGGGCCGGCCGGCCTCGCCGTGGCAGACGAGCTGAACAAGCTCGGCCACGCGGTCACGGTCTACGAGCGCGACGAGACACCCGGCGGGCTGCTCCGCTTCGGCGTGCCCGACGCCAAGCTCGAGAAGTGGATCATCGACAGGCGCGTGAAGCTCCTCGAGGACGAGGGCATCGAGTTCCGCTGCGACGTGGACGTGGGCAGCGACGTCACCGCGGACGAGCTCGCCCGGGAGCACGACGCCGTGATCGTTGCGATCGGCTCCCGCGTCCACCGCGATCTGGAGGTTCCCGGCCGCGAGCTCGCGGGCGTGCATTACGCGATGGACTACCTCTACCAGCGAAACCGCGCCGTGGCCGCGATGGAGGGACGCCCCTTCCGCCAGACCCCGCCGGGCCAGGTGATCAGCGCCGAGGGCAAGCGCGTCGTCGTGGTGGGAGGTGGCGACACGGGCATGGACTGCATCTCGAACGCGCTTCGCGAGGGCGCCGAGGACGTGCTCTTGCTCGACGTCTACCCGCCGCTGCCCGCGGGCGGGCGGCCGCCGGGCACGCCCTGGCCGCTGCCGCCCAAGCGCACGCCCAGCACGTACGCGCTCGACGAGGGCGGCGACCGCCGCTTCGGCACGCAGGTCACCGCGCTGCGCGGGGTGGACGGCCGTGTCACCGGCGTGATGGGGCGGCGCGTGGAGGGCACCTCCTCGCGCGACCTCCACGCCGTGCCGGGCAGCGAATTCGAGGAGCGCGCCGAGCTCGTCTTGATCGCGATCGGCTTCGGCCACCCGGAGCACGAGGGCGCCGTCGAGCAGCTCGGGCTCGACCTGGACGGGCGCGGGAACGTGAAGGCGCCCGTCTACGGCACGAAGGTCGAAGGTGTGTTCGCCTGCGGCGACGCCCGCACGGGCCAGTCGCTCGTCGTGACCGCGATCGCCGAGGGCCGCCGGTGTGCCCGCGTGGTGGACCAGTACCTGGGCGGCTCCGGCGAGGTGCGCCGCATCCGCGCCGAGGCGATGTTCGCCTACGAGGACGGCGACCCGCACTCGCTCCGCCACCAGGCCGAGATCGCCCGCACCGTCACGGTGGGCGACGCGTTCTGGACCGGGCCGCGCGACGAGCGCTGACGTGGCCCGCGCGTTCGTCACCGGCGGATCGGGGTTCGTCGGCGGCGCGCTGATCGAGCGGCTTCGGCGCGAGGGGTGGGAGGTGCGCGCGCTCGCGCGCTCGGACCGCGCGGCCGAGCGGGTGCGGGCGCTCGGCGCGGAGCCGGTGACGGGCGACCTCGACGACCCGGACTCGCTGCGGGGGGGCGCCGAGCGCTGCGAGGTCGCCTTCCACGCGGCCGCGAAGGTCGAGGACTGGGGCGATCCCGCCGACTACGAGCGGCTCAACGTGCGCGGCACGCAGAACGTGATCGAAGCCTGCCGCGCCGCCGGCGTGCGCCGGCTCGTGCACGTGGGCACCGAGGCCGCGCTGATGGCCGGCGAGCCGCTCGTGAACGTGGACGAGACCGCGCCGCTCAGGCCCGACTCGCGCGCGCTCTACTCGTCGTCGAAGGCGAAGGCCGAGCAGCTCGTGAGGGCCGCCAACGGCGACGGCCTCGAGACCGTCGTCGTGCGGCCGCGCTTCGTCTGGGGGCGCGGCGACACGACGCTCCTGCCCGCGCTGACCGAGATGGTGCGCTCGGGGCGCTTCCGCTGGATCGGCGGCGGCAGGCAGCTCACTTCCACGACGCACATCGACAACACCGTCGAGGGGCTGTGGCTGGCGGCGACGAGGGCGCCGGCCGGCGGCGTCTACTTCGTGACCGACGGCGAGCCGGTCGTATTCCGCGACTTCCTGACGGCGATGCTCGGAACGCAGGGCGTTGAGATCCCGGACAAGTCGGTGCCGCCGCGCGTCGCCGCCGCGGCTGCGGCGACGGCCGAGCGCCTGTGGCGGCTCCGGCGGCGCGACGACAACCCGCCGCTCACGCGCTTCGCGGTCTGGGCCTCGTCCCAGGAGTGCACGATCGACATCTCGCGCGCCGAGCGCGAGCTTGGCTACCGCCCGGTGACCTCCCGCGAGGAAGGGTTCGCCGAGCTCAGCCGCTCGTAGTAGCGCTGCTGGCGGCGCTCTCGCGCTCGCCGACGAGGCTCACGAAGAAGAGGCTGAAGCGGCCGATCGAGATCTCGTCGCCGTCCTCGAGCTCGGCGAGCTCCACGCGGTCGCCGTTCCGGAACACGCCGTTCAGGCTGCGGTCGTCCAGGATGCGGGCGCCCTCGTCGTCCCGGTACAAGAGCGCGTGCCGGCGTGAGACGGTCGGGTCGTCGAAGCGGACGTGGGCCGACAGGCTCCGGCCGATGCGCGTCCAGCCGTCCTGGAGCGGGAAGACCCGAACGCGGTCTTCGTCCTCGAACGCCAAGTAGTCCCCCTCGCGCACGAGTGCGTCGCGAGCCTCCGCGAGCCAGTCGGGCGCGCCCTCGACCTCGTGGCGCAGCGGCCGTCTCACCGACTCGCCGAAGAGCGACGCGCGGCGGAAGCTCTCGCCCCCGCACTCGGGGCAGGACGGGACGATGTCGCGCTCGTGAAGTGCCACTGCAAAGCCACAGGAGTCGCACCGGAAAGACCCGGCACCAGCGAGCGTGCCGGCGTTGAAGGCTTCCATCGGATTTCTCTCCTCAGGGGGGTGGGGGGAACTGGATGGTAACGATGGATACGAATTAGCCAAGTGAAAAAATCGCTAATTGCGGGCTTTTTTCGCCTTTGACGCAGCCCGCGTACCCGACCTGGGGAGCGCTTACTCATCTGGGGCGGGGAGGGCTTCTCGGCCCGCTCTCGAAGACGTTCCCATGCCAGACCTCGCCGCCATGCTCGTCCGGAGCAGCATCGGAACGCTCCCTTCGAGCGCAACCACATGCGGCGAGTGCCGTCGCACCCCGCTCGCGGGTGAGCGCCTCCATGAGCTCGACGGAGGTCGCACGCTGTGCGACCTCTGCTTCGCCGGGTTGCCCGAGAAGCGCCGCATCGCCGTGCGCACCGAGCGCGTGCATGCCAGCGAGCGGCGGCTGGCCGTCGTCCGCCGGGCGGCGTAGAGAGCCCGACCGCGGCAGGTACGATGGCCCGCGCATGCGCGAGGTAACCGTCTCCACGACCATCTCCGCTCCTCGCGAGGACGTCTTCGACTTCGTCTCCGACCTCGCCGCGAGGCCCGCGTTCACGGACCACTTCATGGACGACTACAGGCTCGCGCGCGTGCAGCCCGTGGGGGTCGGCGCGGCGGCGCGCTTCAAGCTCGACCTCCCGCTCGCGAACGACTACGCCGAGCTGGCGATCACGAAGGCGGACCGTCCGCGCCAGATCATCGAGGAGCTCCGCGTGGGACGCCGCGGGCGCAACCGCTCGGTGGGCGTGTGGGACTTCACGCGCGAGGGACCGAACGTCACGCGCGTCGAGCTGACCACCTACAGCGAGCCCGCGACGCTCATCGACCGCGTCAAGGAGCTGGGCGCCGCCGGATGGGTGCGGCGCAGGACGAGGAAGTCGCTCGACCGCCTGCGGACGATCTTCGAGGAGCCCGACCGCGTGCAGGTCAAGCGGGCCACGATCGCCGGCTACGAGCCGGACAAGGCGGCGCGCTTCGGCGCGCACGCCGGGATGGACCCCGCTCGCCAGTCGAGGCTCTGAGGGCCGGAGCTAATATGCCCGCCCGCATGCCGCACCGCCTCCCGATGCTGCTCTGCCTCCTCGCGATGGCCGCCGGCGTGGCCGCATGCGGCGAGGCGGACGTGGACCAGGGCGTCGAGGAACCCGCTCGCGAGGGGCTGGCGCTCGAGCTCGAGGGCATCGAGTACAACGTCTTCATCACGCGCCAGCTCAACACGCGGATCACGCCGGACAAGGCGTACGTGGAGGAGGGCACGGAGCCGGAGCGCGGCGAGACCCTCTACGGCGTGTTCATCCAGACCTGCAACCGCTCGGACGATCCCCACGAGACGATCGACGGCTTCAAGATCGTCGACAACCAGGGGAACGAGTTCGAGCCGGAGGAGCTCCCGGAGGACAACCAGTTCGCCTATCACCCGCGTGAGCTGCTCCCGGACGAGTGCATCCCGGAGGTCGGGAGCGTCGCCCAGCTCGGCCCGACGTCGGGGTCGATGCTGCTGTTCCGGCTGCCACTCGAGAACACCGAGTACCGCCCGCTCGAGCTCGAGATCGACGGCACGGGCGACGAGCACCTCACCTACGAGCTCGACATCTGAGAACCCGCTACAGCGCGGCGTCCAGCACGACGCGCGCCGCGGGCGCCGCCGTCGCGCCGCCTGCGCCGGCTCTCACCAGCATGACCGCCACGACGATCCTGGGCCGGCGCGCCGGCGCGTAGGCCGTGAACCAGGCGTCCGTGTTCGTCGGGTCGGGCGGCAGCGTCTCGCCGGTCTCCGGATCGCGCGTGTCCTCGAGCTCGGCGGTGCCGGTCTTGCCGGCGACGGTCACGTCCGGGAGCGCCGCCGCCGTGCCGGTGCCGTAGGCCACCACGTCGACCATCAGCGAGGCAATCGTGCGCGCCACCCGCGGTGTCGTCACGCGCGTGCCGCGCCTTTTCCTGGCCGGGGACAGCGTGGGCGGATAGCGCACCCCTCGCATCGCGATGGTCTGCGCGACCGAGGCCATCTGAAGTGGCGTGGCGAGCGTCTCGAACTGGCCGATCGCCGTGGAGGCGAGCTCGAGCGGCGTGTCGATCCCCGCCGCTGGCGGAAGCGTGCTCGCGACCTCGCCCGGGATCGTGGCGGGCGCGTTCCAGCCGTAGCGCTCGGCCGCGTCCACGAGCGGCCCGGCCTCGATCTTCAGGCCGAGCGGAGCGAACACCGAGTTGCACGAGTGCGCGAACGCGGTCCGGAAGCTGCCGCCGCACGCCTCGCCGTTCGCGTTGTCGAGCTCCACCCCGTCGATCACGGCGTGCGTCTCGACCGGGAACTCGGTGGAGGGCTTTACGAGGCCGAGCTCGAGCGCGGCGGTGGCGGTGACGATCTTGAAGGTCGAGCCCGGCGGCTGGGGCGCCGAGAAGGCGATGCCCGCGAGCGCGCGCACCTCGCCGGTGCGAGGGTCGAGCGCCGCCGCCCCGCCGAGCCGGCCCGCCAGGCCGATCACGGCCGCCTCCTGGAGGCGGGTGTCGATCGTGGTCTCTATGGCGGCCGCCGCGCGCGGCCGGGTTCGGGCCAGCACGCGGTCGCCGGCCACGAGCTCTCCGCCGGGCCGGCCGCGCAGGCGTCTCTCGAAGACCTCCTCGAGCCCGCTCTGCCCCACGGGCCAGTCGGGCGGGAAGCCAAGCGCGTAGATCGCCGCGCGCTCGGCGGGCGTGTCCTGCGCCTCCAGGCGGCCGGCGATCGAGTCCGCGATACCCACGAGCGGCGACGTTCGCGACGGCGCGGGCCCCTCCGCGAGCACCTTGCCGTCGCGCGAATGGAGCGTGGCGCGGACGGGCGGCAGGCTGTTGCGGCGGAGCCGCTCGCCGGGACGGAGCTCGGGGAACACGAGCGACGGCCTCCACTCGATACGGTCGCCCGAGAGCGGCAGGTGGAGGTCGCCGCGGAGGCTTCCGAACACGCGCGTGCCGACCAACACGGGCACCGTGACCTCACCGCCGGTTGCACGCTCCGGGTCATCCGCGTCGATTGAGGTGACCGTGGCGGTGCCCGCCGCGCGCTCGTATGCGCGCCGGAAGCGGGCCAGTGGGTAGCGGGCCCTGGCCGAGTCGCTCAGCAGGCGGTGCATCGCCTTCAGGTCACCGCGCTCCCACGCGCCGGTGAAGTCGGTCGCCACCCGCTCGCCGGTGCTCTGGGCGGCGCCGCCGACGAGCGCGCCCGCCACGAGCGACATCGCCGCCAGTCCGCCCAGGGCCGGGAGCGCGCGATGGGTGATGCGCCGTCGGCGCTCTGCGGGGATGCTCTTCACGGCGGGGGACCGCGCCCGATGGTACCCGCGCCCAATAGCCTGCCTCGCGCCTTGACGGGCCTCGATTGGATCATCGTCGCGTTCACCGTCCTGATGGCGGTATGGGGCTTCAGCCAGGGCCTGATCGCGGGTGCGCTCGCGCTCGGCGGCTTCGCGGCTGGGGCGCTCGTCGGGTCGCGGCTCGGGCCGCTCCTCCTGGAGGACGGCTCGCATTCGCCTTACGCGCCCCTGTTCGCCCTGATCGGCGCGCTCGTCCTCGGCTCGCTGCTCGCCTCGGGGCTCGAGGTGCTGGGCTTCCATCTGAGCCGCCGGCTCGGCGAGCGGCTCGGGCTGCTCGACGGCTTCGGCGGCAGCGTGCTGGTCGCGTGCCTCGGCCTCTTCCTCGTCTGGATCGGCGGCACGGTGGCGCTTCAGACGCCGGGCGCCCGCGAGCTGCGCGAGCCGATCCAGCGCTCGGAGATCCTCAAGAGGCTGAACGCGGTGATGCCGCCGTCGGGCCCGATCCTCCAAGCGCTGGCGCGCTTCGACCCGTTCCCCGCGATCCGCGGGCCGTCCGCGAACGTGGCGCCCCCGAACGCCGCGATCGCGCGCGACCCGCAGGTGCGGGCCGCCGCTCGGAGCGTCGTGAGGGTGCTCGGCACGGCATGCGGTCTCGGCGTCCAGGGGAGCGGCTGGGTGGCCGGGGACGGGCTCGTGGTAACGAACGCCCACGTGGTCGCGGGACAGGACGACACCACGGTGCAGCCCGGCGGCGACGGGCCGTCCGTCGACGCCGACGCGGTCTGGTACGACACCCGCAACGATCTCGCGGTCCTGCGCGCGCCGGGCATCGGCGGCGTGCGCGCGCTGTCGCTGAACGTGGCCGCGCGCCCCGGCGCGTCCGCGGCCGTGCTCGGCTTCCCCGAGAACGGTCCCTACGACGTCCAGCCCGCGCGCCTCGGCCAGACCGCCGAGGTCGTGACGCAGGACGCCTATGGCCGCGGCCCGGTGCGTCGCGCGATCACGTCGGTCCGCGGCCTCGTCCGCCACGGCAACTCGGGCGGGCCTGTCGTGGACGGGTCCGGCCGGGTCGTTGCCACGGTCTTCGCCGCCGCCAGCTCGCGGCGGCAAGCGGGCTACGGAGTGCCGGACTCCGTGGTGCGCCGGGCGCTGCGGAGGCTGCGCGGCCCGGTCGACACGGGTCCCTGCGCGTAGTCGCTACAACTGTGCCGGTGCGTGCCACCCTGATCGTCGCGCTGTGCTGCGCCGCCGCCGTGGCCGGAAGCGCGCTCGCCGCGCAGCCGTCCCACGCCCAGCAGCCGCCCGCCGAGAACCCCTGCCTGGGCCCGGACGCGGGACGGCTCCGCTGTCCCGACCTCGCCATGAGGCGCCCGTGGGGGCTCTACACCGACCGCTTCGCGAAGCCGGGGCACACGGTGCTGCGTGCCGGCAACGTGATCGACAGCGTGGGGGACGGCCCCGCCGAGCTGTTCGGCACGCGGATCGGCCCGCGCTTCATGAGGGCTCGCCAGCGGATCCACACCCGCGACGGCGGGCGTATCGGCGTCGCGACCGGCGGCCGGCTCATCTTCAAGTTCGCCCACCTGAGCCGCTTCTGGTGGAAGTTCTACAACGCGGCCCGCTTCGAGCTGTGGCGAGTGGACTCGGAGGGGCGGCGCACGCGGCTCGTGCGGACCGGGCCGAAGGTCGCCTACTGCCTCCGCGACCTCGTGCACACGCGACCGGGGCTGCGGCGCTCACCGCGCGCCGCGGTGTACCCGGCGTGCAGCAACAACTCGCGCGCCCGGCACGTGACGCTCGGCACTTCCGTGGGCTGGGCGGACGTGTATCCGCCGAGCTACCCGGAGCAGTGGATCGACGTGACCGGTCTGCGCGGCTGCTTCGCCTACGTCCACATCGCTGACCCGAATGACCGCGTCTACGAGTCCGACGAGGACAACAACGAGGCCCAGCTGATCGTCCGGCTCCCGTTCAGGCCGAGCGCGCGGCGGAAGGGCTGCCGCGGGCCCGACCGCGGTCGTGGCTACGGCTACGGCGGCTACTACTGACGCGGCCGCTAGCGGCCCACGTGGATCCCGATCGCCGCCGGCAGCGCGCACAGGGCGCGCGTCACGAGGCCCGGCTGCTCGTGCCTGTCGAAGGCCTCCTCGCGGCGTAGAAGGGCCCTGCGAACGACCGAGCCTCCCGCCCAGGCGAGCGGCTCGGGCGGTACCCACGAGCCCGCGTCCGAGCCCACGATCGGCAGCCGCGTGTAGCGGTCGCGGCGGTCGAGCGCGAGCGACGCGAGCGCGCGGCCTGCGAGGTGCGTCGGGCCCACGCCGTTGCCCGTGTAGCCGAACGCGAAGTGCACCCGCGAGTCAGGGAGCGTGCCGATCTGCGGGATGTGGCTCGGCGAGACGTCGATCGGCCCGCCCCAGGCGTGCGTGATCGCGCGGCCGTCGAGGGCCGGGAAGATGCGGAGCAGATGGCGGTGCGCCTGCGCAGCGGTCTCGCCGTCCACCTCGATCCGCCCGTTCAGCCGCCCGCCGTAGGCGAGCCGGCCGCCGCCCCAGCCGAAGGCGATCCGCCCGTCGCGCGTCGTCCGGAAGTAGTGGACGAGCGTCCGGCCGTCCGTGATGCACTCGCCGCCGGTCCAGCCGATCTCCTCAAGCACGTCGGGCACCGGCTCCGTCAGGACGATGTGCGACGAGGCCACGGTCAGCCGCGAGCGGAGCGGCCTGAGCGACCGGGCCGCGCCGCCCACCGCGAGGACGGCCGCGCCCGCGCGCACTCGCCCCGAGTCGGTCTCGGCCACGACCGCGCCGGCGCCCGGCTCCACGCGAAGCCTCCGGACGCGCGAGTGCTCGAAGACCTCGGCGCCGCGCTCCAAGAGCCGGCGCCGGAGTCCGAGCGCGAGCCGCGCCGGCTGCAGCGTGGCGAAGTCCGGCACGAACACGCCGCGCCCGAAGGCCGGAGAGTCGACGCGCTCGTGCACCTCTGCGGCGGAGAGGTCCCGCACCGCGTCGGGCGAGCCGAGCGCCGCGGCCGCCTCGGCGGAGCCGAGCCCCACGTCGTCGTAGGCGGGCCCCGTCGAGACGCACAGGTAGCCCGACTGGTCGAACCAGGCGTCCACCTCGTTGTCCCGGCACCAGTCGCCGATGGCCGTGACGGCCTGGCTCGACGCGTCGAGCAGGGCGCGCGCCGGCTTGTCGCCGAAGCGCTCGCGTATCGCGCCGGCGCTGAACCAGAGCGATTCGCAGAAGCCGCCGTTGCGCCCGCTCGGCCCGTGGCCGCAGATCCCGCCGTCCAGCAGCAGGACACGGATGCCGGGCTCCGAATCGAGCAGGTGCCAGGCCGTCCACATGCCGGTATAGCCGCCTCCGACCACGACCACGTCGGCGTCGAGGGCCCCCTCCAACGCGGGACGGGGAGCGGCGCCACCGGCCTCCTCGAGCCACCATCCGGTGGGAGTGTGGCGACCGATGTGCGTACCCTGACCCCTGATGTCGAAGACACTAGTCGTAGCTGAGAAGCCCTCCGTCGCGCGCGATCTCGCGTCGACGCTGCCTGGATCCTTCAAGCAGGCGAAGGACAAGACGCACCTCGAGGGCGAGGACTACGTCGTCACCTGGGCGGTCGGCCATCTCGTGGGATTGGCGCCTCCGGACGAGTACGACCCGAAGCTCAAGAAGTGGCGCTACGCCGACCTTCCGATCCTCCCCGACAAGTTCAAGCTGATTCCGAACGACGAGCGCGCGGGCAAGCAGCTGCGCGCGATCCACCGGCTGATGGCGGACGACGAGGTCGAGACGATCGTCAATGCCTGCGATGCCGGCCGCGAGGGCGAGCTGATCTTCGCGTACGTCTACGACCTGGCACCGGTGCGGAAGCCGGTCCAGCGGCTGTGGCTCTCGTCGATGACGAAGGCCGCGATCCGCGAGGCGTTCGA
>Ga0126313_10001552_pt1 | contig 12257 bp, 12 predicted proteins | sample Plot105A_FD_89954 | JGI IMG/M metagenome (GOLD analysis project Ga0126313, IMG submission 89954) | Serpentine soil microbial communities from UC McLaughlin Reserve, CA, USA - Plot105A | ecosystem: Environmental > Terrestrial > Soil > Grasslands | place: USA: UC McLaughlin Reserve, Lake County...
GCCGGCGCGGCGGGGCTGGTGGTCGCGCCGCGTGCGACGCGCTTCGTCGCGGGGATCATGACCACCGTCGCGATCTCCGACTTCCTGCAGATCGGCTACAAGGCGGGCGAAGAGCACCTCTGAGCGGCGTCTATAGTCCGCGCCCGCCATGGCCGGAACGGAGCGGATCTTCAGCGGCATCCAGCCGACGGGTCGCAAGCACCTGGGTAACTACATCGGCGCGATCCGCCAATACGTCGAGGGTCAGGACCGTGGCGAGGGCATCTACTGCATCGTCGACCTGCACGCGACCACGGTCCCGTACGACCCCGCGGAGCTCCGCGAGCGTCTCTACGACACGACCGCGATCCTGATCGCGGCGGGGCTCGACCCCGAGCGCTGCATCCTCTTCCGCCAATCCGACGTCAAGGAGCACACGGAGCTCTGCTGGCTCTTGAGCGCGGTGACGGCGTGGGGCGATCTCAACCGGATGCACCAGTTCAAGGAGAAGTCCGAGCAGCAGCGCGAGCTGGTCTCGGCGGGCCTGTTCTCCTACCCGGTGCTGATGGCGGCGGACGTCCTTGCCTACAAGGCCACCGAGGTCCCCGTGGGCGATGACCAGCGCCAGCACATCGAGCTCATGCGCGACATCGCGGAGCGCTTCAACGCGCGCTTCGGCGAGATCCTCGTCGTTCCGGCCGGCCGCTACCCGGAGGTGGGCGCCCGGATCATGAACCTCCAGGAGCCGACCTCGCGGATGTCCACCACCTACGGCTCCGAGCAGGGCACCGTGTACATCCTCGACGAGGTCGATGCCGTCCGCAAGAAGGTGCGGAGCGCGGTGACCGACTCCGGGACCGAGGTGCGCCGGGCGCCCGACAAGGCCGGGATCACCAACCTCATCGAGATCCTGTCGGTCGTCCGCGACGTCTCCCCGGAGGACATCGAGCGCGAGTTCTCCGGATCGGGGTACGGTGACTTCAAGGGCGCCGTCGCCGATGCGGTCGTGGAGTACCTGGCGCCGGTCCGCGAGCGCTACGCGGAGCTGCGGCCCGACGAGGGGGCGATGGAAGAGACGCTCGCCGCGGGGGCGGAGAAGGCGCGCGGCATCGCGACGGGGACGCTGGCCGAGGTCCGCGACGCGATGGGCATCGGCCCCTCCCGTTCCTGACCCCGCCGAGCCACCTTCTACGCTCCCGGGCGCATGAGAGCCACAGAGCTCGACCTCGATCTCGACGTCTTCGCGGGCCCGTTCGACCTCCTGATGGCGGTGGTCCTGCGCGAGGAGATCTCGCTCGCCGAGGTCTCGCTCGGCGAGATCGTCGTCGCCTACATCGAGCACCTGGAGAGCTCGGGCGAGCTCGACCTGGACTCGGCCACCGAGTTCCTGGTTCTGATCGCCTCGCTGCTCGAGCTGAAGTCGCGCTTGCTCCTGCCGACGGCGGAGGAGGAGCAGATCGAGCTGGGGCCCGAGGAAGCGGCCGACGAGCTCCTGGCGCGGATGCTCGAGTACCGCCGCTACCGGGAGGCGGCAGGCCACCTCTCTGGCCTCTTCGCCGACGGGCGCCGCTACGTCTACCGCGCGGCGCCGCTGCCGCCGGAGCTGCGGCGGGCCTCGCTCGACGCGGCGCGGAAGGCCTATGAGCCGGACCGGCTGGCCGAGGCCCTCGGGGATCTCCTGCGGATCCCGCCTGAGCCCGACACGAGCCACATCCGCCCGACCGTCTCGCTCGAACGCCGCCTCGACGTGCTGCGCGAGCTTCTGGCGCACCGCGGCCGGTTCGACTTCGACGAGGTGTTCGCCGACGAGGATCGGCTCACCCAGGCGGTGACGCTCTTCGCATTGCTCGAGATGCACAAGCGCGGAGAGGCGACCTGGAGCCAGCGCGACCTGTTCGGCCCAATCGAGGTGGAGGTGATGCATGACTGACCTGCAGCGCATCGTCGAGGCGCTCCTGTTTCTGTCGCCGCAGCCGGTGACCACCGCCGAGCTGGCGGCGGCCTGCGACGCGAGCGAAGCGGAGATCGACCGGGCGCTGGACGCCCTCGAGGGGGACCTGTCGGAGGGTTCGCGAGGCGTCGTGCTGCGCCACGTCGCCGGCGGTTACACGCTCGCCGCCGCCCCGGTCGCCGAGGACGCAGCCCGCCGCCTGCTGTCGACCCCGCGAACCCCGCCGCTCACCCAGGCTCAAGCGGAGACGCTCGCCATCGTCTCCTACCTCCAGCCGGTATCGCGGCCGGAGATCGCGCGGATCCGCGGGGTGGCGTCGGAATCCGCGGTGGCCACGCTGACGGAACGCGGCCTGATCGAGGAGTCGGGCCGCTCGCGCTTCGGCGCGGTCGTCTACAGGACGACCCCTCTCTTCGAGAAGCTCTTCGGCCTCTTTGGCCTCGACGAGCTGCCGGACCCGTCACGGTTCGACCCCACCCCGGAGGACGAGCGCGAGCTTCGCGAGCGGCTGCTGAAGGCGGGAGAGCAGCGTACGAGCTGATCGTTTCCGGCGCGCGTTAGCTTCACCTGGGTGCGCCTCGTCAAGTACCTGGCCCATTCGGGCGTCGCGTCGCGGCGCCGCGCGGAGGAGCTGATCGCGGCGGGCCGCGTCACGATCGCCGGCGATCGCGTCACCGATCCGGCACGCGACGTCGATGCCGACAGCGGCGTCGCGGTGGACGGCCGTCCAATTCGCCCCGAGCCCCGCGAGGTCTGGATGCTGAACAAGCCCGCCGGTGTCGTTTCGACTGCGCGTGAGCCGGGCAGCCGCCGAGCTGTGGTCGACCTGGTGGATTCGCCTCGCCGGCTGTACCCGGTCGGCCGCCTCGACGCCGACTCCACCGGGCTGATACTTCTCACCAACGACGGCGAGCTCGCCAACCTCCTCATGCACCCGCGGTACGGGATCGAGCGCACCTACAGGGTCAGGCTGCGCCGCCCGGCCAGCGAATCCCAGTTGCGCCGCCTGCGGCGAGGGGTTGAGCTCGAGGACGGACCCACCCAGCCCGCGAAGGTCCGCCGCACCTCGCCGCGCGTCCTCGAGGTCACGGTCGCGGAGGGGAGAAACCGTCAGGTGCGGAGGATGGTCGAGGCGGTTGGGAACGAGGTGGCGGCTCTCAAGCGGACGAGCTTCGGTCCCGTGGGGCTGGGGACACTTCCGGAGGGACAGGCGAGGAAGCTGCGTCCACCGGAGATCAACCGGCTCTGGAAGGATGCGCGGCCATGAGCGAGCGCCTATACGCGGTCCGCGGCGCGACGAAGGTCGCGAGCAACGACGTGGCCGCCATCCTCGACGCCACCGAGGAGCTCATGCGCGAGCTCATGGCGCGCAACGAGCTCGACGCCGACCGCATGGTGAGCTGCCTGTTCACGTCCACGGATGACCTGAACGCGGAGTTCCCTGCGGTGGCCGCCCGCCGCCTCGGCCTCGACCAGGTGCCGCTCCTCTGCAACCGCGAGCTCGACGTGCCGGGGGCCATGCGGGGCGTGATCCGGGTGATGGTGCACTACTACGCGCCCGAGGGGCACTCGCCGGCACACACGTATCTCGGCGAGGCCCAGCAGTTGCGCGCCGACCTGCACTCGGCGCAGTAACCGGCTCGGCACAATGAAGTCAGGATGACGATCACCTTCGCCCAGAAGCTGGAGCGCCTGCCGCATTACGAGGCGGGCCTTCACGAGGACGCCGCGCGGGAGGCCTTCGGCGCCGAGGACATCATCAAGCTCGCCTCCAACGAGTCGCCGTGGGGGCCGCACGCCGCCGTGACCGAGGCGATCGCCGCGGCCGCGTCGCGCTTGAACCGCTATCCGGACCAGTACGCCAGGCGCCTTCGCCGGCGGATCGCCGAGCGATTCGAGGTCGAGCCGGGGCAGGTGGCCGTCGGCAACGGCTCCTGCGAGATCCTGCTCGCTGCGGCCGAGGCCCTTTGCGAGCCCGGCTCCGAGATCGTCTTCGCCTGGCCGTCCTTCTCGATGTACCCGCACCTGGCGGCGCTGACGGGCGCCCGCGAGATTCGCGTCCCGCTCGCGGAGGGTTATGTCCACGACCTTGACGCGATGCTCACCGAGATCACTGCCGTGACGCAGCTCGTAGTCGTGAACAACCCGAACAACCCGACGGGCACGCACCTGCCGGCGGCCCGCATCGCCGAGTTCCGCGAGCGGGTTCCGCGCCACGTGACGATCGCGCTGGACGAGGCCTACATCGAGTTCCAGGTGAACGACGATCCCGATGAGACCGTCGACCTCCTGCGGAAATTCCCCAACCTCGTCCTGCTGCGGACGTTCAGCAAGGTCTACGGGCTCGCGGGCCTGCGGTGCGGCTACGCCCTGGGTTCGGCCAAGTTCCGGGCTGCCGTGGACGCTGTTCGCCAGCCGTTCAGCGTCAACGAGCTTGCGCAGGTCGCCGCCGTGGAGGCGATCCTGCACGGCGACGACGTGATGAGCCGCGTGGAGCGCACCATCGTGGAGCGAGTATTCGTCGAGGAGGGCGTCCGCGAGCTCGATCTCGATCCGCCGGAATCGCAGGCGAACTTCTCGTGGATCCCGTTGGGGGACCGCGACGAGGATGAGGTGATCAAGGCGCTCGGCGAGCGGGGAATCGTGGTCCGCGGCGGGGCCAGCCTCGGCGGTCCGGGACACATCAGGGTGACGTACGGGAGGCGACAGGAGAACGAGCGCTTCCTCGAAGCGCTCGCCGCCGCCGTTGCCTGAGCCGTTGCGCCGCTGGACAGTTTGTCCCGCACCTGCTACAAACTTTCCTCAATGAACCGCGCGATCACGTCGGCCTCCCTCACCGCTCCCCAGGGCGCGCGGCCGCGTGCATGGTTCTACTACTGGCGATTTAGCTAGGCGTCCGGCTCGGCCGCTTGCGGCCCACCTAGCAGGAGACTTCAGCCGGACGCCGTACCTGCGCCCCTATCCGGGCACCGTGAACCGATTTCGAAACAACTTCGAACCAAGACTCTGAAAGGCTTATTGGAACCATGATGATCGTGATGAAAGAGGGGGCGACGGAGGAGCAGATCCAGGCCGTCGTCGACCGAGTCGAGTCGGTCGGGTGCTCCGCGCACCTCTCCCAGGGTGAGGTCCTTACCGTGATCGGGGCGATCGGCGACCGCGACCGGGTCGCGGCGCTCGGCCTCGAGGGCGCGCCGGGCGTCGACCACCTCGTGCCGATTCTGAAGCCGTACAAGCTCGCCTCGGCGCAGTTCCGCAAGGGCGAGCGAACGGTGATCGACGTCGACGGGCGAAGAATTGGCGGCGATCACTTCGCGCTGATCGCCGGCCCGTGCACGGTGGAGAGCCGTGACCAGACGCTGGAGGTCGCGCGGGTGGTCGCAGAGAACGGCGCCGCGATGCTGCGGGGTGGCGCCTACAAGCCGCGCACCTCGCCGTACTCGTTCCAGGGCCTCGGCGTGGAGGGGCTCCGACTCCTGGACGAGGCGCGCACCGAGACCGGCCTGCCGATCGTCACGGAGCTCATGGACGTCCGCGACGTGAGCGACGTGGTCGAGGTCGCCGACGTCATCCAGATCGGCGCACGCAACATGCAGAACTACTCGCTGCTCGCCGAGGCTGGGCGGACCGGGCTTCCGGTGCTGCTCAAGCGGGGACTCTCCTCGACCATCGAGGAGCTCCTGATGGCGGCGGAGTACGTCCTCAAGGAGGGCAACGAGAAGGTGATGCTGTGCGAGCGTGGGATCCGGACCTTCGAGACCGCGTATCGGTTCACCCTCGACCTGCTCGCCGTCCCCACGCTACGGGAGCTGACCCACCTGCCCATCGTCGTCGATCCGTCGCACGCGGCCGGTCGCCGCGATTGGGTCGGGCCGATGTCGCTGGCAGCGGCGGCCGCGGGCGCGGACGGGATCATCGTCGAGGTTCACAACGAGCCGGACCAGGCGATCTGCGACGGGCCTCAGGCACTGGCGACGGAGGCGTTCGCCGAGTACGCCGAGCAGGTCCGCCGGGTGGCGGAGGTCGCAGGCAAGCAGCTCGCAACGGTCTAGCGCCGCAAGCCGATGCGCATCGCGGTCCTCGGCGTCGGCCTGATCGGGGGGTCGATCGGACTGGCCGCGAAGCGCCGGCTCGGCGCGGAGGTCGCGGGCTTCGACATCGATCCCGCGAACGCGGAGCGCGGGCTGGAGCTGGGCGCGCTGGACCGAGCGGCCACGGCGATCGGAGACGCCGTCGATGAGGCGGAGGTCGTCTTCTGCGCCGGGCCCGTTGGAGTGCTGCCCGCGCTGGTCGCGGACGCCCTCGATGCGAGCGGTGCCGAGACGGTCGTGACGGACGTTGGCTCGACCAAGCGGGAGCTGATCGCGGGATTGCCGGACGACGAGCGGCGCGAGCGGTTCATCGGCGGTCATCCGGTGGCGGGCGCCGAGAGCGCCGGCGTCGAAAACGCCCGCGATGATCTCTTCGAGGGTGCGCGGTGGTACCTGACGCCGACCGAGCGCTCCAGCGGGATGCTCTACGACCGCCTCCAGCGTGCGGTTGCGGACGTCGGCGCCCGCCCGCAGGCGATCGACGCCGAGACCCACGATCGCCTCATGGCGACGGTGAGCCACCTGCCGCACGTGATCGCGAACGTGCTGGTCCAGCAGGCGGCAGCGGCGGCAACGGAGGAGTCCGAGCGGCTTCCGGAGGTGGGTCCGAGCTTTCGCGACACGACGCGCGTCGCCGGGGCCAACCCCGCGATCTGGGGCGACATCTTCGCCGCCAACAGCGAGGCGGTCGCGCGCGAGATCGACGCCGCCGCCGAGCGGCTGCGGGAGGCCGCGGACATCATCCGCTCCGGCGACACCGACCGCGTTTCCACCTGGCACGGCGCGGCGCGCGACGATCGCCGCCGCCTGCTGGAGTCCGACCTCGTCGGCGGCGAGCTGTTCGAGCTGCGGCTGGGCGTCGAGAACCGCCCGGGAACCGTCGCCGAGATCGCGCTCGCACTCGGCCGCGCGGGTGTGAATATCGAGGACATGGCCCTCTACCCGGCGCCCGACATGCGGACCGGTGCGGTGTCGATGTGGGTTGCGGGCGAGGCCGAGGCCGAGCGCGCCGCCGGCATCGTTCGCGAGCTGGGCCACGCGGTCTCGATCTCGACGTGACGCGCTTCGACCCGTCCGGGCCGCTGCGTGGTGAGCTTCGGGCGCCGCCGGACAAGTCCATCAGCCACCGCGCCGCCCTGATCGGCGCCATGACGGAGGGCGGGGTGGAGGCGACGGGCTACCTCGACGCGGCAGATACGCGATCGACGCTGGATGCCGTGCGAGCGCTGGGCGGGCAGGTGGAGGAGGCGGGGGCGTCGGATGCGCCGGGCGGAATTGACGTGCGCATCGACGGGATCGGGCTGTGCGGGCCCGGCACGCGGCTTGCGGACCAAGACGATCCGGTCGCGATAGACGTGGGCAACGCGGGGACCCTGCTGCGACTCCTTCCCGGCTGGCTCGCTGGGCAGCCGAGGGGCACCGGGGTCCTCGACGGCGACGAGTCGATCCGCCGGCGGCCTGTCGATCGTGTTGCCGAGCCGCTGCGGGAGATGGGCGCGGATGTCGATTGCCGCGACGGCAGGCTCCCGCCGCTCACGGTGAACGCCGAGCGCCTGCACGGCATCTCGTACCGCATGCCGATCGCGAGCGCCCAGGTGAAGTCATGCGTCCTGCTGGCCGGGCTGCTCGCGGAAGGAGAGACGCAGGTCATCGAGCCGGCGCCGACCCGCGACCACACCGAGCGCCTGCTCGCGGCGTGGGGCGCGAGGGTCTCCACCGAGGATCTCCGCACCCTCCCGACGCTCGGCGGCGGCCCGACGCGCCGCATCACCATCGAGCCGGCGGAGCGTCTCACCGGGGGGGCGCTCCAGGTTCCGGGCGACTTCTCCTCCGCGGCGTTCATGCTCGTCGCGGCGACGGTCGTCGACGGAAGCCGGGTGCGGCTCGAGGGCGTCGGCCTCAACCCGACCCGGATCGGCCTGCTGGGGATCCTGACCCGGATGGGCGCGCCGATCGAGGTGGAGGAGCAGCCCGAGGGCATCGAGCCCACCGGCGCGATCCTCGCCCGTCATGGTCCGCTCGAGGCGACGCGCGTCCACTCCGAGGAGGTGCCGCTGGCGATCGACGAGTTGCCGCTGGTCGCGCTCCTGGGCTGCTTCGCGGAGGGCACCACCGTCGTCTCAGGCGCCGAGGAGCTCCGCCACAAGGAATCGGACCGGATCGCGACCGTCGTCGACGGACTCCGCGGCCTGGGCGCGGAGATCGAGGCGACGGAGGACGGCTTCGTCGTCATCGGCACCGGCGGACTGCGAGGTGGACGCCTGGCGGCACATGGCGACCACCGGCTCGCCATGCTGGGCGCGATCGCGGGGCTCGCGTCGCGGGACGGGGTCGAGGTGGAGGGGATGGATGCGGCGGCGGTCAGCTACCCGGGCTTCGAAGCGGATCTGCAGGCACTGATCTAGGCAATAAGGGGCGGCCCGGAGGCGACTGCCGAGCGCCCCATCGATCCGAGAAACGGCCCGAGTGAAGTGATTGACCGGAATATGTCCGGTGGATCACGCACTCGGCGCCGCGAGTCGCCCCTTATTGCCCAGATCCCCGGGCGCGCCAGTGCTGCGCCGGGTGCGGCCGATACAGACGCGCCAAACGCGCCGGAGCTACCGCTGGCTCGGATGCCCCTCGCCGGGCCACGGCGAGAGCAAAAGCAGGAGGCGGGCGTCATCCGTGGCGCGCACCTCGCGGCGCTCGTTCGGGTCGAACGTCGCCAGCATTCCCGCGCCGCCGGTGGTGGAGTCGCCGCCGGAGTCCTCGATCTCGATCGAGCCGCTGACCACGACGAGCCACGCCCGCTCGTGAACCTGGTGCTCCTGAAGCCGCTCGCCGGCCGGCAGGTGGATCACGATCGCTCGGCCCTCCTGCTCCGAATCGAGCACGGCCGGATTGCGGGGCTGGATGTCGAGCGTTGAGATGTTCCAGGTCTGCATGACGGGCGCAACTCTATCCTCAGCGCCCGATCATGGTCATCGCGATCGACGGCCCGGCCGGGGCCGGCAAGTCGACCGTCGCTCGAGCGGTCGCGGACGCCCTCGGCATCACATATCTCGACTCCGGCGCGATGTACCGGTGCGTCGCGCTGGCCGCCCTTCGCGCCGGCGTCGACACCGATGCCCGGGCCGCGGTCGGCCGGATCGCCGGCGAGACCCGAATCGAGTTCGCCGGTGACCGCGTGCTGCTGGACGGCCGCGACGTCACCCAGGAGATCCGGGCACCGGACGTCAGCGCGGCCGCCTCGCGCGTCTCCGTCCATCCCGAGGTGCGCGAGGCGATGGTCGCGCGGCAGCGTGCACTGATCGACTCCGGCGATTACGTGGCCGAGGGACGGGACATCGGCACGGTTGTGAGCCCGGACGCGCCGCTGAAGGTCTTCCTCACGGCGTCCGCCGAGGAGCGCGCGCGCCGTCGCGCGATCCAGAGCGGGGAGGCCGTGGATGCCGTGCTCGCAGCACAAGCGGCCCGGGACGCCCGCGACCGAGGCCGCCAGTACGGCGCTCTGCGCCCCGCGGACGATTCGGTCGAGGTCGACACGACAGGCCTGGACATTCCGGAGGTCGTCGCGCGCGTGGTCGCGCTCGCCCGGGAGCGGGGCCTGGTTCCCGCGTGAGCGCCCGAAGCCCTCAGATTGCAATTGTCGGCTTTCCCAACGTCGGGAAGTCGACGCTCGTCAACCGCCTCGCGGGCGGGCGGGAGGCGGTCGTCCATCCCGAGGCCGGTGTCACACGCGACCGCAAGGCCGTCGAGTGCGACTGGAACGGCGTCCTCTTTCGGCTGGTCGACACGGGCGGGGTGGACCTGGAAGCCGAGGACTCGCTCTCACGAGCAGTGCAGAGACAGGCTCGCGACGCGATTGCGGATGCCGACGCTGCCGTGCTGGTCGTCGACGCTCGCGCCGGCCTGCGCCAGGGCGACGCCGAGGTCGCCGAGATCCTTCGCCGCGCCGACTTGCCGGTCGCCGTCGTGGCAAACAAGATCGACGAGCCGGCTGACGATTACCTGACCGCCGAGTTCCATGGCCTTGGCCTCGGGGACCCGTTCCCGGTCTCGGCGGCGCAGGGGCACGGGACCGGGGATCTCCTGGATCGGCTCGCCGAGTGGGCCCGGGCCGCGAGCGCTGAGGAGCGCGAATCCGAGCCGGACGACGAGCCCGTGCGGATCGCGGTCATCGGCCGTCCCAACGTGGGCAAGTCCTCGCTTGTCAATCGCATCCTCGGCTCCGAGCGCGTCATCGTCTCGGACATCGCCGGAACGACTCGCGACGCCATCGACACCGAGCTCACCTTCGGCGATCGGCAGCTCGTTCTGGTCGATACCGCCGGCCTGCGCCGCCGGACGAAGGTCGCCGGCACCGTCGCCTACTACGCGCAACTTCGCTCCGAGCGGGCGGCCGAGCGCGCCGACGTGGCGCTCCTCGTCTGCGACGCCTCGGAGGGCGCTACCTCCGAGGATCTGCGTATCGCCGAGCTCGCCATGCGAACGGGCTGCGCGACCCTTGTCGCCCTCAACAAGTGGGACATCGGCGAGACGGACCTGGAGGACGTGACCGCGCGGCTCGTCAGGCGGCTGCGCCAGCGCCCGCCGGTGATGACCTGCTCGGCGAAGACCGGGCGCAACGTCACCAAGCTCCTGGGCGAGGCGGTCGAACTCGCGGACCGGCGAGCCTCCCGGATCCCGACCGCGGAGCTCAATCGCTTCGTCGCGGATCTGATGGCGAGTCGCCCACCGCCGGCGAAGCAGGGGCGGCGTCTTCGGATCTACTACGCGGCCCAGGTGGAGCGGCGGCCGCCGCGCTTTGCCGTCCAGGTCAACGATCGCCGGCTCATCTCGCGCGACTGGGCATTTCACTTCGAGAACCGCCTGCGGGAGGCCTACGGACTGGAGGGGGTTCCCGTGATCGTCGACTTCGTGCCGCACTCGCGGCGCCAGCGGCCCCGCACCAGGGCCGAGGGCACCCGGTATAAGACCCGCTAGTGGCCAGGTTTCGACTTCCCAGGCTGCGGGCGCGCCGCGGCGCGTCCGCAGAGCCGCCGCCGGCCCCGCAGCCGCAGCCGCCTCCGCCATCGACCGAACTGCCGGCTCCGCCGGCCGCGCCCGCAGCGAGCGAGGAGAAGCCAAAGCGGCCGCCGCCGATCCTGCGCTGGTTCCTGCGCGAGCGCGAGGAGGCTCCGAAGAGCACGACGGCGACGCCCACGTTGCCCCCGCCCCCGCCGCCAAAGCCCAGCCCACCTTCCCAGCCGACGCCGCCGCCACAGGCGACGCGGCCGCCCGAAGAGGAGACGAAGCCTGCCGGCGACCGGCTGCGCGCGGCCCGCTCCTCAGTCGCCGGAGCGTTCGCCGCCGTGGGCCGTGTCCCCGCGGCGGCGGGGCGGGGGCTGCGGCGCTTCTGGTTCAGCCTCTCGGTGCAGACTCGCCAGCGCCTTGCCGTCGCGGTCGCGGTGCTCGCGGTGCTTCTGGTCATCGCGTTCGTCGCGGTGCCGGCGCTGCCGTGCGGGGCGCCGGGCGGGGACGTGTGCCCGCCATCGGATGACGCGATCGCGCTGGTCCCCGACGACTCGCTCGCCTACCTGCACGTGAACGTGGACCCGGACACCGAGCAGTACGACAAGGCCGGCGAGGTCGCCGCCCGCGTCCCGACGCTCGCGGACCAGGTCACGTCACGGCTGCTGGGGCGCCTGCCCGGCCCGCGCGGTCGCCCGGTCGACTTCGCGCGGGACGTTCAGCCGTGGTTCGGTGGCCAGGCGGCGCTCGCGGTGATCCCGGCGGGGGAGCGGGCCGCGGAGGAGGTACAGCTGCTTCAGATCTCTGACACGGACGGCGCCAAGAAGTTCGCTGACGACATCGCGACCGGGACGCCGAAGTCGACGGACTTCCGCGACGTGCCGGTCAACGTCGACCGCCGGGGTCTCGCCACGGCCGAGGTCGGAGGTTTTCTGGCGATCGGGCGGGGGAGCGGGGTTCGCCGAATCATCGACGCGCAAAGCGGCGCCGCAGGTACGGGCTCCCTCGATGGGGAGTCCGCCGCCGACGCAGCGCTCGCCGCGCTGCCCGACGAACGCCTGGCGGACGCATACCTGTCACCCGACGGAATCGACAGGCTGGTCGGGAATCCGCGGGGCCCCCTTGCGACCCTGGACGCGGCCGTCGATCCGGCCGCGAGCGAGGGCGCGGCCGTGGCGCTGGTGGCGAACGACAACGGCATCGAGATCGACATCCGCTCGGAGCTCGATGACGCCCGCGCC